>Ga0214471_10003711_pt1 | contig 11818 bp, 15 predicted proteins | sample RVTome_5_FD_207665 | JGI IMG/M metagenome (GOLD analysis project Ga0214471, IMG submission 207665) | Soil microbial communities from uranium-contaminated site in the Upper Colorado River Basin, Wyoming, United States - RVT142D155 | ecosystem: Environmental > Terrestrial > Soil > Contaminated >... | reverse complement strand
GAAGATCGAGGGCCTCGACGACGGCGCTGACTGCGAGCGCCTGGCCTCGACCATCCAGCAGGGTGGCCGCGACGGGGTCGTGGCGGTCGTGCTCGGCCGTGGCGCAGACGACGCCAAGGTCGACCACTGGCTGCGGACGGGCGCGCCCGTCAAGGGCTACCGCGGCTTTGCGATCGGCCGCTCGATCTGGAGCGACGAGGTCAAGTCCTACCTCGCGGGCGACAAGGACCGCGAGCACGCCGCCCACGACATCGGCGCCAGCTTCAAGCGCTTCATCGACGTCTATCAGGCGGCCGAGTAGCCACCGATCCCTGCGACGGCGGCCCGACCGCGTAGGGTTCGCACCCGGCGGGGCGGGCGCGCCGAGTAGGTCCGACACCAACCCGTAGGAGCGTGAGATGGCGGTCATCAAGACCATCGACCTGGTCGGGGTCTCCTCCGACTCGTGGCGGGACGCAGCCTCCCAGGCGCTGGCCGAAGCCACCAAGACGATCCGCGGGATCGAGGGCTTCGACGTCCTCGAGACCAGTGCGGTCGTGGGTGACGGCGAGATCACCGAGTACCACACCCACATACGCATCAAGTTCCGTATCGAGCGTTGAGACCGGTAGGCCGCTGGACAGGCGGGCCTGCGGTTAGCCTGGCCGTGTGACCGACCGTGACCCGTACCAGGACCTGCTCGACGAGTCCCGCCACCGCGAGGCACTCGAGGAGCGGGCGCGCGAGCGCTGGCTGGAGTCCCAGCTCCGTGAGGACGCCCGTTTCGTCGGCACCTTGACCGACCTGGCCGAGCAGGGCGTGGTCGTCACGTTGCGGACCGGGTCGGGGGCGACCCACCAGGGCTGGCTGAGCGCGGTCGGGATCGACCACGTGGTTCTGCGAGCGCCCAGCGGGCACCTGACCTACGTGGCGCTGGATGCGGTCACCGACGTGCGCCCTGAACCCGACGTGCGGCACGAAGCTGCAGCCGGCGACCGGGATCCGGCGCTGGATCGCACCCTGGCGGAGGTCCTGGCGCGCGTGGTCCACGAGCGGCCCCGGATCCACCTGCGCGTGCGGGGGGACGCCGACGGCATCGCTGGGCAGCTCTGCGGCGTGGGCCGCGACGTGCTCAGCCTGCGGCTCGACGGTGGCCGGGGGACCAGCTACGTGAGCCTGACGGCGATCACCGAGCTCGCCTTCGTGAGCTGAGGTGCGGGGCGAGCCCGGTCGGCTCAGGAGCCCGTGGAGTCCGTGGCATCCGTGGCATCCGTGGGGTACAGGTGCTGGAGCTCGCCGGGCCTGACGCGGGCCTGGTCGACGAAGGCTTCGACCTCGTGCTCCTGGAGGCGGATGACGCGGCCGAGCTTGTAGGCGGGGATCTGGCCCTCGTCGATGAGCCGGTACAGCGTCCGGGTCGTGATCCCGAGCTTGCGGGCGGCCTCGGCGGTGCTGAGCCAGGTAACGTCGTCCACGCGCGCGCGCTCCGTCTCGTCCGACGCCCCTGTGGGTACAGGATCGCCCCGTGTCTCTTCGATGTGTACTGTGCAAGATCATCTCATGTCAGTCAAGGTGATGCTCCACAGGCTTCCGGCTGCTCCGCGTCCACCATCGATGCACACGCAGCTTCAACCGAGCCCGCGAGCATCGTCGACTGGTTGACTGCTGGCGAGGAACGGAGGCCACCCGTGGGTGACCTGGGCACGGCGGTCGCCTCGGAGCGATCAGCCACCAACGACACCGGTCCCGGGCAGGGCTCGGGCGGCCGGCGGGTCGTGCCGCGACGGGGCTTGCCGGGCGGGCGTGCGGTCATCGGCGCGTTCCTGGTCGCGGCTGCCGCGGTGGGGACCTTCGCGGCGTACGTCCAGGCGACGGCGGCGCCGGACACGCGCTACGTCGTGGCCAGCCGGGACGTGGCGCCGGGGACCGAGCTGAGCGCTGCCGACCTGTCACTCATCGCGATGGACCTGCCCGAGGCCGTCGCCGCCCGGGCGGTGCCCGAGGATCTCGCCGAGGATCTCATCGGAACCGTGACGGTGGCGCCACTCGAGGCCAACGACCTGATCCTCGACAGCGCGGTCGCGGCGACCGGTGACGTTCCCGGCACCTACGTCATCTCCATCCCGGTCGCGCGCTCGCGGGCCTTGCAGGGTGCGCTCTGGAGCGGCCAGCGCGTCGACGTGATCGCGACGTTCGGGCGCAGCGGTGGCGGCTCCGAGACCCGCACCGTGGTCGAGGGCGCACGCGTCGTCGCCGTCTCGGATGCCTCCGGGGGGCTGGGTCAGTCGACCATCGTGCTGACGCTGGCGCTCGAGGACCGGGATCTGGTCAACGACCTGGCTCACGCCGCGGTCGTGGCCGACGTCTCCATCGTCCGGCGTGGGCCCGGGACGGGCAGCGACCGGGAGCGCTGACGTGGCGGCCCGTGAACGCTACGTCCTGCTCGGGCTGGCCCGGGCCCGCGCCGAGTGGTTCCGTCGGGTCGGGCAGTGGTCCACGTCGGCGGCGCTACCCGCCGAGTTCGTCAAGTGCGTCTCCGCCGAGGAGCTGCGCGTCCGCCTGCGCTCCGGGCGACCGTTCTCGGCCGCGATCCTCGACGCGGCGCTGACCCGCGTCGACCGCGACCTGCTGGCCGAGCTGCGGGAGGCTGGCGTGGTGCCGCTGGTGGTCGACGACGGGCGTGCCGCCCGTGACTGGGTCGAGCTCGGCGCCGTCGCCGTCCTGCCGCCCACCCTGACCCGCGAGGTGTTGCTCGACGCGCTGGCCACGCACGCCACGATGGTCGGCATCGAGTCGGACCGCGCCGCGGATGGCGAGGCGAGCCTGGTGCTGCCCGGGGAGCTCGGCCGGCTGGTCGCGGTGCTCGGACCAGGTGGCACCGGTACCTCCACCGCTGCGATCGCACTCGCGCAGGGTCTGGCCGCTGGTCCGCACGCACCCGACGTCGTGCTGGTCGACGGCTGCCTGCACGCCGAGCAGGCGATGCTGCACGACAGCCGCGAGGTGGTCCCCGGGCTGCAGGAGCTGGTCGACGCGCACCGTGGGACCACGCCCGACCTCGGGACGGTGCGTGCCCAGACCTTCGACATCGAGCGGCGCGGGTACCACCTGCTGCTCGGCCTGCGGCGTGCGCGCTTCTGGACCTCGGTGCGGCGCCGGGCTTTCGAGGCCTCCCTGCGATCGTTGCGGTCGGGCTTTGACATGGTCGTCGCCGACGTGGACGCGAACCTCGAGGGCGAGAGCGAGGGCGGGTCGATCGACGTCGAGGAGCGCCACGTGGTCGCGCGCACGGCGGTGGGCACCGCCGACGTCGTGTTCGTGGTGGGCAGGCCGGGCCTCAAGGGCGTCTACAGCCTGGTCCGGGTGCTCGACGAGGTGCTCGCGTTCGGTGTTCCTGCGTCACGCGTCGTGCCGGTGATCAGCCACGCGCCCAGGTCGCCCAAGCAGCGGGCCGAGCTCGCGCGGGCCGTCGCGGACCTGGTGGCCGGTGGCGGCGCGTCGGCCCTGCCGAGCCCGGTGTTCCTGCCTCGGCGGAAGGTCGACGAGGCGCTGCGCGACGGCACCCGGCTGCCCGAGCCGCTGCCCACGGTGCTGGCCGGCGCCTGCGCCGCCGCGCTGGGCCGCTCCGGGAGCGGTCGCACCATCCTCGACCCCGAGCCCGCCTACGAGCGCGTGGCCCCCGGCTCGCTGGGCACCTGGACCGCACACGACCCGCACGACCCGCCCCCGCCCCCGCCTGGCGACACGAGCGCGCCCGGCGACGCGACCTGACGACCCCGGGCCCCGATCGGTGTCGGCGGCTGCGTACCTCTCAGGTCAACCACCGCCCACATCGTGGACGAGGAAGCACCCGCGACCCACGCTTGGCCGTGGCCTTGTTTATACTAGACCAAGTTGTATATACGGAGGTGGCCTGTGACGAAGCGACTCGTGGACATCGATGACGCCACGCTCGAGGAAGCGAAGCGGATCCTCGGCACGGACACCATCAAGGACACCGTCAACACCGCTCTACAGGCGACCGTGCGGGCCGTCGAACGGCGCAGGCACGTCGACCGTGAGGCGCTCCGCCGATTCGCCGAGGCGACCAGGGACCTGGCGGACGAGGAGATCATGGCGGACGCATGGCGGTGACGCCCGCCCGGTGGCTGATCGACAAGTCCGTCCTCGTCCGGCTGGACCAGGACCCGGTGGCCAACGCCGCCTTGCCACGGATCCGCGCCGGTCAGGTCGGTGTCGCGCTGGTCACCGAGCTCGAGGTCGGCTACTCAGCCCGTTCGACCGCCGACTACGACGCAACCCGCCATGACGTCCTCGATCATCTCATCCCGGTCACGATGCCCGCCAGGGCCGAGCAGCGGGCACGTGACCTCCAAGCCGAGCTCGTGCGTCGTGGTCAGCACCGCGGCGTGAGCATCCCCGACCTCGTCCTGGCAGCCATCGCCCACATCGAACGGCTGACCATCCTGCACTACGACCACGACTTCGACCTCGTGGCCGAGGTCACCGGACAAGCCGCTGAATGGGTGGTCCCACGGGGCAGCATCGACTGACCCGACAGACGGTCCCGGGAAGACCCGAGAAGGCTCGCCGACGGGACCCCGCCGCGCTGCGTGAACACGCCGGCGAGGTTGGCCGCGAGGTGGAACGGCGGATCTTCCTTGCTGTCGAAGTTCGAGTAGATCGCACCGCGCGTGAGGCCGGCGTGTCCGGCGTATCCGCGATCTCGTCGTTTGTGGTCTCGGCGAACCCTTGCCGGGCGAACAGCGTCGCGGCAGCGTCGAGCAGTGCCCTGACTCCTTCGGGTGCTGTGGTATCGAAGTGGTACCATGCGCGTCATGGCACTCACACTGCGCACCGATGACGAACTCGAACAGGCCTTGGCGGCCCTCGCTGAGTCCGAGGGGCTGTCACGGCAGGAAGTCATCCGCCGAGCGGTGCTCGAGCGCTACGAACGCGCTGGACACCGAGCGCGGGTGCAGACCAGCACCGATCGGATGATCGAGCAGTGGGCAGACGTGCTCGACCATCTCGGCAAGGTGTGATCGAGGTCGAGTACCTCGATCTCGACGACCTGCTCGGTTTCGTTCGCGCGCTGGCAACCGGACCGGTCCGCGATCTGGGCCTGCTCGACGCTGCATGCGCTCGTCCCCGCTCCACCGTGTTCGGCCAGGACGCCTATCCGAAGCTCGAGCACAAGGCCGCCGCTCTGCTGCACTCGCTGGTCGGCAACCACGCTCTGGTCGACGGCAACAAGCGCCTTGGGTGGCTGGCTACGGCCGTGTTCCTCGACCTCAACGGCAACGCCCCTGGGCTGACCGACGACGAGGCGTTCGACCTCGTCATGTCAGTCGCAGCGGGAACACTCGAGGTCGACGAGATCGCCACCCGCCTCAGCCGCTGATATCCGCCGACACACGCTTCAAGCGCCACGCCGGCCCTTCGGGCTACCACGACGAGGTGTTTCACGACGACGAGCACGTCATCCGCACGCTGACCAAGCTGCTGGAGGAGTCCTCGGCCTCGCACCGCAAGCTGGACCCCTCCGAGGGGCTGCAGGACGCCCAGCTCGACGACGGTGCGCGGCTGCACATCGCCCACCGTGACGTGGGCCGTGACGGGCATCTGCTGGTCAACATCCGCAAGTTCACCGGGGTGGCGTTCCGGTCGCTGGACGAGCTGGTGGCGCGCGACATGCTGAGCCCGGCCGTGGCCGGGTTCCTGCGTGCCTGCGTGCGTGCCCGGCTGTCGGTGGTGTTCGCCGGTCCGCCGGGCTCGGGCAAGACCACGCTGTTGAGCTGCTGTCGCGCCGAGCTGGACCCCACGCTGCGGGTGGTCACCGCCGAGGAGGTGTTCGAGGTCGACGTGGCGCTGCCCAACGTGGCGGGGATGCAGACCCGGCCCGCTCGCACCGACCGTCCCCAGGTCGACCTGCGCCGGCTGGTGGCCGGGTTCCTGCGCATGGCCCCCGACGTCGCCATCGTCGGCGAGGTGCGCGACCGGGAAGCGTTCCCCGAACTTGTCGCCGACCCTTGCACGCTGCAGAGGCCCGACCAGGCCGTGGAGGCCACGGGTCGTGGTGAGAGCGGATGACGAGATCCGACCTCGCAACCTCCACCTTGGCCGTCGCGAGTCCCCCGGTGCGTCCAGGCAGCGGAGGGAGGGTCGTGCTCAACCATCGACGCCGTCACAGTTTTGGTCGATCCCGTCGTCGGGGATGTCGGTGGCTCCCGGATGGATCGACGGGTCGCCGTCGTGGCAGTCGCCGTCCTCGACCGTCCAGCCATCGGAGTCCGCGTCAGTGCCGATGGTTTCGTCGGTCAGCCCGTCGCAGTCGTTGTCCGCGCCGACGCCCCGGAAGCGTCCCAGGGAGTGGCGGAAGTAGGACCGGCCCCCATGAGGTGGGCCACCGAGCGGGCCACCGAGCGGGCTGCTGTGGGAGTGAGCCCTCGTGGCTGCAGAGGTGAGGTGGGCAGCGACACGCGACCAGGAAGCGTTCCCCGAACTTGCGTTGATCCTTGCACGCTGCAGCTGGCGTGCTGAGGGCCCCTCACGGCGGGCACGACGAGCCGCTCGGTAACCGCGGCTACGGCCGGTCGATCTGGGCGAGGATCAGGTAGGGGGGCTTCCCGATGAACGCGGGGCCCTGACGTCGAGGTCGCACTCGGCGGGTACCAGACGGCGTCGAGCTATGGTGTCTTTCATGCACCCGGAGACGCGGTACGCCAAGAGCGGGGGCGTGAACATCGCCTACCAGGTCGTTGGTGAAGGCCCGCTCGATCTGGTCCTGTTCCCGGGTTTCGTCTCTCACGTGGAGGCTTGTTGGGAGCAGCCGAAGCTCGCCCACTTCCTGACCCGGCTGGCGGCCTTCTCGCGCCTGATCCTGTTCGACAAGCGCGGCACAGGGATGTCCGATCCCACGTCCGTCGCTCCCACCATGGAGGAGCGGATGGACGACATCCGGGCCGTGATGGATGCGGTGGGGTCGGAGCGGGCAGCGGTCATGGGGGTGTCGGAGGGAGGGACGCTGAGCCTGCTGTTCGCGCACACGTACCCGGAGCGGACCCGTGCCCTGGTGCTGTACGGGTCGTGGGCGCGTCGGCTGGCCGCCCCGGACTACCCCTGGGGTGTCGACCCCGCTGCGCTCGAGGTGCATCTAGCCGTCATGGAGAGCGCTTGGGCGACGGGGGAGTGGTGGGCCGGGGGCCAGCCCAGCCCCGAGGATGACCCGGCGCACCGGGCATGGTTCGCCCGGTACCTGCGCATGGCCGCCAGTCCAGCCATGGCGCAGAACGTCATCCGCATGAACTGCGAGCTCGACCTCCGCGACCTGCTCCCGCAGATCACCACACCCACACTGGTGCTGCACCGCGCCCAGGACAACTGGTTGGACGTCCGCCACGGGCGCTACCTCGCCGAGCACATCCCGTCCGCGCGGTACGTCGAACTCGAGGGCATCGACCACCGGCTGTGGCTCGGCGATGTCGAGTCGATCCTCACCGAGGTCGAGGTGTTCCTGACCGACCGCAAGCACCGGGCTCGCCGTCGGGTCGACATCGGGCCCAACTCGTTGAGCGGCCGGCAACGGGAGGTCGCCGTGCTCGCGGTCCGGGGGCAGACCGCCGCAGAGATCGCCGGCCACCTGGTCATCAGCCCCCGGACCGTGGAGAGCCACCTCTCCGACATCTACATGAAACTCGGGGTGGCCAACAAGATCGAACTCGTCCGGCGTGCCGACGAGTTCGGTCTCTGAGCGCTCATCTTCCCGTAGGACTACGGAGGTAGCGGTCCGGGGGTCTCCGTAGCGTCGACTCATCACCGATCCAGTGAGCAACGGGATGAGTACGACAGCGATGACCGCGACGTGGTCGACCGGGCGCGAGATCTGGCACGTCTTGGCCCGACCGCAACACCTGCGCCGTGCCGCGACCGTCTCCGTGCTCGTGGGCACCGTGTTCTTCGTGATGAACCAACTCGGTGCGCTCCTGGCTGGTGGCACCACCCTGATGTGGTGGTTCAAGGCCGCGCTGACCTACCTGACACCACTCGTGGTGTCCAGCATCGGGGTCCTTTCCGCAACACACCGCCCCACGACCACGGAGTGACAACGATGAGGCACACAAGAACGATCCTGACCGCAACGGCGCTCGCCCTGTGCTTAGGAGTACCCGCACAGGCCGCGTCCACAACCGCAACCGTCCACCGGTTCGCCGACGGGACCCAGGTCGAACAGGCCTGGTCACAGCTACGAACCGACCACGAGGGCGCGCACTTCAACCTGCACACCTCGGAGCTGGAGCCGGGCCACACGGTCACGGTCTGGTACGTCATCTTCAACAACCCGACCGAGTGCTCCCACCCGGAAGGGCCGCTGCGCTGCGGGCCCGGCGATCTGCCTCCGTTCGGCGGCGACGACTCCGCCAGAACCTCGGTCGTGTACGCCGCCGGCCACCAGGTCGGCACGTCCGGCCCGACCAGCTTCGCAGGAAGCCTTCAGACCGGAGACACCGACGGTGCACTGTGGGGTCCCGGGCTCACCGATCCCCTCGGAGCCGACATCCATCTGGTCGTGCGCGACCACGGGCGACTGGCACCACAGCAGCGTGCAGCCGGCATCCACGACTTCGGAACCTGCAGCCCCGACTGCGTCGACGTTCAGTTCTCCGCCCACGAACCCACTCGCCAGTGAGCGAGTGCCTTGCAGAGAGGTCACCGTGACGCCGCTCCGACGGCCGATCGCGATGGCGTTCCCACAGGTAGCTCCCGGTGGCGACGCCGACCTTGACGGGGTCGCTTCGACCTGCCATCCTGTTTCGGTCGAACGACCGAACGAATTTCGGGGAGGGCATGGGAGATCCGGACGGGACGCGGGAGAGCATCCTCGAGGCGGCGCACCGGTGTGTCATCAACCACGGACTCGCAGCACTGTCCACTCGCATGGTCGCCGAGGCAGCCGGGGTGCCGGTCAGCCAGCTCCATTACCACTTCGGTGGCAAGCAGGGCGTTCTGTTGGCCCTGTTCGAGCGCGAGAACGAGCGGCTGCTCTCCCGACAGGCAGCCATGTTCGGCGAGGATCTGCCCCTCTGGAAGCGGTGGGAGCAGGCGTGCGATTTCCTCGAGGACGACCTGCGGACCGGCTACGTGCCGGTCCTCCAGCAGATGATCGCGGCCGGGTGGACCAACCCTGAGGTCGCCGCCCTCGTCCGTGCACGCCTCATGGAGTGGCACGCCCTGCTCGTCGAAGTCGTGCGGACGGCGGCCATCGGCAGGGGGGGGATCGGCCCGTTCACCCCCGAGGAGATCGCCGCCCTCGTGAGCGACGCGTTCATGGGCGCGGAGGCAACGATCCTGCTCGGCATATCGGAGGAGGACGTCCCCAGCCGCAACGCGCTTCGGCGCGTCGGGGCCGTGATCCGGCGCGCCGAGGAGGCTGCCATGGCCGCCACGGAGGACGAACGATGAGAGCCCGTGAACCCGACCTCGACGGCTACATCGAGCGTGGCGGGGTGAAGATCCACTACGAGGTCTTCGGCACCGGCGGCCCGACGATCCTGCTGCTGCCCACGTGGATGATCGCGCACTCCCGGGTCTGGAAGCTGCAGGTCGCCGGGCTGGCCCGGCACTTCCGGGTGGTGACGTTCGACCCCCCCGGCAACGGGCGCTCGGACCGGTCGACCGAGGTCGGTGCGTACGACGCCCGGCGCAAGACGGAGTACGCACTGGACGTCCTCGACGCCGTCGGCGTCGAGCGCGCCGTGGTGGTCGGCTTGTCGGCCGGCGCCGCCCAGGCCCTGCAGCTGGCCGGTGACCACCCGGAGCGCGTGCTCGGTGCCGTCTTCCTCGGGCCGGCACTCCCGCTGGGCCCACCCGCCCCGGGGCGCGCCGACATCGCCGCCGCCTTCCACGACCCGGCGCCGACGCTGCCGCCGTCCCGGACACCGGAGCTCGAGGGCGACCCGGACGAGCACTGGGCGAAGTACAACGTGGCGTACTGGGCGGAGCACTACGAGGACTTCCTGTGGTTCTTCTTCGGCAGGTGTCTCAGCGAGCCGCACTCCACCAAGGGGATCGAGGACTCGGTCGCTTGGGGACTCGAGACCACGCCGGAGCTCCTCGCCCTCGACGCCTCGGCCGACAAGCCCGACGAGCACGCCACCCGCGCGCTGGCTGCCCGGGTGCGGTGTCCTGTTCTCGCGATCCACGGGGCGCGGGACGGCATCGTCCCCTTGCAGCGCAGCGAGACCCTGGTCGAGCTCACCGGCGGAGAACTCGTTACGTTGGAGGGTGCCGGCCACATGCCTCACGGCCGTGACCCGGTCGTGGTCAACGGTCTGATCCGGTCGTTCGCCGAGCGCGTGGGCGGCCTGCCGGACGCACGGCGGACCTGGACCCGGGGGGCCTCGCGCGGCAAGCGCGTGCTCTACATCTCCTCGCCGATCGGGCTCGGTCACGCCCAGCGCGACGTCGCGATCGCCCGCGAGCTGCGGACGCTGCACCCGGACGTGCAGATCGACTGGCTGGCGCAGCACCCGGTCACCCGCGTGCTCGAGGCCGCAGGTGAGACGGTGCACCCGGCCAGCGCGGAGCTCGCCAGCGAATCGGCCCACATCGAGTCCGAGGCCGGCGAGCACGACCTGCACTGCTTCCAGGCGTGGCGGCGCATGGACGAGATCCTGCTCGCGGACTTCAGCGTCTTCCACGACGTCGTCGAGAGCACCGACTACGACCTCGTGATCGGTGACGAGGCGTGGGACGTGGACTACTTCCTGCACGAGAACCCGGAGCTGAAACGGTTCGCGTACGCCTGGTTCACCGACTTCGTCGGCTGGCTGCCGATGCCCGACGGTGGCCGCCGTGAGGCGCTGCTCGCCGCCGACTACAACGCCCAGATGATCGCCCACATCGAGCGCTACCCCCGGTTGCGGGACCGTGCGCTGTTCGTCGGCGATCCCGGCGACATCGTGCCGGACGCCTTCGGGCCCGACCTGCCCGGCGTCCGGGAGTGGACCGAGCAGCACTACGACTTCCCGGGCTACGTCACCGGGTTCGACCCGTCCGCGTACCGCGACCGGGAGGCGGTGCGTGACGAGCTCGGCTACCACCCCGACGAGAAGGTGTGCATCGTCACGGTGGGCGGGTCCGGCGTGGGCGGCGACCTGCTCGAACGGGTCATCGCCGCATACCCGCAGGCCAAGGCCGCGGACCACGCACTGCGGATGATCGTGGTGGCCGGTCCCCGGATCGACCCGGCCTCTCTGCCCCGCCACGAGGGTCTCGAAATCCGCCCGTTCGTGCCCGAGCTGTACCGCCACCTCGCGGTCTGCGACCTCGCCGTGGTTCAAGGCGGCCTGACGACCTGTATGGAGCTCACGGCCACCAACCGCCCGTTCGTGTACGTGCCGCTCCGCCACCACTTCGAGCAGAACTTCCACGTCCACCACAGGCTGCAGCAGTACGGGGCCGGCCGCCGTCTGGACTTCCACGACGCCACCCCCGACGGCCTCGCCGAGGTGATCGGCCAGGAACTCGGACGCGCGGTCACCTACCGCCCGGTCGCTGCCGGCGGCGCCGCCGCCGCCGCGCGGCTACTCGCCGAGATGCTCTGACCGAGAGAGGGATCCCACCATGCCCGACGCGTTCGTCACCGTTCAGCAGCGGGGCGCGCCCCTGCCCCCAGAAGTACCGACATGACCACGATCGCCGACGCCATCGAGCGGCTCGAGAGCCTCGTGTCCCGCCGTGCCGGGTTCGGTGAGGGCACGGGCACGTCCGTCACGATCCTACGAGAGGGCATGCACTGCTCGAGTGAGGAGGGATCGTGGCGTATCGACACGACGGG
>Ga0214471_10003710_pt1 | contig 11821 bp, 4 predicted proteins | sample RVTome_5_FD_207665 | JGI IMG/M metagenome (GOLD analysis project Ga0214471, IMG submission 207665) | Soil microbial communities from uranium-contaminated site in the Upper Colorado River Basin, Wyoming, United States - RVT142D155 | ecosystem: Environmental > Terrestrial > Soil > Contaminated >... | reverse complement strand
CAGAAGGTCAATATATCGTGGATCATTTCGATACGGTTCCCACTCAATATCATCCGCGAGCCAGATAATAGATCCTGGATGATCTTTGAGATCTACGCGAAGCCATTTGAAAGCACTATCCATGTCTCCAATCCCTGCATAGATCCTGGCAACGTAGTAGCCAGATGAAGTGCGACCTGCGAACCTTTTCTCAAGTTCACTGGCAAGACTCAGCGCTTCACCCTGCTTTCCCATCCTGCCGAGGACGTAGCCCAGAAACGAAAGTGACTCTGCCGAACGACCACTCACTTCCACTCCCTCGAGAGCAGCTTTGCGCGCCTCCTCCGCCCTACCGAGTTGGAGATACGGCATGACTTTGCGGTAGTGTGCAATACCGAAGGTGGAATCAAGGGCAAGCACGGCGTCCATTTCTCTTATTGCCTCTTGTGGTTTACCAACCTTCAGAAACGCCAACCCCACATTCAAACCGATGATCTGTGAAAGAGGATCGAGTTCTTGCGCTCGCTTGATCATTCTCATTCCTTCGTCGTTACGGGCCGTCATGAACAGCATTATCGAGTACCAGTGGTACGCTGTAGGATAGTTTGTATTTAGCGAAAGCGAGGTCTTGTATTCACGCTCTGCATCGTCCCATTGCCAGGTGCCCATGTAGATCAGTCCCAGCGTCGAGTGTGCTTCCGCTAGAGAATTGTCAATCTCCAAAGCCCGTTTCGCAGCAATCACTGCCTTCGGGTAGACCTCGCTGCCCGGGATGCCGGCATACTGTTCCTGGAGCACATAGCAGTCCGCAAGCCCTACATACGCAAGTGAGTAGTTTGGATCCAGCGTTATGGCCTGGGTAAAGAGATCGAGCGCTTTGTCAATATCGGAAGCTTTTCTCTTGTTCCAATGGAATCGGCCCTGAAGGTAGAGTTTATATGCTTCAGGGTTGTCGGTATAACGCTTCGTGACATTCTTCCGCACATCGCCACTCAAACCCCTGCGCAGCCTGCTTGATACCTCCGCAGTGATCTGGTCTTGAAGTTGAAGTACATCGTTCGCATTCCCTCGATATTGCTCCCCCCACAGTTGCGATTGTTTGTGAACATCGACAAGATCCACTTGGATGCTCAGATCGTGGCCCTGCCGGATAATTCTGCCCGTGAGGATTGCTCTGACTTTCAGCTGACTGCCAGCTTCCATCGGATCGATGTTCTTTCCCTTGAATCGAAAGACGGTGCTGCGCGGGACAACGCGGAGATCAGGAATCTTCGTAAGACTATTGATGATCGTCTCCGTAACTCCATCGCTCATGTATTCCATGCTCTGGTCATTCCCGGCGTTCTCGAATGGAAGGACTGCGAGTGAATCCAACGCTTCTTCGGTATTTCGAAGTAGCAGGAAAGCTGTACCTGCAAGAAGAACAGCCACAACGATGGCAAGAGAAAGCCAGATTCCCTTTTTTGACTTGGGTTGCGCGGCAGCAACACTTTGAGTCCGCTGCGGCGCACCGTGTGAGTCACGTTTGAACCGCTTCAAATCGATTGCCACTTCACGGGCGGATTGGTAGCGGTCCTCCTGATCCTTCTCCAGGCATTTCATCACGATGCGATCGAGATCCGGCTCAATCTCAGGATTCACTGAAGAGGGAGGCTTCGGATCCACATTGATCACCTCATACATCACGGCAGCTTCATGAGCTCCTTTGAAGGGAAGCTGTTTTGCCAGCAATTCATACAAGAGCACGCCGAGCGAGAAAATATCTGTGCGGTGATCGGCTTCTGCACCCTGCGCCTGCTCGGGCGACATGTACGCCGTCGTACCGACCGTGCTTCCGGCTTTCGTCAGAAGAGAAACCCCGGGCAACTTCGCAAGACCAAAGTCCATAATCTGCGCACGGCCATCCTTGCGAACCATGATGTTGTCAGCTTTGATATCTCTGTGGACAATCCCTTTGTCGTGGGCTGCTGCCAGACCTTCGGCAACCTGAGAAATAACATCCACCGACTGTTTGAGACCCAAGCTTGCCTTTGCTTCGCGCAAGGTCTTCCCTTCTACATACTCCATCACGATGAATGTCTGTCCTTCGAAGTCTTTGATATCGAAGATCGTGCAAACATTGGGGTGATTCAGAGCCGACGCTGCCTTCGCTTCCTGGACAAACCTGGCCTTCTCTTCTTCCGTCGCTTCCAGATGCGAAGGAAGAAACTTTAGTGCGACGATACGGTCGAGCTTGGTATCCTGGGCTTTGTAAACCACGCCCATCCCGCCTTGGCCTAACTTCTCGAGGATTTGATATTGGGATATTGTTTGTCCGATCAATATTGATCTTCCTCTCGGCCGACGCGTCTTGTCGACCCGGACTGTTTTGTCGGTCGGTGATTCAACATCATTTCTTCGTCAACTTGTTCAACGTTGCAAGCCTCGTTTTGGCGTTTTGCAGCTCAGGGATATCATTGTCTGCATCTTTCCAGAAGAGAAGGACTTTTTCGTAGCTTTGCTTTGCGCGTTGATTGTCCCCCTGCTTCTCATAGAGTTGCCCCAACAAGTGGAATGCGCGGGGAACAGCAATGGACCGACTATCAACTTCGTCAGTCTTGTAGCGCTTCTCAATTGTGTTAAGATACTCCATAGCTTTATCCAGTTGACCGGATTCGGCATAGCAACGTGCAATATCAAAACGTGTCAACGGATCGCTATCCGACGACAATTTATGAAATTCGCGCAGGGCTTCTGAATATTCTTTGCTCTCCAACCGTCGATACGCATTCAACACGTGTTCATGCGAAGGACTAACTATCTTGAGGTGGGCCGTTCCAACCTGCTCTGCCTTTTGAAATTCTCCTGTGCTCAGGTATGCATAAAAGAGCGTTGAATGATAGACGATGTCCTCGTCGCAGCGGACACGCAATCCCTCGTCAATCGCCCTTCTCCCTTTTTCCCGATCATTGAAACCGCTTGACAACAAGAAGCTTTTTCGGAAGAAGGTGATCGCAGTTTGTAAGTTCAAATCATTTGATCTCGCAATCTCAATTGCCTTGTCAGCAGTCTTCATTGCCTCGTGGTATTTGCCACGATAAAGATCCAGTTCCATGAGACCCATATATCCGGCATGATGATCATCCGCAGAGGCCGTCGTTTGAAGGAGTTTTCGGAACTCCGCCTCCGCTTGCGTGAAGTTATTCAAAAAGAGTTCAGAACGTCCGATTCCAATATGGGGAAGTCTACTTTTTGGAAACAATTCGCTTGCCCGGGTATATGTCTGTCGGGCGCTGTCAAACTGCGCAATGTTTATATAGGACTCCCCAAGATGGTCGAATGATTGCACGTCTTGGATCTGCGCGACATATTTTCTCGTGATATCAAGTTTATCCTTGTACCGCTCCATCGCTCCATAGGTCCAGCTGAGATGATGGTATGCGCGTTCGAACTTGGGGTCAAGAGTAAGAACTTTTTCCAAATCCGCCACTGCGGTCGGATAATCGCCGAGATGATATGAATAGTCCCCAACGAGATACAGTGCTTCCTTTTCATCAGGGTACTGTGAGAGAAGCTCTTTGAAAATCGCGAGCGCTCCATGGACATCTCTTTGGATGATTGCGTTTTCCCCGCGGATGAGATAGCGTGCTTTTTCGGGAACGCGATCTCTGTGGCGCATCGCATGCATCATTGCTTCATCGGCACCCGGTTTCCCGGGCCATGATAGCGAGTATGCCAGGCGGTAGTACGCAAGTGCAAACGAAGTATCGATGGCAACGGCCTTTCGATACTCCTCAGCGGCCTCATCGAACTCCAGTTTGTTCGAAAGCTGCTCACCCTGGAAATAGTGTTGGTAGGCATCAAGGTTGGAAGTTGTTAATTCCGCCACATTCCCTTTAGCGGCCTGCACTTCCGCAGCCTTCTCTTTCAACCCTATCCTGGTTTTTTCGGAAAGCTTGTCCAGCATCGAAGGAATACTCTCCTGCCCTTCGCCTTCTTCCTTTGCGGTGAACAGGTATTCGTTTTTTGTCGGATCCAGAACCTTGAGGTCGATAGTATATAACTTGCCGAACTTGCGTATCGAAGCAGTAACAAGGGCGTTCACCGAGGCATGCGCACAGATCTCTTTGCCGACGGCTTCATCAATCCTGTCAATATCATCCTTTCCCATTTGTTTGAGGATATCAAACATTCGGGACCGGGTAAGCACCGCGAGTCTGCGCGATTGCTCCAATGAAGTGATGAGCATTCCCGAAAGCCCATCCAATTCGGGTTCCTTCGTATTGTTCACGAAATCCGCAACGGCGACCGGAAGCTTCTCGCCCGTCTCCCCTTCACCCGAGAATTGAAGATATGCCATGAATCCAAGGGCTAGAATGATAAGTGCAAGGCCGACAAGTCCAAGAAAGCGTTTTTTCTCTGAAGGAATTTTCGCAGTCTCTCCCGAATGCCCATTGGTTGGTTGTGGCTGCACTGCAGACATCCCGGAGAGAGGCGCACGCGATACGCGTGATGAATCCTTCTTGGCCCGACGCAAATCGATCACCATATCCGATACCGATTGATACCTGTCTTCGGGAGCTTTCTCCAACGCGCGACCAATGATATGGAGAAGTTCGGGGCTCGCATCGGGAATGTACTTTGTAAGCGGATCTGGATCCTCATTGAGAATGGAGTACATCATTGCAGCATCATGCTCACCGCGGAACGGCATGTGCCCGGAAAGCATTTCAAAAAAGGCGACACCAAAGGAAAAAATATCCGAGCGGGAATCCACTTCGCCACCCTGAATTTGTTCCGGCGCCATATATGCAAGCGTCCCAACGGTGGAAGAGGTCTTTGTGAGCTTCAGTGAGCCCTTCAACTTTGCAAGGCCAAAATCCATCACTTTAATTTGATTGCGTGTGTTCACCATGAGGTTTTCGCATTTGATGTCCCGATGGACAATCCCTTTTGCGTGTGCCTCCTGCAACGCATCTCCAATCTGTATGGCATATTCCACCGCATCGTTTATTTTGAGGGAGCCGGCGGCCAGCATCTTCCGCAAAGTCTTTCCTTCGACGTACTCCATATCGATAAAGTTTTGCCCTTCATGTTCTCCAATCGAATGGATGCCGCATACATTGGGGTGGTTCAACGCTGATGCCGCCTTCGCTTCCTGGAGAAACCGCGCCTGTTCCGCCTCATGTTCGGTAAGGTGATGAGGAAGAAACTTCAGAGCAACGAGGCGGTCGAGCTTCGTGTCCTGAGCTTTGTAAACAACGCCCATTCCGCCTTCGCCGAGCTTCTCGAGAATTCTGTAGTGCGAGATTGTGTGGCCGATCATTTCTAACTCACCTGAAGTTACTGATAAGAACAACGTCGCTTGACGTTTGCCCTCTCGCGACGGCAAGGTCCTTTCCATTCCGCGACCAACTAAACGAAAAAATCAGATCGGACTTAAAGTCCGTCAATTTGCGCGCAGCACCGCCACTGAGGGATTGTTCCCAGATGTTGGACACCCCTTCGCGCGTGTCGACGTACGAAATTGCACGACTATCCGGACTCCATCGCATGGAAGCAGAACTTGCCGTTGTTGGGACTTCAAACGATTTGATGATATCACCCCCGGTCGATGGCATTATGAGAATCTCGGGTTTCCCCACCTTCTGCTCGTCCACAAGAACAAATGCCAGCAGTTTCCCATCGGGGGACGATCGGGCTCGTTGTGAAGCGCCTTTGTTGAAGACCGCCTGCGGATCTCCCCCCTCAATTGGAACTCTCATCAAAAGTAGTGGACCGGAGTCCCATGAATCGAAATACACCCACTTTCCATCTGAAGAAACCTCCGGCCTGTAATCCTCTCCTCCAAACGTGAGTTGCTCTGGTTTGCTGCCGTCATTCTGCATTTTCCAGATATTCGGTATTCCTGCGCGATTGGAAACAAATACTATCGTTCGGCCATCGGGGGATACTGCGGGCTGGTAATCGTTGGAGAGTTCCGAGGTCAGTTGCCTTTGACCTGTCCCATCCGCTTTACAAGTCCAGATATCGTCGTTTCCGACTGTCTGATTCGTGTAAACGATCCGATCATCTGGCGCATAAGCCATACCCTTCAATCCTTCCTCCTTGCCGGATGTAATCTGCGTCGCCTTGGACACGTCGGCGCCGGGAAGGAGCAAAAGGCTGGAACGAACCTCGCTCTGGATGGTACACAACGTTTGCGAGTTCTGAGCGAGAGAGATCGTTCCATAGTCAGTCAAATCATTGGTAATCCTCCTTACGTCGCCGTCTCTCTTTTGTACCAGCCAAAGCTGTCCAATCGACGAACCCTTCTCGCTTCCCACCACAATGAAACCGCTCCCATCATGGATCCATTCAACTGCACTCATTCCCTGCCATTGCTGCCCGGTGGTCTTCTGTTCGCTTCCGTCTTTTACCTGAACGGCAACGGGTGCGCGATGCAAGCCGCCCTCCCAGTGTCCCAGAGCGCAGAGGATTGCCCCGCCATCTGGAGACCACGAGGGTTTTCCCTCAAACCATTTATCTAATTTATGCGTCGCAAGAATTCTTTCATCTGACCCGTCTTCATTTGCCACCATCAAAGTGAACTCGCCGGATTTCGGATAGTACCGCGTGAACGTGATCTTCTTTTCGTCAGGGGAAAGAGATATCGGACTCTGAACGTCGTTCATGAGTTTCTTCGGACTCCCTCCGAGTGAAGGTATCTTATAGAGAGATGCGTTCGGGCCTCCAATTTCATTGACCACGTAATAGAGGTAATTGCCATCTCGTGAAAGAGTCAAACCCGCAAAATCAACCTCTGCCGGCGGCAGGATCTGAACTGTGCTCGCGGTAGCGATTTGTCGCACCCAGAGACTCTGCTTTCCCTTCTCTCGTTGGCTGTACACAATGAGGCGACCTTCAGGCGATATCACGGCGTTGCTTGTCTTGCCAGTTGCCGTAAGTCGGGCGATTTTCATGTTAACTGCCGGAGTGGTTGATTCGCCCGAACGAAGAGTCCACCATACAACCACACCGATTGCCAGAAGGCCGACCACACCGGCCGCCGCGATCAACATTTTCCTCGAAGCGGAGGCTCGTTGAGTTTTCGGGCCAGTCTCAACGTGCGATACCGTTGGCGGTTCGGCAACCTCCGTCAAACCTCTCGTCGAGATGGTAGCCGTGCGCGTGACTTTTGATGATTGTTTCTTCAGGTGTCGGAGTTCGCCCAGTATCTCCGCGACCGTTTCGTAGCGGTCTGATGGATCTTTCTCAAGGGCGCGACGAATAATGTGAGCCAGCTCTTGGGGGACATCCTGACGATGTTTACCGACTCCTTCAGGTTCCTCGTTGAGAATGGAATAGATCATCGCTGCTTCGTGCTCTCCACGGAAGGGAAGCCGACCGGTAAGCATCTCGAACAGCACAACGCCAAAGGAGAAAATATCGGAACGCCCATCCACTTCTCCGCCCTGAATTTGCTCCGGCGCCATGTACGCCAACGTGCCCACGGTGCTCGATATGCGCGTGAGTTTAAGTGTCCCCGTGAGCTTCGCGAGACCGAAATCCATGACTTTGATCTGATTCTTGGAATTCAGCATCACGTTGTCTGCCTTGATATCCCGGTGCACAATTCCTTTGCCGTGAGCCTCCTGCAACGCCTCGGCAATTTGCATGGCATACGAGATGACGTCGGCCACCTTCAGTTGTTCTTCTTCAAATTTCTGACGCAGAGTCTTGCCGTCGATGAACTCCATTTCGATAAACTGCTGAGCGTCGTTCTCTTCGATCCCGTAGATTGTGCAGATGTTCGGATGGTTGAGCGCTGCGGCGGCTTGGGCCTCCTGAAGAAAACGAGCTTTCTCTTCTCCTCCCGTGCTGACACGCTGCGGCAGGAATTTTAGTGCAACAAGGCGATTGAGCTTGGTGTCCTGGGCTTTGTAGACGACGCCCATTCCACCTTCACCCAATTTCTCAAGAATTCTGTAGTGGAGAATCGTCTTTCCAATCATGACAGTATCCGTAGTAAGTGAAGAGAGCTTCGGCGGGCGAACCCGCCTGCCTCAGTGCATTCCCAAAGGCGGGCAGGCCCGCCCTGCCCGACGAATCCCGATGAAATCGGGAGTAGTCGGACTTCGCCTAATTTCTCCAGAATCCTGTAGTGAGAGATAGTTTCGCCAACCATTACCATGCCCGTGACATAGTGTAATTGCTCCGGCGGGTGAGTCCGCCCTGCCCGGCGAATCCCGGCGAAGTCGGGAGTAGTCGGGCTTCGCCGAGCGCCTCAAGGATCTTGTAAAGTAGGATTGAGTGTCCGATCATGGTGTAACCAAACGTCAATTATTATGATCTGATGGCATTATTTCAAAAACACATTGTCAACCTTGACAATGCTCGTCTTTCCCTTGAACCTCCCGAATGTGATCGCATTCCGGAATCGGTCGTAGTTGAAATTACGATTGTCGCCGGGCGGCAAGTCGATAATTTTTGACTTCTTCAATGAACGCCAATCCATTTTCCATAAGACTTTCCTGTCTCCGGACACGTAATAGGCCGTTGTCGGAGATCCATCCCCCCAGGCAACCTCGTTGCTTTGAAATATCAGGGACCCTTTCGCACTTGGATTTTTCGATAACTCCTTGCGCGAAACCATATACCAGCCACTTTTCAGGTCCGTATATGTTATGACCGTATTGCCTGCATCAGGGCCTGCGAATGTGGATTTCCTGAAGAAGAGCGTATCCACCCCGGTGCGGGTATTCACTACGTGCGATTCATTATACTCCGGGTGATTTTTGTCCATGGAGGTATTGCGCGTTACAAGAATGAGGGAATCGCTGATCCAACCCTGAATACGGCCTTCTCCCATATCCTGTATGCGGCGTCCGCCGCCAATATCAATGATTTTCGCATGTCGGGTGACCCCTTCAGAATAACTGATTTCGTTGTAGGCGAGCAGTTGACCGGAGGGGGACCAGAGAGGCGTACCCCGCTCCACCGACTGATCGGAGGGGAAGAGGATCTCCTGCCGGGTACCGGCAAGATCGCGGATCATGATATTGTGGCGTGACGTTGATTGATGAATCCTCAGCGCAAACGTTGTTCCATCCGGTGAAACATCCCCTTCTTCAATATTCTCATCCGGGAAAAGCTGTCGCGGAGCAGTTCCATCTGTATTGACCTCCCACAGGGTATACGAATGCGATTGCTGTGAATAAATGATCCTGTTGGCGGCAGTGGAAACCGAGATCCCGTTGTCCGGACCCGCGCCTGATGTGACCTGCACAGATTCCCCTCCGGTTTCCGGAATTGCCCAGATATTGAAATTACCACTGCGATTGGAGGAATAGAAGATGTACCCGTTATCCGTCCACGTCACTTCGTCGATGGTCTTCTTATCGTGCGTGAGCTGAATTTCTTTCCCGGAGGAAAGATCATGAATGAATATCTCATTAAACTCTCCCACCATTGGCCGTGTAAAAGCCACCTTGTTCCCAACCGGAGAGACCTTGAACGAGAAATACCCCAGAATCCCTGCCATGAGCGAATCGACAAATTCGACTTTCGGATCGGCCCCCTGAGGAGAAACACTCCAGTACTCCCTCCACCCCGACCGGCTTTGCACGGGATTATCCCTGCCCATCCGGTAATAGAAAATCCGATCCCCCGCAGAATTCCAGCTTGGAACAAGTCCGGTATCTGCGACAACCCGTGATGACCCCGACAATACCGAAACGATACAGACCTCAGAATTATTCGCAGCACTTCGCCTCCGGGTATACGCAATGGAACTCCCGTCTGGCGAGAATCTCGCTGACGCCGCATTTCCCAGACTGACGGAATAATCAGAGGTGAGACGTCTGCTCTCGCCTGTTTCAATGAACATAAGATAGATGTCCCATTTGGCATCGACATCAGAGCCCGGGAATGCAAGCCATTTGCCGTCCGAAGACATGTCGGGATATTGATACTCAACCGCCGGGATCTGAAGAATGGACGGAGACATTGCAGGATTGATTCCAGGACGGGACGAGCCCGTCATCAACCAGACGATGAGCGCAATTATCACCAGTATGAACCCTCCGATGCCGATGCGCGTCGATGTCCTTGAGAAGAATCCAGGTTGCCTGTGCTCAGTCCCGGACAACGCTGGTGCAGCGACTGCATCCTCCTGCCGTTGCACGGGAACATAGGAAGAGCTTCTCATCACCTTCGACGTCCTGCGCATTGCTCGCTTCAGGTCGGCGGTTATGTCATCGAAGTGCTGATACCGTTCGCCCGGGTCTTTTTCCAGACACCGACTGATCAGATTGACGACAATCGGCGAGAGGTCGGGAAGCAGCTGCGTGATCTGTTGCGGCTCTTCATTCACGATCGAATACATGATTGCAGCATCATGTTCGCCCCGGAACGGCAACTTCCCTGTCAACATTTCGAACAATACAACGCCAAAGGAGAAGATATCCGAGCGCGCATCGGACTCATCTCCTTGAATCTGTTCCGGCGCCATGTATGCGAGTGTTCCAACAGTCGAACTCGCCTTGGTCAGCTTCAGAGAGCCCTTTAGCTTTGCAAGGCCAAAGTCCATCACCTTCACGCGTCCTTCGGTTGTCACCATTACGTTTTCACTCTTCACATCACGGTGAACTATGCCCTTGGCATGCGCTGCCTGCAGCGCCTCGCCAATTTGGACCGCATAGCCAATCGCTTCGTCAAGTTTCGCAACGGGTGCCTTCCTTCGAAGAGTGGCGCCATCAACGTATTCCATCACGATGAACTGCTGACCATTTGCTTCCTGAATGTCAATCACTGAACAGACATTGGGATGGTTCAATGCTGCGGCAGCTTTCGCTTCCTGCAAGAAGCGTGATTGTTCGGCCTCACTTGCGGTGAGGTGATGAGGAAGAAACTTCAGAGCAACGAGGCGGTCGAGCTTCGTGTCCTGAGCTTTGTAAACAACGCCCATTCCTCCCCGCCCGACCTCTTCAAGAATTCGATATTGAGATATCGTCTTACCAACCATGGTATAATCCTCCAATCATAGTCAGGAGGTCGTTTGGGCGGGCCTCGCCCAACTTCTCAAGGATCCTGTAATGTGAAATGGTCTGGCCAATCATAATGATCCTCTAGAGGAAACTATTTTTTCTTCAACTCCACGGGAAAATTTGTCACCACCTGCATGGGAGAAACTCCTTGCACATTGTTCTCCACTCTGATGATGAACTGCTGACCATCCTGTGAGACATCGATATATTCTGTATTTCTTCTCGGGTCAAGGTCAAATAGAGGATGAGGAATTCCAACTTCAAATTTACCGCCACCACTGTTTACTGCAACAGCCATGAGTTTGCCATTCGAGGCGAAATACAATTCCTTCCCATCTCCTTTCCAATGGGCATTCTCTCCCCCACCGGTCGAGATTTGCCATTTGGCACCCCCTCCGCTCGTGGGCCGCACATACACTTCAAAGCGTCCCGATTCATCAGACTGATACGCGAACCATTGTCCATCGGGAGAGAATGTCGCAACCCATTCATTGAATTCCGTTTTTACGGTCGACGTAATCTTCTTTTCACCAAGAGAAAATACCGCGATATCCCATTTTGTTTTTCCACCTTGCACTGAGAGCAAGAGATACTTCCCGTCGTGCGACCAGTCTGTCGTGTACATATTCTCACCCGATGAAAAGAGGAGCTCTTCCTTCTTCGTGCCGCTTGCATCTTTGAGGAACAAATTTCCTTTCCCTGAAATAAACGAGGTATAGACTACTTGGCTTGCGTCGGGCGACCACATCGGGAGGATCTCTATGGTGTTGTCAAAGGTGAAGCGCGTGTTCACCTGGCGAGCAATATCAAATACCCAGATATCCTGGTTTTGCGAT
>Ga0214471_10003708_pt1 | contig 11824 bp, 8 predicted proteins | sample RVTome_5_FD_207665 | JGI IMG/M metagenome (GOLD analysis project Ga0214471, IMG submission 207665) | Soil microbial communities from uranium-contaminated site in the Upper Colorado River Basin, Wyoming, United States - RVT142D155 | ecosystem: Environmental > Terrestrial > Soil > Contaminated >... | reverse complement strand
GCGTGCGCCGCGCGCCGCGGCTGGTCGAACCGGACGACTGCTTCGGCGTGGCCGAGCGGATCGGGCCGGGCGGGACGGTCGAGCTCGCGCTGGGAGCCGCCGCGATCGAAGCGCTGCTGCCGCAGCTTGAAGGCTCATCGGCCGAAGCGCTGGCGGTCTGCCTGTTGCACAGCTACGCCGAGCCGTCCCACGAGCTGGCGCTGGGGCGCGCTTTGGAGCCGCTGGGCCGTCCAGTCTGCCTGTCCCACCAGGTGCTGCGCCAGATCCGCGAGTACGAGCGCGCTTCGACCACGGTCGCGAACGCCTACCTGCTGGCGCTGATCGAAGGCTATTTGCAGCGCCTCGCCGCTCCGCTGGAAGGCTCGCGGGTCGAGATCCTGGGCTCGGACGGCGGCCGGCTGGCGCTGGCGGCCGCGCGGCAGGTCCCGGCCCGGCTCGCGCTTTCGGGACCGGCCGGCGGGGCGGTGGCCGCTCAGGCGCTGCTCGAACAGCTCGGCGTCGAGCGCGCCCTGGCCTTCGACATGGGTGGCACCTCGACCGACGTCAGCTTGATCGCCGGCGAGCTGCCGCTGGTTCCCGAGCGCGAGGTCGCCGGCGTGCCGATCTACCTGCCTTCGGTCGATATCCACACCGTGGGCGCCGGCGGCGGATCGATCGCCTGGGTCGATCCGGGCGGCGCGCTCAAGGTCGGACCGCAGTCGGCCGGCGCCGACCCCGGGCCGGCCTGCTACGGGCGCGGCGCCGAGCTCACGGTCACCGATGCCAATTTGCTCTTGGGCCGGCTGCTGCCGGACTATTTCCTCGGCGGCGCCCTGCGTCTCGATGTCGAGCGCGCCCGCGCCGCGGCCGCGCCGCTGGCGCGGCGACTGGGCCTGGCGGAAGCGGCGCTGGCCGAGGGCGTCCTGCGGATCGTGATCGCGAACATGGCGCGCGCCCTGCGCTCGATGAGCGTCGCGCGCGGCTACGATCCGCGGAGCCTGCCGCTGGTGGCGTTCGGCGGGGCCGCCGGGCTTCACGCGGCCGGCCTGATCGAAGAGCTGGAGCTGCCGCGGGTGATCTTCCCGCCGCTCGGCGGCCTGCTCTCGGCCTACGGCATGCTGTGGGCCGAGCCCAGCGTCGAATGCTCGCGCACGGTGCTGCTGGCCTTTGACGATCCGGCGCTGCTGGCGGCGGAGGGCGCGGTCGCCGCGGAAGCGGAGGCCGCGGCGCGCGCTCAGGGATTGCGGGAGCTCGAGCTGCGCCGCTGGGCCGAGCTGCGCTACGAAGGGCAAGGGCAGGCGCTGCGGGTACCCTTCAGCCGCGCGCCCGGAGCGCTGCGGGAGCGCTTCGAGCAGGCGCACCGCCGGCTCTACGGCTACCTCCACGAAGGCCGTTCGGTCGAGGTGCTCAACCTCGGCGTGCGGGCGGCGGCCGCCGCGCTCAAGCCGCCGCTCCGCGATCCGGTGGAAACGGCGGCGGCGGTTTCTTGGGAGCGCCGCAAGCTGATCCACCGCGGTCGCAGTTGGGACGCGGCGGTGCGGCCGCGCTCGACGCTCGCCGAGTCGGTCCACGGCCCGGCGCTGGTGGTCGAGACCAGCAGCACCATCTGGGTGCCGGCCGAGTTCGAGCTGCGCCGCGGACCGGCTTCGGTTCTGATCTTGGAGCACCGCCGTTGAACGCCTGGACGCCGGATCCGATTCTGCTCGAGGTCTACGCCAACCGTTTCAGCGCGATCGCCGAGGAGATGGGCGTCCTGCTGCAGCGCACCGCGTTCTCGCCCAACATCAGCGAGCGGCGCGACTACTCCTGCGCCGTGTTCGGTCGGGACGGCGAGCTGGTGGCGCAGGCGGCGCACATCCCGGTCCATCTCGGCTCGATGGCCAGCGCGGTGCAAGCGGTTCAGTCCGCTCTCGATCTGGGTCCCGACGATGCGGCCGTGGTCAACGATCCGTACGCCGGCGGAACCCATCTGCCCGACGTGACCGTCGTGATGGCGGCGGCGAGCGCGGCCGGCCGGGCCGATTTCTTCGTCGCCAGCCGCGCGCACCACGCCGACATCGGCGGGCCGCGACCGGGCTCGATGCCGCTGGTCGATCACATCGACCGGGAGGGGCTGCGGCTGGCGCCGCAGCTTCTGGTCCGCGGCGGCCGGCTCGAGGCGGGGCTGTGGCGGCGACTGCTCGGCTCGGTGCGCGCTCCGCGCGAGCGCGCCGGGGATTTCGAGGCCCAGCTCGCCGCCTGCCGCACCGGCGCCGAGCGGCTGCGGGAGTTGGCGGCGCGCGAGGGGAGCGAGCAGCTCCAGCGCTACGCCGCCGCGCTGCAGGCGCACGCCGAACGCTGTCTGCGCGACCTGATTCGCCGCCTGCCGGATGGCCGCTACCGGTTCGAAGATTTTCTCGACGACGACGGCTTGGGAAGCGAGGACCTGCGCATTCGCGTGACCTTGGGAATTGACGGCGACAGCATCGAGGTCGATTTCACCGGCACCGCGCCGCAGGCCCGCGGCCCGGTCAACGCACCGCTGGCGGTGAGCACCGCGGCGACGCTCTACGTGCTGCGCTGCCTGGCCGATTTCCCCCTGCCGGTCAACGCCGGACTGTTGCGCCCGGTGCGGCTGGTCGCGCCGCCTGGCTGCTTGGTCCACGCCCGGCCGCCGGCCCCGGTCAGCGCCGGCAATGTCGAAACTTCGCAGCGGATCGTCGATGTGCTCCTGGGGGCGTTCGCTCAGGCGCTGCCCGATCGGATTCCGGCCGCCAGCCAGGGCACGATGAACAACCTGCTGCTGGGTCGCGGCCAGCCCGACGATCCGGCGGCGTTCGCTTATTACGAGACCATCGCCGGCGGCTGTGGCGCCGGCCCCGGCTGGGACGGCGAGAGCGCGATTCAGATCCATATGACCAACACCCGCAACACCCCGATCGAATCGCTCGAAAGCGCTTACCCGCTGCGGGTCCGCGAATACCGCCTGCGGCGCGGCAGCGGCGGAGCGGGGAAGTGGCGCGGCGGCGACGGCCTGATCCGCGCCATCGAAGTGTTGGAAGACGGCCTCGATCTGACCTTGATCACCGAGCGGCGGCGCCGCGGTCCCTACGGTCTCGCCGGCGGCTCCCCCGGCACCCCGGGCGAGAATCGGATCGTGCGAGCGGACGGTTCGGTCGAAATATTGCCGGGCAAAGTCGAACGAACCTTGGCGGCCGGCGACCGCATCGTGATCTCCACTCCCGGCGGCGGCGGCTTCGATGGTACCAACCGATGACTCGTTCCGCTGGGAGCTAAGCGTGGCTCAGCCGGGAGGTTGGGATTCGGCGAGGGCGCGCTGGAGTTGGAGGCGGAGGCGGTCGACTTTGCCTTTGTAGGCCTTGAGCTCGGCCAGGGCGGCGCGTTCTTCCTCGTCGCCGGGGTGATGGTCATCGATCGCGGCGTCGAGCGCGCTGTCGATCGAGGCGGCGCCGCGGTCGGCGGGCTCGCCGCGCAGGAGCTGGCGCACGGCTTGGATCATCTTGGTGTCGTAGCGCATGACCCGGCCCAGAAGATCGGGGTCGCTGAGGCGGCCGCGGGGGGCGCGGACGGAGAGGTGCTGCTCGTAGAGGAGGCGGAGTTGCTCGAGCGCGGGGCAGTCCCTCACCCCTTCCCCTCTCCTTGCAGGCCCCGCGGGTCCGGGGGGAGAGGGGAATGGGCGGCGACGGCGGCGGGCTCGCGGTGATTCAGCAGGCCGTAGGCGCGCAGCTTGCGGTACAGGTGGCTGCGCTCGACGCCCAGAATGCGTGCGGTTTGGGATACGTTGCCGCGGCAGAGCTGGAGCGCGCGGCGGATGTAGTCGGTTTCGAAGCGCTCGCGCGCTTGGCGCAGCGGACCGAGGTCGGTGGATTCGAGGACCTGCACGGCGCCGGGCTCGCGCAGCGCCGCCGGCAGATCCGCCAACGTGATCACCGGCTCGAGCACCGTGATCATGAAGCGCTCCATCATGTTGCGCAGCTCGCGCACGTTGCCGGGCCAATCGTAGGTGCGCAGCGCCTCGACCACCGCGGCCTCCAGCTGCTTGGGGGCGCGGCCGTACTCGCGACCGTAGAGCCGCAGGAAATGGTTGGCGAGCAGCGGAATGTCCTCGCGGCGCTCGCGCAGCGGCGGCACCCGCAACGGCACCACGTTGAGGCGATAGTAGAGATCGTCGCGGAAGCGCCCGCCGCGCAGCTCCTCTTCCAGGTTTTTGTTGGTGGCGGCGATGACCCGGACATCGATGTCGATCCCGCCGCTGCCGCCGACCGGTTCGATCCGGCCTTCCTGCAAAGCGCGCAGCACCTTGGCCTGGGTCTTGAGGCTCATGTCGCCGATCTCGTCCAAAAACAAAGTGCCGCCGTCGGCGAGCTCGAATTTGCCGCGCTTGTTGGCGGTGGCGCCGGTGAAGGCGCCGCGCACGTGGCCGAACAGCTCGCTCTCGATCAGCTCCTCGGGGATGGCGGCGCAGTTGACTTCGACGAACGGCTGGGCGGCGCGGCGGCTCTGGGCATGAATCGCGCGCGCCACTAGCTCCTTGCCGGTGCCGTTGTCGCCCAGGATCAGCACCCGGCCGTTGCTGGGGGCGGCGATCGCGATCTGCTCGCGCAGCGAGCGGATCGCGGGCGTTTCGCCCAGCAGCACCGTGCTCTCCTCGAGCTTTTCCTTGAGCCGCCGGTTCTCCTCCTCGAGGCGCCGCTGCTTGAGCGCGTTCTGGACCGTCAGCACCGTCTTGTCGAGCGACAGCGGCTTTTCGAGAAAGTCGAACGCGCCCAGCTTGGTGGCCTTGACCGCGGTCTCGATGGTGCCGTGGCCGCTGATCACGACCACCGGGCAGGCCGGATCGAGCTCGTGGGCGCGGCGCAGGACCTCGAGGCCGTCGAGCTCGGGCAGCCAGACGTCCAGGATGATGGCCTCGAAGCGCTGGTCGCCGGCCAGCAGCTTGAGGCACTCCTCGCCGCTGCTGACCGCGCTGACTTGGAACCCCTCGTCTTGGAGCACACCGCGGATCGCCGCGCGCACTCCGGACTCGTCGTCGACGATCAGGATGCGGTTCATGCCGGCAGCTCGATTACGAAGCGCGACCCGCGCGGCTGATTGTCCTCGACCGCGATGGTGCCGTGGTGTTCCTGGACGATGCGGTGCACGATCGCCAGGCCCAATCCGGTGCCGCGGCGCTTGGTCGAGAAGTAGGGCAGAAACAACCGATCCCGATCCTCCGGCGGAATGCCGGGGCCGGTATCCGCGACCTCGATGCGGGCCAGGCGCAGGTGCGGCACATAGTGGGTCGACAGGATCAGGGCGCCGCGGTGGTCCATCGCTTCGACCGCGTTGTCGATCAGATTGCGCAAGATGCGCTTGAGGCTTTCGGGGTCGAAGCGCACCGGCGGCATGGCGGAATCGAAATCCAGCCGCAGGTCGATGTCCTGCAGCACGCCGTTGTAGAGCTTGAGCGTGGCATCGATGGCACCGGCCAGATCGCCGGGCTCGGGGCTGATCGCGGGCATCCGCGAGTAGCGGGTGAAGGCGTCGACCAGGCGCTTGAGCGACTCGACCTCCTCCAGAATGGTCTGCGAGCATTCGCGCTCGAGCGCGTCGGCGCCGCCGTGCTCGCTGCGTTTGAGCAGCCGCTGGGCCGAGAGCTGAATCGGGGTCAGCGGGTTCTTGATCTCGTGGGCGATGCGGCGCGCGACCTCGCGCCAGGTGGCGGCGCGCTCGGCCTTGATCCGCTCGCTGAGGTCATCGAGCGCGACCAACGTGCCTTGGCCTTCCTCGGCCAGCGGAGTGCAGATCAGAGCCAGGCTGATGCGGCGCCGGTTGCGGCTCAGCAGATGGATTTCGCGCTCGAACGGTTGACGGCTGCGACAGGCTTGGATCAGGGTTTCGCGCAGCTCGGCGAACTCGTTGCCTTCGAGCGCCGTGGCGAGCGGGGTGCCGGCCGGCGGCGGCGCGCTGAAGCCCAGCAGCCGAGCGGCAGCGCGATTGACGGTGGTGAGGCGGCCATCCTGGTCGAGCGTCATCACCCCGGTGGCGATGGTTTGCAGCACCGTCTCGATATAAGCCCGGCGCGCCTCCAGCTCGCGGTTGGTCGAAACCAGCTGCTGGGTGCTGCGCTCGATCTCGGCGCGCCCGGCGGCGAGCTCCGAGGTCATGCGATTGAAGCTCTCGACCAGCATCCCCAGCTCGTCCCCGACCTGGACGTCGATGCGGTGGCCGAGGTCGCCGCTGCGGACCTTCTGAGTCGCCTCGGCCAGCAATTGGATCGGAACGGTGATCTCCTTGGACAGGAACCGTCCGACCCAGACCGAGGAAAAGACCAGAATCAACATCAGCAGCAGCAAGAGCGACAGATAGGAGCGCAGGATCGATCCGCGCGCGGCCCGGATCGCGGTGTAGTTGAGGTACTCGCGCTGGATTTGGGCGGAGCGAGCGTACATGCCGGAGTTGAGCTGCGCGCCGGCGAGCAGGACATAGGGTTGGTCTTGGGCCAGCGCCAGCGGCAGCGCGCAGGCCATGGTCAGAGTGCTGCCCGAGAAGATCGGCTGCAGATTGAGATCCTGACCGTCTCGCGCGCGCTCGAGCTGTTCGAGCGGAATCGCGACCTCACGCGCTTTGGCGGAGGCCGACTCGGCCGCGGCCAAGACTCTCAGCTCCGGCGAATAGACCACTAGCAGATCAAGGTGATGGGTGACCCGGGCCCGGTCGAGCCAGGCGCGCAGTGCCGTCGGGCCCTCGGTTTGGCTGCGCGGAGCAAGCCGGCTAAGTTGCAGCTCGTCGCGCAGGCTGCGCCCCGCGGTCAGAATCGCGGCTTCCTGGCGCGAGACCAAGGAGCGAGCGGTCTCGACCGCGAATTGAATGGTGCGATGCACCGGGCGCCCGAACCAGAAGTCGATCGCGTTGGCGATCAGATCGCTCGCCACCAGAAACAGCAGCACGGCCGGCACCAGCGCAAGGCCGGTGAAAATCACCACCAGCTTGGTGCGGAATTTGGAGCCGAGCTGCTTGCGGCGGCTCTCGATGTAAAGCTTGATCAGATCGCGGCCGAGGACGAAGACCAGCACCAACGCGAGCAGAATGTTGATCAGCTGAATGGCGTTGAGCAGGATGCTGGGGGCCAGCGAAGGGAAGTCCTGAGGGTTGCGCTGGATGTAGAACTCCAGGGTTCCAAAGCAGGCCAGCGCGACCGCCAGGATCAAAATGAAGATGCGGCGATGACGCCTTTTGGAGCTTGGATCGGTCGACAGTGGCGGTGGCTGGCTCAAGGGACGGTGTGGCGATTCTGCCACACCCAGAGCTTACCCCACGGCCGCCGGGCTAGGCAACACCATCTTGCGCCACGAAGCAGACGGCGCCCTATCCGCCGCCTGGGTTTAGGGGCGGTAGGCGGCGGCGCGGCTGGTAGCCGGCTGTACCAGGAAGCCCTGCTGGCGCAGCTCGCGGCGGGTCACCAGCGACCAGCTTTCGGTACGCTTCAAGACCTCATTGGCGAGCGCCGCGTGCAGGGTGTGGCCGCCTTTGTAGGCCACCAGGTGCCCCAGGATCGGCATGCCGATCAGGGCCAGATCGCCGACCGCATCGAGGACCTTGTGGCGCACGAACTCGGTCTTGAACCGCAGCGCCGGGTTGAGCAGACCGGCCTCGGTCAGGACGATGGCGTTGTCGAGCGAACCGCCGCGAATCAGTCCGGCTTTGCGCAGGGCCTCGGCCTCGCTGAGAAAACCGAAGGTGCGAGCGGGTGCGATCTCGTCGGCAAAGCTCGATGGCAGGATGCGGAAGCGCTCGAACTGGCGCCGGATCAGCGGATGATCGAAACGGATCGTATAGGAGATCGTGAAGCCCTCGTGGGGATAGAGCGTGGCGCTCTTGTCGCCTTCGGTGACGCCGATCGGCTCCTGGATCTTGATATAGCGCCGCGGCCTGGGCAGATGCCGAATGCCGGCTTCGCGCAGCAGGTAAACGAACGGCGCCGAGCTGCCGTCCATGATCGGAACTTCGGCGGCGTCCAGCTCGACTCGCAGGTTGTCGACTCCGAGCCCCCAAGCGGCGGCCAGCAGATGCTCGACCGTGTGCAGAACGCAGCGCCCGCGGCTCAGGGTGGTTGCGTGGTTGGTGTCGGAAACGAACTCGAGTCGGGCAGGAATCTCGGGCGACGAAACGTCGGTGCGCCTGAAGGTGATGCCGCTGTCGGCCGGCGCCGGCTTCAGCACCAGCTGGATACGCTGGCCCGAGTGCAGGCCGACGCCTACACAGCGTATCTCTCTCGATATGGTCTGCTGGAGTTGCATCCCCTATGATCCCCCTTCCTAATAACCCTCATGTCCTGTGAAGCAGTAAGCAAGCGAGGTGCCTTACGGATTATCCTTCGGGTCCTCCGAGCTATCTTGTTGTAAACAAATGGATAACATGGAATTTAGGCGTCTCTCCTCCCGCGTGGATTTTGTAAGGTTTGTTGCTTTTATGCAACAGTTTCTGGGCTTCTTGTCTCCCCCTAGAGACGCTTCGAGTTGCCGAGTCTACTCGGTCCCCGAAGGGGCGATCAAGTGAATCTTGGGGGCCATGCTCGAGCCCGGTCCGGCCCGGAGGCCGCCGCAGATCGCCCTTCGGCGCCGTTGCGGAGGATCTTGGTTGTGACCTCGGACGTTCCGTTCGTATCCGGGGGCCATCGGGTCATCGCCCATTCCCTGGTGAGCGCCCTGCGGGAGCGCGGCTTCGAGAGCGAGCTCTGCACCACCCCCCAAAACCGATTCGGCCGCCAGGCTTCGGCCTATCTAGCCACCCGGTGGACCGATCTGGAGCTCACCGGTGACGGGTTTCCGGTCGATCAGATCATCTCGCTTCGGTTCCCCAGCTATGCCGCGCGCCACCCGCGGCATGTCTGCTGGCTCAACCATCGGATGCGCGAGTACTACGACCGCTGGGCGAGTTTCAGCGCCACCTTGGGGCGCGCCGCCCGGCTCAAGGAAACCGCCCGCCGATTCGTGATTCGGCGGATCGACGATTATTTGTTGCGCCGGGTCACTCGCCTGCTGGCCCAGTCGCGCAACGTACAGAACCGACTGCGGCGCTGGGGCGGCCTCGAAGCCGACGTGGTCTATCCGCCGCCGCCGCCGCGCGCCTATCGCACCGAGGCCTACGATCCGTTTATCTTGTTTGTCGGCCGGCTCCACCCGCTCAAACGCCCCGAGCTGTTGCTCGAGGCCCTGGCGCGCCTCCCCGGCGCAACCCTGCGCGGCGTCTGGGTCGGCCAGGGGGAGCTGCTCGAGAGGCTGCGCGACCGGGCGGCGGCGCTGGGTTTGGGGCCTAGGGTCGAGCTGCGCGGCTGGGTGGATGAGGCCGAGCTGGTCGAGCTGTACGCGCGCTGCCGCGCCGTGGTCTATCCTCCGGTCGATGAGGACTACGGTCTGGTGACATTGGAGGCGTTCCGCTCACGCAAACCGCTGGTCACCGCGCGCGACAGCGGGGGGCCCACCGAGCTGGTGCGGGACGGCGACAACGGTTTTGTGATCGAGCCCGAGGTCGAGGCGCTCGCCAGCGCGCTCGGGCGGCTGGCGAGCGAGAGCGGCCTGGCGCAGCGGCTGGGGGAGCGCGGCTACGAAGCCGCGCGGCCGATCACGTGGGAGGCCGCGCTGCAGCACCTGGTTCTTCGTTGACAGCCCGGTCGCGGAGTGCTTATCTCGAAGCGGAGCCGAGCGCATGAAGCCGATCTGCCTCCTGCTAGTTGCAGCCGTCGCAGCCGTCGCCAGCGGGGCCCCGGCCAGCGCACAAACGCCCGACCCGTTCGGCTCCGAGCTCGCGATCGACACGTTCGAGATCGTTGAAGCCGATGAGTCCCTGGTGAGCGGACCGCTCGAGCGGGGCAGCCGCGCCTACGTCTTGGTGGCGGTAACCGGAATGCGCCCGAACCGCAACGACTGGATCGAGCTGACTGGAGATTTGGCGCTGGTGGCTCCGGACGGGAAGATCGATCGGCGGTTCGAGAATCTGGTGGCCTACAAGGGTCCGCTGAACGCGTTCGAGCGCGACGACATGCGGCTGGAGCTCGACCCGACCGGCGGACCTCCGGCGGCCCGGTTGGTGTTTCGGCCCAGCTTCATTCTGCCCGCTCCGGTGGCGACCAGCGCGTTCGTCGCCCAGCTCACGGTCCAGCAGGGCGCCGAGCTGGCCGAGGCCGCTGTGCAGGTGACGGTGGCCGGGATCGAGGGGCTCAAGGCCCGCGCCGGAGATCTTTGGGTCGAGGGCATCCGCATCGCCAACGGACGCGACCCGGAAGCTCCGGGCGGCACGCGATTCAAGCGTGGCCAACCGCTCTACCTCCACGCCTCGGTGCGCGGCTACCGCAGCGAATCGAACGGCACCGTGCGCTTGGCGCTCGACGCAAGACTGCTTCATGGCGACGGCCGAGCCGAGCCGAGAAAGCGTTGGGTCACCCTCGACCAGCGACTCGAGCGGGTCGGCATGCCGCTCAACCTGCAGGTGCTCATGCCGCTCGACCCGTCGCTGGCGCCGGGCGCCTACCGGGTCGAGCTCTGGGTCACCGATCTGCCGTCGCAGCAAACCGCCCATCACTCGATCCTCTTCTACTTGGAATAGGCCCTTGCCGGACAGCTGGGTCGAGGTCGACCTCGATCGAATCGCAGCCAATTACGCGCTCCTGCGCCGCCGGCTGCCGGATGGCTGCGGCATCATGGGGGTGGTCAAATCGGAGGCTTACGGCCACGGCCTGATTCCGGTGGCGCGCCTGCTCGCGCAGCAGGGCGCCGAATGGCTCGGCGTGGCGCACGCCGACGAGGGCCTCGCGATTCGCGCCGCCGGCTTGAACAGTCCGATCCTGATCTTGTCCGGTTTTCTGCCTGGAGCGGAGCTCGAGCTGCTGCGGCGCGACCTGGTGCCGGCCTGTCACAGCCGGGAACAGATCGAGCTGCTGGCCCGAGCCGCGCGCGCGGCCGGAAAACCGGGGCGATTTCATCTCAAGATCGACACCGGGATGAACCGGCTGGGGATCGCTCCGCGCGAGCTCGGCCGAACGCTCGAATGGGTGCGAAGCCGCCGGGCGCTGCGGCTCGAGGGCGTGCTCTCTCATCTGGCCTGCGCCGATCAGCCACGCCATCCGCTCAACCAAAAGCAATTGCGGCGCTTCCGCGGCGCCCTGCGCCAGCTCGAGCGAGCGCGCGGCCAGCCGCGTTGGCGGCATCTGGCCAACAGCGCCGCGCTACTGCATTTTCCGCAGGCGTGCTACGACTTGGTGCGGGTGGGGCTGCTGCTCTACGGAGTGCCGCCGCGAGGCGCCAGCCTGCCGGCCGGAATCCTCCCGGCGCTCAGTTGGAAGGCCCGCGTGCTCAACCTCCGCGAGCTCGAGGCCGGGGAGTCGCTCGGCTACGGGGCGCGCTTCGTGGCGCCGCGCCGGATGCGCATCGGGATCTTGCCGGTGGGCTACGGTGACGGCTATCCCTGGCGCCTTGGCGGGCGCAGCGAAATCCTGGTGCGCGGCCGCCGCGCGGCGGTGCTCGAAACCGTCAGCATGAACCTGGTGGCCTTCGACGCCACCGGCATGGAGGCGCTCCGGATCGGGGAAGAGGTCGTGCTGCTGGGCGAAGCCGGCGCCGCCGCCGTCAGCGCCGCCGAGCTGGCGCGGCTCGCCGGCACGATTCCTTACGACATCTTGTGCGCCGCCCAGCGCGGCGCCCCGCGCACTTATCGAGGTGGCGACCGAATCAGCGCGGTGCCAACCTGACCGAATCGCGGCCTGGCCCGTTGCCGCTCACACCGCCGCCGGGCTAACTAGTCAAGGGCTTCGCCCTTGAATATCCGCCCCAAGGGTCGCGAATCGGGTGGCATGGGTGGCCGAAGGCCG
>Ga0214471_10003706_pt1 | contig 11826 bp, 13 predicted proteins | sample RVTome_5_FD_207665 | JGI IMG/M metagenome (GOLD analysis project Ga0214471, IMG submission 207665) | Soil microbial communities from uranium-contaminated site in the Upper Colorado River Basin, Wyoming, United States - RVT142D155 | ecosystem: Environmental > Terrestrial > Soil > Contaminated >... | reverse complement strand
GAGGTGGTGACCATTCCGCTCTGGTTGGAGCCGGAGTTCATCATCTACTGGGACTGGATCTCGGGTGACCCCAACCTGCCGAACCAGAGGACACTCAACATCGGACCCGATTTTGAGTTCATCTACTCGGTGTTGACCGTCAACCGCTGACACCAGCTCGGACGTGAGATGGTCGGGGAGCGGGAAACCGCTCCCCGACCGTCACATGGCCCTCTGACCAAGTCGTATGCACCCGTTCGTCCTGATGTTCATGATCTTCGGCCTGCCGGCCGTGATCGCGCTCGCCTGGGTGTTCACACGCGGGGGCGACGCCCTGAGGCGATACATCGTCACGCGCGTCGCGTTGACCCTGCCGATGGTCGTGATCCTCGTGTCCGTCGTCTTCGTCGTCCTGAGGGTGATGCCGGGTGACGTCGTCTCATCGACCCTCGGCCCCAAGGCGACCGACATCGCCCGGGAGACGATCATGGAGGAACTGGGGCTCGACCGACCGTTGATCGTCCAGTACGGCACATTCCTCAGGGACGTCTTCACACTGGACCTCGGCAACTCCTTCGTCGGTGCCCGCCGTCCGATCATCGATGAGCTCGGCGAGCGGCTGCCGGCCACGCTCGAGCTGATCATCCCCGCCGCCCTTTTCGCTCTCATCACCGGCATCTACCTCGGCACTCGGGCCGCCGTCCGCCGCAAACGGCCCTCCGATTACGGCCTCCGCATGTACAGCGTCATCGTCTACTCGATGCCGATCTTCTGGCTCGGGTTGCTGCTCAGGCTCGTATTCAGTGTGTGGCTCGACTGGACCCCTATCGCCGGACGGATCGACGTCGTGACAAACACCACCTTGGAGCGCACAACCAACCTCCTCGTCGTGGACTCGATCCTGACGGCAAATTGGAGTGCGCTGGGCAGTGCGCTTCATCACATGGTTCTTCCCGCCCTCACCCTGGGCCTCGTGCTCTCGGGCGTCTTCCTCCGCCTAACCAGGATCAACGTCATCGAGACCCTCCAGGAGGACTATGTGGTTGCGGCGCGGGCACGCGGAATCCGCAAGCGGGCTGTGACCTACTCGTACGCGCTGAAGAACGCCATGATCCCCGTGGTCACCGTCATCGGACTGCAGGTCGCCATCCTCCTCGCAGGGGCCGTCCTCACCGAGACCGTCTTCAACTGGCCAGGCATGGGGCGATACCTTGTGCAACGCATCAGCTCGCGGGATTTCCAGGCGGTCCAGTCCACGGTCGCGGTCTTTGCGCTCTTCGTGGCGCTCATCAGCCTGGCGGTCGACGTCGTCTACTCGGTACTCGATCCGAGGGTGAAGTACTGATGGCCCACGACCGACCCCGCATCGACATCCCGGACTGGGAGAGGGAACTCGAACGGGTCGGGTTCGCCCGGCGCCTCCTGCGCGCTCGCAAGTGGTACGGGGCAGACTGGTGGTTCGTCGCCATTTCCAGCTTGATGGTGGTCGGGTTCCTGCTCCTCGCCGCGTTCCCCCAGGTGTTCGCCAAGTACGACCCGCTCGACCTGGTGGGCCCGCGCCTCCTGGCACCCGGCGAGCGCCCCAACCAGGAGGTGCTGATCCTCCGCGAGGACTCGGAGTTCGAATCGATCGCCGATTTCGAGCCGGACGTGCGGACACGGGTCGCCGTGGTGATCGACACGCCGTCGAGCGAGGCGGCCCGCGACGCGGCCGACGTCGCCACCGAGGAACGGGCCGCGGCCGGGCTCGAAGGCCGAATCCGCCTCGAAATCCTCCGCATCGAGACGCTCGACGAAGCACTGGACTCGCTGCTCAACGGCGAGGCCGTGGCGGTGGTCGCCTCGTCGAGCGCGTTCGGCGAAGTAGATGCCGGCTATCCCGACCTGGTTATCGCCGGTCCTGTGTCCACCCTCGAGCAAGACGCCACCAGCTTCCCGCTGGGGACCAACCAGGTGGGCCAGGACGTGCTGAGCCGGCTCATCTGGGGGGCCCGGATCGCCATCCTCATCGGTTTTTCGGCTGCGATCCTCTCGTTCGTCATCGGTATTCCCCTAGGGCTGATCGCCGGATTCGCTGGGGGCAAGCTCGACCGGATACTCACCCTGATCATGGACAGCATCTACGCCTTCCCGGGCCTGATCCTCGCCATCGCCATCACTGCGGTCCTGGGGCCGAGCATCCTCAACATCATCGCCGCGATCGGGGTCCTCTACATCCCCACCTACTACCGCGTCGTTCGCGGCCAGACGCTCTCCGCGAAACAGGAGCTGTATGTCGAGGCGGCGCGCAGCCTCGGTGCCAGGCCCCGGGCGATCTTGGGCCGGTACATCTTCCCCAACGTCATCCCCTCGGTGGCGGTGATCTTCTCGGTGAACGTGGCTGACGCCATCCTCACCGGTGCCGGGCTCTCGTTCCTCGGCCTCGGCCTGCCGCTCGACATCCCCGACTGGGGCATCGATCTCGCCAGAGGCCAGGAGTTCATTCGATCCGCCTGGTGGCTGATCACCTTCCCCGGCCTGGCGGTCATGCTCGTCGTCCTCGCCTTCACGATGATGGGTGAGGGCCTCGTCGAGATCTTCAACCCCAAGCTGCGAAGGAAATGACATGACGGCACCACTCACCCAGGGGAGCACGCTGCGGCCGGGGGGCACTCTGTACTCCCTCGACGACGTCTCGGTGCGCTACGCCACCCGCGAGGGGCATGTCGCGGCGGTCGATTCGGTGACCCTGGACATCCGCAAGGGCGAGATCCTTGGGCTCGTTGGGGAGTCCGGGTGTGGAAAATCCACCCTGGGCAAGGCGATGCTCCGCATGATCTCCCCACCCGGGAAGATAACCAGCGGGCGCCTGATCTTCGACGGCATCGATCTCCTCACTCTGAAGGAGTCGGAGATGCGCGTCCTCCGCGGCGCCCGGCTCGGCATGGTCTTCCAGGATCCGATGACCTCTCTCAACCCACTCGAGAGGATCGTGGACCACATCACAGAGACCATCCGCACCCATGAGCGCCGGGTGAGCGCGGCGGCCGCCCGCGACCGGGCCGAACAGCTCATCGGACGGCTCGGGCTCCGCGTCGAGCGCATCGACGACTACCCGCACCAGTTCTCCGGTGGTATGCGTCAGCGCATCATGATCGCCCTCGCCCTTGCCCTCCGCGCCGACCTGGTGATCGCCGACGAGCCGACGACGGCGCTCGACGTGATCGTCGAGGCCCAGTTCCTCGACCTCTTGCGCGAGTTGCGCGACGAGTTCGACCTGACGATCGTCCTGATCAGCCATAACCTCGGCGTGGTCGCCGAGGTCGCGGACCGGGTCGCCGTCATGTACGCGGGGCGCATGGCCGAGCTGGCGGAGGTCAACCAGCTCTTCCTCGAGCCGCACCATCCATACGCCCGGGGGCTGCTGAGGGCGGTGCCCAATATCGAGCTGGACGGCGCCAAGCTGTACCAGATGGAGGGTGTTCCGCCCGACCTCCGACATCCCCCGGCCGGGTGTGCCTTCCATCCACGGTGCCCTGACGTGATGGCGATCTGCTCACAACGTCGCCCCGGGTTCGACCTCCTTGACGACGGGCGATGCGTCGCCTGCTGGCTGTACGAGGACCACGAGGAAGCAGCGAAGTGACCGAGCCTGCCCCCCAGAACCTCGTCGAGGTCCGCGGCCTAAAGAAGTGGTTCCCGGTCCAACGGGGCCTGCTCGCCAGCCTGCTGTCCCGTGAGCACGCCCACCACGTGAAGGCGGTTGACGGAGTGGACCTGAGCATCCGACGCGGCGAGGTCCTCGGGCTTGCCGGGGAGAGCGGATCGGGCAAGTCCACCGTGGGTCGGCTGGTACTCGGACTGCTCGAACCGACCGAGGGGTCGGTGCAGATCGACGGCGTAGACCTGTCCACGCTGTCGCGCGAGGAGCTGCGGCGCTACCGGCGCAAGATGCAGGTGGTCTTCCAGGACCCCCTGGCATCGCTCAACCCGCGGATGACGGTCGGAGAAGCGATCGAGCACCCCGCCCGCATTCACGTGCCAGGCATTTCGAAGGAAGAGCGTCGCAACCGGGTGCTCGAACTGCTCGAGGACGTCGGGCTCACGCCTGCTGAGGCGTTCTACGACAAGTACCCCCACCAGGTGTCGGGGGGACAGCGGCAGCGCGTGGTGCTCGCCCGCGCCCTCATCACCAGGCCCGATCTCATCGTGGCAGACGAGCCGATCGCCTCAGCCGACGTCTCCGTGCAGGCCCTTCTGCTCGAGCTCATGGCATCGCTGAAGGAGGAGTTCGACCTCACCTACCTCTTCATCACCCACGACCTGGCGACCACGAAGTACATCTGCGACCGCATCGCCATCATGTACCTGGGTCGCATCGTCGAAGTCGGGCCGCTCAGAGATGTCTTCGAGAACCCGCAACACCCCTATACCAGGGCGCTCCTCGCCGCCGTCCCGGTGCCCGACCCACGCCACCGCCGCACCGAACCGCTCCCCGAGGGCGAGATCCCGAACCCCATCGATCCTCCGCCGGGCTGCGCCTTCCACCCCCGGTGCCCCATCGCGGTCGCCGGCATCTGCAACGTGGAGACGCCCGCCCTGGCACGGGTGGACGGATCCAGCGAGCACTTCGCCTCGTGCCACCTCCGCACCGGCTCCTTCCGCTACCTAGACCCCCGGCGCGCGAGCTAGGCGTTTCACGGACACCGGACCGGCCCGGGGCCGGTCTGCAAGAATCCACCCGAGCTTGCCGCGAACCCGGTCGAGAAGCCACCACACACGGGTCGCCAGAAGAGCCCGACCCACCGCCGAAAGGCCGTGACGGAGGGGTTTGCGGTGACCACCACGCGCACTCGAACACCCCTTCACAACCCTCCCCCGCCAGACCGCCGATTCAGCCGCCGATCTCGAGCGCCACCGCCAGCAGCAGTTCCACCCAACCGGCATACATCTCCCGCGACGGGTGGAGGCCGTCCCCGGCGAGCAGCCCTGGTTCGTCGGCAGCTCGCCGCGAGATGGGCGTCACGTCGACGAACCCGACGCCGCGGTGCGCCGCCTCCTCCGCCACCACCCGGTTGAAGGCGTCGATCTCACTGGTAATCCGCTCCCGGTCCCGGCTCCCGGCGAAGGGAGTCACTCCCCAGTCAGGGATCGACACCACGATCACCCGGTCCGGGTCCCTGTCGGCGAATCCGATCGCCCGGTCGAGGAGTGCGCCGAAGCCGTCTCGGAACCCCTCCACCGGATATCCGCGGTACTGATCGTTGACACCGATCTGGAGGGTCACCATGTCGAAGGGACCGACCGGACCGGCCTGGTCGATCCCGGTGCCCAACTCGGCCACCGTCCACCCGGTCCGGGCGACGATCACCGGGTCGGCGACCCCCACACCCCTGTCCCGGAGCGCGCCGGCGAGGAGCACCGGCCAGCGGTCGGCCGAATCGACCCCCTCCCCGATCGTGTAGGAGTCGCCCAGGGCGAGCAACCGGACCGGATCACCCTGGGGTGCGCCCCCCTCCCCCGCTTTCGGCGGAAACTCCCCCCGTCTTCGACGGGGGGAGACGCTCTGGGAAGTGAGCAGGACCAGCACGGCGGCGAACCTCACGCCTCGAGCACGCCGGCGAGGACGTCGACGGCATCCCACACGTCGGTGAACGAGACGTAGAGGGGGGCGAATCCGAAGCGGAGCAGGTCGGGAGGGCGCACGTCTCCCTGCAGGCCGGCGGCCACCAGGCGCTCGTACACCCCCGCAGCGTCGGGATGACGCAGCGACACCTGGCTCCCCCGCCGCTGCGGGTCGCGCGGCGAGGCGACTTCGAGCCCGAGCCGCTCGTCGACGAGGTCGATGAACAGCCCGGTGAGGGCCACGCTCTTGGCTCGCAACTCAGACATGCCGATGCCGTCGTACACATCGAGGGCGGCGTCGAGCAGAGACATGGAGACGATCGGCTGGGTGCCGGTGATGAACCGGCGGATGCCCGGCGCCGGGCGGTAGCCCTCTTCCATCAGAAAGGGCTCGGCGTGGCCGATCCAGCCGGGGATCGGGTTGGCGGCCCGGTCGAGGTGCATCCTGTTGACGTACAGGTAGGCGGGAGCCCCGGGCCCGCCGTTGAGGTACTTGTAGGTGCAGCCCACCGCGAAGTCGACGTCCCAGTGGTCGAGTGAGATCGGGAGCACGCCGGCGCTGTGCGACAGGTCCCACACTGCGAGAGCGCCCGAACCGTGGATCGTCTCGGTGGTGGAGCCCATTTCGGCGATCTCGGCGGTGCGGAAGTCGACGTGGTTCATCACCACCACGGCCACCTCGTCGTCGAGGAGGTCGTCGACCGATCGGCCCCGAGAAGTCACCCGGGTCCGCCCCCCGATTCGCCGGGCGACGCTCTCGGCGACGTAACGGTCGGTGGGGAACGCCCCCTCCTCGATGACGATGACGGTGCGGCCCGGATCGAGGTCGGCCGCCGCCAGCAGAGCCTTGTAGAGGTTGGTGGTGGTGGTGTCGCACACCACCACCTGCCCGGGCTCGGCCCCGATCAGCGAGCCGATGCGGTCACCGAGCAGGAGCGGGAGCTCCCACCACCCCCCTTCCATCCATCCCCTGATGAGCCGCTGCGACCACTGGCCGAGGATCTCCTCGGCGCGCTCCGGAGCACCGCGGGGCATGAGACCGAGCGAGTTGCCGTCCAGATAGACGAGGCCCTGCGGTATCACGAACCGGTCGCGCACCGAGGCAAGGGGGTCAACGCGGTTGAGGGCAGCAGCCTGCTCGCGGGTCATCACGGAGGGAAGGTAGCGGTCGGACTCAGCCGGAAGCCCGGTCCCCCAGCTCCCGATCCAGTATCAGCACGGCGGAGGGCTCGCCGTCGGCGAGGCGAATCCTGTCGAGGATCGTCTCCACTGCCGCCTCCTCTTCGGTCTGCTCGGAGACGAAGTCGAGGAGGAAGGGCACGCTGGCCAGGTCGCCTTCGTCGAGGGCGAGCCGGTGTAGGTCATGGATGGCCTGGGTCACCTGGCGCTCCTGGCGGAGAGCGACCTCGAACACCTCCTCGGGGCCCTTGAAATCGGTGGCGGGGGGAGGCACCTCCCCGATGCTCGGGGCGTGGCCCCGGTCGACGGCGAAGTCGAGGAAGCGCAGGGCGTGATCGCGCTCTTCGTCCGACTGGGCTCGCATCCATGAGCTCATGCCAGTGAGATTCTGGTCCGCGAAGAAGATCGACATCTGCAGGTAAGCGGCAGAGGACGCCAACTCCACGGTGATCTGGCGTGCGAAGGCCTCGGCGACGGGATCGGGCATGTGCATGGTCTGCTCCCTCGGGTCGACCCCACGATTATGCCCCGGACGAAGCTTCACCCCGTTGCCCACAACCGCGGTTACCGTTTCCGGGAGCATCCAGAGACGGTCACACGATGAAGCGAACAGCCCTCCTCCTCACACTCGCCCTGGTGGCCGCCGCCTGCGGGGGTGGCACCGGGGAAACCACGACCACCACCGAGGCCACGACGACCACTACCACCTCGACGATCCCCGCCACCACCACGACGACGGAGCCCGCCACGACCACCACCACCCAGCCGGCGTCGCCGGTGGTGGCCGAAGAGGGCGACGTGGGCGAGACGGTGGCACAGCTCGAATGGCTCACCGGATGCGGCGGCTTCGGCGACGAGGCGGTCGACGGCATCTTCGACGCTGCACTCACCACGGCAGTCATGGCTGCTCAGACCTCACTGGGGTTCGAGCCGACCGGGGCCGCCACCGAGGACTTCTTCATTTCCCTCACCCAGCTGTGCTTCCTCGACCGTGAACTGGAGCCGGGCTCCGATCCCATCCGGGTGTTCGGCTTCACCGCCCTCGACGATCCCGAGGTGTTCTCGATCTCGCTGTTCACCGACAGCGTGATGACGGTGAACGTCGTCGCCGGTCCGGGGGCGCTGGTCACCGTGTTCGGCCCTGACGGGGCGCCTGTCGTACCCGCCGAGGACGAGACCATCACCGCCGCGACAGACGGCCGACACCGGATCGAGGTGAGCACCGCAGGTGACCCGGTGTTCTTCATCATCGACGTGAAGCTCGAGTTCAGCGGCGAGACCGGCGACTGGATCATCACCACCGACGGGATCGCCTACCGCGACACCGAGTTCGTGATCGGCACCGCCGCCGGGCCGATGATCGACGAGATCTTCGACATCCTCGGCCACCAGCCCCGCAGCCAGTTCAACGAGTTCGACACCGGCTGGGACCAGCCCGGCCAGGAGGGCTTCCGCGGGGTGTTCATCGAAGGGCTGGCGTTCCTCTTCCTCGGCCCCAACGCCGAGAACCCGGGCAGGCCCGAGACCTTCTGGCGGGTGCGGTACGTGGGCGAGTCGTTCGACGAGAACGGGCACCCCCGGCCCTACGGGTGGGTGCAGACGCTCTCGGGCATCACCGTAGGCGACACCCTCGAGGACCTGATCGACACCTACGGCAGCCAGGTGAACGCCGGGAGCAACTCGGAGGAGCACTACTACCGCTTCGGCGCCGCCGACGGCTCAGAGGTCTGCTTCTACTTCGGCGAGGACGAACCCGACGACAACGACGAGATCCTGGAGATCTCCACGGAGTGTCGGGGCTGAGCCCGCCTGACCCCGATAACGCGATCCATGCGTGGCGTGCATCTCACCTGACGGGAGGGTTCGTGGCTACTCGGAGACTGTGATGGGGCCAGCCGCCCAGATGCCACCCAGGCTTCCCGGTCGGTCGAAGAAGATACACGCTATCCCGTAGGTCCCAGGGGCCATGTCAGCGATGAGGTCGCCAGTGGATCCTGCCTCCGCAGATGCCTCGGCTACCAGAGTGGCGAAGGCCGGGTGTTCCAAGGATGGCTGTCCCGCTTCGTTCCTGGTGCGCTCCGCCTCGATGTGAGCTGCGAGCTCTTCGTAGTCATGGCCCTCGTCGAGCAGCCAGAGGTCGAGATCGAACTGTCCCGGCGTCTCGTTCTCCATCTCGATCCGGAGCTGTTCGACAGACATCTCCGCAGGCCCGGCGTATGTGCACCCCACATCGGAGAGCGTCACGGTCGCCGGTCCTGGCTCGCCCGTGGACGACGGGCTCCCGCAGGCTGCGATCGACAGCATCAACGCGGCCAGGAGTGTGATTGACCGAGGGAAAGAGAACCGCGATTCTTCGCTCATTGGTACTCCCTTAGAGACTCTCCGTCACGGAGAAGGAGTGGCTGGTGAACCGGCGCAGGCGGACATCCTCAGGTGAGGCGTAGTACACGCCTTCCTCGACCTTGGTCCCGTCGCGGGCCGTGAGCCGGACCGTCACGGAGAATGTCCCCGAAGGCCACTCCGGGCCCGAGACGGAGGTGATCTCGTACTCCTCGAAGGGGCTGCCGGCACGCGTCGCGTAGAAGTCGAGTTCGACCGGGTCGTTCCAATCTCCCAGGAACCCGACGAAGCCTTCTGCTCCGCTCCCTGACAGCCGGGCCTCGAGGAACTCCAGCATGAGTTGGCGCACCTCATCCTCGGCTGGAGGCACCGCCTGGGTTCCCCCCTCTATTCCGGTGGCGTCCACCCATCCGGTCACCAGCCAGATCCCGTCCCGGCCCCGCCGTACCAGCTGCTCGGCGGTGACCCGGACCACCTCATAACGGGTGGCGTTGATGGTCGGCGGGCACTCCGCCCCCACCGGGTCGTCCGGGTACAGAGGATTGACTCCCTCACCGCAGCGAATGACATACCCCACGTGGGCGGCGGCCTCCCAGTCCTGTTCGACATCCTCCGACGGCCCTGACGAGATCACGTGCCCTCCCCGCCAGCCGAGCATCTCCTGCACAAACCGAACCGAGATGGCATCCATCCGGGACGGGTAGTCGCCGCTGAGATCCCTCCCGGGCGCCTGCCAGGCATAGTCGGGATGTCCAACGTCGGCCAGGGACTGAGCCTCCATGGCGTCCTCGCTGGAGGTCTGGGGCCACAGCCCTCGCCACCCATCGGGGATCGGACCGGTGACCGGCGCTTCGGGAAGGCTGCTCGCGAAGAGGCCCACCACTACCAACACTGCCAGTACCGCGGCGGCTGCCACCAGGACGGGTGTGACCCGGCGGCGCGTGCGCGAGACCGCAAGGGTTGCGGCCACCGAGACCACGGGGTGGAGGCGGACCTCCTCCTCGGTGATGGGTGGAGCGGCGGCTTCCAAGTAGTCCCGGAGCCGGGTTCCGAGTTCAGACATCGGCATTCACCCCCAGAGCCGATCGGAGCTTGCGCAGACCTCGGTCGCAGTGATTCTGGATCGTCGACGGCGCCACCCCGAGAACGCGGGCCGCCTCCCGGAATGAGTGGCCATAGGCATGGACGAGGACCACCGCCTGACGCTGGCCGGGCGAGAGCCGATCGAGGGCGCTCGGAAGCCCCGGCTCGACCCAGGGCTCGTCTTGTGGTGTCGGCTGGGCAAAGACCACCTGTCTACGCGACAGGAGTCGCCGGGTCCGACGGCTGCCGACCCTATAGAGATAACCGATCGGATTCTCCATGACCTTGATCCGCTCCCAGTGTTCCCAGCCGTAGACGAGGGCGTCGACAGCGGCCTCCCGTCCTCGTTGCGTGCCATAGGCAGCCACGAGTGCGACGCGGAGAAGAGGCTCCGCTTGGCGGTGGAAGACGGAATACGGATCGTCGTCGACCAAGTGTCTCTCCGGGTCCTATGCCTATAAGGGCATCCGGCGGGCCATTCGTACGACAGACTCAGGGCGAAAGCTACCGGGCACTCATGGCCGTGGCCGGCCGAGCAGAGCGATCAGGATTCCCGTTGGGGACGGGACGATCAAGGGGAGACCATGACTTCGTGACGAAGGTCGGCGAAGCGGGCCCACCCGTCGATCGTCATGCCGCCGTCGTGAGTCTCGACCCGCATGAGCTTTTCGGGTTCGAACTCGATGATCTCCATCGTCCCTTCGGTCGGTGTCTCGAACCGGGTGCTGCGACGCTGATCACGGTCCCGACGCTGATTGGCGTAGTTGCCTTTCCAACTCCAGGTTCGGGTCTCAGCGGGGAGGTTCTCGACATGGTGGACGGCGTAGGAGTCCCACACGGTGGCCACCGGCCGGTCGATGGAGATCGAGACCTCGAGCAGCAATGTGGGGGCTCCTTCAGGGACCGACCCTACGCCACCGGGGTTCGGCGACAACGATCAGCGGATGATCTCTCCCAGGGCGGCGTAGCGAAGCATGTGGGCCTGCCCGCTGTGAAGGGCGCACTCGTCGATCATCTTCACCAGGGTCGCCCCCAGCGGACGGCCATGACCGGCTCCCGGGGAGTCGAGGGACGCGAGAGCGGCAATGGCTCGATCTGACCGCTCCACCTCGGCGAGATATCGAGCGATGTCTTCGTCGACCGTCTCCACCCAACCGCCGGCATAGTCGTCGTCCCCGTACACCAGGGTGCGCTCGCCCCCGCCCAGCCCCCAGGCGAGATAGACGTGCTCCATCTGGGTCATGTGCCGGACCAACCCGAGCACCGACAGCTCCACCGGGGTGATCGACCACGCCACGAGCCCCTCGGGTGTCAGATCGCGCAACTTGCGAAGGAACTCGTGCCGCTGATAGCGAAGCCAACCTTCCAGCACCCCACGCAGATCGGCGGATGGCTCCGGCTCATCCCACCTGGAGAAGTCCAGGGAGGCGAGGATGTCGGGAGGCATGCCCCGTGTATACACCGAGCGGTTGGCGCGTGCGAGGGCGGACCACTGTCCCGGCAGGAGGCCCGGACCCTCGGGACTCCTGACCTCCCCAGGCTCCCCGACTCACACCAACAACTGACACGTCCCCCGCTTGAGGAACTGGCCGTCACCCTTGGTGCCGTGGTACTTGCCGTCTGAGATCAGAACCTTGCCGC
>Ga0214471_10003705_pt1 | contig 11828 bp, 12 predicted proteins | sample RVTome_5_FD_207665 | JGI IMG/M metagenome (GOLD analysis project Ga0214471, IMG submission 207665) | Soil microbial communities from uranium-contaminated site in the Upper Colorado River Basin, Wyoming, United States - RVT142D155 | ecosystem: Environmental > Terrestrial > Soil > Contaminated >... | reverse complement strand
TGTTGTCGTCGACGTCTTCAAACTCGGCATCAACAACATCATCGGCAGCGGCAGTTTCGTCAGCGGCCTCACCACCGGCCTGGTCCTTGGACTGGGCATACATGACTTCGGCCAGCTTGTGGGAGGCCTGCGCCAGCGCTTCGCTCTGCTTGCGGATCGCTTCGGCGTCGTCCGCCTTCATCGTCGTTTTCAGCGCCTCAAGAGCCTCTTCGATCTGCTTTTTGGTCTCGGCATCGACCTTTTCGCCGTGCTCCTTGAGCGATTTCTCGGTGGTGTACACCAGGCCGTCGGCCTGATTGCGCGCCTCGATCAGCTCGCGCTTCTTATGGTCCTCCGAGGCATGGGCCTCCGCTTCCTTGACCATCCGCTGGATCTCTTCGTCGGACAGACCGCTGGATGCGGTGATCTGGATCGACTGCTCCTTGCCGGTCCCCAGGTCTTTTGCCGAAACATGCAGAATGCCGTTGGCGTCGATATCGAAGGTGACTTCGATCTGCGGCACGCCGCGCGGCGCGGTGGGAATCCCGACCAGTTCAAAATTACCGATGGTCTTATTGTCGGTCGCCATTTCCCGCTCGCCCTGAAGAACATGCACCGAAACGGCCGGCTGGTTGTCCGCTGCCGTGGAGAACACCTGGCTCTTCTTGCAGGGCACCGTGGTGTTCTTTTCGATCAGCTTGGTCATGACTCCGCCGAGGGTTTCGATCCCCAGCGAAAGCGGTGTGACGTCGAGCAGCAGCACGTCCTTGACATCGCCGGCCAGAACCCCGGCCTGGATGGCGGCGCCGATGGCGACAACTTCATCGGGGTTGACGCCCTTGCTGGGCGCCTTGCCGAAGATCTCCTGAACCTTTTGCTGAACGATCGGCATGCGGGTCATGCCGCCGACCAGAAGCACTTCGTTGATCTCGCCCGCGGTCACCCCGGCATCCTTGATCGCCATCTTGCAGGGGGCCACCAGGCTGGCGATCAGGTCCTCGCAGATGCTTTCCAGCTTCGAGCGGGAAAGCTTGATGTTGAGGTGCTTGGGACCGTTCTGATCCGCCGTGATAAAGGGCAGATTGATATCGGTTTCCATCGACGAAGAGAGTTCGATCTTGGCCTTTTCGGCGCCTTCCTTGAGACGCTGCAGGGCCATTTTGTCGTTGCGCAGATCGATCCCTTGCTCCTTGAGGAACTCGTCCGCGACATAATCGATGATCCGCTGATCGAAATCCTCGCCGCCGAGGAAGGTATCGCCGTTGGTCGATTTGACCTCGAAAACGCCGTCACCCAGTTCCAGAATCGACACATCGAAGGTCCCGCCGCCCAGGTCGAACACGGCGATGGTCATTTCATGCTTCTTGTCCAGGCCGTAGGCCAGGGCTGCCGCGGTCGGCTCGTTGATGATCCGCTGGACGTGCAGTCCGGCAATCTTTCCGGCATCCTTGGTCGCCTGGCGCTGGGAGTCGTTGAAGTAGGCCGGTACGGTAATCACCGCATCGGTCACCTCTTCGCCGAGATAATCCTCCGCGGTCTGCTTCATTTTCTGCAGAATCATCGCGGAAATTTCCGGCGCGCTGTATTGTTTGCCGCGGGCCTCGACCCAGGCATCGCCGTTGTCCGCTTCGATAATTTTAAACGGGCTGATCTCGATATCCTTCTTGACCGCTTCCGAGTTGAACTTGCGGCCGATCAGACGCTTGATGGCAAACAGGGTATTCTCCGGATTGGTCACCGCCTGGCGCTTGGCCTGCTGACCGCTGACCCGCTCTCCGCTCTCGGTGAAGCCGATCATCGAGGGAGTGGTCCGCGCCCCTTCGGAGTTGGCAATAACAACGGGTTCTCCACCCTCCATGACCGCCACGCAGGAGTTGGTGGTGCCCAGATCGATTCCGATAATTTTTCCCATAATCGTGTTCCTCCTCAGTTTATTTATTCATCAGGTTCGTTTCGCACTGGTTCTATTCGGTGTCTTCGGTGTCTTCGGTATCTTCGGCATCCTGCGTGTCGGCGGCCTCCGCCCGGGCCACCGGGGCCTTGGCAATCATCACCATGGCCGGCCGCAGCAGGCGCTCGTTGAGCAGATAACCCTTCTGCAGCTCCTGAACAACGGTATTGGCCGGATAATCTTCCGTCTCCAGCTGACCCATGGCCTGATGGTGAGCCGGATCAAAAACCTGCCCGAGCGCTTCAATCGGCACCACCTGGAACTTTTCCAGAACCTTGCTGAACTGGTCGAGGGTCAAGCGCACCCCCTCCAGCAAGCCGTCGGTGGTCTTGTCCTCAACCGCGTGCGCCACGGCCCGCTCAAGATTGTCGATGACCGGCAGCATTTCGCGCAGCAGGGTTTCGTTGCCGAATTTTGCCAGGTCTTCCTTTTCCCGCTGACTGCGTTTGCGCAGGTTGTCCATGTCGGCCATGGCCCGCAGATAGCGTTCATGATTGTTCCGCGCTTCCTCGCGGCTGGCTTCAAGCTCCAGCTGGAGCTGTTGCTCGCTGGTCGCTTCCACGGCCGCTGCGCTGCCGTCGACCTCCTGCTCACCCGCGACGGCGGCACGGTCCGTTTGCGGTTCCGTTGCAGCCGTCTCTGCGCTTTTCTTTTTGTGCCCCTGCTGTTTCTTTGCCACTGTTTCCAACTCCTTTATTCCGTTTCCCGGTCGAGAATACGACTGACCAACCGGGCGGTGAAATCAACGATGGGAATGACCTGCGAGTAGTTCATCCGGACCGGACCGATCACCCCCAGCGTCCCGATCGCGCCCTTTTTTCCGGAAAAGGGCGAACTGATCAGACTGCACCCTTCGATAGAACTATGCTGACTCTGACTCCCGATAAAAATCTGCACCCCTTCGGCGGCCTGGCTCTGGTCGAGCAGTTCGATGAGCTGCTGCTTGCTCTCCAGGGTCTGAAAGATTTTTCTCATCTGCTCGGGCGACGAGAACTCCGGCTGCTCGAGCATCCTTGAGGTTCCCGCGACATAAACACTGTCCTCGATCTCTTCATCTAGGGCCGCTTTTGACAACTGCAGCGCCTGCTTGCGCAATTGATCGAAGCGATCCTGCTCCTGCCGCACTTCATCCGCCAGCTGGGCGCGGATCTCCTGAACGGTCAATCCGGGCAGGGTGCGGTTGAGATAATTGGTGATCCGTTCCAGATCCTGCCGGCTCCAGTCGACTTTCGACTCGATCACTTTATTCTGCACCAGCCCGGCTTCCGAGACGAAAATAACCAGCAGCCGCCCCGGCGACAGCCTGACAAATTCAATCTGGCGAAATACCGTCGAGGAGAACTTGGGCGCCAGCACCAGGCCCGTGTAGCTGGAGATGCCGGACAGAACCCGGCCGACCTCCTGCATCACGTCTTCCATCCGCATGCCCTTGAATTGATAGCTGGTGGTCAACCGGGCCTGTTCGGCGCTGCTCAGCTCGCGGACTTCGAGCAGGGAATCGATATAGTAGTGAAATCCCTTGCTGGTCGGAACCCGGCCCGCGGAGGTATGCGGCGAACAGAGAAAACCCATCTCTTCCAGATCGGCCATGACATTGCGGACCGTCGCCGGTGACAGCTTCAGGGCGTGGCGCCGGGAGATCGCGCGGCTGCCGACCGGCACCGCAGAGGCGATATAGTCCTCGACAATGGCCGCCAGAATATCCTGGCTCCGCGTATTGAGTTCTTCCGACACCGTTGTTACTCCAAAAAAGTGCAGCACGCCTTGAATGCAACCGGCGTTAGCACTCGCCGGTACGGAGTGCTAACGCCACACAGTAGCAACGGCAACCGCCTTTGTCAAGAGGGTCGGGATGCGAAAACAGCCGGCCGGAAAACACCCGGCAGGCTGCGGTCGGCACGCGTCAGGCTACAGGAAGCGGCTGATCAGATGATCGTAAAGCAGCCAGCTTTTTGCCTGGAAACGCCAGCGTTGCCCATGCCGGCGGAGCTGGTCGCCCAGCTGCGCAAACGCTGCGGGAAAGGCCGCCTCGGGCGCGCTGCCGAAGGTTGCGGCAAACGCCTCGGCATCGACCCCGTCGGCCGTGCGCAGCGCCAGGTAGAGCGTCTCCGCCATGGCTCCCCGGCGGTCGAACGTTTCCAGCCGCTCGGAAGGATCCCGGCCCTGTGCCAGGCAGCGCCGGTAGCGTTCCAGATCCGGCGGGACGGCCCGCCGCTCCCCCCAGCCCGCCGCGTCAAAGCTGTGCGCGCCGCAACCGGCGGCCAGGCAGCTGCCGCGCCGCCAGTAGACCTGGTTATGCTTGCAGCGGTACCCCGGCCGGGCAAAATTGGAAATTTCGTAGTGCTCGAAACCGGCCGTTGTCAGCAACCGCCGCAACAAAAGGTACTGCTCGGCGTACTCTTCTTCGGTGGCCTCGCTCAGCTCGCCGCGCTGCAAACGCGCGGCGAAGGGCGTACCGGTCTCGTAACTTAAACCGTAGAGCGAAACATGCTGCGGCTGCAGAGCCAGCAACCCCTCCAGTTCCTGCGTCAATTGCCCGCCGGTCTGACCGGGACGGCCGAACATCAGGTCGAGGCTCAGGTTATCGAAACCGGCCGCCCGGGCCTGTGCGACAGCGCGCCGCGCATCTTCCGCCGTGTGCCCCCGCCCCAGCTGTTTGAGCTGCCGATCGCAGAGCGATTGCACCCCCAGCGAAAGCCGATTGATGCCGGCGGCCCGATAACCGCCCAAACGCTCCGCGTCGAGGCTGCCGGGATTGGCCTCCAGACTGATTTCGCAATCGGCGGCGATGCCGAAGTCATGCTCGATCTGCCGCAGCAGCCGCCCGGCCTGTCCGGCCGTCAGCAACGAAGGGGTCCCCCCGCCGAAGAAGACCGTCCGCAACGGGGCGGAATGCGGACGCGACCGGGCCAGGAGCTGCAGGTCCAGCATCAGCAGCGCGACATAGTCGGCCACCTGCTGTGCGCTGCCGACCTGTGAATAGAAATCACAATAGGGACATTTGCTGCTACAGAACGGGATATGGAGATAAAGGGAACTCATCGGCAGCAGAACTTCGGCCGGCTGATCGGGGGAAAGGGTCGGCCAGGAGCCTGTCGGCCCGTATAGTCCAACCGGCTCCTAGACAAAAAAGAACAGCGACATAAGCGCAACAAAGACCACGGCCAGCAGCACGCTCCCGCCGATCGGGTAGGCCGCATGACGGGTGCGGTGCTCGATCTCGGCCTTGCGTCGTTCCAGCACACTGCCGTTGCCGCTGCCTTCGGCGAGCAGCTGGACCAGGTGCTGCTGGACATGACGCGCCGGGTCGGCAAAGAAACGGCTCAGCAGGCCCGGCAGCTTCTGCATGAAAATCCGGTCGCCGAAGGCGTTGATGCCGCTGAACAACCTGTCGCAGCCGCGGACAAACAGGCGGCCGCCCTTGCGGTAGATCCAGTCGCTGTCGATCGAAACGGTTTCGGTCCGCTTGAGCAGCGGCAGCAGCATGAAGAAAGCCAGCGCCGAGAACATCAGCAGCTGAAACTGGTTGAGCGTATGCTCGAAGGTATAGGCCTGGAACTCCACCGGATAGGGCAGGATATCGTAGAGCGGTTGCGGATAGACGCCGATGAAGATGCAGATAAAGGCGAGAAAGCCCATCGCCAGCAGCATGTGCCGGGGCGGCTCCCCGGGGCGCAGGCCGTTGTCCCTGGCAAAGAAGACGAAGTAGGGAAATTTGATGCCGGCGTGCAGAAAGACCCCGGCCGAGGCAATTTCCAGAACCAGCCAGACCCAGAAAAAGCCTTCGTGGACTCCGGCCTCGATGATCATCGGCTTGCTGGTATAGCCGGACAGAAAGGGAAAGCTGGAGATCGCCAGGGCGCCAATGGTGCCGAAAATCATCGTCAACGGCATGGTCTTGTAGAGTCCGCCGAGATCGGTACACTTGCTCTTGCCGGTCAGGTAGAGGACCGCTCCGGCGCTCATCCACAGCAAGGCCTTGTAGATGATATGGGCAAAGGCGTGGGCCACCGCGCCGCTGATCGCCATCGCGGTGCCGATGCCGATGCCGCAGATCATGAATCCAACCTGGTTGATGATCGAATAGGCGAGAATGCGCCGCATGTCGTTTTCGAGAATGGCGTAGATGATCCCGTAGATCGCCATGAAGCAGCCGACCGCCATCAGCACTTCCCAACCGGCAAAGCCGCGGATCAGGGTATAGACGGCGGTCTTGGTGGTGTAGGCGGTCATGATCACGCCGCCGGTCACGGTGGCTTCCGGATAGGCATCGGACAACCAGGCGCTCAGCGGCGGCGCCGCGGCGTTGATCAGAAAGCCGATCAGGATCAGATAGGTCGGCAGTCCGTGCAGCGAGAAGCCGTCAAAGGCGACCGAACCGCTGGCATTGACCTGCAGCAGGATCCCCGCCAGCAGGCAGAGGCCGCCGAAAATATGCACCATCACGTAACGGAAGGCGGCGCCGTAGGCCCGCTCGGTTCCGCGGGCCAGCACCAGGAAGGTCGAGGTGATCGCCATCACCTCCCAGAACAGATACAGCGAGATCAGATCGGCGGCAAACACCGCGCCGAGCGCGGCGCCGATATAGGTCAGCGCGGCGGTGTGTTCATGGCGGGTCTTCAGGTGCAGGGCAAACAGAAAACAGGCAAAGGCGTTGATGGTGAAAACATAACCGAACGCCTTGCTCAATTTATCGACCCGCAGCAGATTGAGATCGAACCCGAACAGCTGATAACCCCAGGAGGTCCCCGGCTCAAGCTGGCTGATGATCAGAAAAGCGGCGGCGGGCACCAGCAGGATCAGAATCCGTCGCCCGAGCAGCGGCAGCACCCAGAGCAGCAGCGCAGCGGCGAAAAACAGCAGCGACGGATGCAGGCTAGCGATCATAGTAATCCTCTTTTTTCTTCAGAACAAAGCCGAGCAGTTTGGAAATCAGGATAATCGCCACGCAGGAGATAAAACCGAACAGGGCGTAAAATCCCGGCAGCGCCTCGACGGAAGAGAACAGACTATGCTTGTGCATGAAGAAGTCGGGCAGCACCAGCAGCACCAGGACCGCATAGAAACCGATCTTCAGACGCTTGATGTTGCGCGGATGATCGAACCAGGTCCAGACTTCCGGTTTTTTGTCTTCAGGGTCCATCACGCACCTCGGCCTAGGGGAACAGGGCCAGTTGGGCCAGCCGGAGGAAAATATCCGGATAAAAGAACAGCGCCAGCGACGCGCAGGCGGTCATCGACAGCGGGATCAGACAGAACAGCGGCGCTTCCCTGATGCCCTCGTCGAAGACCGGGTCGGCCGCCCTGGCAAAGAAACCGCGGTAGACAATCGGCAGAAAGTAGGCGGCGTTGAGCAGCGAGCTGACCAGCAGCACCACGAGCAGCAGCAGCTGATCGCTGCTGACCGCACCGATGACCAGGTTCCACTTGCTGATAAACCCGCCCAGCGGCGGCATGCCGATAATACTGAGCGAGCCGAACATGAAGGCCAGGTAGGTGATCGGCATCTGTCGCCCGAGGCCGTCCATCTGGCTGATGTATTTCTTGCCCGCGGCGACGAAGATCGCCCCGGCACAGAAGAACAGGGTGATCTTGCCGAAGGCGTGCATGGCGATATGCAGCAGCCCGCCGGTCATCCCGGCCGCCGAAAGCATGCCGGCGCCGAGAATCATGTAGGAGAGCTGGCCGATGGTCGAATAGGCCAGCCGGCGTTTCAGATTGTCCTGGGTCAGGGCCACCAGCGAAGCGACCAGAATGGTGATCGAGGCGATGCTGGTGATCACCACGCCCAGATTGACATCGAGCAGCAGATCGGCGCCGAAGATGTGGAAGATCACCCGCAGGATCGAAAACACCCCGACCTTGACCACCGCCACGCCGTGCAGAAACGAGCTGACCGGAGTCGGCGCCACCATCGCCGCCGGCAGCCAGCCATGAAACGGCATGATTCCCGACTTGGCAAAGCCGAACAGGAACAGCACCAGCACCAGGCCCAGCACCTGCGGCGAAGCGCCGCTGCCGGCGAGAATGCCGCCGCTCTTGAAGTCGAGGGTTCCGGTCAGCGCATAGACGATCAGCATCGCCGGCAGAGCCAGACCGATCGAGGTGCCGAGGATATAGGTCAGATATTTGCGCCCCGAGGTGCGGGCCTCGGCGTTCTGCTCATGGGTGACCAGCGGATAGGTCGACAGCGAGAGCATCTCGTAAAACAGATAGAGGGTCAGCAGGTTGGCCGCAAAGGCCACGCCGATGGTCGCCGAAATGGCGACGGCAAAAGAGGCGAAATAGCGGGTCTGCGCATGCTCCTTGAGCGCGCGCATGTAGCCGATGGAATAGAGCGAGGTGAAGAACCAGAGGATCGAAGCGACCAGGGCAAAGAACATCCCCATGGCATCGACCCGCAGCGCCAGCGGCACCCCGGGCAGCACTTCGGCGATGACGAATTCGTAGCCGCCGCCGGCCAGAACCGCGGGCAGCAGGGCGACGACGATGGCCACCTTGCCCAGCGCTGCCAGCAGGGTCCAGCTCTCGCGCAGATTGGGCGAGCGCCCCGACAGCATGATCGGGATCGCTCCGAGCAGGGAGATCAGGATTGCCGCCAGCGGCCAGATGGAAGTTTGATAGTCCATAGAATAGATACTGCCCTGTCCGTTTAAAATCCGCCCGGCAACGCCATCCTGATGACGCTATCGACCAGCGGCCCCGAGCCGAGGCCGATCACAATCAGCGCCACCGCACTGATCAGCAATGGAACCTGCATCAGCAGGGGGGCTTCTTCGCGCAGCTCGTGGCCATGATGCTCACCGCTCTTGAAGAAGTAGCCGATCTCGATAATCCGGAAAAAAAGCACCGCGTTGACCAGCGAACTGAACAGCAGCGCCGCCACATACTCCCAGTGGCCGCTTTCGATGCCGCCGAGAATCAGATACCATTTGCTGAAAAAACCGGCCGTCGGCGGCACCCCGATCATGGAAAAAGCGCCGACGGTAAAAGCCGCCATGGTGACCGGCATCTTGCGATAGATGCCCTGCAGCCTGTCGAAATCGAGGCTGCCGAGCCGGTAGTAAATCGCCGCCGCCGCCAGAAACAGACAGAGCGTCATCAGCGCATCGTTGACAATGTGCAGCAGCGCCCCGGTCATGCCGGTACTGTTCGCCAGCCAGACGCCGCCGACCATATAGCCGACCTCGGCGACGATGATATAGGTCAGCATCCGCTTCAGATTCCTCTGCGCCAGGGCCAGGGCCGAAGCACAGACGATACCGATGGCCGCCGCCCAGACGATGCCGGACTGCACCAGGGGATTCTGCAGAAACAGGTAATCGACGCTGAAGATCGAGAACATCACCCGCACCATCAGGTAGATGGTCACCTTGGTCATCAGCGGCGCGACGAGCAGAGCGGCACCGGTCGGGGCCAGCGAATAAGCGCTCGGCAGCCAGCCGTGCAGCGGAAAGAGCGCCATCTTGACCCAGAGCCCGACCAGCATGAACGCCAGTGCCGTGGCCACCGCCGCGCCGCCGCTGATGTCCGGCAGAATCCGGGCGATATCGGCCATGTTCAGGGTGCCGGTCATCAGGTACAGATAGCCGACGCCCAGCAGGTAAAAGCAGGCGCCGATCGAGCCCATGATGATGTAGTTGAAGCTGGCCAGCGGCGCCCGCCCCTTGCCCATGGCGATCAGTCCGTAGGTGGTGATCGAGGTAATCTCCAGCAGCACGTAGAGATTGAAGGCGTCTGCGGTCAGCACCAGCCCCATCAGGCCGGCAATCAGGATCAGATAGAGGGTGAAAAAGAGATGCTCGCGCCCCGGCAGCTCCTGCTCCGCCGACTTGAGAGCCGACAGGGTTGCCGCCAGCGCCACCAGCGAAATCAGCACCAGCATCAGGGCCGAGAGATGGTCAACCACCAGTTCGATGCCGAACGGAGGGGTCCAGTTGCCGACCGTGTAGCGATAGCCGCCGGAACGGACCACGCGCCCCAGCACCACCAGCGACGCCAGGGAGGAAAAGGCCAGGGACCCGAGGGCCAGGGGCGCCAGCCAGGCGCGCGAACGGCGTCCGAGCAGGTTGACGAAAAAGGCCGTCAGCAGCGGCGCGATCATCACATACATATGCAGATTAGACGCACTCATTTGCCGAGTTTCTCCAGAATTTCGTCCTCTTCAAGGGTTCCGTACTCGCGATAAATCCGCAGCAGAATCGCCAGGGCAACGCCGGTGATGCTGACCGCAACGACGATCGCCGTCAGCATCAGCACATGGGGCAGGGGATTGACCACCCCGGTCGCGTCAACGCCATGTTTCAGAACCTCATACTTGTCGAGGATCGGAATTTTCGCGCCATGCTTGACCCCGGCGGAAACAAACATCAGGATGATCGCCGTCTGAAAAATATTCATGCCGATCAGCTTCTTGACCAGATTGCGCTTGCCGATCATGGCATAGAAGCCGATCATCATCAGCACCACGTAGACCCAGTAATTGTACTTGGCGACAATCACCGCCAGAACCATGTCCATGCCTAGAGCCCCTCATCCATCCGGCCGGCCGAGCCGAGATCCCAGAAAAGTGATACCATAATGCTCATGACCGCCAGACCGACCCCGACTTCGACCAGAAAGATACCGAAGGATCGCCATTCCACCGGCCCCAGCGGGATCAGCACGTCGAGGGCGCCGTAGTCGAGAAACAGACCGCCGAAAACGGCGCACAGCGCGGCCACGCCGATAAAAATCAGCGCCCCGAGATTGCCGAGCAGGGCGTTGGCCCGCTCCGACATGAAGCGCATCGAGGTTTGTTGATCGAAGGCCAGGCTGAGCATGATAAACGATGCACCGAGGATGACCCCGCCCTGGAAGCCGCCGCCGGGGCTGTAGTGCCCATGGACGATGACGTAGAGGCCGAACAGCTGCACAAAGGGCACCAGCAGCCGCACCGCGGTGCGGATAATCCGGCTTTCGCCGACCTTCTGTTTGCGGGTCCGTTCCTGAAGAAGCTTCATGATCCCTGCTCCGGCCGCTCATCTTTCTTCCTGCGCAAAACACTGACCACGACCAGCCCGGCGCAGTAGATGACCACCGTTTCAAACATGGTGTCATAGCCCCGGTAGTCCCCCAATACCGCGGTAACGATATTGGGCACATGGGTCTCCTCAACCGCCTTCTCGATGTAGTGGGAGGACAGCGCGCCCGAAGCGGGCGAGCGGGGATCGCCCCAGTCGGGGAAATCCATGGTTCCGTAAAGGAGGATCGCCCCGGTGACCAGGGTTGCCAACAATGCCAGCGCTTTCAATCCTTGCTCCTTCTCGAGGTGTGCAGAATCGCCGCGATAAAGAGGACGGTACTGACCCCGGCGCCGACCGTCGCCTCGGTAAAGGCCACGTCGACCGCGCCCATCTCCGCCCAGAGCAGGCACATCAGAAAGCTGTAGACGCCGAAGATAATGGTGGCGCTGAGCAGATCCTTGACGCTTATCGCGGCAATGGCGCAGATCACCACCAGCAGCAGGATCAACAGATCCAGAATCCAGATCATTGTCTCTTCTTCCCCTTTTCCCAGGGCTCGAAACCGAGAATCATGGCGGTCTTGGTCAAAGCGTAGGTGGCGGTGGGACTGGCGACATAGATGAAGACGGTAATCAGCATGATCTTGATGCTGACCAGCAGGTTGGCGACGGTGAATTCCTGCAGATTGTAGAGGGCCACGCCGGTAATCACCAGCACCGAAGCCAGCGAATCCGATTTTCCGGCGGCGTGCAGCCGGGAATAGAAATCGGGAAAGCGCAGAATCCCGAGCACCCCGATCGCGAAAAAAAACAGCCCGGCCAGGATGAAAATACTCGCAATGACGGTCAAGACGGACCTCCTTCTGAAGCTTCGGCATTTGCCTCTGACTCCTC
>Ga0214471_10003704_pt1 | contig 11828 bp, 10 predicted proteins | sample RVTome_5_FD_207665 | JGI IMG/M metagenome (GOLD analysis project Ga0214471, IMG submission 207665) | Soil microbial communities from uranium-contaminated site in the Upper Colorado River Basin, Wyoming, United States - RVT142D155 | ecosystem: Environmental > Terrestrial > Soil > Contaminated >... | reverse complement strand
CCTTGAGGGAGAGGGTTAGGGTGAGGGGGCACCGCCACGCAGTCCACCAACGCCTCGTCTCCCACAGCCCCTCTCCGTAGACGGAGAGGGGCGCGCGGCAGCGGGGGTGAGGTTCAACGCCTCGTCGTCGATGGCCCGGCTTCAACTATCGCGAAACCTTCGACGCCCCGAGTCGAGCTCCCTGCGCTACGCCCCCATGATCTTGCTAACGTCGTCCGGGTTGATCAGGTCCGGCACCGTCCACCCGTTCAGGTCGTACTCCGCCATGCACGCCTCCGCGAACCCCTTGTAGCGCGCCGCCGCGCCCGACCCCTCCGCCGCGAACAGCGTCTGGAACCGGATCGTCTCGTGGTCGCCGAAGTAGTTGCGCTCGTACAGCTCGTGTCGTCCGCCGAACTCGCTGCCGATCGCGTCCCACAGCAGCTTCATCAGCTTCACGCGCTCCTCCGCCGTGTAGTCGTTTGACCCCCGTACGTACTGGTCGATGTACGGCCGGATCTCCGGCGCGTTGAAGTCCAGCGAGCTCGAAGGCATGTAGATCAGCGCGCTCGCCATCACGTTCTCGATGATCTCCTTGATCTTCGGGTAGGCGATACTTGCCATAACACGATACGCCAGCCCGTACTCAAGATTCGGCAGCACGTAGCCGTTGGTCCACGGCGTCGGCGTCCGCGCCATCGCATCCGTCAGCCCCCAGAACAGGTTGCGCCACGCCAGCACCTCGCCGACGTTCGCCTGGACGCCGCGAAACTCCTTCGTGCCCGTCGCCTCGATGCCCTTGAGCAGCAGCCCGGCGATGAAGTCGAGCTTCACCGCGAGGCGCGTGCAGCCGTGGAACATGAACAACGGCAGGAAGCCGGATCCGGGGAAGAAGTTGTTCACCTTGTCCGGGTCGCCGTACGCGAAGACGTTCTCCCACGGCACGAAGACCTTATCGAACACCAAAATCGAGTCGTTCTCGTCCAGCCGGCTCGACAGCGGATAGTCGAACGGCGTCCCCATCACCGCCGCGGTCATCTCGTACGAGGGCCGGCAGAACAGCTTCACACCCGCCGACGCCACCGGCACCATGCAGACCAGCGCGAACTCCCGCGTCTTGATCGGCAGCGCCCCGTTGTGGCCGATGAAGATGTAGTTAGTCAGCGTCGACGTCGTCGCCACCACCTTGGCGCCGCTGACGATCAGCCCGTCGTCGCGCTCCTCCTCGACGTGCATGTACACGTCGCGCACCTCGTCCAGCGGCCTGTTGCGGTCCACCGGCGGGTTGACGATGGCGTGGTTGACGTAGGAGACCTCCTCCTGCGTCCGCTTGTACCAGTACTTCGCGTTCTCCTGGTACGGCGCGTAGAACTCCGTGTTCGCCCCCAGCGTCGCCAGGAACGCCGCCTTGTAGTCCGGGCTGCGTCCGATCCATCCGTACGAAAGCCTCGACCACGCCGCGATCGCGTCCCGCGCCGCCACCAGCTCGCCGGCGTCCTTCCACGGCTTGTAGAAACGGTGCGTGATGCCGCCGTTGCCCGTATCCGTCGGCGTCGTGATCGTCTTCTGCTTCTCGGGGTCGTGCAGCGCGTCGTACAGCCGCGCAATCATCCGCGCCGTGTTGCGGAACGCCGGGTGCGTCGTCACGTCGTCCACCCGTTGCCCGTACAACCACACCTCGCGGTTATCCCGCAGGCTCTCAAGATACTCATCCCCCGTAAAGGGCCGATTGCGCGTCGCCGTGTCCGCCATGCCGCCGCCTCCTGCTTAAGCGTCTTAAGTGTCCGCACGATTCTACGTCAGCAAAACGTCCCGTGGGTGGGCCAAGAGCCTCGTCATTGCGAGGAGGTCTACACAAGCCGGCCCAAATCGTAGTCATCCTCGTCATTGCGAAGAGGCGACAGCCGGCGAAGCAATCTCCCATCCGCCACACACGTCCCAACCCTGGCCAACCCGCCGCCCCACCTGTCATCCTGATGGCGCCGGCCGGAGGATCAAAACGCCCCCTCGTCAAACGTCACCCAACGCGATCCCCCAAGACGCCCCCAATTGTCATTCGGAGGAACGAAGAATCTGGCCCCGGCCCTGACAAGGCCTCCGCCGCAACCCGATACGGTGCCGCAGGCCACGAATTTCTCAACCCACCAACGCAGTTCACTCACAGCCGCGTTCTCCACAGCCCCTCGCCTCGCAAGCCTGCCCTTCGTCGGGCGGAAGGGGAGAGGGGCGCGCGGCAGCGAGGGAGAGGTTCACCCCAGAACCTGCAGGTCTCAACCTGCAGAGTCCGTCCTCTCACCTAACACACCGTCATCGGATCACGAAATCCCCTCTCCCTGGGGGCAGAGGGTCAGGGTGAGGGGGCGTTGCCACGAAGTCCACCAACGCCTCGTCTCCCACAGCCCCTCTCCGTAGACGGAGATGGGCGCGCGGCAGCGCAGGTGAGGTCGTCCAACGCCCCGTCGTCGGACCACGAAATCCCCTCTCCCCGAGGCAGCGGGTTAGGGTGAGGGGGCGTCGCCACGCAGCCCACCCTCGGCTCGTCTTCCACAGCCCCTCTCCGTCGACGGAGAGGGGCGCGCGGCAGCGCAGGAGAGGCCCCCTGCCCCCTACGCCTTCATCTCCTTGCGCACGATCGCCGTCCCCTCCGTCAGCGCGTGCAGCTTCGCCCGCGCCACGTCCCCCGGCAGGTTGCGCAGGCCGCAGTCCGGGTTGACGATGATCCGCTCCGGCGGCAGCACCGCCAGCGCCTGACGCACCCGGTTCGCCACCTGCTCCTTCGTCTCGACCTCGTTGTTCTTCACGTTGATCACGCCCAGACCGAGCGAGAAGTGTGCCTTCGGGTAGCGCTTGAATAGCTGCAGGTCCTCGTTCCCCTTGCGCGCGAACTCGAGCACGAGCTGGTCGATGTCGGCCTGCATCACCGCCGGGAAGAGGAAGTTGTAGTGCCCCTCCCATAGCGGCCGCGCGTTGCGGTTGCCGTAGCAGACGTGCACCGCCCGAACCGTCTTCGCCGGGTCGATGCCCTCGAACACCGCGTTGAAGGCGCGTACCGCCAGCTTCGCGTCGTCCGGGTAGCCCGCCAGGTACGGCTCGTCGATCTGGATAATCGTCACGCCCGCCTTCGAAAGCTCCAGCGCCTCGCGGTTCAGCTGCCGCGCGAAGGCCATCACGAGGTCGGCGTGGCTCTTGTAGTACTCGTTCTTCACCCGCCGCGAGAGCGAGTACGGCCCGGTGAACGAGAACTTGATCGGGTGGTCTGTGTACGTCCGCGTGAACTTGAAGTCCTCCACCAGCTCCAGCGCCGCCTCGTCGGGCTCCGGGATCGCGTGCTCCACCACGGCCGGGTAGTAGTCGGAGTAAAACTCCTTCGCCAGCTGCGGGATCTCGACGCCGGGCATGCGCGCCAGGAAATAGTCGACGTCGTTGTCGCGCCGCAGCTCGCCGTCAGACACCACGTCTACGCCGGCCTCCTCCTGGTCCTTGATCGCCGCCTTGATCGCGACTTCGTGGATCTCGCGCAGGAAGGAGTTGCTTATGCGGCGCTGGTAGTAGTCGGTCTTCAGCCGCTCCAGCCACTCCGGCACGGAGTAGGAGCCGACGACCGACGTCGCCAGCGGCTGGACGAGGGGCTTGCCGGCGGATGCCGCCCGGGAACTGGTGCGGCGCGTTGTTGTCGTGGTTCCTGCCATGCTGCCCTCTACTCCTGTACCCGCGCGATCATCGTCATGATGTTGGACCCCTCGCGGTGGGTGAACGTCTCGTACTCAACCTCATAGCCGTTGCGCCGCCCCACGGCGGCCAGGACGGCCCCGTTGACCCAGTTCACCACGGAGCCGTCGTACTTGCCCGGCCCGCGGAAGCTGCGCTGATACTGCGACGCGTCCGTCACGAAGATGTCGTGGCACTGCAGCAGCCCGAACGGGTGCAGCAGGGGCAACGAATCGAGGAAGCTGGATGCCGCGCCGTTGCTGATGTGCATCCGCACGTCGCCGGTGGCGTTGAGGATCGGTCGCAGCAGTTCGCCGTTGACGCCCTCCGTCACCCGGTACTCGTCGACACCCTCCATCGGCACGTAGCGCTCTTCCAGCCGCACGGCTTCCCAGACGTTGCGCCAGAACGTCACCGCGTCCAGTGGCCCGCCCGGGAAGCGCTCCGGCGCCGCCCGCGACAAGAGCTCTGGCCCGAGTTGCAGCAGCCTGTGTACCAGGTCCGGCAGCTCATTTGCCGAAACTCCGACAGCGCTCGCCAGCTCCTCTGCCTGCTTGTGCGGCACGTAAGCCCGCACCTCCACCATGTACAGGTGCCCGCCGATACGCACGACCTCGTCTGTCGGCAGGTTGTCGTACACGTTCGAGATGTAGACCAGGAACGCCTTCGATCGCAGGAAGCCCAGCGTCTGTGTCGGCACGCGGGCGTCCATCACCAGCGTGCTGCACCGCGAGGCGTGCTCGTTGACGTTCTCCCGCGCTCGCGCCAGGACGTGCGGCGAGTAGTCGGCCATCAGGTAGTGCAGCTTGGAGTAGTAGTCGCGGTGGTTCTCGCGGTCGAGCTTGAGGAACTCGTCCAGCCAGACCCGAGCCTGGTTCCCGTTGCCCACGCCCAGCTCCAGGACGTGCAGGTCCTCCGGCAGCGCCTTGCGGGCAGCCAGGTCATCCCAGATCTTGAACAGCTTCAGGATCAGGTCGCGCGCCATCTCGCTGTTACGCGCGTCGGTCTCGCCGCCGGGCAGCGCCTGCTCGTATTCGCGGCCGGTCGCCTCTTCCCACAGCCCTAGCGCATTCCAGTACAGGCCGTTGAAGTCCCAGATCACGCTCGCGCTGCCGGGACGCCAGTCTTCCAGGTACTGGCCGGCGCCCGACGGGTCCTTGGGGCGCGCGATCGCGGCGGCTAGCTGCTCCCGCAGGTCCTCGGCGCCCGGCGCCCGTCGCAGGTCGACGGCCAGTTCGTACGCCTCGCCGCCATTGGCCTGCAACGCCGAGGGCAGGATGCGGCGGATGTCCGCCACGGGGCGGAAGCTCTGCCGGTACTGCACCCAGTCGCCCACGACCCGCAGCTTCGCCAGGTCGAGCTCACTGGTGCGGACGGCTTCGGTGACGCTGGTCAGGACGGGGGCCAGGTCTAGCGGCGTCTTGGCCCGGAGCCTGTCTGCCGCTCGGATGTCAATCTGCACTGTTTCGTCCTCCACTCGGGGTCTTGGCGCGGGCGCTCGCGGCCTTCTCGCGCCCGGCTCGATTGCCGATGCCGGCGCGGGTCAGCACTTCCGGTATGAAATCGTCCCAACCAGACGCAATTATATGGACGCCGTTGATTCCAGGAATCTCGTGCAGCCGCTGGATCGTCTCGGAGCAAAGGTCGATGGCGTCCTGCTCCTGGCGCTCCGGCGGCGTCGACTTCACGCGCTGCACGACGTCCTCTGGGATGAATACACCCGGCAGGCTGCCCAGCACCTCCAGCGCCCGCGGGCTGCGTATCGGCCCCACGCCGGCAATGATGCTGCAGCGCTTGTCCAGGCCCAGGTCGCGTACCTGCTGCATCCAGCGCTCGACGATCGGCACGTCGAACACGAACTGCGTCTGGAAGAACTGCGCCCCGGCCGCGATCTTCTTCCCCAGGCGCTCCGCCCGAAACCGCTGCGGCGCCGCGGACGGGTTCTCCACCGCGCCGATAAACCACCCCGGCGCCGACGACAGCTTGATCCCCGATAGCAGGTGCTTTTCGTCCCGCAGCGTCCGCGCCAGCCACAGCAGCTGCACCGAGTCCATGTCGAATACTGGCTTGGCGTCCGGGTGGTCGCCGAAACGCGGGTGGTCCCCCGTCAGGCAAAGCACGTTCGGTATCCCCACGGCGTGGGCGCCCAGCAGGTCCGCCTGCAGCGCGATGCGATTACGGTCGCGGCACGAGAACTGCATCACCGGCTCGACGCCGGCCTGCAGCAGCCCCAGGCTGCCCGCCCAGCTCGACATCCGCGCCACGGCGCCCTGGCCGTCTGTGATGTTCGCCGCGTCGATCCAGTCGATGAGGTGCGTCCCGACGCGCTTGATCATGCTCAGCGAGGCCCCGCGCGGTGGCACCACCTCAGCCGTCACAGCGAACGCGCCACTCGCCAGCGTCTCGTGCAGCCGGCTGTAGTAATGCGGTTCGCGGGAGTCATCGGCAGCACGGTCCGTGCCGGAGTTAGTCAACGAAGCGTGCTCCTTCCGCGTCTCGTCATCCATGCCCCGGCCTGAAGGCCGGGGTCGAAGCTACAGGCTGACTGGCTCGTCGAGCGCGTCGTCTGCGGTCCAGAGGTCCTCGTCGCGGTCGCGCCAGAAGTTGATCCACGAGCTCTGGCCCCACTTGCGGTGGTCGATCGGCCGCACCAGCCGCCGCAAATCCTCGACGTGGCCGGTTTCCTCGGCGCGTTCGTAGGCGGTGACCCAGACGCATTTCGTCTCCGGGTAGACCTCGCAGGAGCCGTCCGGGAAGGCGCCGCCGCACGGGCCGTTGCGCAGTTGCTTCGGGCACGTCTGCGGGCACGTGTAAGCCGTGGTGGGCAACGCGCACTGTGCGCACATGCTGCAGCCAAACAGCTGTCGCTTCGTCTTCTCCTCGAACCACGTGAAGAGCTTGTACAGCGGTGGCGTCGCCTCGGCGGCGCGTGCGAAGGCGCGCCAGACGAAGTTCGGCTCTAACACCCTGTGCAGCCGGAACATCGAGCGCGCGGAGGGGCGAGGACTCACCGGCTGCGGTGACACCTGCTTGCTCACGCCGTGTTCGTAAAGCGGAGTCTCGGCCCCGTTCCCCGGCATGCACGTAGTTTCGGCCCAAATCGCGACGCGTAACATCGGGCGGCGTTCCCAAACCTGCGCTCGCGTTTATTGTGGCCGTCTCACAATGTCGCACTTTCGCCACACGCGTAGGATTCGCGATAATGCCCCGTGCAGCCCGCAATGCCTGTCATTTGCCACGAAGCGAGCGTGGAGGACAAGTGAGATCCGCTCGGCAGTTAACCTCTCGTGTGGGTTCCTGCCAAGGCGGGGGTAGCGGGGGCGCAGCCCATGCGCGGGGAGTCTGAGGGTCGCAGAGTCGCCCAGAGACGTGTCCCCTCGGAATGTAAGTTTTCATTGGAAGGCGAAGCGGACAAGCCGGAGCGATAGCGACGGCGTAGGACGCGAAGCCGAGGCAGCAATGTCTGAAGCCAAGCCGAAGAGGAGCCCAAGATGAAAAGCGACCTTGAAATTGCACAGGAAGCCACCCTGGAGCCGATCAGCAAGATTGCCGATGACCTCGGACTCCTCGAAGACGAGGTTGAGCTCTACGGCAAGTACAAGGCCAAGGTCTCCCTCGATGTCCTCGATCGCCTCAAGGACAAGCCCACCGGCAAGTTCATCGTCATCACCGGCATGACCCCCACGCCCCTCGGCGAGGGCAAGACGCTGACCACCGTCGGCCTCGCCCAGGCGCTCAACCGCATCGGCAAGCGCGCCATCGCCTGCATCCGCCAGCCCAGCCTCGGCCCCACGTTTGGCATCAAGGGCGGCGCCGCTGGCGGTGGCTATTCCCAGGTCGTCCCCATGGAGGACTTCAACCTCCACCTCACCGGCGACACCCACGCTGTCTCGATGGCCCACAACCTCCTCGCCGCCATGATCGATAACCACCTCAACCACGGCAACGAGCTCGGCATCGACCCCTTCTCGATCAGCTGGCCCCGCGTCCTCGATATCTCCGACCGCGCCCTGCGCAACGTCGTCATCGGACTCGGCGGCAAGGAGAACGGTTTCCCGCGCGAGACGCACTTCGACATAGCCGTCGCGTCCGAGGTCATGGCCGTGCTCGGCCTCTCATCCAGCCTCGCCGACCTGCGCGAGCGCTGCGGCCGCATCGTCATCGGCACCGACAAGGACCGCAAGCCGGTCACAGCGGGCCAGCTCGAGGCCGCCGGCGCAATGACCGTCCTCCTGCGCGACGCCATCAAGCCGAACCTGCTGCAGACCCTGGAGCACACGCCGGTCTTCGTCCACACGGGGCCCTTCGGCAACATCGCCCACGGCAACTCGTCCGTCCTCGCGGACCAGATCGGCCTCAAAGTGGCTGATTTCGTGGTGACCGAGAGCGGCTTCGGCAGCGACCTCGGCTTCGAGAAGATGCTTGACATAAAATGCCGCGACTCCGGCCTTCGCCCCGACGCCGCCGTCATCGTCGCCACCGTCCGCGCCCTCAAGGCGCACTCCGGCAAATACCGCATCGTCGCCGGCCGGCCCCTGCCCGACGGGCTGGGCCAGGAGGACCTCGAGGCCGTCGAGCAGGGCATGGGCAACCTCGAAAAGCACATCGAAAACGTCACCCGGGAGGGCGGCCTGCCCGCCGTCGTCTGCATCAACCGCTTCAGCTACGACTCAGACGCCGAAGTCGAGTTCGTCAGGCAGCGCGCGCTCGCCGCCGGTGCGACGGCCTGTGAGGTCAGCGAGGTCTGGGAGCACGGCGGCGCCGGCGGCGAGGCCCTCGCCAACGCCCTCGTCAAGGCCGCCGACATGCCCAACACCTTCGACTTCCTCTACAAAGACGACCAGACGATCGAGGAGAAGGTCACGGCCGTCGCCACGCGCATGTACGGCGCAGACGGCGTCGACTTCACACCCGAGGCGCGCCGCCAGATGCGCCAGTTCGCCGACTGGGGCCTCGCGGGCCTGCCGATCTGCGTCGCCAAGACCAACTTCTCGCTCTCCGCCGATGCCGGCAAGCTCGGCCGCCCCACGGGCTTCCGCGTCAACGTGCGCGAGCTGCGCCCCGCCGCCGGCGCCGGCTTCCTGATCGCCTACCTCGGCGCCATCCGCACCATGCCCGGCCTCCCCTCCGAACCCGCCGCCAACCACGTCGACATCGACGACCGCGGCTGGGTCACCGGCCTTTTCTAACGCCGGCTGTTCACACGCAACACCCCTAGGCGCGCTTCGCGAACCGCCCCTACACTGCGCCTTCTACCCACGTAGCCCGCTACCCACGCAGCCCCCTACCCACGCAGCCTCCTACCCATGCAGCCCCCTGCCCACGCAGCCTCCCAACCAACGCAGCCGAGGCTTTCCAGCCTCGACGTCATCCGCCGGTAGCGCTCTAGCGACAAAACAATCTGCGCTGCGACAGCGCCCACCGCTGTCATTGCGAGGAGCTTCCAGCGACGAAGCAATCTCACGTCCTTCACCAAACGCCCCAACGCAGTCCTCGGCACGTCCCAACTGTCATTCTGAGGAACGAAGAATCTGGCCGCCTCGAAGCCGGAAGTCGCCAACGCAGCCACCACCCCCCGCCTGTCGCGGCTGCAGGTTTCAACCAAGATTGTATACGTGATGCAAGGTAAACCCGTATACTCTCGCTTGGTTAAGACCGAATACCAAGCGAGAGGTGAGTTGCATTGGCTGAACCCAACGATGTGCCAAGCCCCGGCCAAATACTCTGGGGCATGTTTCAAGGTACATCCCTCTACAAGAAGCACCCGGTCGCCACTATCCGCAGCGCCATCGCTGTTGTTGCCTTGTGGGCGGTGATAAGCGCATTGGTCATGTTTAAGGAAATATGGGAGCTTTTCAGTGATGAGCCACCTGCTGGAGCCATCGGTCGGGAGCTTGACCCTTACATCTCTGGCGTCGGTGAGGGTATGGCCTATGCCGCCTTGATGCTTGTTTTGTGGTTTGTTCTCTGGCTCATGATCCTTAATCTGAAACGAGTTCCAACGTGGGTATCTCCCGGCGATGTGGAAGACCATCGCGACGCAGGCGATTCCGTAGCGCAGAAAACTTCTCAGGACGCCGCGCTTGATCGGAAGGAATGGAAACCACGTATCAAGAAGCTACTAAGAGAAAGGCGTGATCTCGCGCTAGAGATGAACAAGTTTCAAGGTAAGGACGACTGGCTCGCAGTCACCGAGGATCAGTGGCTGCGTGAAACAGGAGATCTCATCCAAGATGCGTTTGGAGCCACGCAACGAGACCGCACGCTGCCATCTTCGGATGGACTGCTTATGGACGAAATAGTCAAGTACAACCCGCAGCGGTTAGGTATGCCTGCACCCGGTTCAGGCGGACTGCAGCCGCCAAGAAAGACTAACCTTGAGAGATACGCCGAAAACCTAGATACGTTGATTCGCGTCGTGGATACCATGGATAAATTGACTGATCATTTTCTGTTTTCGCAGTACGAGAAATGAACTCTGTATTACGTCGCAATGAGTTCCTTGTATTCCAACGTCTCAGCGTTCACCAGCTTGATCAGCGTGTCGCGGAACAGGTATTCGTTGTGACGGTTGTTGAAGCGCCACGCCATCTCGTCCAGGTAGGCGTCCATGTGCTTCTCGCTGAGGGAGTGGTAGGAGCCGATAATGGAGCGCTTGAACAGGCTCCAGACGCTTTCTACGCTGTTTGTGTGAACGTCGCCGCGTACCCACTCATCCTCTTTGTGGTTGACCGTCTCATGCCGCGTGTTCTCGTCGCCAATGCCCTTGTAACCCCACCATTCGTCGGTGTAGATGGCCTCGGCATCATCGTCTACCACGGACTTGACGAAAGCGTGAAGCGTCTTGCGGTTGTTGACTTTGCCGGTCCGCAGCCGGACGTTGCCGCCACGCTGGATGGCACCGAGAACCATCGTCTTGTTGGCCGTCCACTTGCGGTTGTGCCGACCGCGCAGCTTGCCACCGACATAGGTCTCGTCAGCCTCAACGATGCCCTTGAGCATTTCGGCGCTGGCGTCACCCATGGCCGAGCGGATGCGGTGGCAGAGGTACCAAGCCGTCTTGTAGGACACGCCGAGCATTCGCTTCATCTGGTTGGCGCTGACACCCTTGCGGCTCTCCGTCATGATGTAAGTGGCAAGGAACCACTTCCACAACGGCAACTTGGAGTCGTGGAAGATGGTTCCGGCAGTAACCGAGAACTGGTAGCGGCATGAATCACAGTCGAACTGGTCACGCTTCAGGATTCGGGAGATCACGCGCCCCTGGCAGCGTGGGCAGTCAACGCCGTCAGGCCAGCGCAACTTTTCCAGCAAGTCGCGGGCCGCTTCCGGCGAGTGGTAGCGGTCGACCAGAGAGACAAGGTTTATTGACGCTGTTGTGTCCGGCATTAGGAGCCTCGCATGCCTAGGAAACCAAAGAAGCCGCAGGAAATGACGAGCGAAGAGATCGCTAAGAAACTGTTCCCCAAGAAAGTCCGCGATTGGGTGAAGAAAGAGGTCGATTCAGATTCAAAGCGTTCCATCAAGGACAAGGATAAGTGATGTGCTACCTTGTGTCAAGTATATAATCTTGGTTTCAACCTGCAGAGTCCGTACTCACCACAAACGCCACGACGTCAAACCACCAGGTCCCCTCTCCTCGCGAGGCGCCGTAGGGGCGCTGCGCGAACCGCCTCTACGCTTCGCCTCCTACCCACGCAGCCTCCTACCCACGTAGCCGAGGCTTTCCAGCCTCGGCGTCATCCGCCGATAGTGCGTCAACGCCCCAACGAGGTCCACCCAGGGGTCGACGTCTACAGCCCCCTCTCGTGCGCGCTATACTAGACAAGCTGTAGGGAAAGACGCACCCTGATTCAACCCGCCGATAACAAAGCAGCGCCACACTGTGCGCAACCACAAATCAGGACGAAATCATGGCCAGGTCAACCACCCCACGCCGAACAGCCCCACGAGACGTCTCAGACGTCTTCGGCTCCCGCATCCTCGTCTGCGACGGCGCCATGGGCACCATGCTGCAGGCCGCCGGCGTCTCCCTCGACCTCTCCCTCCCAGAGCTCAGCGTCTCCCGCCCCGAGCTCGTCAAGGCGATCCACGGCGCCTACATCGCCGCCGGCGCCGACGTCATCGAGACCAACACCTTC
>Ga0214471_10003703_pt1 | contig 11828 bp, 13 predicted proteins | sample RVTome_5_FD_207665 | JGI IMG/M metagenome (GOLD analysis project Ga0214471, IMG submission 207665) | Soil microbial communities from uranium-contaminated site in the Upper Colorado River Basin, Wyoming, United States - RVT142D155 | ecosystem: Environmental > Terrestrial > Soil > Contaminated >... | reverse complement strand
CGCGCCGAGCGTGATCGGCACCGGCGGCTACGACGGCCAGCCGGGCAACCAGGCCGCGAGCCACGGCAATCCGTCGGGCAGCGCGAACCCCGAGGGCAGCGCCAACCCCGAGAACTCCAGCAGCTAGGCTGGCGTATCTGATTCCGCGATCGAAAGGAGAAACGCGATGAAAGATCAGTTGAACGTGGATCTATTGGAAGAGCGCATCGCCCCGAGCGGCTTCGGCCCCTCGGACAACGGCAACCCCGGCAACGAGGTGTCGAACGGCGCCTCGCCGCAGCCTTCGGGCGGCGACGGCGGCGGCACGAACGGCGAGAGCAACGGCAACCCCGGCAACGAGGTGTCGAACGGCAGCTCGCCCGAGCCCGAGTAACCTGAGCTCGTAAGATGAAAGGGGTAAGCCGCCGCCGCAACGCGGCGGCGCCCCTCGACTAACCGGCCGACGGCATTTCGGCCATGGAGCAACGTCCCAAGTTCCGCTCTGACCTCGAGGTGAGCGAGCAGCGCGCGGGCGAAGCGGTCGTCTACGTCCTGAAGGAGCCCGCGAGCGGGCGCATCTTCCGCCTGCCCGAGATCGCCTATTTCATCGCGCGGCAGCTCGACGGCACGAGCCCGCCTGAAGCCATCCGCAAGCGCGTCGAGGAGAAGTTCGGCGACGCGCTGTCCGAGGAAGAGCTCGCCGCCTATATCGCGCGGCTACGCAGTCTGGGGCTGCTCGCGGACGCGGCGCACGCGCCCCAGCCGGCGGCGCGCGTGCGCGGCGACCTGCTGTACCTGCGCTTCCCGGCGTTCGACCCCGACCAGGGCCTCGAGCGCCTGCTGCCTTTGTTCCGCTGGGCCTACACGCGCGGCTTCGTCGTCGCCAGCGCGGCGCTGATGCTGTTCGCGTGCGCGCTGGCGGCGGCGAACTGGCAGGAGATCCGCCAGGAGTTCGCGCGCCTGTACTCGGTCCACGCCCTCGCCTACGCCTGGGCCGTGCTCATCCTCACGGTCTGCGCGCACGAGATCGCGCACGGGCTCACCTGCAAGCGCTTTGGCGGGCAGGTGCGCGAGATGGGCTTCATGCTGATCTACTTCCAGCCGGCGCTCTATTGCAACGTGAGCGACGCCTGGATGTTCCCCGAGAAGGCGAAGCGCCTCTGGGTCACCGCCGCCGGCGCCTGGCTCGACCTCCTGCTGTGGGCGCTCGCGGTGCTCGCCTGGCGCGTCACCGAGCCGGACGCGGCGCTGCATTTCGCCGCCCTGGTGGTCATCGCCACCGCCGGCGTGCGCACGCTCTTCAACCTCAACCCGCTCATCAAGCTCGACGGCTACTACCTGCTGAGCGACGCGCTCGACATGCCGAACCTGCGCCTGCGTGCCTTCAAGTACCTGGGGAGCCTCCGGCGGCGGCTCACGGGAGCGGCCGGAGTCGCCCCCGACGATCCCACGGTCCGCGAGCGGCGCATCTACCTCGCCTACGGCGTCCTGGCGGGCGCCTATTCCGTGCTGCTGCTGGGTTCGATCGCCTGGTGGTTCGGCGGCTACCTGGTGAGCGAATACCACGGCTTCGGCTTCGTGCTGTTCGTGGTCCTGATGAGCCTGATGCTGCGCAACCCGCTCAAGCGCTCGTTCCTCGCGCTCCCCGAGCGCGTGCGCACCGCGCCGGCGTGGTTCCGCGCCCTGAGCCGGCCGGTGAGGGTGCTCGGCGTGAGCGGCAGTGTCCTGGCGGCGCTGTACTTCGTGCCGATGACGCTGACGGTCTCCGGCAGCTTCGCCATCCGCCCGGTGGACAACGCCGACATGCGGGCCGAAGTCGAAGGCATCATCGGCGCCGTTTACGTCGAGGAAGGCGACAGGGTCGGGAAGGGCGCGCTCGTCGCCCGGCTCGCCGATCGGAACCGCGAGGCCGAGCTCGCCCAGACCGGGGCGGCGTTGCGGGAAAAGCAGGCGAAGCTGCGCATGCTGCTCGCCGGGCCGCGGCCCGAGGACATCGCGCTCGCGCGCCAGCGCGTCGAGAACGCGCAGATGCGGGAAGTCGAGGCGGTCGGCCGGCACAAGGAAGCAGCCAAGCTGCGCGCCGCGCGCATCGCGGGGGCGCGCGCGGCCGTGGCGCGGGCCAAGGAGCAGCTGGCGTTCGCGGAGCAGTCGGCGGCGCGCGTGCGTCCCCTGGTGCAGCAGGGCTTCTTTTCGGCCGCCAAGTTCGACGAAGCCGACACGGAGATCTTCGTGCGCCGCCGGGCGCTGGAAGAGGCGCAGGCCGCCCTGCGCCACGCCGAGGCCGACGAGCTGCGCGAGTGGAGCGAGAACCGCGCGCTCGCTAGGGCCGCGCGCACGGAAAGCGAGCGCGAGCTCGAGCGGCTCGCCGCCGGCGCCCGGCCCGAGGAGATCGAGGCGATGCAGGCCGAGATCGCGAGCCTCGAGGCGAAGCGCGCGCTTCTGCAGGACCAGGTCGAGCGGCTGGTGATCCGCAGCCCGCACGCCGGCGTGATCACGACGCCGAGGGTAATGGAGAAGATCGGCCAGTACGTGCAGAAGGGCGAGCTGATCGCAGAGGTGCACGATCTCGAGCAGCTCACGGTGGAGATCGGGGTGCCGGAGCGCGACATCGGCCCGGTGCGCATCGGCCAGCCCGTGCAGCTCAAGGCCCGGGCCTACCCGGGCGAGACCTTCCGCGGCGTCGTCACCGGGATCGCGCCCGCGATGCAGGAGTCCGACGCGTCGACGCCGGTGAAGGCGGTGCGCGTCAGCACGCTGATCGAGAATCCCGGGCGGCGGTTGAAGAGCGGCATGTCGGGCTACGCCAAGATCGACTGCGGCACGCGGCACCTGTTCGAGGTCCTGGCGCACGGCGTCATCGGCGCGTTGCGCGTCGAGGTCTGGTCCTGGTGGTGAGGCCGGCGCTTACCGCGCCTTCACCGGCCCGATGACCTGCACCCGCACCCGGTAGCCCTCGAGCGCCGCGGGCAGCCGGGCCTGCGTCTCGGGACGCGCGCGATCCAGCCCTACGACGATCACCTCGCGGCCCTCGCCGTCGCGGCCGATGCCCACGGATACGACGCCTGGCAGGGCGAGCATGCGCGGCGCATGTCTTGCCTTCGCTTCCTGGATGGTGAGGGGCACGTCTTTTTCCGCGGCGGAGCCGGGCCACGATAGCAGCAGTGCCAGCAGCCCTGCAACGACGATCCTCATGGCGCCAGTCCGAGCGCGGCGACTACGTGCTCGATGCGATTGATGATGGTCGTATTTTCGCTGCCGGCGAACAGCAGCCCGATCAGCCGGTTGGCGCCGTCGAGCACCGCCGAGCCGCTGTCGCCGCCCTGACTCATCGGGCCCGCGAGCAGCTGGTCGGTGAACAGCGCCACGCGCCCCGGGCCGTACTGCACGTTGACGCTCACGTCCACCTGCTGGACCTCGCCGCTCGTCAGCCCGGTGGTGCGCCCGCTCTTGCGGATCGCCGTCCCGAGGCCCGCGCTTCCAGGGCCGGAGATCCTGCCGATCTCGAGGATCTCGTCCGTGACCAGGCCCGGCTGCAAGGGCCTGGCGATGGCCGCATCGACGCGGTTCTCCGCCGCCTGGATGTTGACGACGCGGTAGCGCGTGCGGCTCGCGATCGCCCGGCAGCCGGCGTTCAGCAGGGCGATGACGCCGCGCGCGAAGCCGCATTCGCTGGGCGGCTCGGCGAAGCTGATCGGCACGAAGTCTTCCAGGTCCGCGATATGGTCTTCGGGAAACCTGCCGCCGTCGACCGGCCCCGGCTGCAGGATGGCGTCGCCGCGGCGCGCGTCGTTGCTGTTGGCGAGCACGTGGTTGTTCGACAGGATGAAGACCTGCCCGCCTCTTCGCACCAGGCAGCCCAGCGTGCCGGCGGTGATGGCGCGGTGCCCGATGCTGACGCCGCCGGGGGCCGGCCGGTGGCGGGCGGTGCGCGACTGCAGCGCGCGAATGACGCCGGTGGCCACCACGTCCGTGGGGATGCCGTCGATCGCCGCGGGCACCCGGTCGCGCGGCGCGAGGCTGCCCGCGGGGAGCTTCTCGGTGACCGAGCAGACGATCGACAGTACGTCGGTCCTCGCGCCGCGCGTGGTCTTGTAGCCCACGCCCGTCGCCACGACGTGCGCCTGGGGCTGGAGCCTGGCGCGACTGGCTGCCAGCGCCGAGCGTACGGTGTTCAGGTCATGTGCCATGGTGGACTCCTTTGTTCAGCGCAGGACTTCGAGTAGCGCCCTGGTCAGCTGCAGCACGCCGGTGGCGAAAGCGAGCACGGCGGTTGCCTCCGCCCAGGCGAAATTCCCGCTGCGCGCGACCGTCTCCTGGAATATCGGCGCGGTCTTGGGCGGATACAGAAAGTGGAACGCGCGCGTCAACGCCGGCATCAGGCCGGCGACGAACAGCGCGAGCGAAGCGAAGCCATGGCTGCCCGCCCGGCTCGCGAGCCACAGGGCGAAAAGCGACGCCGACAGCGCGAGCAGCACGTTCTGGAATATTTCCAGAAGACCGTATGCCTTCCTCAGCCGTTCGTTGATCCCGGTGGAGGAGATTCCCAGGCGCTTGAGCAGGACGCGCGTTTCCTCGAACACGCTCTTGCCCCAGCCGGTCTCGAAGTCCGCGACGTTCAGGGCGATGTAGCCGCTGCGGAACTCGATGTGCAGCTCGCAGTGGCGCCGTTCTATTGCCGCGAGCACGAGCTCCACGCGTACCTGCTCGAGCTCCGCCAGCGCGTGCGGATCGATGACTTTCCAGGACTCCGGCCCTTCGAGCTCGCTTGCGCGGCCCGCGCCGATCGCCCTGACCTTGAGCTTCCTGTGCGTCGTGGGCAGGCCCGGCTTGAACTCGGTGAGGGACTCGACGAGGGATTTGAGCAGTGCCTTGGAGATGGTGCGGGGCGCATGCACTTCCCTGTATTGTTTGCGGACCTGGGCCATGTGAGCGATCTTGGCGAATATGTTGGAACGATTGCCCAGGGCATACAAGGCAGTACACGGCACTATTCACGATGAGAGTGAACCGGCGGCCAGAATCGGACTTTGCGCGTATGTCGCTGACGGACGACGTGAGAGGACCCGTGACGAACACACGGCGGGATTCTCTACTTGCTCGAGGACTGCGACTGCGCGGCGACCGGCTGCGGCTCATAGAGAAACTTCCAGTCGGAGAAATGCTTCGCACCCTCGAACGCGCGGTTCTCGTCTCGGAATCCCGACGTCTTGAAGGGCGTCAGGGCGGACAGGCTGTACACGCCCATGATGCGATCTCCGTCCGGCCCCTTGGTCGTCACCAGCCCCCATTCCGGCTTCCCGGTCAGCGGATCGGCGTACAGCTTTCGCAGGTGTCTTTTCGTGTCGCCGCGTCTCTTGTCCTCGAGAAGATCCTGCAGCGCTTTCGGGTACGCGGCGCCCGGCGCGCGCTGGTCGGGTGAGTTGTGGAAGTAAAGCCTGATCGCGCGGCGGAACTGGTCGCCTGCGAACAGCAGCTCCTGCTCCTTCTCGCGCTGCGCCGCGGTGGACCAGGATTGCCCCGCGGCCGCCAGGCCGATGCCGACGACCGCCACCGCGAGCAGCATGGCGAGGTAGGTGAAGCCGCGCTCGGCGCTACCAGTCGCCATAGCCCTGCGCGCCGCTGTGCACGTCGTACACGCCGCCTCTCTCCGGCTCGGCCGGCGGCACCGCCACCCAGGTGTCGGCACGCTGCGTGATCGGGTCCACGGGCAAGGCGCGCAGGTAGCGCTTCGTCACCAGGTCTTCGATCCGCTCCGGGTAGCGCCCGGCGTCGGCGTAGTGCTGGTCGAGCGCGTCGCGCATCAGCGCCAAGTTCTCGCGCAGCACGGTCTCCTCGGCGCGCGTCACGCGCCCGGCGTAATGCGGCGCGACGATCGACAGCAGCAGCGCGATGATGGCGAGCACCACCATCAGCTCGATCAGGGTGAAGCCCGAAGGAGCGCGCCTCACCATTCGCGGTAGGGCACGCCGTTCAGGCCGACGCCCTCGCTCCTCGAGTACACGTCGAACACGTCCTTGCCCGGCTCGGGATCGTCCGGGGGGCTGGCGTAGCTGCGCAGGCCCCAGTCCTCCCCGGACGGATCGCGCGGCAGGCGGCGCAGGAAATAGATCTTCGCGCCCTTCGGGTCCTTGGCGTCGCGCACCCCCTCGACCAGGACTTCGAGCGTCGGCGGATAGCCCGACGCGTCGGCCTTGCGCTCGATGCGGTTCGCGTCCGCGGCGTCCTTGTAGGCGTCGATCGCGCCGCGCAGCGCGCGCAGCGCGTGGCGCAGCTCGCGCTCCTTCGCGCGCTGCACCGAGAGCTCGGAAAGCGGCAGCGCGAGCGAGGCGAGCAGCGCCACGATGGCGAGCGTCACCAGAACCTCGATCAGCGTGAAGCCGCGCGGCGCGCGCATGGCTAGGGCCGGATGGCGAGGCGCGGCGGCGCCAGCGTCTGCGTCGGCAGGACGCGCCCGGCCGGATCGGTCACCGCCAGCGCCTCGAATCGCAGCTCCAGGCTGCCGCGCGCCTCCTCCGGCGTCTGAAACACGAGCTGCGCCACGGTGCCGCTCCCCTGCACGTCGCCCGTGGCCTGGAAGGCGAGGCTCAGGCGCCCGGCGGCGTCGGCGCTGGCGCGCAACGCCGCCTCGCCGCCCGCCGCCGAAAGCAGATCGCCCGGCTCGGCGCGCACGAAGCGCAAGCGCGTGCCGTCGTAGGCGATGGCGATGCTGCCGCCGCGCAGCGCCGCGGCGGAGTCCATGCCGAGTTGTACGGTGAACTCCTCGCCCGGCGCGACCTGCGGCGGCGCCTGCAGCGAGAAACGCGCTACCGCGGGCGCGGCGGGCGGCGCGAAGCCGACGCGCTCGGGCGCCGCGATGGGCGCGCCGGCGGCGGCGAACGCGCCGCCGCCGCCGATGCTCGCCTCGGTGCCGGCGAGGAACTCCTCGAAGCGCGCCTCGGGCCGCGCGAGGTTTCTCACCACGTGCGGCGTGATGAGCAGCACGATCTCGCTCTTGTTCGCGGTATCGTTGGTGCTGGAGAACAGCCGCCCGACAATGGGCAGGTCGCCCAGGCCCGGCACCTTGTTGGCGCTGCGCCGCTCCTCGTCGCTGATCAGCCCGGCGAGCATCTGCGTCTCGCCGTCCTTGAGCCGCAGCACGGTGGTGGCGTTGCGCGTGCCGACCTGGAAGGTGAGCGTGCCGGTTTCAGTGCGGATCTCGCGCGAGATGCTGCTCACTTCCAGATTGACCTTGATCCCCACCTGGTCGTCCAGGTGCACGGTTGGCTCGACCTCGAGCTTCAGCCCGACGTCGAGGTAGGTGACAGATTCCGTCTGCGCAATTTGCGTGGCCACGCTCGTAATCACCGGCACCTTGTCGCCGATGTGGATCCTCGCCTTTTCCTTGTTTCTCACGCGGATGCGCGGGTTGGCGAGGATGCTGGTGCTGCCGTCCTGCTTTTGCAGGTTGAGCACAAAGAGGGGATCGCTGAACGTGAGCTGCACCAGGCGCGAGTCGCGGGAGAGCCACTCGGGCAGGGTCACCGTGCCGGGGACGCCCGCGGCGCCGATCAGCCCGGCGCTCAGCCGCCCTGGCCACTGCACACCGATATCCTGCAGCAGCGTCGTGCCGACCTCCAGCACCTCGACCTCCAGCACCACCTCGGGCTCGCCGAGGTCCTGGTTGGCCACCAGGCGCTCGGCGACGCGCACCGCCTCGGGCGTATCGCGCATCACCACTAGGTTCAGCTTCTCGTCGACGTACAGGTCGCGCGTCTTCACCAGGGCGCGCAGCATGTTGGCGGTCTGCTTGGCATCCGCGTTGGTGAGGTAGAAGCTCTTCATCACCAGTTCGCGGTACTCGCGCGCCTTCGCCGGCGTGTCGGGATAGACCAGGATCGTCTGCTCGTTCAGCACGCGGCGCTCGAGCTGGCTGGTGAGCAGCACGATGCGGATCGCCTCGTCGATGGGCGTGTCCTTCACGAACACCGTGGTGCGCAGGTCGGGGCGCACGTCGCGGTCGAAGACGAAGTTGAGGCCGCTCTGGCGCGAGATGATCTCCAGCACGGTTCGCAGGCTGGCGTCGCGGAATTCGAGCGTCACCGGCCGCTGCAGCGCCGCGGCGAGCCTGGGCGAATCGAGCGCGGCGCGCGCATTGCGGCGCTCGACCGCGCGCACCAGCGCGAGCGCCTCGCGCTGCGTCGAGTTCTCCGCCAGCACCGCGCGCGCCTTGGCATGGGCCGCGGTCAGCTCGCCCTTCTCGAGCAGGGCTTGCGCCTCGGCGAGCAGCGCGCGATGCCGGCGCTCCGAGCGCAGCGCTTCGAGCCCGCCTTGCGCGCGCGCATTGGCGGGCGCGTGCTCGAGCGCGTTCCGGTAGGCGGTTTCGGCCTCGTCATACAGGCCGGCGCGGCGCGCGGTCTCGGCGAGCGCGAGGCTGCGGTACACGGCGAGGTCGCGCTGGCGCACGTAGTAGCTGCGGTATTGTGGGTTGCCGGGCTCGAGGCGCGCGGCCTCCTCGACGCGCGCCAGGCCCTGGCCGATCCGGCCGGCGTCGATCAGCCGGCGCCCCTCGTCGAAGGCGGTGCGGCCGGCGCAGCCGGCGAGCACCAGCGAAGCGAGCAGCGCGGCGAGCAATCTCGGGTTCGGCAGCATGGCGGGTTCCTCAGTCGCGGGCGGGAACGGGTACGCTCTGGCGGGTGCCGAGCGGCAAATAGACCAGCGTGACCGCGGCGGGCGTGATCGCCTCGACCCGGTAATCGCCGGCGAGGGTCGCGCCGGGCTCGGCGAGAAAATGCTGGTCGTTACGCACGAGGAACACGGCGGTGCGCTCGCCGTCCACGATCCTGCCCAGGTAGCGGAACGGCAGCGGCGGCGCGAGCGGCACCACGGGCGCCGCAGGAGCAGCCGGCGCGGCGCGCGCAGCGCGCGACGCAGGCGCAGAGCGGGGCGTCGCGAACAGGTTGGCGAGCGGCTCGCCCAGAGCGGGGCGCTCGAGCTTGTCGAGCTCGAGGTCCGGTGGCGCCGCGCGCGGCGCGGCGTCGGCCGCGCGCGGCGTCTCGAGCGGCGGCGCGGGGGCCCGCGTTTCGCGCCCGGCGGCCACCAGCGACACGAGTGCCGCCAGCACGATGATCGCCAGCGCGGCGCGCGGCGAGACGTTCATCTTCAGCAGCGCGCTCACGGCCGCACCAGGTGCAGGGTGAGCCGCAGCTCGGTGCGCACGCGCGCCTGGTCGGCGCGCTCGCGCGTGAAGCTCACGCCGTCGAGCGAGAGCACCGGAATTTCGTCGAGGGCGGACTCGAGAAACGCGCGCAGCTCGGCGTAGGTGCCGCTCACCGGCAGCGCGATCTCGTAGCGCTCGAGCGGCGTGCCGGTGCCGTGCAGGCGGTACTCGGCCGCGGGCAGCTGCAGGCCCGAGCGGCGGGCGAGGGCGTGCAGTCGCGCGAGCCACTCGGGCGGGTCGCGTCCGCGCTCGAGAAAGGCGTAGAACGCCGCGAGCTGCGCGGCGGGCGCCGCGCCCGCGCGCAGCACGCCGGGCCGCGGCGCGGGCGCGAGCTGCTCGAGCCGGCGCTCGAGCCGCGCCGCGCGCTCTTCGAGCGGCTGCAGCACCAGCGCGAAAAAGGCGAGCCCCCCGCCGAGCAGGGTGAGGCCAGCGAGCCCGGCCGCGCCGAGCGCCGCGCGCAGGCGCTGCACCAGGGCGCTCACGGCTGCAGCGCCCAGGGCGCGCGGATCGAGAACGCCACCGGATGGCGCGCGCGCGTGCCGGTCGTCTCGTGGCGCGCGAGGTAGGCGCGCGCGAGCGGCGGCGCCTGGCGCAGCGCCGCCACGTAGCGCACGAGCGCGCCGTAGTCGCGCGCCGCGCCGGAAATCAGCACGCTCGCGCCCTGCGGGTCGGGCGCCACCGTGAGCAGCACCACGCCCTCGGTGGGCGTCGACTCCAGCGCGGCGAACAGGCTGCCCCATGGCGTGGCGAGACGGCGGATGGTCTCGCGCGCCGCGGCCAGCTCCTCGGGCGAGGCCGCGCGCGCCGGCGCCAAGCGTGCCGCGCGCCCCGACTGCGCGAGGCGCGCCTCGTGCTGCGCGATCGAGGCGCGCGCCTCGTGGTACGAGCGCCCGAGATCGAGCGCGAAGGCCGCGGCCGCCGCGAGCAGCAGCCAGCCCGCCCAGGGCGCGGCGGGCCAGGTGCGCAGGAAGTCGAGCTCGAGCCTGCGCATGCGTGCTCCTAGGCGAGCGCCGAGGCCACGAACGGCGGCAGCGGCGCTTCCTCGCCGAGCAGCGCGCCCTCGCGCGCGATGAGCTGCGGCAGCGCCTCGCGCCAGCGCGCGTCCACGCGGCGGCTGCGCAGCGAGCGCCAGGCGCCACGCTCGATGAGCGCCAGCGCGAGGCGCCCGGCTTCCGCCACCACCAGCCAGCACGAGGCGCCGCGCAGCCGGCGGCGCGAGCGGTTGAACGCCGCCATCAGGTGGGGCTGCACCGAGGCGGGGCGCACGCCGCGCTCGCGCAGCTTCGTCTGCAGCGCGTCGATGAGCGCCTGCTCGACGGCGCAGGCGATGCGCGCGCCGCGCGGCGCCGTGGCCGCGACGCGCAGCGCCCAGGGCGCGGCCGGCGCGCCGTAGATCGCGGCGAGCCGGTGCTCGGCGTAGGCGCGCCAGGCTTCCTCGCTTTGCAGCGCCGCGTTCCAGGGCAGCAGCGCATAGCGCACGAAGTGATGCGAGAGGATCACGTCGAGCCGGCGCGGCGGCTTCTCGCCGAGCGCGACGGGCAGCGCGTCCAGCGCCGCGCGCCAGGCGCTCGCCCCGTCCGCCGGCGCCACGCCGAGCGCCTGCTCCGCCGCGCCGCGGCGCATCAGCAGCCGGTCCGGGCACAGGCCCACGCTCGCGCGCTCAGGCCACAAAGGTGACACGGTTGGCTTCCTCCAGCGTGGTCTGGCCCGCGGCCACCAGCCGCAGCGCCGCTTCGCGCAGCGGCAGCGTGCCGGCGCGGCGCGCCGCCTCCTTCAGCCGGCGCGCCGGCTCGCGCGCCGGGATCAGCTCGCGTAGCTCGTCGTTCATCACCAGCAGCTCGCCGATCGCCTTGCGGCCGAGGTAGCCGCTGCCGCGGCACAGGGCGCAGCCGCGGCCGCGCAGGAAGCGGTAAGACGGCAGCTCCTCCGGCGCGAGCTGCGATTCGGCGAGCAGCGCCGCGTCCGGGCGCTCCTCGACCGCGCAGGCGCGGCACACCACGCGCAGCAGGCGCTGCGCCAGCACGGCGTTCAGCGCCGAGACCAGGTTGTAGGCGTCTACCCCCATGTGCGCGAAGCGCCCGAGCACGTCGAAGGCGTTGTTGGCGTGGACCGTGGTGTACACGAGGTGCCCGGTGAGCGCCGACTGCACCGCGATCTCGGCGGTCTCGGAGTCGCGGATCTCGCCCACCATGATGCGGTCGGGGTCGTGGCGCAGGATCGAGCGCAGTCCGCGCGCGAAGGTCAGCCCCTTTTGCTCGTTGACCGGGATCTGCAGCACGCCGGCAAGCTGGTATTCCACCGGGTCCTCGATGGTGACGATCTTGTCCAGGCCCTTGTTGACCTCGGTGATCGCGGCGTAGAGCGTGGTGGTCTTGCCGCTGCCCGTGGGCCCGGTGACCAGCAGCATGCCGTAGGGCTCGGCGGACACGCGCCGCAGGCGCGCGATGAGCGGCGCGTCGAAGCCGAGCTGGTCGAGCGTCAGCCCGTGCAGCTGATCCGAGAGCGCCTGCTTGTCGAGGATCCGGAGCACCGCGTCCTCGCCGAACACGCTCGGCATCACCGACACGCGGATGTCGATGTCGCGCCCCTGCCGCCGCGTCTTGAAGCGCCCGTCCTGCGGCACGCGGCGCTCGGCGATGTCCAGCTCCGAGAT
>Ga0214471_10003702_pt1 | contig 11829 bp, 12 predicted proteins | sample RVTome_5_FD_207665 | JGI IMG/M metagenome (GOLD analysis project Ga0214471, IMG submission 207665) | Soil microbial communities from uranium-contaminated site in the Upper Colorado River Basin, Wyoming, United States - RVT142D155 | ecosystem: Environmental > Terrestrial > Soil > Contaminated >... | reverse complement strand
ATCCCACGCGGCGATGCGTCCCGCGTCGAGGTCCTCACCGAGGCGGTCCTTGAGCAACTGGGGCCCGTAGAACGCCCGCTCCATCGGGAACTGTTGGTCGAGGAGCATGCCGATCATGAGGGCAAGACCATCGGCAGCGAGCAGGCGGTTGGCTTCGTCGGACTCGGTGAAGGGGAGACTGTCTGGTCGGTCCATGAACCGAACCGTAGTTCTCAGAAGAGGATGCGAATCAGGACGTAGAGAACTAGCAACCCGGCCGGCGCGAATGCCGCAATGGAGCTCGGCTGTCTGCTCGGTCCGTTCATACTCATTTGACGTCACCATGTGGTGAAAAGGTTTCAAGGTATATGGGGGATCTCCCCCATTCGACCCCGTCTAGTTCGGCAAGAATGTGAGCGGACTGAATATGAAAGACGACATCTACATAGTCGACGGGTGCCGGACACCGATGGGGAAGCTCGGCGGCCAGCTCTCCCATGTCCGGCCCGACGACCTTGCCGCCCACGCCATAAGCCGGCTCATGGCTCGAAATCCCGACATCGACCCGATGGCCATCGAAGACATCCAATGGGGCGCCGCCAACCAGGCCGGTGAAGACAATCGCAACGTCGCCCGTATGGCCGCGCTGCTCGCCGGGTTGCCGACCGAGATTCCCGGAGCCACGGTGAATCGGCTCTGCGGCTCGGGCATGCAGGCGGTCGTGTCGGCAGCTCATGCGTTACGCGGGGGCTGGGGAGACCTGATGATCGCCGGCGGATCCGAGTCGATGAGCCGGGCGCCGTACGTGGTCACCAAGAGCGACCGGGCATTCCCGACCGGATACCCCGATGCCGCCGACACCGTGATCGGGTGGCGATTGGTGAACCCGAGGATGACCAAGCTCTATCCACCAATCACTCTCGGGATGACCGCCGAAATGGTGGCTGAGAAGTACAACATCTCACGCGAGGACCAGGATCGCTTCGCCCTTCGCAGTCATCGCCTCGCCCTCGAGGCAGTTGCCGCCGGGCAGTTCGATCAGGAGATCGAGTCACTCGAAGCGCCGACCGACCACCGGCGACGGGAGATGAAGACGGTGAACCAAGACGAAGGCCCCCGGGCCGACACCTCGTTGCAACGTCTCGCCGCGCTGCCCCCGGTGTTCAAGGAAGGGGGCAGTGTCACCGCGGGGAACTCGTCACCGATGAACGACGGCGCCGCCGCTCTCTTGCTGGCAACCGAAACCGGGCTCGAAAGTCACGGCCTCGCGCCATTGGCTCGCGTGGTGGCCTCGGCTGCCTCGGGGGTGCATCCCGATATCATGGGCATCGGTCCGGTTCCGGCTTCGGAGAAGGCGTTGGCTCGAGCCGGGATCGGGGTCGACGAGCTCGACCTGGTCGAGGTGAACGAGGCCTTCGCTGCACAGGCCGTAGCCAGTCTTCGCCTGCTCGAGCTCGACGAGGAAAGGGTGAACGTGAATGGTGGTGCAATTGCCATCGGTCATCCGCTCGGAGCCTCCGGTGCGAGGATCCTGGTCACCCTGGTTCATGAGCTGGCTCGACGCGAGGGCAGCTACGGTCTCGCCACCATGTGCATCGGAGTAGGGCAAGGCATCGCCATGGTCGTCGAGCGTGTCTGAGGGACCGCTGCACGGCACTCTCGTCGTCGAGTTCGGCAACCTGATTGCGGCTCCTTACGCAGCGATGCTCCTCGCCGACCTCGGAGCCCGGGTGATCAAGGTGGAGCCGCCCGATGGCGACCTGGCACGTCGGTTCGGCCCATTTCAGAACGGGGAGTCGGTCTTTTTCATGGCGATGAACCGTGGCAAGGAGTCCCTGGCCCTCGACACCAAGGACTGGGTTTCGAAGCGGGTACTCGACAATCTGGTGAAGAAGGCCGACGTGGTTATCAGCAACCTCCGGCTGGGCGCCATGCAGCGTCTCGGGCTCGGCGAGGCCCGTGCTTTTGATCTCAACCCGAAACTCATTTATGCGGTGGTCTCAGCCTTCGGCCCCGACGGGCCCTATGCGAGGAGAGCCGGGATCGACATTGTCTTCCAGGGAGAGTCGGGAATGATCTCGATCTCCGGTGACCCCAAGGACGGCCCGCACAAGACCGCCACCTCGATCGGCGACTATCTGGCGGGAACCAATCTGGCGCTGGCGGTCTCCGCGGCCCTCGCCGGCAAGAGGTCGAAGGGGTGCCGGATCGACGTCTCGTTGCGTGACGGTGTGATGGCCGTGCAATCTGGCTGGAACGCCCTTTCGTTCGCTTCCGGGGAGCAGCCACTGCGCACCGGGACCGCCAGTCCGTTCATCGCCCCCAACCAGGTGTTCGAGGCGTCCGACGCCCCGTTCACCCTGGCGATTGTCTCAGACCGTCACTTCGAGTTGCTGACTGACGCCCTGGAACGGCCAGATCTGGCCAAGGACTATCCGACCAACGAATCACGGATGGCGAATCGCATCCAATTGACCCGAAGATTGAGCAACGTGTTCAAGACCGAGACCGCCGAGTACTGGATCGACCTGCTCGAGCAGGTAGGGCTCCCGGCGGGACGGGTGCTCACTCTGGCCGAGGCTTTCAACGACCCACAGGCGCGCCACAACGAGATGCTGGTCGAGTTCGAGCACCCGATCGCGGGCGGCATCAAGGTGACCGGATCCCCGATCCGGGTCGATGGGATCCCGGCCCGGACCGACCTGGCTCCCGCCATCCTCGGACAACACACGAAGTCGATCCTCCACGAGCTCGGGGTCGACAACAGCACCATCGAGCAAATGGTGGAGACCGGGACCGCGGTCGTATCGTGACCGGGTGATCCACTGGGCACCTGAGGTTAGTGACGACTGGGGCGAAGTCCTCGCTGCGCTCACCCGTGCCTTCGAAGCCAGCCGGGCCGCCGCCCAGGCCGGAGATTCCATCGTGTACGTGGTGCACAGCGACGACCTCCTCGGACGACGAGGCCCAGGGAAGGCCATGCTCGCCGCCGGACTGCTCTCGGCGGCGCGGACCGCGGCCCTGGAAGGGGCCAGAGATGGATGGACCGTCAATGTCGTGGCCTTCACTGCCGGCACGGATCCCGACGCGGTCGCAGACTGGGCCGACCACCTGATCGGGTCCTCCGACGTCACCGGAGAGGTGCTGAGGATCGGCCCGGACCACATCGGAAAGGCCCTGCCGTGAATGGCGTGGTAGTGGTGACCGGGGCCGCCCGTGGCATCGGGCGCGCCATCGCGGAGAAGATGGCGGCGACCGGGCCGCTCACCGTCATCGGTGCCGACCTGGCCCCGGAGCTGGCCCTGGCTGAGCAGATCACCCCCGTCAAGGTCGATCTGACCTCCCCCGAAGGTCCCGAGAAGGTGCGCCGGGCGGTCGAAGCCTCTGGTTTGCCGTTGATCGGGCTGGTGAACAACGCGGGGATCACCCGGGACTCGCGCCTGGTCAACACGAGCGACGAAGATTTTCGCTCTGTCCTCGAGGTGAATCTCGGCGCCGCCTACCGGCTCTCCACCGGGCTTTCGCCGCTGATGAGTGACGGGGCGTCGATCGTCAACATCGCCTCCCGGGCCTATTTGGGCAACTTCGGCCAGTACAACTACTCGATGTCGAAGGGCGGCCTGGTCGGGTTGACCCGGGCCTTGGCATTGTCCCTGGCTCCGGCGATCCGGGTCAACGCTGTGGCCCCGGGGTTGATCGCATCCGAGATGAGCATGGCCATCCCCGAAGCGGTGAGGGACAAGATGGTGTCGGCCATCCCGCTGGAGCGGATGGGAACCCCCGACGAGGTGGCAAACCTCGTGTGGTTCCTCCTCACCCCATTGTCCGGGTACATCACAGGCGAAGTGATCGTGGTGGGAGGCGGGAGAAGTCTGTCGTGAGCTCTCCCCCTCGTCCCCCTCGCCCGTAATTGGGACCGTGAGGGGTCATATCCGGACCTGCGCAACCCAATTATGGGTCAGTAGTAATAGCGACTCACCGTCTCGGCGACCATTGCCGGCTTCTCGCTGCCCTCCACTTCCATCGTCACCTGACGGTTGACCTGAATCCCACCGGGGACCTCGGAGACCGCGAGCAGAGTCACTCGGGCCCGAATCCGGCCCCCGACCGGTGCCGGTGCCGGGAACCTCACCTTCTCCAGCCCGTAGTTGATCGCCATCTTCGGCTCGCCGACGTCGAGCTCCACCTGACCGGCGAGGGGCACAGTCAATGCCAGAGTGAGGTACCCGTGGGCAATGGTCCCCCCGAACGGCCCCTCGGCGGCCCGCAGCGGGTCGACATGGATCCACTGATGGTCGCCGGTAGCCTCAGCGAAAGCATCGACCCGCTGTTGGGTGATCTCCATCCAGTCGGTGACCCCGATCTCCTCACCTTGCATCGCGATGAGCCTGGCAACGACTTCCATTTGCGGATTCTGACACAAGCCCACGGATCGCCTAGTTTGATGGCATGGCCAAAGAGACCAAGCTCATGGTCTGGATCGACCAGGACCTGTGCACCGGAGATGGGATTTGCGAAGAGATCACCCCTGACGTGTTCGTAGGCCGCGACGACGGGTTGTGGGTGGTCAAGGAAGAAGCCAAGTACTTCGACCGAACCGTGGTTTTCGACGGGGAGCAGGCCCCAGACGGGCCTCGGGGCATGGCCCGCATCCCCGACGCGCTGATCCAGGACGCGCTCGAATCGGCCGAGGAGTGCCCGGGCGAGTGCATCATGATCGAGCCCTACAACGCCGAAGCGCTCCACGACGGCTGAGCTCCGAGCCGTCGAGATCGGTGGCAACTACGCTCGACTGACCAGATGCAGGTACTGACCACCAAGGTCGATCCGCGTTCCGAGGAGTACCGGGCCAACCGTTCCGCCATGGAGGCGAACCTGGCCGAGTTCGAGGCCCTCATGGAGCAGGCTCGCCAGGGTGGCGGCGAAAAGTACGTCGCACGGCATCGCGAACGCGGCAAGCTCCTGGCCCGGGAGCGAATCGAGCTGCTCCTCGACCGTGATGCCCCCTTCCTCGAGTTGTCCACGCTGGCCGCATGGGGCACCGACAAGAACCTCGGGGCCAACGTCGTCACCGGGATCGGCGTTGTCGAGGGAACGGAATGCGCCATCCTCGCCCACGACCCGACCAGCCAGGCGGGATCGATGAACCGCTACTCGGTGTCCAAGACCCTTCGCATCATGGACATCGCCCGCGAGAACCGTCTCCCTCTCATCAATCTCGTCGAATCCGGCGGGGCCGACCTTCCCGATCAGGCCGAGGTGTTCATCGTTGGCGGTAAGTGGTTCCGCAACCTCACCCGGCTCTCCAAGCAAGGCGTCCCCACCATTGCCCTGGTCTTCGGCAGCTCGACTGCCGGCGGCGCATACTTCCCGGCAATGTGTGACTACTCGGTGATGGTCAAGGACAGGGCCAAGGTGTTCCTGGGCGGGCCGCCGCTGGTCAAGATGGCGACCGGCGAGGAGTCGACCGACGAGGAGCTCGGCGGAGCCGAGATGCACTCCAAGGTCTCCGGGCTCTCGGACTACTTCGCCCAGGACGAGCAAGAGGCGATCCGGATGGGCCGGGAAATCGTCTCCCATCTCAACTGGCGAAAGCTGGGATACGGGCCGACCAAACCGGCCGACGAGCCGGTCCACGACATCGATGAGATCCTCGGCGTCATCTCCCACGACCTGCGTGTCCCCTTCGACATGCGAGAGATCCTCGCCCGAACCGTCGACGGATCACGATTCGAGGAGTACAAGGCGGTTTACGGGACCTCGATCCTGACCGGATGGGCCTCGATCCACGGATTCCCGGTGGGGGTCGTCGCCAACCAACAGGGGGTGATCTTCTCCGAAGAGGCGCAGAAGGCAACCGAGTTCATCCAACTCTGCAATCGCTACGACACCCCCATCATTTTCATCCACAACACCACCGGCTACATGGTGGGCAAGGAGTACGAGCAGCGGGGGATCATCAAAGACGGGGCCAAGATGGTCAACGTCGTGGCCAACTCCGAGGTGCCCCACATCTCGATCATGGCCGGGGTGTCTTACGGTGCCGGCAACTACGGGATGTCAGGACGGTCCTACGACCCACGGTTTGTCTTCGGATTCCCGGGTCACAAGGTGGCGGTGATGGGACCGAAGCAACTCGCCGGGGTGATGTCGATCATCGCCCGTCAGGCTGCCGAGGCTCGGGGGGAGCCTTTCGACGAGCAGGAAGACGAGAAGCGACGTCTCGAGATCGAGACCCAAATCGAGCACGAGGAACAGGCCTACTACTCGACATCACGAGTGCGGGACGACGGTCTCATCGACCCACGGGACACCCGCACCGTGCTCGGCATCGCACTCTCCGCCACCCACTCCGGGCCCGTGGTGGGCACCGACCGTTTCGGCGTGTTTCGGATGTGATCCTCTCCATCGCGAACTCGCCCCGGCCCCACGGGCTAGGGTCGATTGGATGCACGAGGCCGTCCGCTGACGCTCGTGAAGCGAGAGATGGAGGAAGCAATGAGAGCAAGCAAGCATTTGGCAGCAGTCGCCGCCTTGATGCTGATACTCGGTGCCTGTACTCAGGATGCCGACACCACGACAACCAGCGGCGCCGAGGACCCCTCCGGCGAGACGACTTCGACCAGCGCGGGGACCGGGAGCACGGCAACCACCGCTCCCGCAGAAGAGCCTTCAGCCGGAGGTCTGCTGGCCGAGGTGATAGCGCGTGACGAGTTGAATTGCGGGACCCGGGACGAATTGCCCGGTTTCGCGGTGTTGACCGCGGAGGGCGACCATGTCGGCTTCGACGCAGACTTCTGCCGGGTGATCGCCGCAGCTGTTCTGGGTGATGCCAGCAAGGTCAACTTCGTGGATCTCGCCACCGAGGACCGCTTCACCGCATTGCAGTCGGGACAGATCGACGTCCTTGTGCGGAACACGACGTGGACTGCAGTTCGTGACGGCAGCGAAGGCGCCACGTTCCTCCAGCCCACCTTCTACGACGGCCAAGGCATGATGGTGGCGTCGGACAGTGGCTTCTCCAACGTCTCCGACATGGACGGTGTTGTTGTCTGCGTCGCTACGGGCACTACTACTGAAGGCAACGCTGCAACCGAGGCAACACGTCTCGGAGTCGCCTGGGAAGTGCGGCCTTTCGATAGCCCCGATCTCATCCAGGAGGCCTTCCTCGCAGGTTCCTGCGACGGTTGGAGCTCGGATGTGAGCCAGTTGACCGCCTTGCGTTCGGTCTACCCCGACGGGCCCGAGGCTCTGACCATCCTTCCCCAGGTGTTCTCAAAGGAGCCGTTGGCCCCGGCGGTTCGGGACGGCGACAGCGAATGGGCACAGGCGGTGAGCTGGGCGATCCTGGCCACCATTCAAGCCGAGGAGTTTGGGATCACCTCAGAGAACGTCGATGACACCCTCGCCTCCACCGAGGACATCGGCATTCGGCGGTTCCTAGGAGCTGAGTTCGAGACAGACGATGGCACCACCGTGCTCGATCCGGATCTCGGGCTACCCGTCGACTTCGCCTATCAACTGGTTAGCCAGGTCGGGAACTACGGCGAGATATTCGAGGCTCATCTGGCTCCGCTCGGGCTGGAGCGCGGAGTCAACGCCCTGTGGACCGACGGGGGCCTGCTCTACGCACCGCCCTATCGATAAGAGACCTTCCGATGTGGGCCGGGCTGAGCCCGGCCCACATTGGGTCGTTCCATGACCACACAACAAGCCGGAGCCAGGCCGCCCCTCTGGCGAGATGTCCGGATCCTCAGCTGGGTGTTTCAATTGGTGGTCTTCGCCGTGGTGGCCGCGGTCGTCTATTGGCTCATCAACAACTACAGAATGAATACCGCCTCGAGCGGTATCCCCACCAACTTCGAGTTCCTGACTGGCCCGAGTAGTTTCGGCATACCAGGGAGCGATTTCGACCAGAACCAACCGGTTCACTCGGCCTTCGTGATCGGAGTCCTCAACACCCTTCGCATCTCAGTGGTGGGAGTCATCCTGGCTACGGCTCTCGGCATCCTGATCGGCATCGGGCGACTCTCCACCAACTGGGTGGTGAACAAGGTCTCCGCGATCTACGTGGAGGTGATTCGCAATCTCCCGCTACTCGTGATCGTGGTCTTCACCTTCCTTGGTGTCGTATTTCAAGTCCTGCCCAGGATTGAAAACGCATGGAAGCCGCTGGAGCTTCTAGTGGTTTCCAATCGGGGGATAGGTGTTCCTTGGTATCAGGGCAACTCAGGGGGCATGTTGCTCCTGCTCGCGATGTTCGGAGCCTTCGGCTGGTGGCTCATCGCCCGTTGGCGAAGGATCGTGTCCGAGCGAACCGGCGAGCCGCCGCGATCCGGCTTCATCGGAGCCGCGTTTCTCATCCTCACCCTCGTGATCGGGTGGTTCATATTCGGTTTCGGTGTGACTCTGCCCGAGGTCGACGGCCGCCAGATCGTCGGTGGGATACGGATCGACCCCTCCTACTTCGCGGTCCTCATCTCGCTCGTGATCTACACCGCAAGCCATATCGCTGAGATCGTGCGGGGGTCAATCCAAGCCGTCCCCAGAGGTCAAGGTGAGGCGGCTAGCGCGTTGGCATTGGGCCCATTCCAGAGGATGTGGAATGTGGTTCTCCCCCAGGCGATGCGAATCGCGATTCCCCCACTCGGGAATCAGTACCTCAATCTGATCAAGAACTCCTCACTCGGAGCCGGTTTCGCCTACTTCGAGCTGACCGCAGTCACCCAGATCACGGTGGGAAACGGGTCCCCCGCCGTCCCGGCGTTCGCCCTCGCGCTGGCCTTCTACGTGGTGATATCGCTGGTCACATCGGCCCTGGTCAACGTAGCCAACCGTCGGTTCGCGTTGGTAGAGCGATGACCACCGCGACCGATCCCCGCCGGACGCTGAGACATCGGGATGTTGCGCTGATCTGGGCCCGCCACAATCTGTTCCGATCCAGGCTCGATGCCTTGCTCACCTTGGTCCTGGGAGCGATCGGCCTCTACCTGACATTCCGCTTCCTCCGATTTGTCTTCATCAACGCCCGATGGGAGATCATTGGGGTCAACCTCAAGTTGCTGCTGGTTGGCCGATGGCCGGTAGCTCACCTGCTCCGAATCGCGGTCTCCATAACGGTCCTGGCCTTCTGGGGCGGGATCTTCGTTGGTCTGATCAGGGCCCGGCAGGTGCGCCGCGGCTTCGCCGATCTCGATCTGATCGGCTGGCAGAGAATCGGCGATCTGAGCCGCCGATTCGGCCTGCTCATCGCCACCATGCTCCTGGTGCTCGCCCTCGCTACCACTGTGGGACCTTGGCTGGTGGCGCTCGGTCTATTCATCGCGGTCCTGCTCGGACGTATGGTCGGATTCAAATTGGGCTCGGTGCCCCTCTCCACGCCACTGGTCAGGCTTTCAACCCTCGTCTTGGTGATCACCCCATTCGTCGTGTTCCTCTATCTGGTGGACGCAGTCCCCTTCGCGGAATGGGAGGGATTCCTCTTCAACGTGACGGCCGCCGGCGCAGGGATCATTCTTTGCTTTCCGCTGGGAATCCTGCTTGCCCTCGGTCGTCGATCGAAGCTGCCGCTCCTCAGATCGTTGTCGGTCGCGTATATCGAATTCGTGCGAGGCGCACCGCTCTACGTGCTGCTCCTAATGGCCAACGTGTCCCTCGAGTTTTTCGTCCCCCCGTGGATCGCACCTAGCAAGCCCCTGAGAGCCGTGGTGACTTTCACCCTGTTCACCGCCGCTTATGTGGCCGAAATCGTTCGAGGTGGCCTGCAGTCGGTGCCACATGGTCAAGAGGAAGCAGCAAAGGCCCTGGGGCTCAGTCCCTACCGCCAGATAACCCGCATCGTCCTGCCTCAGGCATTGCGCAATGTGATCCCAGCGCAGATCGGTCAATTCATCTCACTGTTCAAGGACACGACTTTGGCGGGTCTCGCTCTGGGAATCCTCGATCTGTTGACCGCTGGCCAGGCGGTCACCCAGCAGGATGCCTACCGGGGTCAGGGACTCATAATCGAATCGCTTCTGTTCGTTGCATTCTTGTTCTGGGTCGGGTCATTCACCATGTCACGCGAGAGTCAACGTCTTGAGAGAAAGCTTGGAGTAGGGGTGAGATGAGCGAATCCATGGAAACGGTGTTCGCCGACGCGACCCAGGCGGTGGGTGACGCAATCATCGAGCTCGAGGATGTCGACAAGTACTTCGGCAGCTTTCAGGCGTTGAAGGGCATCGACATGAAGGTGGGTCGTCGGGAGGTGGTGGTGGTCATCGGCCCTTCGGGCGGTGGCAAGTCCACCTTGATTCGGTGCATCAACCGCCTGGAGAAGCACGACAAAGGCCATGTCGTCGTCGACGGGATCGAGCTGTCTGATGATGTGCGCAACATCCAAGAGATCCGCCGGGAGACAGGAATGGTCTTCCAGTCGTTCAATCTGTTCCCACATCTGTCCGTGATCGACAACGTCACCCTGGCCCCGCGCCTCGTACGCCGGATGCCAAAGAATGAGGCCGACGATCTGGGAATGCAGATGCTGGAGCGGGTGAAGATCCCCGAACAGGCCCGCAAGTACCCGGGTCAGCTCTCCGGCGGCCAGCAACAACGAGTTGCGATTGCCCGTGCCCTTGCCATGCAACCCAAGGTGATGCTTTTCGACGAGCCGACCTCGGCGCTCGACCCCGAGATGATCAAAGAGGTGCTCGAGGTCATGGTTGAGCTCGCCCAAGGGGGAATGACCATGATCGTGGTCAGCCACGAGATGGGTTTCGCCCGGGCAGTGGCGGACCGGGTGGTATTCATGGCCGATGGGCAGATCGTCGAAGTCGGCACGCCCGAGCATTTCTTCACCAACCCTCGCGAAGACCGCACCAAGCTCTTTCTGAGTCAGATTCTCTGACCTAAGCCTCGGTCATCAAGGGGAGATGTAGCGTTGGTTCTGTGGTCTCCACCTCAGCCGGTGAATTCCACCACCACGTCCCGATAACCAAGCCCCATCAGGAAGTCGGTGAGGACGCTTCTGGCATTGGCCTCGGCCTGCGCCAGCAAACCGTCGTCGAGGGCACCTTGGACCAGGACTTCCTCGGCCACTTGTCTGGCATCTGTCTCCAGTCGGGGATCGCCCTTGGTGAACAGGCCAGTCTCCCGGTCGAGGATCTGAGTTGCCTCGTTGTCAACCGAGACGTACTGGATCTCCGCGGCAGGGACGCTGATCTCAACGACACCTTCGCTGTCCAGCGAGACATTGCGCACCGTTATCTGACTCAGATCGATGCCGGCGCCGATCTTGGCCACGGCGAACAACTGGAGACTGTCACCTCGGGCCCAATCCAACCAACCGCGGTCGGTGCCCTTGTCGACAATCGTGTACTGGACCGTCTCGACCGTGGTCAGGTTGGACAGATCTCGAATCGAGCTGATGACCACCGGGCCGATCTCCTCGTATGGCTCGGGCTCGAACACCGCGGCCAAGTCGCCGGGCGTGGGTATGGCGTCCATGACCCCACGAAAGCCCGAAGCCACCGCCATCCCGATGACGACGAACAGGCCAACAACAGCGAGGACAATGGCGATCGGAACGATGCCCCAGCTGCGTCTGGGCGGCGCCGGTATTGGTTTTTGGACTATCTCTTTTTCTCTTACCTGGGTGTCGCTCATCTGGGCGCGATTCCTTTCTGGTCCGGCTCGTGTAGGAGGACAGGGGTTATGACGCCGTGGGCCGGGAAATGGTTTCCGCCGGTAGCCTCTCCCGACCGATGATCCGGAGAATCCTGGTAGCCAATCGTGGCGAAATCGCCCGGCGCGTGTTCCGCACCTGTAGCGAAATGAGGATAGAGACGGTGGCGGTCTACTCGGATTCCGACG
>Ga0214471_10003700_pt1 | contig 11830 bp, 11 predicted proteins | sample RVTome_5_FD_207665 | JGI IMG/M metagenome (GOLD analysis project Ga0214471, IMG submission 207665) | Soil microbial communities from uranium-contaminated site in the Upper Colorado River Basin, Wyoming, United States - RVT142D155 | ecosystem: Environmental > Terrestrial > Soil > Contaminated >... | reverse complement strand
TGCCAGGCCGCCTCGATGCGGCGCGATGCCGACGATGGCGACGTCCACGGCCTCGGCGGCGAGGATCCTCCCGGCTACACCAGGGTCGGGTGCGGCGTGAACCGTCCAGGTCCCGGGGACGTTGGCGAGGGCGATGGTGACCGACAACGCGACGGCGTTGGGCGGCCCTACGAACAGAGCGGTGCGCAGCGTGCCTGTTTCGGCGGGGTTGGTGGATGCGGTCGCCGGTGGCGCGCCAGGCGCGAGGGTCATCACCATGGGATCGCCTTCCGAGGCTGGTCCCCGTCGACGCGGGGGTGGCGAGCTGGGGCGGGAGTGCCGGGAGCGGTGCCTGCGGCGGCAACGAGAGGCGGTGCCTCGGTGCCGACCACGGGTAACCTCCTCGAACGTCGCTCTACTGGGCCGGTCTCCTGCCGGCGTCCGCTCCCTGTCGGCAGCGCGGGGCCGGCGATAAGAGTTCGACCACGATCCGATGGCCCCACCGGCCGACGCCCCGGCACCACGGGCCCACACCTCAAGTTCCTACCGGTCCGGCCGACATTACGCAGGCGTGGCCTGCACCACGCTCCTGGAGACGAAACGCACGGGGGTGCTCGCATGGACGGCGACACGATGAGCCGAGAAGGCTCCGAATGGACCGCGGCTCCGCGTCCCGAGCCCGCCACCCTCGAACAAGCCAAGGCGCAAATCGCCGAGCTCGAGCGCCAACTCGAACAAGCCCTGTTCGAGGCAGGGGTGCTGCGCCTCCAACTCGACATGCTCTCGTCGACGGACACGCTGACCGGAATGCCCAACGTCAACGGGATCGCCCAGGCACTGGAGAAGTCGGCGGCGAGGGCTGAGCGATCGGGTGAGTCGTTCGGCCTGATGGCCGTCGACATCCCGATGATGGCCAAGTTCGACCAGAACGCCGATCGTGAGGCCTTCGAGGACGCGGTGCGTCACGCCGGAGCCATGATCACGGCGTGCCTGCGACGACTCGACACCGTGGGCAGGATCGAGGACGGCGCCTTCGTGCTCGTGCTCCCCATGCTTGGCCCCGAAGGCGTCAAGGCTGTGACCCAGCGCATCGAACGCCTCCTGCTGCAGACGCCGTTCCTGTTCGGCGGGCAACCCGTCCGCCTCACGCCGGCGTTCACCGTGGTGCTGAGCAACGTCGACCAGCCCAATGAGCCGCATCGCATGCTCACGGAACTGTTCGCGGCGCGGGTGGGTGCAAAGCCGGGTACCCCAGTGACGCTGCACACCGCGCCCGTCGTCGACCCGCCGGTCGCCGACGATGGCGCCACTCCCTGATTCGGCATCCCCCGGCGGTCGGTGCAGCTGCCCGTCCGGTCGATGGTTGGTTACACGCGGCGACAACGCGCCGACAGGGGCACGGAGATTCGCAGCTACGCGGAACACCGGTTGGAGGGAGGGCGGATGTCCATCGGCGCCGAACATCTCGAACCGCGGGAGAAGGTGCCCGGCACCCACCTCACCCTCGTCCGTGGCGACCGTTGGTCGGCTGCCGCCTGGGCCGAACAGGTCGCGCTACGCGTCCTCGAGCTCCGGTTGTCGATCATGCTGGGCGCTGCGGCGAGGCGTGGCCGGTCGCCGGGCAACGTCACCCCGCTCCGTCCGGAGATCCGAACTGGCACCTCGCCTCGGACGGGCTGGACGCCCGACCTCGGACTTCTCAGCCCCAATCGACCGCTCGGACCTGGACCCGTGGATCGAGGCTCAGGTGATCACGGTGGGCGCAGTTGCGAACCGACGTCGATGTTGGACATCGCCTCTTCACCCACCACGGTGACGGCCAGGACCACGATGACGGCGATGAAACCCACGAGCATGCCGTATTCGATGAGGTTGGCGCCGTGCTGGCTCGCCATTCTCACCCGCACAGTGATCAAGGCTCGGTTCAAAGTTCGCATTGATTGATCCTATCCGCTGGGTCCATGCCCCGGCCCTACCGCCGTTGGATCGCTGAGACCCGTGCGATCCATGCGCACCGTATCGGCCCGTTTCCCCAGCGTCTACGGGTCGCGGGACCCATTTGACCCAGTGTCGTGTCTCGCGCCCTGGAACGGGCCGATCGACCCATTGCCGCGAAATCGCGACCTCCATACACTCGCCACACGCCTGAAAGGGCGACGCCAAGGGTGGGCGACATGGGGTAAGGCGAGGCGACAAGGTCGAGTGGTGCGAAGGGGCAGGTCGTGGACGTCACGCCATCGGACATCCGGTCAAAGACATTCGAGCAGGTGCGCCGCGGGCTGGACCCGACCCAGGTGAACGACTACCTCATCGCGGTCGCCCGCCAGTTGGAGAGGCGCGACAGGGAGTTGGCACTCGCCGGCGAGGCGCTGGAAGACGCCCGGGCCATCGAGAGAGGGCTGCGCGACTCCATCATCGCCGCATCCGAGGCGCGAGACGAGCTCCTGGGGGCGGCAGCCGAGGACGCACAACACATTCGTGCCGCTGCCCGCAGAGACGCCGATCGTGACCGGCGTGACGCCGAGGACGATGCGCGGGCACGGATCATCGACGCCAGAAGGGAGGCGCTCGAGTTGATGGCCAAGACACGTAGGGATGCCGATGCTCTGATGACCTCGACGAGCCGGGAGGCAGCCGTGCTGCGCGCCCAGGTCGAGCAACTCCGAGCGGTGGTGCGCCGGACCGAGAACCACATGAAAGGCCTGGCATCCGGGGCTCTGGGGGAACTGGCCCACGCTCACCTGATGCTGGACGAGGCGCCGAGCTCCACCACTGCGGCAGCGATGCCGATCGACACGTTCCAGATCGTGGTGGACGACGCCTCTCACCGCCGTGACGAGGCGACGGCACCGAGCCGCGGCGGTGTCGCCCAGGACCACGACGCCGAGACCTATGCCGACGAGCGCAGCCCGCTACCGGCGGCCGTGGATCGCCTCCTCACCCAGCTTCGCGAGATCGGCTAGCAAGAGCGCGACGTTACGGGGCCGGCCGAGGCCATGCGATTGCAGGTCGGGGACGACACGGCTGGTCGGGTTGACGAGACGCTGCATTCTCTACTGGCGGGGTGGGGCCACGCTCGGCGCCACGCCCATTCTCCCCGGCGCCTCGCGTCTAGCTACTGGCTACTGGCTACTGGGCTCACCAGGTGGCGTTCGAGCAATGCCCATGTCTCATGATGGGCCAACTCGTCCTTCATCGAGCGCAGTGTTCGCAAGAACACCGGGACCGCCGCCTCGACCGCCATCGGGTTGGGCCGGGCGGCGTCGAGCACCCTCGAATCGGGCCTCAGCACCAGCACATCGGTGCCCGGCCAGCGCCGATGCACCTCCTCCAACTCGGCAGCGAGGGCGAGGCGGCCCGCCCGGTCGAACATCGCCTCGTAGAAGCGCGCACCGTCGCGAGCCTCCACGGCCGCCAGGGGGGCGACGACGATCACCAGGTCGAGCGGATCGGGGTTGCCGAGCAGGAAATCGGCGCTGGTGCCCGAGGCGATTCCGCCGTCGGCATACCAACGCTCGCGGATCTGCACCGGCTCGAACAGGAAGGGCACGGCGACCGACGCCCCTACGGCCTCCTTCAGCGTGACCGCGGGAGCCGCCTCGGTGCCGAATGGTGCGCGCCGGCGATGCTCCAGGTCGTAGCCGACGATCACGGTCGGGCGATCGGGCCAGGTGTCGGCCAGCGGGCCGATGGCGTCGGACATCCACTCGACCATCCCATCGGTGCGGTACAACGCAGGGCTGCCGAGCGACAGCGTGAGATCCGGACGCCGTAGCCCGGGCAGCACGCCGCGCCGCACCCATCGGGCAACACCGCGAGGGCGTCCCCTCCTGTAGACGTAGCGGCGCAGCCGGTCGGCCACGTCGTGCCAGTCGTCTCCGTCGCCGATGAAGGCGTCGAGGTCGAGGCGGTCTCCACGCACCATGGCCGCGACGAACGCCCCGCTCGACGTGCCGATCACGACCTCGGCACGGTTGGGGTCCCATCCGGTGGCCATGCGCAGTGTCAGCAGGACCCCGAAGTGGAATGCGGCGCCCGTGATCCCGCCCCCACCGAGAACCAGCCCTACTCTGCTCACCGGTGGCAGTCTACGACGGGCCGGCGCCGTTCCCGCATCCGGCCGTGCACGGGTTGTAGGGTCGTGCCGTCATCCGAATCTCTGGTGGCATCCCGGGCAACGGACGTCGGATTCCGTCGTCGGTGTCATGCACCAGGGGCATGGGAGGTCGTTGCCGGCGTCGTTTCGGGCAGCCGACAGGTTGGTCGACCTCGCCACGAGGTGTGGGTGGCGGCGGGAGACGATCACCACGCCACATGCGACGAATGCGCTTGCCACCAGCATCTCCACCATGCCGGACGCTCCTCCTCGACCGCTCCGACGATGGTAGATACGACTTGCGCGGTTCCGGCGGATTTCCAGGAGCCGCGGCCTGCCCGGTCGGCGCCGGGCCGTCCGGGCGCCTCAATCGCCGTCGGTCTGGGCGCCGGTGATGGCGCGATGGAGTTCGGCGACGAGGAACTCGAAGTTGCCGCCACCGGTGCGCAGTGTGTTCTCCGCCTCGAACACGAGCATCATCCCGGCGTGATAGACCGTCCAGCGGTCGAGTTGCACGGCATCGAGGTGGCGACCGTAACCGGCCATGAGGGCGTCTGCGGCGCTGGGGCCCGCTCGCAGCCCGACGAGCCATGCCGCCTTCGACAGGTCCCACTCCGGGGGAGCCAGCGTCGCCCACTCCCAGTTGATGAGCGTGACGTTGCCGGCGTCGTCGACGATGAAGTTCTCGGGTTCGGTGTTGGTGTGCGACGAACGCGGCTCGCCGGCGTACGGCGGGCGGATCGTCCGAGCTCGCTCCATGAGGTCGGCGGACAACCCGACGCGGCCCCGGTAGCGCTCGATGCGACGGAAGGTCGAAACGAAGTCCACTGCCACCCAGTCCTGGTCGATGCCGCGCGACAGGTTCGACATGGGGGCGGGGGCGGTGTCGTGCAGCGAGCGCAGGATCTCACCGCCCTTGCGAGCCAGGCCTGGGTTCTCGGGGAGGGTTCCCAGGCTCCATTTGCCGGCATCCTCGAACAACGCCCAGTGCAGGTCTCCGTCGGTGCCGCGGTCGAGCAGCGTCGGCAGCCCTTCGAGCTCTCGCAGCGCCTCGAGAGCGTGGCGCTCGCGCCGTTCGCGCGCCGGTGTTCCGTAGACCTTGAAGATACGGGGTCCGGTCTCGGTCCACAGGCGATACACCTGGTTGGCGCCCAGCGCACGGTCGCCGCGCGTGAGCTGCTGAATGCGACCGCCCCGGGCCAACCGCTCTGCGACGGCGAGAGGTTGCACGGTGATGCTCCCTGTTCTGATGGCTTGGACCATTGTCCCACGTCATCGGCAGCGCGGAGGGGATTCCGAAGTACCCTTCGCCGTCATCTTCGAGAGGTCCAACGTGCCCGTGCGATTGACGTTCCCCGACGGATCGACCCGGGAGTACCCCGAGGGCGTCCGACCCGCCGAGGTGGCGGCCGACATCGGCCCCCGTCTCGCCTCAGCTGCGGTGGCGGCGCGCCTCGATGGCGACCTCGTCGACCTCAGCCGCCCTGTCGACCACGACGCCGCCTTCGAGGTCGTGACCGACGCCACCGACGCCGGCCGCCACGTGCTGCGCCATTCAGCGGCACACGTGCTCGCCCAGGCGGTGCTCGACCTCTTCCCGGGCGCTCGTTTCGCCATCGGGCCGCCGATCGTGGACGGGTTCTATTACGACTTCGACGTCGGACGCCCCTTCACGCCCGACGATCTCGAGGCGATCCAGGGGCGCATCGGCGAGATCATCGCTGCCGACCAACCGTTCGAGCGCGACGAGTTGGATGTGCCGGCCGCACTGCAACTCTTCGCCGACCAGCCTTTCAAGACGGAGATCATCGAGGGCGTGGACGAGTCGGAAGGCGCCGGCGGCGCCACCGTTACGGTCTACCGCAACCGAAGCTTCGTTGATTTGTGCCGCGGCCCGCACGTCCCGTCGACGGGAAGGCTGAAGGCGGTGAAACTGCTGCGCAGCGCGGGCGCCTACTGGCGAGGCAACGAGGCCAACCCCCAGCTACAACGGATCTACGGCACGGCGTGGGAGTCTCCCCAGGCGCTCACCGACCACCTCCACCGGTTGGAGGAGGCCGAGCGGCGCGACCACCGCAAGCTGGGCCCGGAGCTCGACCTCTTTTCCTTCCCGCCCGAGTTGGGAAGCGGCCTCGCGGTGTGGCACCCCAAGGGAGGGCTGCTGCGGAAGGCGATCGAGGACTACAGCCGGCGCACTCACCTGGCGTACGCCTACCAGATCGTCGCCAGCCCACACGTCGCCAAGGCCGAGTTGTGGCACACCTCGGGACACCTCGACTACTACGCCGAGTCGATGTACCCGGGCATGGTGCTCGACGAGACGACCGAATACCGGCTCAAACCGATGAACTGCCCGTTCCACATCCTCATCTACCGGTCCCATTCCCGCAGCTACCGCGAGCTGCCGATGCGCCTCTACGAGCTGGGCACCGTGTACCGGTACGAGCGATCGGGCGTGGTGCACGGCCTGTTGCGCGCCAGGGGGTTCACCCAGGACGACTCCCACATCTTCGCTCTCGAGTCCCAGATCGAAGGTGAGCTGCAGCACCTGCTCGACTTCACCCTGATGGTGCTACGCGACTTCGGCTTCGACGAGTTCGAGGCCGACCTGTCGACCCGACCCGACAAGTATGTCGGCCAGGAACACCTGTGGGAGCGGGCCGAAGGGGCGTTGCAGAGCGCGTTGGAGACCGCGGGGCTCGCCTACCAGGTGGCCGAGGGCGAGGGCGCCTTTTACGGGCCGAAGATCGACGTACACGTGCGAGACGCCATCGGGCGGCGCTGGCAGCTCTCGACACTGCAGGTCGATTTCGGCAATCCGGAGAACTTCGACCTGGTCTACGCCACCGACGAGAACACCCGCGAACGTCCCGTCATGATCCACAGGGCCCTGATGGGCTCGATCGAACGTTTCATCGGCGTGCTGATCGAGCACTACGCCGGGGCGCTCCCGGGATGGCTGGCGCCGGTGCAGGCGACGATCGTGCCTGTGGCCGACCGCCACATCGACCACGCCAACCGGGTCGCCGAGGCCATGAGGGCCGCAGAGCTCAGAGTCGAGGTGGACGACCACACCGAGACGGTGGGCGAGAAGATCCGCCGTGCCATCACCGCCAAGGTTCCCGCCGTCCTCGTCGTGGGAGACAAGGACGTGGAAGCGGCCTCCGTGGGGTTGCGGCTGCGAGGCGACGAACACGAGCGCCGCGGGGTAGCGGTGGCAGAAGCCGTCGCCGAGTTGGTCGCCATGTGCGCCCCACCCCGCTGAGGGCGGTCTGCACCCGGGCCATCAACTTGTCTCGCCGACCCGTTGGCGTAACCTCGGGACCGGCCACCCGACACCTCTGTCGCCCTCATCGTCCTCCCGCCCGAAGGGATCCCAGTGAAGTCGTTCGCCGAGCCGCCGTGGACGAGACGAGAGGGCACGCCATGAGCGACAGACGGCCGGCGTTGCCGCACATCGAGGTCGACCCGGAGGTCGCCGCCTCCGCCAGGATGCCCGAGGACCTCGACGCCAACGTCGTGGCTGCCTACGGCGTACCGGACCCTGCCCGGCGCCGGCGAGCGGCAGTGGTCTACGCGAGCTCGGCCGCGGTGGTGGCGCTCGGCATCGGGCTCGGGCTGCCGTCGGGTATGTGGCTGCTCGTGGGGGCGCTGGTGGTCTGCGCCGCCTACCACGTGGCGGCCGGGTGGCACCTGGCAGTGCGTGAGCGCGACGCACTCGACGCCGCCAACCGGGCGACGCCGTTCGCGGTCGGTCACGCCTCTGCCGTCGTCGGATTCGAGGGGTGGAGATCGCGGCCGGTGTGGAACGTGCTGGTGTTCTCGGCCGACGACCCACCGTCACAGCAGGGGCTGGTGAGGGTCGATGGCGTCACCGGCGAGGTCTTGGGGAGCTACGTCGAAGAAGTAGCGGGCAGCGAGTCCCGCGAGGTCTGAACCACTCGGTAATGAGCAGCGCGGACCACCAGTAGCGGATACTGAACACGCCGAGGGCTCGACTTGCCGTGCCCGCGGCAACTCATCTCTGTTCGATGGGGACGAACGCCCGCTCGTCTTCACCGATGTAGATCTGGCGCGGCCTGCTGATCTTGGTGACCGGGTCGTCGATCATCTCCTTCCAGTTGGCGATCCAACCGGGGAGGCGACCGATGGCGAACAGAACCGTGAACATCCGGGCCGGAAAGCCCAACGCCCGGAAGATGATGCCGCTGTAGAAGTCGACGTTGGGGTACAGCTTGCGGCTGATGAAGTATTCGTCTTCGAGCGCCACCTGCTCCAACTTGGTTGCGATCTCCATGAGTGGGTCGTCCTTGCCGGCGCGCGCCAGCACGTCGTCTGCGAACCCTTTGAGGATCCGGGCGCGAGGGTCGTAGTTCTTGTAGACCCGGTGCCCGAATCCCATGAGCCGGAACGGGTCGTCCGGGTCTTTGGCGCGAGCGACGTACTGCTCGGTGGTGGCGTCGGGGTCGTCGTGAATCGACTGGAGCATCTCGACCACGGCCTGATTCGCCCCGCCGTGGAGCGGGCCCCACAGGGCGTTCATGCCGGCCGCCACCGAGGCGAACAGGTTGGCCTGGCTCGAGCCGACGAACCGCACGGTGGCGGTGGAGCAGTTCTGCCCGTGGTCGGCGTGAAGGATCAGCAGAACGTTGAGCGCCTGGGCGATGACCGGATCGATCGGTGTCGGCGCCACCGGCAGAGCGAACATCATATGGAGGAAGTTCTCGACGTAGTTGAGGTCGTTGCGGGGGTAGACGTACGGTTGCCCGATCGACTTCTTGTACGCCCACGCCGCCACCGTCGGCATCTTGGCGATGAGCCGCTTGGCGCTCTCGGCGACGGCCTCGGGGTCGGACGGGTTGGTGTACGCCTCGTAGAACGTCGAGATGGCATTGGTCGCCGACGACAGGATCGCCATCGGATGGGCGCTGCGCGGGAACGCGTCGAAGAACCGCTTCAACTCCTCGCTGAGCAACGTGTGGTTGCGGATCTCCTCGGTCCAGGCGTCGAGTTGGGGCTGAGTGGGCAACTCACCGAACAGGAGGAGGTACGCCACCTCGAGGAATGTGCAGCTCTCCGCCAGGTCCTGGATGCGGTAGCCCCGATGACGCAACATCCCCTGAGAGCCGTCGACGAACGTGAGGGCGCTCTTCGTGCCGGCGGTGTTGGCGAATCCAGGGTCGTAGGTCACGGCCGCGGTGGAGGAGCGGAGGTTGCTGATGTCGATGCCGGTATCGCCCACCGTGCTCGGCACGATGTCGAGGTCGTAGTCACTCCCGCCGTACCGGAGCGTGGCCCTGTCATCCGGCATCTGCGTTGCTCCACCCTCTCTATCCCCGGTTGCCCGACCCGGGATGAACCGGGCGGAGTGTAGCGAGCCGCCGGAGGGCGATTTCCGGAGGCTATCTTTGCGATTCGGAAGGAGGATCGACAAGGTGCTCGATCTGCGAGGCCGAAACCGCATCGCGCCCATCCTCGACCCGATCGCAGCGGCGCTGGCGCGCGCCCGGCTCACACCGACCGCGGTCACACTGCTCGGTCTGGTGGTGACGGTCTGCGGCGCCGGGCTCATCGCCAACGACATGTACGCCTGGGGCGCCGGCGTCGCCGGCTTCGGAACCCTGCTCGACGCCCTCGACGGGCCGCTCGCACGACTGCAGGGCACCGCCTCGATCCGGGGGGCGTTCATCGACACCATGTCGGACCGTTTCGGGGAGATGTCGGTCTGGATCGGTTTGGCGTTCTCGCGCCGCGATGACGAGATCGCGTTGATGTTGACCGTGTTCGCCCTCGCCTTCTCCCTGCTGACGCCCTACGTGCGGGCCAAGGCCGAGAGCTGGGGAGCCGAGGGCCGCGGCGGCTGGATGGGCCGGGCGGAGCGGATGATCCTCGCCCTCGTCGGTATCGGCCTCGAGGGCGTCGGCGTGCCGACGCTGCACCCCATGCTCTGGGTGTTCGCTGTGCTGTCGGGCTTCACGGTGGGCCAGCGGATCAGGCGCACCTGGCAGCAGCTCGAGGCGTGAGCGGCCACCGTGGGCCAGCCGATCAGAAGCACCCGGCCGCAGCTCGACGTGTGAGCGGCCAGCGTGACCCGGGTGCCTTCGTCGCATATCTCGGATACCGAGCCCTGGCCGGGCTGTTCGGACTGCTCCCAGAGCCGGTCATGCGCCGCACCGGCGAGGCGCTGGGCTGGCTGCTGTCCTGGCCGGCAAGGCGGCGGATGGCGCTGCTCGAGCGCCACTTGCAGCGAGTCGTCGGGCCGGTTCCCGACCTCCGCCGCCGGGCAAGAGCGATGTTCTCGAGCTACGGGCGGTACTGGGCCGAGGTGTTCTGGGTGCGTCCGCGGCGCAAGCCGGCGATCGTAGCGACCGCCTCAATAGCCGGGATCGAGCATGTCGAGGACGCCCTGGCTGCCGGCCGCGGGATCATCCTCGCCCTGCCCCACCTCGGCAACTGGGAGGCGGCGGGTGCCAAGGCGGAGGCCATCGGCATCCCGGTGCTGGCGGTCGCCGAGTCGCTGCCCAACCGGAGGATCACGGAGTGGTTCGTCGGCGTCCGCCGCGCCATGGGTATGGACGTGGTCCTCACCGGGGACGGGCCCCGTGTGACGGCAGAACTGATCCGGCGGCTGAAGCAGGGTGGAACCGTCGCCCTGCTGGCCGACCGCGATCTTTCGGGGCGCGGCATCGAGGTGCTGTTCTTCGGCGAGCGGACCACCCTGCCGGCAGGCCCGGTCGCGCTGGCGGACCGCACCGGTGCCACCGTGCTCCCCGTCGGCTGCTACTTCGACGACGGCCCGGGCCACGCCTTCGTCGTGCGGCCGCCGCTGCAGATCCCCGCCGCAGCGACGCGCGAGGAGAGGGTGGCGGCCGGCGCCCAGCTGCTGGCCGGCGAGTTGGAGGAACTGATCCGTGCCGCCCCCGCCCAATGGCACCTCTTCCAACCGAATTGGCCCAGCGACCGTGGCGACCGCGGCGCATGAACGACCGGTCCACCACGCACCACCTGGGACAATTCGGCCCGATTTGGCCCAGCGACAGGTCAACCGAATCGGCCGAAGGACGGCGAGGTGGATCGTGAGTGATCGGTGCATCGCTTCGGCACGCCCGGCCGGTTCGGTTGAGTTTGGGTCTGCGACTGCCCGCTGGACAGGCACGACGGGTTGGGGCGGTTCAGGCGACGTCGATCAATTCGGTTCTAGTTGGCCCACGACTGGAGGGAGAGCCGCGTGAGTCCTCCGGACGCCGGCGAGTACCGGGGCCAACTGGGACCGATCTCGGTTGCGGTCGTTTCGCCGTACGACCTCGGGCGGCGCGGGGGAGTGCAGGATCAGGTGTTGGGCCTGGTGTCGTGGCTGAGGGACGAGGGCCATGACGCTTGGGCCGTCGGCCCAGGTGACGGCCCGGCGGGGTCGATCTCGGTGGGGCGGGCAGCTTCGGTTTCCATCAACGGATCGCGAGCTCCGGTCGCGCTGGGTCCCGGGACGGTCTCACGGGTGCGGGCCGCCGTTGCCGGAGCCGATCTGATCCACGTTCACGAGCCGTTCGTGCCGCTCGCATCGCTGGCGGCGGGCCGGGCGCGGGACGCGGTGCTCGTCGGGACGTTCCATGCCGACCCGTCACCCGCTCTGCGGCGGGTGTACCGGGCCGGCGGCTGGGCTTTGCGCCGGCTCCTGGTGCCGTACCGGGCATTGACGGCGGTCAGCCCTGTGGCGGCGGCCGCCGTTGCACGCCTGCGCGCCGTGGCACTCGTCCC
>Ga0214471_10003699_pt1 | contig 11831 bp, 11 predicted proteins | sample RVTome_5_FD_207665 | JGI IMG/M metagenome (GOLD analysis project Ga0214471, IMG submission 207665) | Soil microbial communities from uranium-contaminated site in the Upper Colorado River Basin, Wyoming, United States - RVT142D155 | ecosystem: Environmental > Terrestrial > Soil > Contaminated >... | reverse complement strand
CCCCGGGGACGGTGGTCGTCGCCCAGGGCGTGGATCCCACCACGCTCGATCCGCAGAACCATCAGGAGACGCCGGCGGCCAACCTCGCCAGCAATGTCTTCGACTTCCTGCTAGAGCGAGACCAGGACCTCAAGATCGTGCCGATGCTCGCGGTGTCCTACAAGAACGTGGCGCCCACCGTCTGGGAGTTCAAGTTGCGCCGGGGCGCCAAGTTCCACAACGGCGAGCCGGTGGACGCGGAGGCGGTGAAGTTCACCGTCGAGCGCATCGTCGATCCCAAGCTCAAGCTGCGCGGGGCCACCCCGTGGGCGCCGCTCAGCCACGCGGAGGTCGTGGATCCCCAGACGGTGCGCATCCACACCAAGGCGCCGTGGCCCATCCTCGACACCATGATGACGACGCTAGCGATCCTGGCGCCGAAGTACTACCGCGAGAAGGACATGGCCCACCTGGCCCGCAATCCGGTGGGCTCGGGGCCGTTCAAGTTCGTGCGCTGGGTCAAGGACGACCGGATCGAGCTTGCCGCGAACGAGCAGTACTGGCGGGGCGCCCCGAAGGTCAAGACGCTCGTGTTCCGGCCGATCCCCGACGACGCGGTGCGGGTGGCGGCGCTCCAGAACGGCGAGATCGACGTGGCCGTGAACATCCCGCCGCATCTGGCCGCGATCATCGCCAACCATCCGAGACTCTTCCTCTCCCAGGCGCCGAGCGTGCGGACCATCCAGCTCATGTACTACACGCATCAATTCGACACGCAGCACAAGCTCGTGGGCCCGTACGCGGGGCCGGTGGCCGACAAGCGGGTCCGCCACGCCATGAACTACGCGGTGGACGTCGACCAGGTCATCAAGGAGGTGCTCGACGGCAAGGGCGTGCGCGTCGCGACCATGCTGACGACCAACCACTTCGGCTTCGATCCGCGGCTCAAGCCGATCAAGCAGGACCTCGGCAAGACCAAGCAGCTCCTCACCGAGGCCGGTTTCCCGAACGGCGTGGACATGGTCGTCAACGCACCCCAGGGCCGCTACGTCCGCGACAAGGAGGTGGCCGAGGCCATCACCGGTCAGCTCAGCAAGGCGGGCATTCGCGCGACGCTCCGGGTGCACGAGTGGGGCAACTACCTCAACAACATGGCCTACGTGCACAAGGCGGGGCCGGTCTGGCTCATCGGCTGGGGCACGACGACCTATGACGCCGAGACCGTATACGTGCCGCTGTTCCGATCGGGGAAGATCCTGGGCAACTACCACAATGCCGACTTCGACGGGATGGCCGACGAGGCGCAGAAGATCATGGACCCCAAGCGCCGCCTCGAGCTGTACCACCGGATGAACCGGCTGTGGGTCGAGGACGCCGCCGCCATGCCCCTCTACCAGCAGCTCGACCTCTATGGAGCGACCAAGCGCGTGACCTGGAAGGCGCGCGGCGACGAGCGCATCAAGGGGTATGACATGGCGGTGAAGGACGGCGAGTAGCCGGTTTGCGACGTGCCGATCAAGTAGCGGCCGCGGCGCCGCTTGGCAAGCGGTGATCCGGGCCGTTGCCTTCGGCGTGGGCTTGGGCTAGACTCGCTGAACAGCGGTTCATTCCCGCGTTCGGAGAGGCTCATGGAACGACCCATCGCCTACGACAAGCTGGCCCGCGAGGATCGCCTGATCCGGATGCGGGCGCGCGATGTCGCCCAGCTCAAGATCGAGCAGGGGCTGCCCCCCTTCCCGGATCTGCTGTCCCGTGACTCCATCAAGGAGCGCGTGCACGGGATCATGGTGGGCGAGCTGCAGGCGATGGAAGGGGCCGGCCGCACGGTCTACGATTTTCCGGACGCGCCGTGGGAGTTCACCATGGACATGGCGCGGCAGGTCTGGGACGAGTCCCGCCACGTGGAGATCTACGTGCGCCTCCTCGAGCACCTGGACGGCTATATCGGGGAGTTCCCCGAGACCACCATCCTCTGGCGCTGCGCCTGCGCGGAGGACGCGGCGGCGCGCGTGGCGGGCGTGAACCGCGGGCTCGAGGGCCTGGCCTGTGACGTGTTCAACCAGCTCGTGCACATCGCGCGCAAGATGGGCGATCCGATCCTGGAGCGCGCGGTGGACTACGTGCTGGCCGACGAGATCACCCACGTCCGCATGGGCTCCAAGTGGCTGACCCGGCTCACCGAGGGTGATCCGGAGCGCCGGCGCCTCGCGATCGAATTCCAGGAGACCATCGACGAGCGCTTCAACCTGGGCGGCATCCGCCGCGAGGGCCCGCACGAGCTCGTGCCGATCTCCATCGCCACCGAGGCGCGCCGCGAGGGCGGCTTCACCGACGAGGAGATCGCCCGGCTCATCAAGACCACCCAGCGGTCGGCCGTCTACTAGCCGCCCGCGCCTGCCGCATGACGCACCCGCTGGCGGGACACCTCGAGGTCGACGAGTCGGCGAAGACCGTCCGCCATTACCGCTACGCGGTCGAGCGCATGACGCGCATCCTGGGCGGGTGGATGGCGCTGACCCCGGAGCTCTCGGCCAAGCTGCTCATGGGCCGCCACGTCTGGGACAGCGCGCAGCACGCGGACGCGTGGGGTAAGCGCCTCCCCGAGCTGCGCGCGGCCGCCCAGATCTCCGAGCCCGCCAACGCGCGGCTGGTGGCCTTCCTGGACGCGGTCGACGCCGCCGAGCGGCCCGAGCAGACCATCGAGCGCGTGGTCGCGATCTACCGCGTGCTCAAGCCGCACCTGCTCGCCACCTACGAGGCCCACCTCGCCAGGGCCAACGCGGTCTATGAGCCGCCCACCTGCCGGATCCTCGCTCGCTGCATCGAGGACGAGCGGCGCCACGTCGCGGCCGGGGAAACGGTCCTGCGGCATCTCCTCCGCACGCCCGAGCTGGAGGCGCGCGCCCGCGCCTGCGAGGCGCGGCTCTGGCTGCTGCTCGAGGCGGCGGGTGGCGTGACCGGCGCGGGTCCGGTCACGCGCGTGAGCGCCGCCGCGGCGCCGCCCGCGCCGCTGAGCGACGATGCCGCCGAGTTCATCCGCCTCGAGCGATCCACCGGCACGTGGCCGATCGCCCCCGCGCTCGCCCAGGCCCTCGGCGCCTTCGGCGATGCGCTGATCGCCGGGGACACGCCCGCGGCCCGGCGCTGGCTCGCGCCCGACGTGGAGCTGGGCCCGGATCTCGAGGCGCGGCTCCGCAGGGCGCAGGGCCGTCGCCATCGCATCGTCGCGTGCGCGCGCGTGGGCGAGCAGCGCCTGGTGAAGCTCCGCCTCGACGGCGCCCGCGACGGCGTCACGCTTCTGCTCCGCTGGGTGCCGACCGGCTCCGACTGGCGAGTCGCCGTGCTCGAGGCCGTCTCCGCTTCCGCCGCGCTGCCCGCCTGAGCTCCGTGCTGCAGAGCGTCTTGATCGCCAACCGGGGGGAGATCGCCCGCCGCGTCATTCGCGGCTGTCGCGCCCTGGGCATCCGGGCGGTGGCGGTCTACTCGGAGGCCGACGCGGGGTGGCCGCACGTCGCCGACGCGGACGAAGCCGTCCTCATCGGGCCCGCGCCCGCGCGCGAGAGCTATCTCGACGTCGAGCGCATCCTCGACGCGGCCCGCCGCACGAACGCCCAGGCCGTCCATCCCGGCTACGGCTTCCTCTCCGAGAACTGGCGCTTCGCCCAGGCCTGCGAGGCGGGGGGTTTCATCTTCGTCGGGCCCTCGTGGCGAGTGATTCAGCAGATGGGCGACAAGGTGGGCGCGCGCCGGCTCATGGTGCGAGCCGGTGTCCCGGTGGTGCCCGGTAGCGACGGCCCGGTCGATTCCGTCGAGGCCGCCCGCGAGGTCGCGGCCCGGGTCGGCTATCCGGTGATGATCAAGGCGGCCGCGGGCGGCGGCGGCATCGGCATGATGAAGGTCAAGGACGAGCCGGCCCTGAGCGCCGCCTTCGCGTCCGCGCAGCGGCGGGCCCAGTCCGCCTTCGGCGCAGGCGCGCTCTTCGTCGAGCGCTACCTCGAGGGCGCCCGTCATGTCGAGGTCCAGGTCTTCGGCGACGCGACCGGGCGCGTGCTTCACCTGCACGAGCGTGAATGCTCGATCCAGCGCCGGCACCAGAAGCTCGTCGAAGAGAGCCCGGCCCCCGGTCTGGCCGGGACCCTCAAAGCACGGCTCACCCAGGCGGCCCTGGCCGGGGCGCGCGCCGTCGGCTACGTCAATGCGGGAACGATGGAGTTCATCGTCCGAGGCGACGAGTTCTACTTCCTCGAAATGAATACCCGCCTGCAGGTGGAGCACCCCGTGACCGAGGAAGTGACGGGTCTCGATCTGGTGCAGGCGCAGTTGCGGGTCGCCGCGGGAGAGCCGCTGCCCTGGACGCAGGGGCAGGTGACCCAGCGCGGATCGAGCATCGAGTGTCGCATCTACGCGGAGGACCCGGCCAAGGGCTTCATGCCGTCGCCGGGACGAGTCTCGCGTCTTGTCCTTCCCGAAGGCCCCGGCGTGCGGGTCGAGTGCGGGGTCGCGGAAGGGGCCGAGGTGTCGGTGCACTACGACCCGCTCCTGGCCAAAGTGATCACCTCCGGCCCGACCCGGGACGACGCCATCGACCGGATGGGCGCGGCCCTCGCCTCGTTCGTGGTGGAGGGTGTCAAGACGGTGATCCCGTTCCATCAGCGCGTCATGCAGAGCTCCCTCTTCCGCGCCGGCTCGGTGCACACGCAGATGATCGAGCAAGGCGTCTTCGGCTGAGGGGCCCCGGTCGGGACCGTACTCGATGGAAACGAACCTGACCGAGGCGAGGATCCGGGCGATGACCGGAGCGGGGTTCTGGCGCGACGAGAGCCTCGAGCTCTACCTCGATCGTTGGGCCCGTGAGCGCCCGACCAAGACCGCGCTCGTCGACGGTGAGAGCCGCTACACGTGGGCGGCGCTCGCGCGGGCGGTGGACCGCGTGGCCCACGGCCTGCGCGCGCACGGCGTCGAGCGGGGCAGCGTCGTCTCCTGCCAGCTCCCCAACTGGAACGAAACGATCCTGATCTTCTTGGCCGCGCTGAGGCTGGGCGCGGTGGTCAATCCGATCCCGCCGACCTACCGGGCCAACGAGATCCGGTTCATGCTCGGGCTGCTGGAGACGCAGGTGGCGGTGGTGCCGGCTGCCTTCCGCGGTTTCAGCCACGCCGGCATGCTCGCCTTGCTCCGGCCGACGCTGCCGAGGCTCGCGCACGTGTTCGTCGCCCGGGGGCAGGGGCCCGCGGGCACCATGCCCGTCGCGACGCTCACCGATCAGGCCTGGGAGGCGCGGGCCGGCCGCGGCGGACTCCCGGGCACGGACGCCAATGCGGTGCACGAGGTCGTGTTCACCTCCGGCACCACCGGCGAGCCCAAGGGCGTGATGCACACCCAGAACACCACGCTGTCTACCATCTATCGCGCGATCGAGCGCCTCGAGCTGTCGGACCGCGACGTGGTGCTGATGGCCTCCACGCTCGGCCACCAGACCGGCTATCTCTTCGGCTACTGCCTGACCCTGCTGCTCGGCGCGACCGCGGTCTGGCTGGACGTGTGGAGCGCCGAGGAGGGGGCGCGGCTGATCGAGGCCGAGGGCGTCACGTTCACCATGGGGGCCACGCCGTTCCTGCGGGATCTCACCTACACCGCGGCGCGGCGTGACCTCCGCTCGCTCCGCCTGTTCATCTCGGCGGGCGCGCCCATCCCGCGCCCACTGGTGCGGGACGCCCGGGCACGCCTGGGCTGCGCCATCTCCGCGGGCTGGGGGATGACCGAGAACGGTCTGGCCACCTGCAACGGGCTACGTGACGCCGAGGAGAAGGTATTCGCCAGTGACGGGGCCCCGCTGCCCGGGATGGAGCTCCGGGTGGTGGATGGCGACGGCGGGCCCGTCCCCGCCGGGTGCGAGGGCGACCTGCTGGTGCGCGGCGCGGCCCAGTTCGTCGGGTACTTCCAGCGCCCGCAGTTCACCGCCGACGGGCACACCGCCGATGGCTGGTTCAAGACCGGGGACCGGGGCACTCTCGACCCGGCGGGCTACCTGGCCATCACCGGGCGATCGAAGGACCTCATCATCCGCGGCGGCGAGAACATCCCGGTCGTGGAGGTCGAGAACCTGCTCTACACTCATCCCAAGATCGCCGGGGTCGCGATCGTGGCCATGCCCGACCCGCGGCTGGGGGAGCGGGCCTGCGCGGTGGTGATCCCCCGGGAAGGGCAGGCGATCACCCTTGGCGAGATCGTGACGTTCTTGGAGCGGCACGAGCTGGCGCGGCAGAAGCTGCCCGAGCGCCTCGAGCTCGTCTCCGAGTTTCCCATGACGTCCAGCGGGAAGGTCCAGAAGTACCGGCTCCGCGAGCTTGTGGCCGAGCGCATCGCGGCCGGAGGTGGCCGGAGTGGGTGACCGCTTCTCCCTGGAGGGCCGCGTGGCCCTGGTGACGGGCGCCGGCCGCGGCATCGGACGGGCCATCGCGGTGGCGCTGGGCGCGGCGGGAGCCGCGGTGGCCTGCGCGGCGCGCTCCCGCGATCAGGTGGACGCCGCCGCGGCCGAGATCACCGGGGCGGGCGGTCGGGCCCGGGCGCTCCGGCTGGACGTCACGTCTCCGGAGCAGATCGTGACCTGCGTCGAGGAGGTCGCGGCGGCGCTGGGCCCCGTCGACGTCCTGGTCAACAACGCGGGCGTCACGATGGAGAAGAAGACGACGGAGGTCTCGGACGAGGACTGGGACGTCGTGCTCGGGACCAACCTCACGTCCATGTTCCGGTGCGCGCGGGCGGTGGCGCCCGGCATGATGCGGCTCGAGCGGGGCAAGATCATCAACATCGGATCCATGTACGGGATCATCGGGGTGCCACGGTACGCGGCGTACTGCGCCAGCAAGGCGGCGGTGGACGGTCTCACCCGGAGCCTGGCCGCGGAGTGGGCCCGGCACGGTATCCAGGTCAACTGTCTTGCTCCGGGCTACATGAACACGGACATCTCACGGGCGGCGCTGGCGGACGAGAAGACGCGCGCGCTGCTTCTCTCCAGGATCCCGGCCCGCCGGATCGGCGAGCCGGAGGAGGTGGGTGCCCTGGCCGTCTACCTGGCCTCGCCCGCGTCGGACTTCATGACGGGACAGACGGTGTATCTCGACGGCGGCCAGACCATGGCGTGGTAAGGACGACGGGGAGGAGAGGATGGAACTGAACCTGGCGGACAAGAGCGTGATCGTCACGGGAGGGGGCTCGAACATCGGGCGCGCCATCAGCCTGGCCTTCGCGCGGGAGCGCGTGCATCTCACCGTGGCCGAGATCGACGAGGGCCAGGGCCGGAAGGTCGTCGCCGAGGCGAAGGGCCTGGGCGCGGCGTCGGCCACCCTGGTGCCGACCGACGTGACCCGGTGGGAGTCCGTCCAGGCCATGGTGCGCGAGGTCGAGGGCCGCGCGGGCCGGGTGGATGTCCTGGTGAACAACGTGGGCTGGACCTACGATCGACTCTTCATGGAGAAGGAGCGAACCGAGTGGGAGCGGGAGATCCAGCTCAATCTCTGGGGCATGATCAACTGCACCCGCGCGGTGCTCGACGGCATGATCGCACGCAAGGCGGGCGCCATCGTCAGCATGGGCTCGGACGCCGGGCGCATCGGCGAGTTCCGCGAGGGTGTCTACGGCGCGTGCAAGGCGGGCGTCATCGCGCTCTCCAAGAGCCTCGCGCGCGAGGTCGGCCGCCACGGCATCCGGCTCAACGTGGTCTGCCCCGGCATGACCATCCCCGCCTCGGACGAGGAATTTGGCGGCCTCAGCATGTGGGCCGCGGAAGCCAACCGCGCCTGGAGCGCCCCGGACATGCAGGCGCGGATCGCCAAGGCCTACCCGCTGCGGCGCATCGGCAAGCCGGAGGACGTGGCGCCCGCGGTGCTGTTCCTCGCCTCCGACGCCGCGGCCTTCATCACCGGGCAGACCCTCTCGGTGAGCGGCGGCTACACCATGATGTGAGCGGGCGGGTCCGCTCACCAGGAGACGGCCATGGACCTCGAGACGATCACTTACACGACGTCCGGCGGCGTCGCGCGCATCACGCTCCACCGTCCGGACCGGCTGAACGCGATCAGCCCCGAGCTGCTCCACGATCTCGATCGCGCCTGCGCGGCGGTGGAGGGCGACGCCGGCGCTCGCGTGGTGACGCTGACCGCGGCGGGACGGACCTTCTGCGCGGGGGCGGACCTGCGGGCGGTGCGCGAGCTCTCGCCCGATCCCGAGCGGTGGGGCGCCTTTATGCGCCTCTGGCATCGCGTCTTCGACCGGATCGAGGCCCTGCCGGTGCCCGTCATAGCGGGGGTGCACGGGCTCGCCCTGGCGGGCGGGCTCGAGCTGCTGCTGGTGGCCGATCTCGTGGTGGCCGACGAGGGCGCGCGGCTCGGGGATCAGCACGCGAACTTCGGGCTGGTGGCGGGCGGGGGCGGGAGCCAGCGGCTGCCGCGGCTCATCGGCGCGCGCCGGGCCAAGGAGCTGATGCTGCTCGGCGGCTGGCTGACCGCGCCGGAGGCGCTGGCCTGGGGCCTCGTCAATCGCGTGGTCCCGGCCGGGACGGTGGCGGCCGCGGTGGAGGAGATGGCGGTGGCCCTGGCGGCGGGCAGCGGATCGGCCAACCGCACCGTGAAGGCCCTGGTGGCCCACGCGTTCGACACCGAGCTGGCGGAGGGCCTCGAGCTCGAGCGCCGCTTGGTGGCCGAGCACATGCGCTCGGCCGACGCCGCCGAGGGGCTGCGCGCGTTCGCCGAGAAGCGCAAGCCGGTGTTCTAGGAGGCCGCATGGACCTCGCGTTCTCGCCCGAGCAGGACGAGCTGGTGCGCACGCTGCGGCAGTTCGCCCGGCGGGAGCTGGCGCCGCGCTCGGCCCAGTGGGACAAGTCCGGCGAGTTCCCCTGGGAGGCCTGGCGGCGCATGGGCGAGCTGGGACTGCTGGGCCTGCGGGTGCCCGCGGCCTACGGCGGCCAGGAAGCGGATTTCCTGACCTTCGGCATCGCGATGGAGGAGATCGGGCGTGGCGACTTCAGCTGCACCTACGGGATCCAGCTCGCGGGTCTGGCCGGCGAGATCCTGGGACGCAGCGGGAGCCAGGCGATCAAGACGCGGTGGCTGCCCCCGACCGCGAGCGGCGAGGCGGTGGTCGCGCTCGCCCTCACCGAGCCCGGCGCCGGCTCGGACGCGGCCAATCTCGCGTGCCGGGCCGAGCGCGACGGCGACGGCTACGTCATCACCGGGGAGAAGTCCGGCATCAGCCTGGGCATGGCCGCGCAGGCCGCGATCGTCTTCGCGCGCACCGATCCGGCGGGGCGGGCGCGGGGGGTGACCGCGTTCCTGGTGCCCCTCGACCTGCCCGGCGTCTCGCGCAGCCCGCTGCGCGACATGGGCACCCGCGCCATCGGCCGGGCCGTCCTGGCCTTCGACCACGTGCGCCTGCCCGCGTCCCACCGGCTGGGGGAGGAGGGCACCGGCTTCCACCAGGTCATGCAGGGCTTCGACTACAACCGCATCGGCATCGCGCTCGCCTGCCTCGGCGTGGCCCAGCAGTCGGTGGAGGAGACCACGGTCTACGTGAAGGAGCGCAAGGCCTTCGGCCGGGCCCTCGCGCGCTTCGAGGGCGTGTCCTTCGCGATCGCGGAGTCGGCCACCCACCTGGAGGCCTGCCGCTGGCTCTGCTACCGGGCGCTCTGGCTGGCGGACCAGGGGCGGCCCTACACGAAGGAATCGGCGATGACCAAATGGTGGGGCCCGCGGCTCGCGGTGGACACCATCCACCAGTGCCTCCTGCTCCACGGCCACTACGGCTACACCGACGAGCTGCCGTTCGAGCAGCGCATGCGCGACGTGATCGGGCTCGAGATCGGCGACGGGGCCGCCGAGGTCATGAAGATGGTGGTGGCCCGCGAGCTGATGGGTCGGGAGAGTCTGCCCTACTAGCCGCGCCGCCGGGCGGCGGCCGGATATGAGAGAATGCGGCGGCCTCGAGAGACACCGCGAGGATCCGACAAGGAGCGCTCAATGCCTGAGGACGTCAAAGCCCATATCACCGGCGTGGTGTTTCAGATCACCACCAAGCCGGGCGACGCGGTGGCCGAAGGTGACGCGGTCATCGTGCTCGAGTCCATGAAGATGGAGATTCCGGTGGAGGCCCCGCGCGCCGGCAAGGTGCGCGAGATCAAGGTCGCCGAGGGACAGACGGTGCAGGAGGGAGACACCGTCGCGGTCATCGACTGACCCCCATCGCGAAGGAGACGCCATGTCCATCGCGCTGATCCGGGAGCACTACGACTATCACCGCTGGGCGAACCGCCGGCTCTTCGACCTGGCCGCCGGCCTGGGGGACGGGGTCACGCGCGACATGGGCGCGCACTGGAGCTTCCCCACGCTCAAGGGCATGTTCGCCCACATCTATGGAGCCGACAAGGTCTGGCTCACCCGCTGGAAGGGATCGTCTCCGAGCCGGCTCCGGGGCGACGCGGACTTCGCGAGCATGATCGAGCTGCGCGCCGGATGGGACGCGCTCGAGGCGGAGCAGCGCGCCTTCGTGGAGGGGCTCGCGGAAGCCGATCTCACCCGGCCCGTGGACTACCGGAACACGGAGGGCAAGGCGTTCCAGGTCGCCCTCGGGGCGCTGCTCCAGCACGTGGTCAACCACGCGACCCACCATCGGAGCGAGGCCGCGACCATGATCACCCTGATCAGCGGCTCGCCGCCCGACACCGGGGTCAACACCTACCGCACCGCCGTCGTGAAGGGCTGAGCCCGGAGGAAGCACGGAGTGATGCCGGTCTAAACAACCGCGGCCCGCCAGAGGCGGGCCACAAGGAGGGCTGCGATGCATCTGGGTATCTGCATGTTCGCCACCGACTACGCGATCCGCACCGACGAGCTGGCCCGCGCCGCCGAGGAGCGCGGCTTCGAGTCGCTGTTCGTGCCCGAGCACACCCACATCCCGACGAGCCGTCGCACCCCGTTCCCCGGCGGTGAACCGCTCCCCAAGGAGTACTCCCACACCTTCGACCCCTTCGTGTCGCTGATGGCGGCCGCCGCCGCGACCAAGCGCCTGAAGGTGGGCACCGGCATCTGCCTGATCATCGAGCGCGACACCATCACCACCGCCAAGGAGGTGGCGAGCCTCGACCTGCTCTCGGGCGGGCGCTTCCTCTTCGGGATCGGGGCCGGGTGGAACGCGGACGAGATGGCGAACCACGGCACCGAGTACAAGAGCCGCTACAAGCGGATGCGCGAACAGGTGCTGGCCATGAAGGAGATCTGGACCAAGGACGAGGCCCAGTTCCACGGGCAGTACGTGAATTTCGACCCCATCTGGTCCTGGCCCAAGCCCGCCCAGAAGCCCCATCCGCCCGTGCTGCTGGGCGGCGAGAGCGGCCACACCCTGCAGCGGGTGGTGGACTTCTGCGAGGGCTGGTTTCCGCGGGGCCGGGCGGGCGACGTGATCCTGGCCGGGCTCAAGGATCTCCAGGCCCGGGCCGCACGCGCCGGGCGCGACATGAAGACAATCTCGGTCTCGGTGTTCGGCGCCAAGCCCGACGAGGCCACGCTCGAGACCTACGCGGGCGCCGGTATCACCCGGTCGATCCTGCGCCTGCCCTCCGAGGGCCGCGACGTGATCCTGCCTCTGCTCGACCAGTACGCGAAGCTGATCCGCTGACTGGGCGAGCGGGTGGGGAGTCCGCGTTCGAGCGCGGGCTCCGCCCGCGCAGCCCGGTTTCGGGGGGAGGTTGGGAAGGGGAGCGTTAGCAGTCCGTGGTTAAACTCTCGCCGCTCAGCACACTCGCGCGGGAGTCCATGAGGTGGATAGGCCGCGCGGCAGCGATCGCCAGACGCGCCAGAAAC
>Ga0214471_10003698_pt1 | contig 11832 bp, 7 predicted proteins | sample RVTome_5_FD_207665 | JGI IMG/M metagenome (GOLD analysis project Ga0214471, IMG submission 207665) | Soil microbial communities from uranium-contaminated site in the Upper Colorado River Basin, Wyoming, United States - RVT142D155 | ecosystem: Environmental > Terrestrial > Soil > Contaminated >... | reverse complement strand
GCCGGCACGGTGGCGATGAACAGCAGATAGCCGCGATAGGCCCTGGTGGCGCGCAAGTCGGCGGTGCGCTCACCCGGCCGCGCGTGTTGCAGCTCGACAAAGTCGGCGAACATGTAAGGAATGCTCTGCCAGACGCCGAGCAGGCTGGAGAAGACGGCGCCCCAGAAACCGGCCAGAAAGATCCATTTGCCGGCCGGGCCGATCGCGGCGGCGAGCTGGTCGGCCATCTGCAACGCCACCATGGCGCCCTCGCCCTCGAGCTTGATGCGCGAGCCGATGATGATGACGGCCAGGCCGAACAGGCCCGTTACGCCGTTGCCCAAGGCGAGATCGAGGCGGCACACGCGCACGTCGTCGAGGCCCTGGCGGCCTCGTTCGCGGATCCAATAGCCGTAGGAGAGCAGCGTCACCGTGCCGCCGACTCCGCCCAGCACCGCAAGCAGCCAGCCCACGCCGCCGGGCGGAATCGACGGAATCAAGCCTCGCGAAACGCTGCCCCAGTCGGGTGCAATCACGACGGCGGTTCCCAACACGGTGACGAACATGATGCCGATCAGCACCGCCATCAGCGCCTCAAACAGGGCGAAGCTGCCGAACCAGACCAACGCCAGCCCGACAGCGGAATGGATGAGCCCCCAGACGATGCGGGAGGTTTCAGGGGAGCCCAGCGGCAGGATGCCCGCCCCGGCCACGCCGCAGGCCGTCATCAGCGCACCGCCGACGACGAGGGTAAACAACAGCAGGTAGGCAAAAAAAGCCCAACGGATCCAGTGGCCCAGGCGCCAGGCCCAGCCTTCGAGCAGCGTCGTTCCCGTGGCCAACTGCCAGCGCGCCAGCCCTTCGCTGAGGATCCACTTGAGAGCAGCGCCGCCCAGCGCGGCCCACAGCACAGCCAGACCGACGTGCGAGCCGGCCATTCCTGACGAGAGCAGATCGCCAGCGCCGACGCCGGTGGCGGCCAGCAGGATACCCGGCGCGATCGTCGAATACCAGGAGCGATGTTTTGGCATGGTTTAGGTACTGCACGCGGTGTGTCGAAGAAAAAAATGTGGGCGGGCCGGAGCCCTGCCCCACTGGCGCTGGTGCTGGCTCGTTTCGGCGCGGACGGCCGGACACTCCGAGGTTGAATTGTACCCCTACCGCGGAAGTCGTGTGGGATGATAATCGCTAGGTAGCGGGTCAATTTGGCGGCGTCGGTCGCAGCGGTGGCGCGGGCCTCTGGCCTGCAGCGTCAACCTCCGGTCGACGGTCCTTCGACATAAAGGCTCCGATCCGCGCGGCAGAACGTCGGCGCGGACACCGACGCCGCAGGCCAGCCCGCGCCACAAAGACCCTGCCATCGCTTATGTCTTTGATGCTCGAGGAGATCGAACAGCAGCCGGAGGCGTTGGAGCGTACTTTCGATGCTGAAATCGAGCATTTTCGGGCGTTTCGGCGGCGTATGCGGCAGAAGCCTCCGGCGCTGGTGGTGCTGGTGGCGCGGGGCACTTCCGATAACGCCGCTCTCTTTACGCGCTACCTGATCGAGACCGTGGTTGGCGTCCCGGTGTCTCTGGCGGCGCCGTCGGTGATCACGATCTACGGGGCGGAGGTGCGCTGGCGGGACGCGGTCGTGGTCGGGATTTCGCAGTCGGGCGAATCGACCGACACGAACCTGGTCCTGGAAAAGGCACGCGAACAGGGCGTGCTCACGGTGGGCATTACCAACGAAGCCGGCAGCGCCATGACGCGGCTGGTGGACGAAGTCTTCTTAGTGCGCGCCAGGCGCGAGCGCAGCGTCGCCGCGACAAAGACATACACCGGCCAGTTGCTGATGGGGTACCTGCTGGCCTACGCGCTGGGCGCGCCGTTCCAGCCCTCCGCCATTCAACGCCTGGCGGGGGCGGTTGCGCAGGCGTTGAAGCTCAGGGAGCAGGCTGCGGAGCTTTCCGAACGCTACCGCTATATGACCGACGCGGCGGTCGTGGGGCGCGGACTCAACTACGCCAACGCCTTTGAGTTTTCTCTCAAGCTGATGGAGACGTGCTACGTCGTCGCCGAGAGGTTTTCGGGGGCGGATTTCATCCACGGGCCGATCGCGCTGGTCGAGCGGGCCTTCCCGGTGTTTGTGTTTGCGGCGCCGGGGCCGACCTTTGCGGGGACCCGCGAGATGCTGGAGAAGCTCAAAAAGCTTGGCGCCGAGACCATCCTGATCAGCGAGACCGCCGAGGCGAAGCTGCTACCCCCGACAACACGCTCAATCCGGCTGCGCGCCAAGACGCCGCGCGTGGCAGGCTGCCCGGAAGACTTGCTGACGCCGATCCCCTACATTATTCCGGGGCAGCTCTTCGCGGCCTACCTGGCCGAGCAGAAGGGCTTCAATCCGGACCAGCCCCGCACGCTGAGCAAGGTCACCAAAACGATCTAGTGGACTGTCGCAGAGAAACCCTTAGTGCTAGCGTCGCGGGCGTAGCACGCTACGGCACCCTGGAGCTTGTGCCTTTTGCCGAGAGTGACGGCTCGCGTGGAGTAAACGTATTTCTGATTCATCGACCCGGGCGTTCTGAACCGGCAAATATCCTTACTGCCTCGCCAAGCGCTTCGATCTTGCGATGCGTTAACGCCACGGGGATCGATCCGGCCAGCGTTGGTTTTCCTTGGGCCGGATCAAGCTCCCTGGGGGGTGGACCAGTGCGTACGGTACAAGCGCTTCACGTGCACGTTGGCAAGCGGGTCACCGGGGATGGTTTCCGTCCCCTGGTCGAAATGAACGTTGTGGCCTGTCCGCGAGACGATATTCGCCAGGTGGCAATGGATGGCTGAGAGATGGCCGATGCCGATGTCGGCGTTGGGCAACTTACGCGAGCGCACGCAGTCGACGAAGTTGCGGATGTGGTGATCGCCTTCGTCGTCCGCGTCGTTGTGCTCGACCAGCTTGCCGTCCGAGTCGAACAGCTTATAGCCCCAGCGGCCATTCCAACGCCCGATATGAACGCTTCCGTCCGTGCCATAGAGGGCGACGCCGTTGTCTTGTCCCTCCATGCCGTAGGGATTCCAGATCCGCATCTCCCAGATGAGAGCCTCGCCGCCGTAGTCGAACGTCACGTTCATCGTGTCGGGGGTCTGCTGATCGTCATCGAAAAAGAATTTGCCGCCCATGCCGCTGACGGTTTTCGGATAGTTCTGACCGAGCGCCCAGCGAGCGATGTCGAGCTGGTGGGCGCCGTCGTTGCCGGCGTCACCGGTTCCGAAATGCCAGTGCCAATGCCATTTGTAGTGGAAGCGGTTCTCGTTGAACGGTATCCAGGGGGCGGGTCCGAGCCACAAGTCATAGTCCACGCCGTCGGGGACTTCCGAATCGTCTTGGTGGCCGATGTTGTCCCGCAACTGAATGTTCCAGGCCTTGGCCATGATGACCTTGCCGATCTTGCCCGAGTTCGCCAGCTCGATGCCTTGCATCGTCGAGGGACGGCTGCGGGCCTGCGTTCCGACTTGCACGATGCGGTTGTTGCGGCGAGCCGCGTCGACCATCAAGCGCCCTTCGCGGATGTTGTGCGAAGCGGGTTTTTCGACATACACATCCTTGCCCGCGTCGCAGGCCAGAATCGTCGCCGGGGCATGCCAATGGTCGGGCGTGGCGATGACGACCGCGTCCACGTCCTTGGCGTCGAACAGGCGGCGCATGTCGGTCACGTTCTGCGCCTTGGGCTTGCCGGCACGCTCCAGGACTTGATTGGCGCGCTCCAGCGATGCCTGGTCCGCGTCGCAGAGGTACGTCAGGTTGACGTCGGGCTGTTGCGCGAACTCGCCTGTCAGACCCCGGCCGCGTCCGCCAACTCCGATCATGCCGATATTGGCCTTATCGTTGGCCGCCACGGCCCGTACGCGGCTCATCACAACTCCAGCCATGGCCGCTCCGAGAAAGTATCGACGATACATGCGTGCGCTCCTCTTGCTGGTATACCCGCGCGGCGGAACCGCTCGCCGGCTATGAGTTCATCATCTCTTCCCAGGTGACCTCGCGGCGCACGTCCATCGCCATGCGGCCCAGAATCGCCGTCAAAGTGCTCTCGGCGCCTCGCACGCCGACGTTCTCGGGCTTGCCTTCCGCGATGCGGTTGATGAAGGACTCGACCGCGTCGATGGTCGTGTTGCGCGGGGCTTTCTCCGTGATGTCCTCATCGCGATTCCGGAAATGCCTCCAGTGCGTCTCGGAGGGCTCCACCATGCCGGTATCGCCGAAAAACTGCTCGTGAACCTCGCGGTAGTCATTAGCCGCCAGCGTGGCGCCGGTCAAGGACGCCTGCACGCCGTTCTCATATTCGTAGGCGACGAAGTTGTGATCGCGCATGTCGCCGCGTTTGGAGACCGTCGCGCCGCCTGAGCCTACCGCGCTGTTGGGGTGGCCCCCGATGAACCAGTTCAACACGTCGATGACATGAACGTTGTTCTCGACGATCAGGTCGCCGGACAGTTCCTTCCAGGAGTGCCAGCCGACAACCTTTTCCATGTCGGTCCGCGGCCGGGGGAGATCGAGGGCTCGCGGGCTGGCGCCGCTCTTGATGAAATGGCCGTGGCCCATGCGGATCGAGCCGATGGCGCCGGAATCGACGAGTTGTTTTGCCTTCAGATAGGCCTGGCCGTAGCGCCGCTGGAATCCGAACGTAATGTTGAGCTTGCGGTCCGCGCCGTCAGCAGCCCGCATGATTCGCTTACATCCCTCCACATCGACCGAGGCCGGCTTCTCGATGTAGATGTGCTTGCCGGCCTTGACGGCGGCCTCGAAGTGCTGCGGGTGCAGGTATACCGGAGTGGCGATGATGACGGCATCGATGTCGCTGGCCAGCATCTCGTGGAGGTCCTTGTACATCTTGGGATCTTCGAGGCCGATGCGTTCCTGGGCCCGCTGCATCTTTTCCTCGAACAGATCGCACAGCGCGACGACACGCCCGCTCGTGTTCTTGTGAAGCAATCCGGCCACGTTGGCGCCGCGGCCTCCTGATCCCAGCAGGCCGACCGTGACCGCCGAATTTGCCGCGCTGCCGCGGACGGCCGCGACGGGCACGATCGCCGCTGCTTTCAGGATGTTTCGCCGCGAGACTGCCGATGTCGAATCGTTCATAACCTGTGTACTCCGTTTCTACTCTACAACGATCGAAATCAGGCTGCATCGTGCCCGGCGTGCCCGGCTCCAGGGGCAATCGTGTTTCCGCGGCGATGTTCCAAATCGCGGCGGCTGGCATATAATCTTGCCGTGGGATTTCGAGCGACAATCATCACCTGCTTGTTTTTGCTGGGCACCTTCCCGGAGCCTGCGAGGGGCATCGACCTGAAGAACGCCGTGGTGGTGGCGCCCTCTTCCTTGACCAGGCCGGAAGAAAAGGCCGTGCAGACGCTGGTGGAGGAAGTGGAGAAGCGCAGCCAGGTCCGTTTGGCGGTCGTGAACTCGTGGCCCTCGGGGTCGACGCCGACGATCGCGATCGGACAGACTTCGGCTCTGCAGGCACTGGCGGGGCCTCGCCTGGGCCGCCTCCCGGCGGCGCCCGCCGGCCGCGAGGGATTCCGTGTCCAGGCGGTGGGCGACGGGGTGATTGTGGCGGGCAATGACGAGCGTGGCGTGTTGTTCGGAGTGGGCTGGTTGCTGCGCCACCTGCGCCTGGAGCGCGGCCGTGTCCTCGAAGCGCCGGACGATCTGCGGGCCGCAACGGCCCCCCGGTATCCCTTACGGGGCCACCAGCTTGGGTTCCGCCCCAAAACGAATTCCTATGACGGTTTCACGGTCGCGATGTGGGAGCAGTACATTCGCGATCTTACGGTGTTTGGGACGAACGCCATCGAGCTGATCCCGCCGCGCTCCGATGACGCCGACGAGAGCCCGCACTTCCCGCTGCCGAAGATGGACATGATGGTCGAGATGTCGCGGATTGCGGACGAGTACGGTCTCGACCTGTGGATCTGGTACCCGGCGCTGGACAAGGACTACTCCAACCCGGCGACCGTGGAGTTCGCCTTGCGCGAGTGGGAGGAGGTTTACAAGCGGCTGCCGCGCATCGACTGCATTTTCGTGCCTGGCGGCGACCCGGGGCACACCCAGCCGGTTCATATGTTCCAACTGCTCGAAAAGCAGGCCTCGCTGCTGCGCAAGCACCATCCGCAAGCGCGGATGTGGATGTCGCCGCAGAGCTTCGACGCGAAGTGGATGGAAGAGTTCTACGGATTGATGCAAAAGGAGCCGGCCTGGCTGGGCGGGATTGTCTATGGGCCCCAGACGCGCGTGGGGATTGAAGAGCTGCGCGCGAAGATCCCGAAGAGATATCCGATTCGCCGCTACCCCGACATCACGCACAGCCGTCACTCGCAATATCCCGTGCCGGACTGGGACGTGGCCTACGCCATCACCGAGGGACGCGAGGCGGCCAATCCCCGCCCCACCGACCACGCCTTGATCTTTCGCCGCTATCAGGACTCTGCCATCGGATTCCTCACTTACTCGGAGGGGGTCAACGACGATGTCAACAAGATCGTCTGGAGCGGGCTCGGCTGGAATCCTGACGCCGACGTGGCAGAAATCCTGCGCGAGTACAGCCGTTACTTCATCGGCGAGTCTTACGGGGACAGCTTCGCGCAAGGCCTGCTGGCGCTGGAACGGAACTGGCGGGGGCCGTTGCTGACCAACGCCGGCGTGGCGACGACCTTGCAGACGTTCCAGGCGATGGAGCGCTTGGCCTCGCCACAAGTCTTGCTGAACTGGCGATTCCAGCAGGCGCTTTACCGCGCCTATTATGACGGGTTTTTGCGGCAGCGGCTGATTCACGAAAACGCGCTCGAGACGGCGGCGCGAGAGGCATTGCGCGAGGCCGGCCGCAGCGGCGCGCTCAGGGCAATGGACGAGGCGGAGCAAATCCTCGACCGGGCCGCCGGCGCGCCCGCGGCTTCTGATTTGCGCGCCCGCGTCCATGAACTCGCCGAGGCGCTCTACCAATCCATCCGCGCGCAATTGAGCGTGGCGAAGTACAAGGCGATCGGCACCGAGCGTGGCGCGAACCTCGACACCATCGACCTTCCGCTCAACAACCGTTTCTTCCTCAAGAAGCGTTTTGGAGAAATTCGGGCGATGGAGGCGGAAAGCGACCGCCTCAGGGCGCTCGACGAGATTCTAAACTGGACCAACCCCGGGCCGGGAGGCTTTTATGACGATCTGGGCGATTCGGCCAACCAGCCGCATCTGGCGCGCGGCCCGGGAGTCGAGAAGGACCCGATGCTTCTCGAATCCTCTCTAGTGAGCTTCGGATTCCGCGGCCTGGGGCGGGGCCGGGTTAACTTCAGCGAGCTTCCGGTCTCGTGGTGGCGGCACGCCGACGCTCTTTTTGAGGCCCCCCTGGAGATGCATTACCGAGGTTTGGATCCGCAAGCGCGATACCGATTGCGCGTCGTCTACGCGAGCGAACAGGCGCGTCCGAAGATCCGGCTGGTGACGGCGGAAGGGCTGGAGATCCACCCGTTCCTCGATCACCCCGTGCCGATTGAAGCGCTGGAGTTCGACATTCCGCAGCAGGCCACCAAGTCGGGCGAGCTTCGGCTTCGATGGAGCAAGGAGCCGGGCCTGGGTGGAGCGGGCCGCGGCATTCAGTTGGCCGAGGCGTGGTTGATGCGCCAGTGAGCAAGCGGCAAGCTTGGCGAGCGGCGGTAAACCTGGCACGGATGAGGGTCAGACGATGAAGATCACACGACGATCGTTTCTGGGCACGGCCGCCACGACGCTGGCGGCCACGAGGTGCTCGCAGCAGGAGGCGCCTCCGCCCGAACAATCCGCGGCCTCTCGGCCGCCGGCCGCCATGAAGCTTTCGTTGTCGGTGCGCGTGGCCGAGTCGTTCTCCGACAAGCGCAAGACCACGATGAGCATCGACGAGCTGATTGCGATGGCCAAAACGTATGGCTACGAGGCTCTGTGCATGCGCGCGTCTCAGGCGGGAACACACTCGCCTCTGGAGTTGATCCAGGAGATGCGCGCCAAAATCGAGGCCGCGGATTTGCATGTCTCGATGGTGACCGGCGACTTTGCGGTGCCGAGCAACAACGACGAAGGCCCGTTGTGCCTGCGCAACATCACGCCCTACCTGGATCTGGCGGAAGTTTTCGGCGCGAACCTCATCCGCGTCTGCATGAAGAAGGACGAGGACATCGCCTTCGCCCAACAGGCCTGCGACGAAGCGCGCGAGCGAAACATCCGCCTGGCGCACCAATCGCATTGCGCCAGCCTGTTTGAAACCGTGGAAGGCTCGTTGCGGGTGCTGGCGCAGGTTGACCGGCCGAACTTCGGCATTATTTATGAGCCCGCCAACTGGCTGATCGCCGATGAGGATTACGGCCGCGAGACGATCCGTAGGCTGAAGCCCTATCTGTTTAACGTGTACATCCAGAACCACCGCCTGACTCCCGATGGGAGCGCGCGGGTCGAGACCTGGAAGCGGGGTCGCGTGCCGCTGGAGCATATCGGGGTTTGGGAGCCGGGCGGCGTCGATGTGAAGGAGATGTTCGCGGGACTGTATGAGGTTTCCTACGACGGATATGTCACGGTTCACCAGGCGTTCGGGGACGTGATGCCGGTGGAAGAAGCTGTGCGGCGCAGCTATGAATACTTGAAGCCTTATGCGGAAGGGAAAGCGGCGTGAGGCGGGTGGTCGCTCGTTGTCGCTGAGGTCTTTGCGTGGGCTGATCGTGGTTCGCGCGGTTTCCAAAAGCTGCCCGAGTCAGGCAGCGGAGGTTCTCATGAAAACGATCGATCGCAGGGATTTTCTTCGTACGGCTGGCTTGGCGATGGCAGCCGCCTCGAGCGTTGGCGCGGCGGCGGGCAGGATCCGCGCCGCTATCCTCGGGACACAGCACAGTCATACGGGGGGCAAGCTCAAAGCCATGCTCGACTCGCCGGATTACGAGGTCGTCAGTGTCTGCGAGAACGATCCGGCGGCGCGCAAGCAACGCCAGAGCGAGGCGCTCTTTCAAGGGCTGCAATGGGTTTCCGAAGAGGAATTGCTGGGCGATTCTACGATTCAACTGGTCGTGGTGGAGTGCCGGCCCTGGGAGGCGGCGCCGTGGGGCAACAAGGTCATCGCCGCGGGCAAGCACCTGCACCTGGAAAAACCGGCGGGCAACGAGTGGGCGCCCTTCCAGGAGCTGGTCGAGGAAGCTCGCCGGAAAAAACTGTTGGTTCAGAAAGGCTGGGTGCTGCGGGGGCACGAAGGCATCAACGCCGCCATCAAGGCCGCCAAGGAAGGCTGGCTCGGGGACGTCTATCTATTGCGGGCGACGATCAACTCCGACCGCGACTCCGCGCAGCGCGCTTTGGAGGCGCGCTATCCCGGCGGCAGCATGTTCGAACTGGGCGGGCACATGATTGACCGCGTTGTGGAGGTGCTCGGACGCCCCAATAAAGTGCATACGTGGCTGCGGCACGACACGAGCACCAATGACAAGCTGGCCGACAACACCCTGGCGTTGTTCGAATACGACCGGGCGCTGGCGGTGGTTTCGACCGCCGCGCGGATGTTCGGGTCGGGCCAGCACCGATCGTTCGAGTTAATCGGCAGCGACGGCAGCTTCATGATCCAACCGCTCGACGGCAACGCCAAGATGACCGTCGCCATGCGCCAGGCGAAGGGTCCTTACAAGCAGGGCTGGCAGGAGATCGCGCTCGGGCCGCAGCCGCGCTATATCGCCGATTTCGCCGAGCTGGCGCGGGCGATCCAGAGCAACACGCCGCTCAAGCTGTCCTACGACCACGAGCTGTGGGTCCACGAGACGCTGCTGCGGGCATCGGGGGAGATGAGCTGAGACCGGCATGGCGTGATCGAGGCGCGCCGACGGTGCTAGCAGCTAGCCGAGAATATCCTTGACGACCTTTCCCTCGACGTCGGTCAGACGGAAGTCACGCCCGCTGTAGCGGTAGGTGAGCCTTTCATGATCGAGACCCAGCGTGTGCAGCATCGTGGCGTGCAGGTCGTGCACGTGGACCGGGTTCTCGGTGACCTTGAAGCCGAAATCGTCCGTCGCGCCATAGATGCAGCCCTTCTTGACGCCGCCTCCGGCCAACAGGACCGTGAACCCGTAGATGTTGTGGTCGCGCCCGTTGTGGACCGAGCGGAAGCCGCCCAGGTTGATGACCGGAGTGCGACCGAACTCGCTCGCTACGAGCAGCAGCGTCTGATCGAGCAGACCGCGCTGCTTGAGGTCCTTCACCAGCGCGGCGATCGGCTGATCCACCAATTTGGATTTGAAAATGTGGCCGTTGATGTCGGCGTGGTGATCCCAGCCGCTGTCATCGACCTGCACGAATCGCACGCCGTGCTCCACCAGCCGCCGCGCCAGCAAACAGCCGCGCGCGAAGCCCGTGTCGCCGTACATCGTGCGCGTCGCTTCGCTCTCTTTGCGAATGTCGAAGACCTCGGGCGCTTCGGTCTGCATGTGGAAAGCAACCTCCATCGACTGGATGGTTGACTCCAGCTCCGGCGCGCCGCCGATCCTTTCCAGGTGCATCTGGTTGAGGTCCCGCAGCAGGTCGAGCTGGCTGCGCTGATCCTTGAGATCCAGCCGCGCGTTGGCAAGGTACTGAATCTGTTTTCTGGGGTCCTCCTCGCCGTAGGGAACCCCGGTGCCTTGATAAACCGAAGGCAGGAACGCCGAGCCGTTGCCGCGCCCGCTTCCGGCCGCGAGGGCGATGAATCCGGGCAGATTCTGGTTTTCCGTGCCCAGCCCGTAGGTGACCCACGATCCCCACGACGGCCGGCCCGAGCGCACGCTGCCGGTGGTCATCATCAAGACCGAAGGCCCGTGGTTGGGGATGTCTGAAATCATCGACCGCACGATCGTGAAGTCGTCGATGATCTCGCCCATGTACGGGAAAAGCTGGCTGACCTCGACGCCGTTCGATCCGTATTTCTTCCACGAAAACGGAGACTTCATCAGGTTGCCGACCGCAAACTCCGTCCGCGGCATGTCGTAAGGGAGGGGCTTGCCGTCGTACCTCTCCAGCATCGGCTTGTAGTCGAACGTATCGATCTGCGAAAGCCCGCCTCGCAGGAAGACCACGATGACGCTCTTCGCCGTAGGAGTAAAATGCGGAACTTTGGGCGCCCAGGGATTGGCTTCCATCTCCGTGCCGGCCGCGGCGGCCGACATGGGCCGGCCGGCGGTCGCGGCAAAGGCCGTCATGCCGAGACCGGCGCCGAATGCCTTCAGGGCCTCGCGCCGGCTCGGCGGCGGGATCGGTCGATGATGGTTGGTCGTCACTGGCTTGCTCCTTAAGTGGGCTTGCTCCTTAGAAGAAATCGGGGACAGTCAACCGCGCCCCACAACTCCGCGCTGATTCTACGAGACTTCTGAGCCGCGCTTGTGACAGTCCCCCGATTTCCTGACAGCGTCGCAAGCCTGCGGGCCCGCGCCCTCCTGGGTGCGGCTCTGTTTCCTTGGCCCTAATTCAGGTAGAGGAACTCTCCGGAGCTCAACAAAGCTTGCGCGTAAGCCTGCCAGGGTGTCAGCTTCGCTCCCGTCGAAGGCGCCTCGTCTCCGCCTTCGTCCTCGTCGGACGCTCCCTGGCTACGGTCCGGGCTCTGCTGTGAACCCGGCTCCACCTTGGGAGGCTCTGACATAGTGAACTCCGCACGCGCCTTTTTCAAAAAGGCCAAACCACGCCCGGTTTCCGCCGCGGTGGGTTCTCGCTGAAAGAGGGACCGGTAGGCACTCCGAATCCTCGCGATCGTATCCGCTTCGCTCTCTCCTTCCAGCCGCAGGCGGTTGACAAGCGCTTCGGCCTGCCGCATCAGCAGCGGGCTGTTCAGGAAAAACAGTCCCTGGGTC
>Ga0214471_10003697_pt1 | contig 11833 bp, 13 predicted proteins | sample RVTome_5_FD_207665 | JGI IMG/M metagenome (GOLD analysis project Ga0214471, IMG submission 207665) | Soil microbial communities from uranium-contaminated site in the Upper Colorado River Basin, Wyoming, United States - RVT142D155 | ecosystem: Environmental > Terrestrial > Soil > Contaminated >... | reverse complement strand
TGCGCGTTAAATTGTAGGTCCCGGCTGGCAAGATGATTTCATCGGCGCCACTCCCTGCCGCACACTCTCCGCTCTTACTGCCGGATCGCTGATCCTTGTTTGCTGCGATAATGGCCTCTCGCAGTGTACAGAAGCCATCGTTCTTGAGGTTGTCTTCGGCGCTGTTGACAGTAATGATGGTGGATGCCCTTCCGACATGCTCTGGCGCAGCAACGAATAGAAGCCCGATAAAAATCATTGCCATTGCGATTGGAAGGATATGCCAGTGCCAATTGCTTTTTGCGACCTTGATGAACATATTTTCTCCTTAATTTAGAAGTCAAACCTGGCTCGGCATCTCTTCCAGAATCTGAAGCAGATAGGGCAGGCGATCTTCCATAGATCGTTCTCCTTGCTCGATTACATAGGGGATTTGATCGGTGCTGAACAGATTTATCGGGCGATCAAATTCAGGGAATATGCTGACAATTTCCGCGTGGTGCGCCAGGTTTTGAAAGGCGAAGTTTGCTCTCAGCAGGTTGTTGGTCATAATCGTGTCGATGTGGAATGCAAACCTGGTCACGGACTTAATCTCCTTCGGAAACGGATTTTCAAAACCTACCGCCAGGATCACATCTGCGCCTTCCTTGATGGCGACATCGACCGGCATTGGGTTGGATAACGAGCCATCGACATAGTAGCGATCCCCGATTTTCCAGGGTTTCCATATATACGGCAGGGTTATGCTGGCCCGGATGGCATCCAATAAGCGCCCATCCTGAAACACAGACGGCTCACCACTGTGAAAGTCGGTTGCCATAATGAATAGAGGCGTCCTGGCATCGCGAAATGTCTCTTCCCCAAAAACAATTTCCAGGCTGCGCATCATCGCCCGGTCATCGATCATGCCAAAGCGTTCGTCAAAGCTCAGAAGAGGCACGAAGGCCCTCAATAGAGAGGACCAGTCCTTTTTGGCAGTGATTGTCCGGTTCCACAAACTTTGTGTGATTGCGATGCTTTCGTCTACATCGTACCCGAGCGCCATCGTGGAGGCGAACAAGCTTCCCCCGCTGCATCCCACGTACATATTAATATCGATTCTCTCGCGGTGCAAGACCTTCCAGAGCCCGAGCGCGGCTGCGCATTTCACGTTTCCTGATCCGATAACCAGGGCGACTTTTTTCGGCTTTGTAACTCGGTCAACTTGGCGCATATCTCTCCTCGTGATCAGCTTCTTACCTGAAACCAGATCGCCCGTTAATTTCTATCCAAAATGGGCCATGGCCTCGTCCACAGTTGTATATGTCCTTAAGATGCTCGTGAAGCCGGACATTTTCAAAACTCTCTCGACGCCCGGTTTAGCGGCTGCCAGGCACAAGTCGCCACTCATCTGCCGGCTCTGTTTCAGGGCTGCCAGTAGAGCCCGCAGTCCGGCGCTGCTCATGAAATCCACACCGGATAGATCTACCACGATGCGCGGATGGCCTCCCTCCAGTTCTTGTTTGAAATATTTTGTGACCGCCGCTGCAGTCAGGGCATCAATACTCCCTGCAATAGAGATCACCGTCATCTGGTCAAAATGCTTAGAATCTAACTCCACACTCATTGTTCCTCTTCTTCCAAAACGGAAAGCCTCTTAATCAGGGTTAGCCGATTGCCATCTTCGGTTGTTTCGTACTGGACTTTATCCATGGTTTGGTAAATGAAATAAAGACCAAAACCACCTGCCAGGCGATCCTCCTCTAATCCTGCCTGTACGTCCGGCGCAAGCCCCTCCACCGGTTCAAACTGGTGACCGAAATCGGTGATGGTTATGGCAATCTGATTCTCGCTCACATTCATATTAAGGATAATCGAGCCGGGGTTCTTACCGGCGTAGCCATGCGTGATGATGTTTGTACAGGCTTCATCGACTGCCAACTTGAGATCGTAGACGGTATTTTCGTCAAGACCTGCGCGACCTGTGCAAGTGGCATCAATAAGTTCTCGGAAGGAAGCCAGGGATTCGAATTCCGCGGCTCGGCAAATCTGACTGCTGATCGTTTTGTTCATTGCCAGAGCTTTTTCCTTTTTACGAACTAATAGACTGCTTTTGGAAACGTCTCAACGCCGGCAAACCTGCCAACTTGTTTGACCATGCGTAAACCATCCCATCGGGCACCGATCGCTTCCAATATACCATCGTGAATCGCCCAGGCCCGCCCGCGTACTGTGCGCCACTGATCCTGTTGGCGGAATGGTGTACTACCGTCTAAGGCGCTGTACAGGCATCCTCCTGGTTGGAAGTCCCTGTGAATATCATCCATTAATTTATGCCCCCGCACGTATGCAAAGCCTCGACGCTCGAAAACCCAGGCCGAAACATACGTCAGGGGTTCTAAAAAATACGCTCTGTGCCCCAACGCCGTCATGAAGGTATCAAGTTGATCCAGCACAAACTTTGATCCCCCCAGACCGCGGCGTATCTGCGCCGGTGCCAGTCCGCCCTGCATGGCGCGCTCTTCTGCTGCCAGGTTGCGGCGTACGGTTCCAAATAGAGTCGCGACGCCAGTTGGGTCGCGGTCTGTGTCAAAACGTTTGCCGTCCGGGTCATTCAGCACGAGCAGCTCCAATTCAATGCCATTGAAAGCATTATCTGCCAATCCAATAAAGATAAAGTCATCTTGCGTGCCTGGTGCAAAACTGACCGATATATTAGTTTTCCCAGCTCCTGCATCCGTTTCTAAGCCCACCAGCTGGCTTCCACCCGGTCCTTTCCAGGTTATCGGATCAATCTGGAACCTGGCAAGCAGGGCAGGAGGCAGAAGGGATCGGTATATGCGTTTCTGGGCATTATTGGGAAGCTCATTGATTTGTCTCAAGCTAATCGGAAGACCGGCGTCCTGGGACAGCTGATCCACGGAAATTGATCGGTCATCTGGAACAATTTTGGCCGGCTGCTTTCTTACACGCAAATTCCGGAACATGATTTCAACCGTTTTGCAGACGATGGTTCATTGTTGTATCAACACCAACTTCTTCCCGTTTTGCCCCTTCGCTAGAATGTGTTTCTTTTCACCTTCAAGCCGAATTTGCCCGCAACCTTTCCAATTAAATACTGCACCCTTTAACGGATCATTGCATTTTTAAGCTTATATGATCAGCCGATTCAAGAAACTTTGAATGTCCCCTCGCTTTGTTAATATCGCTCGCAGATTGCTAATGGCTTCTTGGCCTTGCAAAGCTGCAAGGTGGCAAATTTGCCGTATTATAACACCTATTCAAGATAATTAAGGTTCAATTTACTCTGTATCATCAGTCCATTAATGAACAAAAGCCGCCTCTCGGCGGCTCGCATTTATTTTCGCAGTGGATTCACTATAACATAGTAATTACATTGGCTGCTTGCACACCCTTGGGTCCTTCTTCAATCGTAAACTCTACCTTTTCACCTTTATTCAACCGTCGGTAGCCATCCGACTGAATTGCGGAAAAATGGACAAAAACATCGTCCTGCCCATCTTCGCGACCTATGAAGCCGTAGCCTTTGGCAGCGTTAAACCATTTTACGGTTCCGATGATACGGTCAGCCATACTATTCACTCCATCTGAACTAAGATTTTTGGCGCATTTCACACCACGACGGCACCAAGATTATCACTTCTTTTTCTTGATGTCAAGTTGGGAACCTGCCGGTCTATTTATTCAATCGCTTTCGGAAAGCTTCGGTAAGCGCGGGGAGGACGTCGTATAGATCTCCTACGATGCCGAAACGCGCAAGCTTGAATATGGGCGCTTCCGGATCCTTGTTAATCGCCACAATGACTTTACTGGTACGCATCCCGGCCTGGTGCTGAATCGCTCCAGAGATGCCGCCGGCAATATACAAATCCGGGGAGACAACTTTTCCGGTCTGTCCGACTTGATGTTCGTAAGGGATATATCCGGCGTCGACGGCTGCACGGCTGGCCCCGACTGCCCCACCGAGCACATCGGCCAGTTCCTTTACCAGCTTGAAACCTTGCTGAGCCTTCCAGATTTCCGCTTCCTTGTCATCCAGGTCGGATGGCGGCCGTAGATTGGGATTAACCGCCACTCCCCTCCCGCCGGACACCACTACCGCCGCATCGGTGAGGCTCACGCTGCCCTCTGCCTGAGAGTAGCCGACCACCTCGGTGAGCGTATCGCCAGCAGGCAGATCTATCTCTATTGGCGTCAGCGTCCCGCTTCTGGATTCATCGGCTTCCGGCTTGGAAAAAGCGCGCACCCGGAGCGTGATTAACTGCGGTATTCGGTTACAGCGGGCTTTGCAAAGCAACTTGCCGGCGTAAACGGGTCGAGTTACGACCACGGCGCCATCCTGAACTTCCAGCGCGGTGACATCCGGCATCACGCCGGTGTCCAGATCCATGGCTGCCATGGCGGCCAGTTCCCGCCCGCGGGTCGTAGTAGGCAGTAAGATCACCTCGGGCGCGTTATCTCCGGCCAGTTTGCTCAGCGCTGTGGCGTATGGCTCTGCCCGGAAGTCCTGCAGCGCAGGATTGTCAACCAGCAGCGCTTCGCTGGCGCCGAAATGGATGGCCTGCTGGGCCAAACCCTCAACCGCCGATCCGATTACTACCGCGGTTACGCCGCCGCCAAGCTGCTCGGCCAGCATCCCGCCAGCTGCGATGGCTTCCCAGGATGCAGGGTGCGGTTCCCCCCTGAAATGGTCCACATAAACCCAAATTTTATCAGCCATCAGAGCACCTTCTCTTCCAGGATCTTGTCGGCAAGTTTTTCCGCCTTTTCTTGAGGGCTTGCCCCGTCGATGATCTCCGTCTTTACCTCTCGTTGTGGTGGATTCATGATTTCTGGCCAGCTTACCGCCGGTGAAGGCGCTTCCAAATTCAGTTCGGCCAAATGCCATTCAGGAATGGTCGCCCGCGAGGCTTTCCGGATCCCCATAAAGGAAGGATAACGTGGCTCCCCAATATCTTTGACCACGCTGACGACCGCAGGCAGTCTCCCCTTAACGATCTGCCGTCCCTCCTCCGTGGATCGTTCGACCTGAATTTCACTGTTTCCGATATCGAGGTCAGATATTGTGGAGACCAATGTCAAGGCCGACCATCCCAGGACCCGCGCCGTTTGGGCTGCCGTAACCCCACCATCCCCGTCAATGGCCTGTTTGCCAAAGAAGGCGATATCCACGTCTGCGATTTTGCGGATAGCGGCAGCCAAAACCCTGGCGGTCGTTACGCTGTCGGCGCCGCTCAGAGCCGGGTCGGAGATCAAGACCGCCTCTCCGCAGCCCATCGCCAGCGCATGCTTTAATGCCTCTTTAGCGCTTTCGTCCCCCATGCTGATAACGGTAACATCACCGCCATGGGCTTCCTGTTGCTGCAGCCCAGTCTCAACCGCGTACTCATCCCAGGGGTTAATCACCAGGGGCGCATCTCCCCAGGTGACTTTCCCGTCCTCGACGACGACCTTGGCTGCCGTGTCCGGGACTTGTTTGACACAAACTACGATTTTCAAGTTGGCCTCCTTGTTTAATAGGTTGGAGATTTTTGATATTCTGAGGCTAAGTTCTCAGGATTGCCAGGCTTCTGCATCATAGGCCGGCATTTCACACCGTAAGGGAGCGTCCTCGCGATAACCCAATGCATATGCGGCCTGGACTAATTGGTGGATTTCACTCGTGCCTTCGTAGATAATCGCCCCTTTTGCATTCCGCAGATAGCGCTCCACGTCGTACTCATCACTATAACCATAGGCTCCATGAACCTGGATAGCTTCCGACGCCGCTTCGAAGGATGCGTCAGTGGCGAACCATTTCGCCAACGAGGTCTCCCGGCTGTTGCGCAGCCCCTCGTTTTTCATCCAGCCCGCTCGCAAATAGAGCAAGCGCGCCGCCTCATAGGATTGTACCATTCGGGCAATTTTTTGCTGGACCAGCTGGAATTTGCCGATTTCCCGCCCGAAAGCTTTCCGTTCGTGCGCATACCGCTTGCTTGCCTCCAGGCTGGCGCGGATTAAACCGGTAGCTCCAGCCGCCACCGTGTATCGTCCATTATCCAGGCACGACATGGCGATTTTGAATCCTTCGCCCTCCTCGCCGATTCGGTTTTCGACGGGGACACGCACATCTTGAAACGAAAGCCAGCCGGTCGAGCCCGCTCTCACTCCGAGTTTACCGTGAATATCTCCAGTTTTTACCCCCGGTCGATTCAACTCAACCAGGAATGCGGATAAACCATCATGTGGATCCGGCGCTTCGGGGTTAGTGCGCGCCACCACCAGGGCATGGTGCGCCTTTGTCGCCAGAGAAATCCACATCTTCTCACCATTCAAGATATATTCATCCCCTACTAATCGGGCCGAAGCCTGAATGCCCGCCACATCCGAGCCCGCTCCCGGTTCCGTTAAACCAAAACATGCAATTTTCTCACCCTTGGCCTGGGGCTCGAGAAAACGGAGTTTTTGCTCCTCGGTCCCCCACTGCAGCAGCGCCATGCTGTTTAATCCAACGTGGACGGACATCACCACGCGCAGGGTCGAGTCAACCGCTTCTAATTCCTCGCATGCCAGACCCAGGGAAATGTAATCCATTCCTTGACCCGCATACCCCACGGGAAAGCATATTCCCAGGATCCCTAGCTCTGCCATGCGCGGCAAGATAAATGGCGCCATTTCTTGTTTGCGATCATACTCCTTGATGATTGGCGCCACCTCTTTCTCGGCGAACTCCCGGACCATTTTTTGTACCATGCGATGCTCGTTGCTCAATTGAAAATCCATGTCGCCTCCTTAGAAAAAACTTCTAATCATTATAGCGAATCCCTGGGCCTTACACAACTGAATAATGTCACATAAATGAAAATCTCTCGGCTATAATTCCAGCTTGTGAGAAGCCTGTTCAAACCGCCCGTATTATTTAGGCTGCTGCTGCCGTTACTCTTGATGTCACTTCCCGGGATTACGCCGCAGCCGCACAAGGTCAGCAGAGCTTTGCAGATTGCTGGCCGCGCTTCCGAATTCGGCTCCCCCCTCAGTGTATTCCGGAACCTGCTCCAGGTGGTTGAATTTTACCCCTGGCGTCTTGACCTTCTCGAATTCGCCGGCCGATCCGCAATCCAGGGCGGCGCGCTGGAAGCCGGAATTGAATTGCTTCAGCACGTGTCCGAGTTTAAGCAATTGGACGCCACCAGCCAAATTGCCCTGGGAGACGCAGCCTTGAGGCAAAGCAATTCGCAGCTCGCCATTGCAGCCTATACGACGGCCTTGCACGCTGGGGGCGACCCACTGATACTTTATGACCGGATGGCCCAGGCCCGCCGCACAATGGGCGATTTTGCCGCTGCAATCAAGGATTTAGAGTCGCTTGCCGCCCTACAGCCTACCAGCCCGCAAATTTCTGTCCAACTTGGATTATTGTACGCCTCGCAGGAACCGGAAGCTGCCATCACTTATTTGACTCGGGCTGTTGAGCTGGATCCATCCTTAGAACCGGAAATCCAGTCGATGCGGCGCAGTCTCCGGACGGCCCGTCTTTCGGACGATAAAGCCTACACGCTGCTGATCGCTGGCCGCGAACTGGCTTCCCTCGGTGAGTGGGATCTGGCGGAGGAGGCTTTTCGCCGGGCCACAGTTTTCCGGCGGGACTATGCCGAAGCCTGGGCCTTCCTGGCTGAGTCCCGGCAACATCTCTCGACTACCAATCAACTGGCTTATGAGGATTTAAGAAAAGCCTTAACGCTCGATCCGGACTCTGTGGTTGCGAATACGCTGATGGCATTATATTGGCAAAGGCAAGCCCGGGATGATCTTTCCTTAGTTTACCTTCACGCCGCCCTTGCTGCGGAACCAGATAACCCAACGCTGCATATCGAATTGGGAGATACGCTGGCTGGCATGGGAGAGATCGGTTCGGCGCATGAATATTTTCGGCAGGCGGTCGACCTCGCTCCAGATAACCCGGTCTACTGGCGCTACCTGGCTTCATTCTCGGTGAACTATGATATCGATGTCCGCCAGGTCGGTTTACCCGCTGCTCGCCAAGCTCTCGTCCTGGACCCCGACGATCCGGCCTCGCTAGATGTGATGGGACAGGTATTGACTTTGCTCGATGATCCGGTATCTGCGCAGCGTTTTTTCCGCCGCGCCTTACAAAATGACCCCGGTTTCGCTCCCGCCCGGCTGCATCTCGGTTTTCTCTTCCTCCTTCAGGGGGATGCCGCCCAGGCTCACCAGCAGCTAACCCTGGCAAAGTCGTTAGCTCCGCCGCAACATGCAACCGCCCTGCAAGCCGCCCGGCTGCTCGAGCAGTATTTCCCGTAATTTATGGTTGTCCGGCGCAGCGCCTGTGCTACAATAACCAGCACTGCCATGCGATCTCTACCCGGCCTGGTTTTGTTGGCCCTGGTCCTGTCTGCCTGCCAGGAATTGTCTTTTTCCCTCGAATCCCTGGAAGTGTCCTCCGGCGAAGTGCTCTTTCAAGATGATTTTTCCGACCCTGGCAGCGGCTGGGATCGCATCTCTCAGCAGCCTTCGGGGGCTTTGGCTTATGAAGACGGCTCATACCGCATTTTTGTCTCTGAAAGCTACCGGATGCTGTGGGCAAGTCCCGGGCTTAATTTCGTGGATGTCCGGATTGAAGTCGATGCGACCAGCCTGACAGCCTTGCAAGATGACAACTTCGGTGTGATCTGCCGCGCCAAAGATAAAGATAATTTCTATTTTCTCGTGATCAGCAGTGATGGTTATTATGGCATCGGAAAGGTCAAGCAAGGCGTTCAAAGCCTGATTGGCATACCCGCCATGCTTCCCAGCGAATCTATCTACCAGGGACAGACTGCCAACCATCTGGGCGCCGATTGCATCGGCGATAGGCTAAACCTTTACGCGAATGGCGTTTTACTTGCCAGCGTTCATGATGCCGAACTCCACTCGGGTGAGGTCGGTTTGATCGCCGGCACTTTTGAGAATCCCGGGACCGAGGTCTATTTCGACAACTTTACGGTGTTGAAACCGTAGCTTAAAATAGAAAGTTATGAAAAAAGAAGGTAAAACTCCGCAGAAAGTCTATTTAGACCTGGTTGGTTGCCGCTTGAACCAATCTGAAATTGAGAGCTACGCCCGGCAGTTCCGGGCAGCCGGTCATTCACTGACCGATAATCCGTCAGAAGCTGACCTGGTGGTCATCAATACTTGCGCCGTCACCAAAGCGGCCGCAGCCGATTCTCGCAAAAAGATTCGCCATGCTGCCCGGGAAGGCGCAAAAGAGATCGCCGTCACCGGTTGCTGGTCGAGCCTGCATCCCGAGAGCGCGGCAGGCCTTCCCGCCGTCAAACATGTTGTCCCCAACGCCGATAAGGACCGGCTCGTCTCGCTTATCCTGGATCTTCCTTTTGAAGAATTTGACCGGGAACCTGTTGAACGCATACCTGTTCCTGGAGCGCGTTTGCGCACCCGGGCTTTTATTAAAGTGCAGGATGGCTGTGACAACCGCTGCACATTTTGTGTCACCACCATTGCGCGGGGTCCCGGTCGCAGCCGCCCGATCGGCTCCATTCTGGAGGACATAAAAGCTGGTCTGCCAGAGAACACCGCTGACCCCGGCACGGGGACCGGCGGCGCCAATGAAGTTGTCCTCACCGGTGTGCACCTGGGTTCCTGGGGGCAGGATTTCGACTCACCGCTTCATCTCCGGCAGTTGATCGAAACCATTCTCAGCGAAACGGAAGTTCCTCGTCTGCGCCTGTCTTCCCTGGAACCCTGGGATTTAGATGCAGAATTTTTCTCCCTGTGGCAAGATTCTCGGTTATGTCGCCATCTTCACCTGCCTCTTCAGGCCGGTTCCGGTGCCACCCTCCGCCGCATGGCCCGGAAGACAACTCCTGAATCCTTTGCCGATCTCGTAGAGGCAGCTCGAAAGGCCATCCCGAGCGTCGCCATCACTACGGATATCATTGCAGGATTTCCGGGCGAGACCGAAAAAGAGTTTATGGAGACGCTTGCCTTTGTCCAGGAAATGGATTTTGCTGGCGGGCACGTCTTCACATATTCTGCGCGGCATGGCACCGCCGCCGCCCGGATGCCGGGTCAGGTACCCCATCCAATCCGCAAAGAAAGGAATGCCCGCCTTCGGGACCTTCTATCCGTATCCGCTAATAAGTATCAGCGGCGGTTTCTGGGTAAAACCCTTCCGGTTCTTTGGGAGAGCGCCACTTCCCTCGGTTCCACCACCTGGCATTTGAGCGGACTTACGGATAACTATCTCCGGGTCAGCGCCGAGGCGCCCAGACGCCTCTGGAATCAGGTCACGCCCGTTCGGATTTCCGGTTTTAACGAGAAGGGACTAGCCGGTGAGTTGCAGCTGTAAAGGATTGAACTGGACCTTCGCCGATCTTGATCCTGGAGTTTGAAACCACGTATGAACTCCGATAGACATAGATTCCCTGCAGATATCTCGCTAGAATCAACCACAATCTGTGTAAATCTGTGTGGATCTGTGGTTTCCTTCACTGATTGCGAAAAATGGTGAGACTCCTGCGATTAACCAGACTTGGAGGACCCCTATGAATTCTGCCGATTGCACTTTCTGCAAGATCGTTGCCGGTGAAATCCCGAGCGATAAAGTTTTCGCTGATGATCAGGTTACCGCTTTTCGGGATATCAACCCTGTAGCTCCCACCCATATTTTGATTGTGCCTGATAAGCATATTCCATCTGTTAACGAAATTGAAGCGGAGGATGAGAAACTGGTAGGACACATGTTTAATGTCGCCCGCCAGCTCGCCGAACGCGAAAATATCCAGGATTCCGGCTACCGCCTGATCATCAATACCGGTCCGGACGCCGGACAGGTCGTCTTCCACCTGCACCTGCACGTCATTGGAGGACAACCCATGCGCCATCCAATGGGCTAAAAAGAAGGAGACAATATGCTCGTTCGCAACCATATGACCCCCAACCCGGTTACCGCCAGCCTTAAGACCAGCTACTCCGAGGCTCGCGAATCGATGCGTGAGCACAAGATTCGCCGATTGCCAATTCTGGACCGGGGATCTCTCGTAGGCATCGTCGTCGAAAAGGACTTGCTGTCAAACCAACCCTCGCCGGCAACGACGCTCAGCATCTATGAGATGTTATCGCTTCTGGAACGTCTCACTTTAGGTCAGATCATGTCCAGGCCGGTAGTTACCGTCGAGGGGGACTGTCCGATGGAAGAGGCCGCCAGGATCATGGTGGCCCGGAAAATCGGTTGTCTTCCCGTGATGGAGGGAGAGAAGCTCGTGGGCATCATCACGGAGACCGATATCTTTAAAACACTCGTTGAAGTCCTGGGCGGCGAAGAAACCGGCACCCGCCTCATCCTTCGCCTGCCTGAGAGGGTCGGCGAACTGGCCCGGGCAACCTCTCAGATTGCCGAGGCCGGCGGTAACATCATTGCAGTTACAACCTCAAGGATTCTCGAGGATAGCCAACGGGAGGTGACGATCAAAGAGAGTGGAGCAGACCCTGAGACCCTCAAGAACTTATTGAAGAGCAGCGGGACGATCGTTGTGGATCTGCGCTGGAGCGCTCAATACCAGCCGCGCTTGTTCGGATAGTTCACACCTGTAATTGTTTTCGCCTCCTCCACCATTAATACTCATAATGGGTATAATGAATGCCATGAGCACAAAAGAAAGCCTTCAGGATTCTCTCAAGGACGCCATGCGAGCGGGCGATGCAACACGCAAAGCCACCTTGCGCATGGCCTTAGCGGCGGTTCATAACGCTGAAATTGAGAAGCGCGGCGAATTGCAGGAACCCGACGTCCTGACCATTTTGCAGAAAGAAGTCAAGTCGCGGCGCGAGACGGCGGAAGAGGCCCGTCAGGCCGGGA
>Ga0214471_10003696_pt1 | contig 11835 bp, 9 predicted proteins | sample RVTome_5_FD_207665 | JGI IMG/M metagenome (GOLD analysis project Ga0214471, IMG submission 207665) | Soil microbial communities from uranium-contaminated site in the Upper Colorado River Basin, Wyoming, United States - RVT142D155 | ecosystem: Environmental > Terrestrial > Soil > Contaminated >... | reverse complement strand
ATTTGCCAGAGTTGCTACGGACTCTCACTTGCCACCGGCAAAGTCGTCGAGGTCGGAGAAGCGGTCGGCATCATGGCCGCCCAGTCCATCGGTGAGCCCGGTACCCAGCTGACCATGCGTACCTTCCACACCGGCGGTGTTGCCGGGGAGGACATCACGCACGGTCTGCCCCGCGTCGTCGAGCTGTTCGAGGCGCGTACCCCGAAGGGCAAGGCAATCATGGCCGAAGTCGGAGGTCCCGCTCAGATCGTCGACGACGAAGAGGGTCGCCGGATCGTGATCGATGCCAAAGAGGGCGAAGCCGAATATCCCGTGAGCCGGCGGGCACGGCTCCGAGTAGCCGACGGTGACACTGTCGAGCCGGGCACCCAGCTGACCGAGGGTCCCCTCGACCCGAAGGAAGTGCTGGAGATTCGCGGCGTGCGGGCCTGCCAGCAGTATCTCGTCGATCAGGTCCAGGAGGTCTACCGCAGCCAGGGCGTCGAGATCCACGACAAGCACATCGAGTTGATCGTGCGTCAGATGCTCCGCCGGATTCGGGTGGTCACCCCTGGTGACGCCACCTTCATGCCGGCAGAGTTGATCGACGAGCGTGACTTCCGCGAGGCCAACCGCCTCCTGTTGGAGGAGGGAAAGCAGCCGGCCGAGGGACGCACGGAGCTGATGGGTATCACCAAGGCTTCGCTTGCGACCGACTCGTGGCTGTCCGCGGCTTCATTCCAGGAGACGACCCGGGTTTTGACCGACGCCGCGATCTTCGGCAAGTCCGACTACATGAGGGGCTTGAAAGAGAACGTGATCATCGGCAAGTTGATCCCGGCCGGTACCGGTGCGACCGACTATCAGGTTCTCCAGCCATCGCTGCCCGGTGCAACCACCGTGGCCTCGCTGGGTTGGGAGATGCCTGCTCGGGAGGAGCAGTGGATGCCGGACGACCCGGCCCAGTGGCTCCGGTCGGTTGGTTCCACTCGACCGATCGACGACGAGGGAGTCGACCTCTCCGAGGAGATCGTCATAGACGCCACCGAGCGAGCGGACGCCGAGGAGTAGGTACTCCCGCTCCGTATTGCTTGAGGAACGGGACCTCCGGGTCCCGTTCCTCGCGTCCAGAGAAAGCCCTGTGAAGAAAAACGCACCGCGACAGTGCGTTTCCCGGCGCAACCCGCCGCTCGTGAGGGTTCTGTGTCGGTTTACTCCCTGTCCGCAGAGCGCGGTTCTACGGACCGAATCTGTCCTCGATCGACGCTATAACCCGCCTGTGGAGATTCACCCTCTCTCGTCCGGTCGCTGGGACGACCTGTTGGCTTTGTTTGGTTCGAATGGGGCATATGCCAACTGCTGGTGCACGTGGTGGATTCTGGGCGGCAAGTCGTTCGGCGAGACCAAGGCCGGAGATCGTCGGGCGCTGCTCGAGAAGTTGACGGTTGAGGGCAAGGAACCAGGCCTGATCGCCTATTTCGATGCGGCGCCCGTGGGATGGTGCGCGGTCGGGCCGCGGGAGCGCTACGCCAAGATGATGTCAGAGCGAGCCAAGATCTTCCGGCCTGATGACGCAGTGGGCAATTGGGTGATCAACTGCTTCTTCGTGCCTAAGGAACAACGACGCAACGGGATCGCCATGAGTTTGCTCGACGCTGCGGTCGACTTCGCTTTCGATCGCGGGGCAGCCTCGATCGATGGCTACCCAATGGATGATTCGAGCCGGGGCGCCCCCTCCCTGTTCGTGGGCACCGCTTCGATGTTCGAGCGGGCAGGATTCGTGGAGATCAGCCGGGTCCGGCAGCGACCCCGGATGAGGAGGGTACGCGCGCACGCCCTCTGACCAGCTCCATGAAATGGTCATCTCGCCGCGAAACTCGACTCGATCGAGTTCCTGGCAAGACGGGTGATCTCCTCGGCTCCCAGCCCGAGGGCACTGACCACGTGGCGGTAGTTGTCGCCGATATAGGCGCCGAAATAGGCGGGGTCGTCGGAGTTGATGGAGACATTGAGCCCGAGGTCGAGCATCCGCTTGAGTGGATGCTCACCGAGGTGGCTCACGACCTTGAGCTTGAGGTTCGACTGCGGGCAGACGGTCAGCGGGATCTGCTCTTCGACCAGGCGTCGTACCAGGTCGGGATCTTCCAAAGCTCTGACGCCATGGTCGATCCGCTCGGCTCCGAGCGCGTCCAGCGCCCCCCAGACATATTCAGGCGGACCCTCTTCTCCGGCGTGGGCCACCGCCCGCAGACCCATGTCCCGGGCTCGGGCAAATACCCGGGTGAATTTCTCCGGCGGATGACCGACCTCGGATGAGTCGAGCCCAACGGCGATGATCTGATCGAGGTGCGGCTCGGCCGTGGCCAGAGTTGCGAGGGCGCTCTCCTCGGGTAGGTGACGAAGGAAGCAGAGGATCAGGTCGGCTTCGATGCGGCCGGAGTAGTCACGCCGAGCGCGAGCGAAACCGTCGATCATCGTCCCGAAGGGCACTCCTCGTTCGGTGTGGGTTTGGGGATCGAAGAAGACCTCGGCCCGGGTGACACCGTCGGCGATGGCCCGCTCGAGATATCCCGCCATGAGGTCGGCGAAGTCGTCCTCGGTACGGAGGACCGCGGCTCCCTGGTAATAGATGTCGAGGAACGACTGAAGATCGGTGAACTGGTAGGCCGCCCTGACCGCCTCGACGGTCGGATAGGCCAGCTCAACGCCGTTGCGCTTCGCCAGATCGAACATCATCTCAGGCTCAAGGGTGCCCTCGATGTGCAGGTGGAGCTCCGCCTTGGGCAACTCTCTGATCAGTCCATTGAGATGCATGGCGGAAAGATAATTGCTCACCGGGGAATGGACGCCGGCGGCTACCTCTTGTCCTCGAACCGTGAGGCTCAGGTGTGGTCCGACAACAGTGCGAGAATCTTCATCGAGTCGGTGGGGTTACCTGAACGGCTGGTAATGGTTTGGTCGTGGGACCGTTGATGACCGCACCCTTGAAGTCGTAGCGAGAACCATGACACGGGCAGTCCCAGGTTCGAGCACGACTATTCCAACCTACGGTGCATCCGAGGTGCTGACAGCGAGCCGAAACCGTGTACGAGGTCCCATCGTCGCCGACATAGGCCGCCACCTTCTCCCCTTCGATCTCGACGACGGCGCCTTCGCCCGGCCGGAGATCGAACAGCGACCGGCCCACGGTCTTCGAAATCAGGACGTCGACCGCAGCCTCGTGAGCAATGCGATTGGGAACCACCCTCCTGATGTAGCGGCGGGAACCAGTCATGCCTTTGTTGCCGACCACAATCAGATCGTGGCCCCCGGATCCGGCCCGACGAGAGATTTGAACCCCCGGGTTGCCTTTAATGATCAGTCGGTCGATAGGTTCACTACCAAGGCGGCTCGCAGTATCACGGAGGACGATATCTCCGATGATCTCATCGCCGACATACACCAGAGTGACCCCGGCCTCCAGAGCCCGGGCCAGGTTGTACCCGCGCCTGGCCGCTTGGTGGGCTGTCAAGGATCCATCGGTTGCAATCAACACCTTGGCGTAGGTGTTTCGTCGCGTCTGGGGATTGGTCGTCCGGACCACGAGGATGTCGATTGGGGAGAAGTGAGCCACTCGATCGGGGATCCCACCAAGGGTGAATCGACTCGCTTCACCCATTCCGTGATCGCCGATTACCAGCAAGTCTGCTCGCAGGTCGGAGGCGGCGGCCATGATCGACGTGGCTACTTCTCCGGTGCGGTGCTCGGATTGGGCCATGATGCCGTGGGCGGTTGCCCCTTCGACCGCGGCCCGCAATATGGCCTGCCCATTGCCGCTCTCAGACGCACTGGGGTCGCTGACATGCACGAGGACCAGCTGCGCCCCGAGCCTTGCTGCGAGCTCGGCCGCAACCTGCTCGGCGATGGCCGAAGTTGGCGAACCGTCGGCTCCCACCATGATCTTGCGGTAGACCATCAAAACGGTTTCATGACCATCAGGTAGACGATAAAGAGGATTGCCACCGATCCTGTTGCGGCGGTAAGCATGGGATTGCCCGAATTAAGCACCCTCATGAAGTCATCCTGGGATACCGCAGTGCCGGATTCCATAAGCTCGATCACCATGCGGATTCGGCGGAAGTAGCCCCGGGCGAGGGGAAACATGAGGACTCCGACCGCCACGAGCAGACCTAGAGACAACCAGATCCAACCTTGACCGAACCAACTGCCTTTGCTGCCGGCTCCGATGCCACCTACCAGCAGCACAAGGGTGGAGACGTAGAAAGCGAGTGTGGTTGTTGCGCTGAGTTGCAGTACCCCCGAGACACGTTGCGGATCGCGGATCCTGCGGATGAGCATTGTCGCCGCCATCGACGTGCCGTGGGCGGCCATGAATCCCACGACACCGAGTAGATGGATCAATTTCCACCAGTTGTAGCTCATGCGAAGTCCATGGAGGTTCGAGGGTTCTACATTCAGCCCGTTTCGTCAACTACTTACGTGGTCAACCATCCGGGTCAAGGTGCCCCTCTCGGTCTGGCTCAGCCGCTGATGCCGTGGCGGCGAAGTTCGGCTACCACTCTCGACGGCGTTAGGGGGATCTGGTGGAACCAGACTCCGGTGGCATCGTGGAGGGCGGCCACCACCGCCGGCGCATACGGGATGAACGGCATCTCGGCCATCCCTCTGACGCCCCACGGACCGCGCGGATCGGGGACCTCGACGAGCACGGACTGGACCTCCAGCGGGATGTCGTCGATCCCCGGAATCAAATAGGCCGAGAGCCGCGGGTTGACGATGTGACCGTCCTTGGCCTGGAGATCTTCGGTGATGGCATAGCCGTGGGCCTGGACCACGGCACCCTCCAACTGGCCTTCGATCAGCATGCGGTTGACGATACGGCCGACGTCGTCGGCGCAGATCACCCGGTCCACTCTGATGTGCCCGGTCCCGACGTCGATCGTCAGGTCGACGACTTCGGCTACGTATCCGTAGGTGAAGTTGGGTTGGCCGACCCCGGTCTCCGGGTCGAGTACCTCGGTCGGAGGAGGCACGAAACGAAACTCGCCCCGGGCGGGCCGGTCTCCCTCGAGCCATCTCTTCGAGGCTTCCTCGGCTGCGCCCAGGATGGCGTTGCCTGCCATCCAGGTCAGGCGCGACGCCGAGGCGGACCCCGAGTCGCCCGTTGTGGCCGTATCGGAGAAGCCTGCTTCCACCTGGTCGAGAGCGACGCCAGTCGCCTCCGCCGCCATCTGTCGGAACGCGGTATGAGCGCCCTGGCCGACTTCGGCTCCGCCGTGGAACAGGACGACACGGTCGATCTCGTCGTCGCCGTGGAGTTCGATGTAGGCATCGCACCTCTCCGGGAAACCGAATGAGAACCCGATGTTCTTGTAGGCGCAGGCAAAGCCCCTTCCTCGCCGCAGATCGCCAGCCTGCTCGGGCAAAGTGGCCACGGGCCGATGGGATCCTCTGGTCACCGGGGAGGTCGCGGCCGCGGCGGCGGCCTCGATAACGGGCACCAGGCTCACCCCGACCGGCATCTCGACCTGGGTGATTCCAATAGACCCATCTCGTAGGGCGTTGCGCAGCCGCAGTTCCACCGGGTCGATACCGAGTGCTCCCGCCAACTTGTTCATCTGCGTTTCGGCGACGAAGGCCCCCTGTGGAGCACCGAAGCCCCGGAAAGCGCCTCCGACCGGTCCGTTGGTGTAAACGCCGTAGCTGTCGATGCGAGCGTTCGGCACCTCGTAGGGCCCGGCGACGCACAGATGGAGATTTCCGAGGACCTTGTTCGTCGTGTAGTTGTATCCGCCGGCATCGAGATAACAGTCGGCCTCGACGGCGGTGATGAGGCCCTCGGGAGTCGCTCCCAACCGGGCAGTGATGCGCCCGCGGTGGCGCTTGTGATGGCCGACGATGCTCTCCTCCCGTGACCATTGGGAGCGAATTGGTCGGGTGATCCCCCGCTCGTAGAGCTTGCGAGTGGCGAGCGCCATCACGATTTGAAGCGACATATCCTCCCGTCCACCGAACGCACCTCCGATGGCCGGGTAGATCACCCGGATCAGCTCGGGGGCCATGTCCAGGGCGTGGGCAATCTGGCCCTGATCCTCGTGGATCCACTGCCCGGCGATCTCGATCGTGATCCGCCCGACCTCATCAATGTACGAAACCGCTGCCTCCGGTTGGAGATAGGCGTGTTCTTGGAGAGGCAACTCGTAGGTGCCTTCGACGACGACGTCAGCAGCTTCCCATCCCGCGGCCATGTCACCCTTGCGAATGCGCAGGTGGTGGTAGGCGTTCGTGTCCTTTCCGTTCTCGGGATGGAGGAGAAGTGACGAAGCGAGGGAAGTGTCGGTGTCGGCGAGTACGGGCAACTGCTCCCACTCGGCGACAATTGCTTCCGCTCCGGCGGTGGCCGCTTCGATCGTTTCCGCCACGACCAGGGCGAGATGGTCGGCCTCCCAACGCGAAATGTCACATGCGACGGCCGCCCGCCCGGTGTGGGTCCTTCCGACGAGGACCGGTTGATCGCGGAACACCAACCCGTACTCGTTGACGGGCACGTCGGCCGAGGTCACAACCTCGACGACGCCTGGCACCGCCAGGGCTGGCGTAACGTCCAGGCTCACAAGCCGGGCATGGGGCTGGTTGGTGAAGACGGCCCGGGCGTGGAGGAATTCCTGCCGTCGCAGATCCGCCGGATAGCGGGCTTCGCCGGTGACTTTGTCGGCCGCGTCGACCCGGGGGACGGAGAAGCCGATTCGTTTCAGGTTCGTGCTCATCCGACCTGTGCTCTTTGACCGGTGCTCGTGGGCTGGTGTTCATGGAATTGAGGGCCCGCCGATGAAGCCTGCTCGACTGCTGCCATGATCTTGTAGTACCCGGTGCAGCGGCACAGGTTGCCGGAGAGAGCCGCCTTGATGTCCTCCACCGTCGGGCGGAACTCATCCTCCAGCAACTTCGCCCCAGACATGATGAACCCGGGAATGCAAAACCCGCACTGAACTGCCCCCTGGTCGAGAAACGCCTGCTGCAGCGGGTGGAGTCCCTCCGCTCCGGCCAAACCCTCGATAGTGACGATCTCCGCTCCGTGACCTCGCCCGGCCGGCACCAGGCATGACATGACCGCCATCCCATCGAGGAATACGGTGCAGGCACCGCACTCTCCTTCGGCGCAACCCTCCTTGGATCCAGTCAAGCCCGCCCCGTCTCGCAGCCAATCGAGGAGAGTTCCGCGGCCGGTCGGGGCGGTCATCTGCGCGCCGTTAACGTTTGCCGTTATCGGGGTGACGGCGTCTGTCGCAGTGGCATGGCTCGGGCCGGTTGGATAGCGACCCCCCGATGTTCCGGCCAGAGTCACGACTCGCCGCGGCCAGGCATCTCTTTCGGTCGAGGAGGCCAGCGACTCGAACGCTCTGCGGCTGAGGACGGCAAGCTGTTCCGATCGGTATCCGGCGGAGGCACGAATGTCGTCGATAGGGCTGGCGGCCCCAGCCACGAGGCGGGAGGCCTCCTCGATGGTCGGAGGGTCGAGTTCTCGCCCGACGAGGAAGACTTGGGCCCGTGCTGCCTCGATAATCGTCGGCGCCACGCTACCGAGGGCGATCGACGCGGCCCGGATGGTTGGGCCGGCGAAATCGAGAACGATCGTCATGTGGATCACCGAGATCGCTTGAGCTTTGCGAAGACCCAATTTCACGAAGACTCCGCGCTCGGAGGGCCGCATGGCCCGAACCCTCAGGCCGAGCACCATCTCGTCCGGCTCAAGGTTGATCTGGCGGACGCCGGTGTGGAAGCCGGTCAGGGGTGCTTCACGGTGCCCGCTAAGAGATGCGATCACCAGCGTGGTGCCGAGGGCGCGCAAAGGCGAGATCGTGTCGTTGGCGGGGGAGGCAGTCACGACGTTGCCGACGACCGTCGCCCTGTTGCGGAGCTGAGGCGAAGCGATCTCGAGACAGGCCTGGGCCAGGGGCAAGGCGTGCTCGACCACCAGCGACGAAGACGCGACGCGACCGTGGGTAACGGTGGCCCCGACCTCGATCGCTTCCCCGACCAAGGCGATCTCGTCGAGCCCGGCGACCCTGGTGAGGTCGATCAAGGTCTCCAGGTCGGGTCGCTGGCCTCTACCCATCTCCAGGAGGAGGTCGGTCCCGCCGGCTATCAACCGGGCGCGGCCATCGCTTGCGGCCAGGGCCGCCAGAGCCTCGTCGATCGAGTCAGGAGCGACATACCGCTCTATTCGCAACCGGTGCGCCTGGGCGGGATGCAGCTTCACTCTTCGCCGCGACTGTTGTAGATCGGTCCCCCGGCCCGTGCGTATCCCTCGAGCACTGCGGTGGCCTCGGAGCGGAAGACATCCCGAACAACTTCGATGCCCCTCGTCCGGAGGAGGCTGATCCAGTCGGCAGGCTTGTCTCCTTCGTCGAAGCCGATCCGGCGAGCGTCTTCGTCCCGGGCCCCGCAGACCAATCGCCTGACCCCCGACCACGGTATGGCACCAAGGCACATCGCACACGGCTCGGTCGAGGAGACCAGTTCGGTTGCCCGGACCCCGAGATCAAAAGACTCGAGCGCCCGACCTGCCACGGCGATGGCCAACATCTCGGCGTGAGCTAGGGCGGCGTGGGCCGAAACCACCAGATTGACACCAGGGGCGATGACCTCACCGGTCTCGATATCGAAAACGGCGGCTCCGAATGGTCCCCCGGTCTGGCGGGCGACATTGGTGCGGGCCAATTCGATCACCAAAGCCATCCGTTCATCAGCAGTTGCGAAGCTGGCGCCGGGCCGGCACACCTCCGACATCCAATCGGGGAGAGAGACGGTCAAGCTGGGGAACGCGGACAGCATGTCATCCGTCCTTTTCGGCGTTGAGATAGTTGTAGATGGTGATACGACTGACCCCCATGGCGTCGGCGACGTCCTCGACCGCTTTTCGCAGGAGAAAGGCTCCCCGCGTGTCGAGCATTCGCACGGCGGCTTGTTTGGCCTCCCGCGAGAGCGCGGCCAGTGGCGCCCCGAGCTCGTGCTCGACGTCCGCGATTATCCGTGTGAGGGCATCGTGGAGGGTGGTCGGTCCGATCGCGGCGTGGGGACGAGAACCTGTGGTGATATGAAGGGAGATCCGATCGGCGCCAGCCGAGAGGGCGCTTCGAAGGAGCGGGCTGGCGGCGTCAATCAACGCTTCGAGCGCACCATGGGCGACCGAGCCGAACGGCCCGACCTGGACTTCGAGGCCGCGGGCTGCCGCCTCCTGGATCGCGGCGGTGACGTGATTGCCCGGACGACCCTCGGTGAAAGGTTCGACGAAGAACTCAAGCCTCGGGTCGGGTTCCGCCATATCGACCTAAGGAGCCGAGACCTCGCCATAGACCTCCGGTCTCCGGTCGCGATAGAAAGCCCACTGGCGACGCACCTCTTCGATCAGTCCCATATTGAGACTGCGCACAAGCACCTCGTCGTTGGTATCGGAGGCGGTCCCGTCGATCACCTGACCACGGGGAGAAGCGAAGTATGACGTTCCGTAGTAGTCCGTGTCTTCAAGATCTTCTCGTCCGACCCGGTTGATCGCTCCGACGAAGTACTCGTTGGCGACCGCTGCGGCTGGCTGCTCGAGTTGCCACAAATAAGACGAATGGCCGCGGGTGGTGGCAGAGGGATTGAAGACGATCTTGGCGCCTTTGAGTCCCAGCACTCTCCAACCCTCGGGGAAGTGGCGGTCATAACAGATGTAGACGCCGATTCTTCCCACCGCGGTGTCGAAAATCGGGTAGCCCAGATTCCCCGGTCGGAAATAGAACTTCTCCCAAAACCCCTTCACCTGTGGGATGTGAGTCTTGCGGTACTTCCCGAGGAACTGGCCATCGCTATCGATCACTGCGGCGGTGTTGTAGAACGTGCCCTCGTCGACCTTTTCATAGATCGGAGCCACGATCACCATTCCGGTCTCCCGGGCGAGATCCATGACTCGCTTCACAGTGGGGCCGTTCGGTATCTCCTCGGCTGTGTCGTAGTAGGCCGGATCCTGAACCGTGCAGAAATACGGGGTCGTGAAGATCTCCTGGAAGCAGAGGACCTGGGCACCAAGCTCAGCGGCCTGGCGGGCGTACCCGAAGTTCTTCTCGATCATGGACTCTTTGTCGCCGGTCCACTCCGACTGCACCAAGGCAGCTTGGACAATTGTCATGTGACGACCGTCATTTGGCGGCCCTCAGGCGGTCGGCACATCGGGTTCAGACTCCTCGGTCGGCGCCGTCGAGCGAGTGTAGGACCTGGCGCTAGTGCCCTTTGACAGATCGTAAACCAGTCGGAACCGTCGATTTTGCGTCCGATAACGGCCCAGAAGGCCAAGAGTTCTCAACCTTTCCTCGCGATAGGCCGAAATTGATCGAAAAGCAGGAGCACTCTCGATCTCAACCCAACCCGCCTCCGTCTCCCCGTGGGCATCTGCGCTCCGCGTCTTCTCGATAATCGTATTCGTAGGCGCGGTTGGTTATGGATTCGCCCTGGTGACCGGCAGATCGTTCGAGAACCCCGACGTGTCGGGTGTCGCCTATATGGTCATCTCCGGGGCCTCCGGCGTGGCCCTACTCGCAGCCGCCCTGTTGGCCCGTGGGCGATCCCGAGTCGCCTGGAGCCTCATCGGCGTCGGGGTCTTGGCTTGGGGAATCGGCGAAGCGATTTGGCAGGTTCAGTTGCAGGCAGGGGAGATTCCCTATCCCGGTCCTGCCGACTTCTTTTATGTAGCCGGGTATCCGCTGATCTTCGCCGGCGTGATCCTTCTCCCGTATTTGCGTCCGGGACGTTACGAGAAGATCCGCTTGGCCATCGACGCGATAGCTGGAACGTTGTCGCTGGCAGCTGTCATGTGGGTTGCCTATCTCCACAACGTCGTCGGTGTGGGCGCGAATCCGGTCGAGACGTTCCTCAATCTCCTGTATCCCTTCGGCGACGTGTTACTGGCCACCGCCTTGATGGTTTTAGCCATGAGAAGGTCAGAACAGCGGATCGACATGCGAATCTTCCTCTTGGCCGGGGCGGTGGCGTTGACCACCGTGGCGGATTTGATCTTCTCTCTGCAAACAGCAGCTGAGACCTACGTTGACTTCTCGTGGCTCGATGGGTTGTGGCTCTTCAGTTACGGCATGTTCGCGTTGGCCGCTTGGTTTGTGACCAGGTCTTCAGCTCCTCAAGAAAGCACCTATAGCTCGGTCAACGGGTGGCGGCTGGCCGCGCCCTATTCGGCAGTAGCGGCGCTCTTCATAATGCGGTTGATGACCAGTTCCGGGAACGATCTTGTCCTGAATGTCACGACCACGGCCGTGGCGGTCCTGGTGGTTTTGCGACAGAACGTTGCGATCCAAGAGCGACGAGAGTTGCTCGAACGACAGCGCGACGATTTGATCGCATCCGTTTCGCACGAGCTCAGGACTCCACTGACTGGGATTCAGGGATATTCCCAGTTGCTCTCCGAGTCGTGGGAGATGCTGAGTCCCGATGAGCGCAAGGAGATGCTGGACACAATCAACAGTCAGGCGACCCATCTCGGGCACATAGTCACTGACCTGATTGACGTCGCCCGCGACCGGCTGCAGAGTGTGAAGTTGCATCGGATCGACGCCAGCGCTTACGAACTGGTCCGCGACGCCGTGGCGTCCGGCGGCGGAGGCAAGAACATCAGCGTTACGGCTGATCCGGCTGCCCGGGTCTGGGCGGACCCCGACCGGGTTCTCCAGGTTCTCGTCAATCTGATCACGAACGCGATTCGCTATGGCCGGTCAGAGGTTCAGGTACTGGCCAAGCAAGGAAACGGCGAGGTTGTTTTCGCAGTTCACGACAATGGTGCCGGCATTCCGCCCAAGTTCCAGCATG
>Ga0214471_10003695_pt1 | contig 11841 bp, 8 predicted proteins | sample RVTome_5_FD_207665 | JGI IMG/M metagenome (GOLD analysis project Ga0214471, IMG submission 207665) | Soil microbial communities from uranium-contaminated site in the Upper Colorado River Basin, Wyoming, United States - RVT142D155 | ecosystem: Environmental > Terrestrial > Soil > Contaminated >... | reverse complement strand
GGTTTCCCGCTTCACCGAACAGCGCCAGCAACAGTCCGCTGAACCCCTTGGTCTAGCTGAACTTGCGCAAATTCGGGACCAAGTGTGGGAGCAGTTCATCCAGGAGACGATCCTGGACCAGGAATACAAGAAATGGGGTATCTCCGTGTCCTCAGCGGAGATAGCCGAGATCATCCGGCAATCCCCAGCTCAGGAATTCAGAACCGCTCCCGATTTTCAGACCGATGGTGAATTCGACCAGACCAAGTACGAGCGCTGGTTGGCCTCGGCGACGGGTCAGGGCTATATCCCCATTCTGGAGCAGGACTATCGGAACCAGGTCCTTCAATCGAAGCTGGCCCGGCACATCGCGGCACCTGTCTACGTCTCCGATGCAGAATTGTGGCAACGCTATCGGGACCAAAACGAACTGCTGACCGTTGGAGTGGTCAAAGTCCCATTCTCAGTTCTCACGGACGAGGCAATTTCGGTAACGCCATCTGAGATCGAGTCATTCTATCGAACCAGGCGGGAGGAGCTGAGGCGCGAGCGGACGGCGTGGTTGAGTTTCGTGACTGTGGATCGGCGGCCTAACGGTTCCGATAGCGCAGCGGCCCTATCTCATGCGCTCGACCTCCGATCCGAGATTGAGGGTGGCGCCCCCTTCGCGGAGGTTGCCCGCCGGGAATCGGCTGATACCGTCTCTGGTCTCGATGGCGGGAACCTGGGAGAATGGACACGGGGTAGGATGGATCCGGCCTTCGATTCGGCTGCTTTCTCACTCCCCATCGGGACCCTCTCGGAGCCGGTCCTCACCCCATTCGGATATCACCTCATCCAGGTCTCCCAACGCTCGGGAGATAAGGTCACCGGCGCCCACATTCTGATCCCCGTCGAACTAGCAGGGGCACACCGGCGTGAGGTCGATGCCCGGGCCGACAGCCTGGAAGCCCTGGCCGCCGATCGCCTCGATCCCGCCGCCCTCGATACTGCTGCAAGCGCACTCGGGCTGCCCATCCTCCAGAGCGGTGCGGTCGTGGAGAGCGGTCCGGTGGCGGTACTTCCAGATGCCGCCGTATGGTCAAGGCAAGCGGAGGTCGGAGAGCACAGCCCCGTGATCGAGACCCGCGAGACCTTCCACGTTTTCCGAGTGGACAGCATTCGCGAGGCAGGTATCCCATCCCTGGAAGAGGCTCGGCCGGAGATCGAGGCCAGGCTGCGGGCGGAGAAGCAGAAGGTCGAAGCGCGGAGCCTGGCTCAGGATATTGTCAATCAGGCGCAAAACGGGAAACCTCTGGCCACCGCAGCTGAACCTCTTGGGCTCACCTACCGGGTGATCGGACCTTTCGCCCCCGTGACTTCACCGGAGTTCGGCGGGATGACTTTGGGAGCGGCGATTGCGCTCTCCCCTGGAGAGCGTGCGGGCCCGGCTGAGTGGGGTGATGGGTTCTGGGTGCTGGAGTTGCTCAATCGCGTTGAGCCCGACAGTTCTGTGTTCGCGACACAACTCGCTACGCTTCGCGACCAAGCCATCAGCAGTGCCCGCCAGGCCACACTCCAGCAGTATTTCGCTGGGTTGCGCAAGATGGCTCGGATTGTCGACAATCGCGACCTCCTCTACCGAACCGCAGCGCAGATTGCCGCGAGTGATCCCACGCTTCAGCCTTAGCGAGCGATGAGGACATGGTAGTCCCGACACGACAAAGGGCGCCACGATCGGGCGCCCTATTTGTCGTTGTGATGGCAGGTCCTACTGTGAGAGCCGTTTGGGCTCTCCCGTGTTCGAGGTGTTCTCCGGTGCCCCGTCGATTTGTCGACCCGGTGACCGATTCTCGGGTGGCACCTCCGAAACCGAATCCGTCACCTCAGTGATGCTCCGCTTGAACTCGCGGATCCCCTTCCCCATGGAAGCACCGATTTCGGGAAGACGACGTGCCCCGAAGACCACGAGCACCACCAGCATGATAACGAGTATTTCGCCGAAACCGAGATTGCCGAACATAGGGCGCTCCGTGAGCAGTGGCTCAGAAGAGGGATCGAGCCAGGAGGTAGGCCAGTACGACGCCCACCACCGCGAGCAAGGACACATCAACCCCGATCGGCCCGATTGTGAAGTTTACCACGAGAAGGTCGACCGTGGCAGGCCCAAAGGATGGTGTGACACCGAACGTGAAGAAATCCTTGGTGGGACTCTCCGGAAGAAACCGGCGAAGCAGGGCCGTTAGGAATCCGCCGAGAAAGAACCCGCCGGCCAGAACACCAAGGTAGAACAGGGGCCGCCGAGGTCCAGTGCGCATCAGTGTCTCCGTTCGAGGACGTAGGTGAGGCTACTCCTCAGCATCTCACGTGCGTCAGAAGGAGGGAGCACTTGGAGTTCCGCTTCCGCCAGGGCGGCGTACCGTTGTGCCTGCTCCCGCGCGTAATCGAGTCCACCCACCTCTGCCACGGCAGCGACCACCGCGGCAATCTGTTCGTCCGTCGGATCGGGTGTGTCCATCAATTGCGAAACATCTTGGCGCTGCACCGACGACATGCGGGACAGTGCGTGGATCAGCGGAAGGGTCACCTTGTGTTCCCTCAGGTCGAGGCCTGACGGCTTTCCGGTCACGCTTTCTGCCTCAGTGAAGTCGAGAAGGTCATCGACGATCTGAAAGGCCATCCCCAGGAACCCACCGAAAGAGGCCATTGCTTCGCGCGTCGCGGGATCGGCGTTGAGTGCCCCACATTCCGCCGCACCCGACAGCAGGGACGCGGTCTTGGACCGGATCAGGAGCGCGTATTCCTCCTCGGTGAATTTGAGCCGATCGTGAGCGAGTAACTGTCGCATCTCTCCCACTGTCATTTCGTTCGTCACGCGGGCCAGAACCCGAAGGGGATCGAGGTCCGCCATTTGAACGAGTTCGATCACGGCTCGGGAGTAGAGGTAGTCCCCCATGATCACGGACACCTGATGACTGAACAAGGAGTTGATCGTTGGCATACCGCGTCGGAGCACCGAATGGTCCACCGAGTCATCGTGCACGAGTGTGGCGAGGTGGATCAATTCCACGACCGCCGCAAGATCGATGACGCGAGGATCATTCGCCTCAGTCGCGGCATGCACGAGCAACAACAGCGTCGGACGGAACATCTTCCCACGCATTTGCATGAGATGTTGATTGACCGCCTCGATCATCTCCACGTCGGCCACGATGAGGTGACGGACCCGGTCGTGGACCTCATCGAGGCGATCCTCGAGCCCCGCCTGGAGTTGAAAGAGGCTCACCGCCCCAGTGTCGGAGATCACGAGCGCGAGGTCTCCACCAGGCGTCGCAGCCGTTCGTTCACGTCACTGAAGGTGATGTCGACCGCCATAGCGCGTTCATACCAGTGCACGGCTTGCTCTGAACGGCCTTGCGCTTCGACGGCACGGCCGATCCAGTACAGCAATCCGATCTTCTCACCCTCCGCCTCGGCCAACGTCTCGATTGCTCTCTCGAGCACGGCTTCGGCGACCCCATACTGCCCCTTCTCGAAGAAGATCGTGCCCAGGGCCTCGGCACTCCTGAGGTGTCCGCCCGGTGCCCTGAGCGCCTTCTGGAATTGGGCAACGGCCTCATCCAACAATCCCATCTCCTTGAACGCGATGCCGAGATCGTAGTGCGTCTGAAAATCAGTGGCATCCACGTTGGCCGCCAAACCCTCCTTGAATTGGGCCAGTGTCGCGAGAAAATCCTGATCCTCGTCGCCGACAGGCTCACCCTGCTCCACCCGCATCCGAGTGTCGCGTGATGGCTCGTTATCGAGAATGAGGGCGCCTAGATCAACGAAGTCGGATCCGGGCGACGGCTCTGCTACGGGCCGTGGGCCGGGAGCGGTCTCCTCGAGGGCGGCCAGGGCACTGGCATTCCGGGGATCGTGTTCGAGGACCTTCTGATACACCACGGCCGCGTTGGTCCTCGCCCCCAGGTGTTTCAGCGCGTCGGCAAGACCCAGATACGAACTCACGAGTAGATCTCGCTGCCCAGTCTGGTACGCCACTTCGACCTTCTTCTGGTGACGGAACACACGGTCCGGTTCGAACCGGGTGAGTTCGACGGCGACCGCATAGGCCTCCGTCCAACGCCCTTCCGCCTCATAGGCACCCAGGCGAGCCTCCAGCATCGCGATCTCCCGCTCGGCTGGATCGGGGCTCATCACCGGCGCATCCTCGACCGCATCCAAGGGCTCCCCGAACGAAGACGCCGCTGGGTCGGAGGTCGAGCTGACCTCGTCTATCTCCAGCAGCTCGATCACCGGGGCCTCGAGGGTCAGCGTGAAGTCCTCTGGCGAATCGAGACCAGGATCGAGGAGAGTCGGCTCGAATCCACTGACCCGGGGTACATTGACGTCATCCGGGGTCGCGAGGAGGGAAGCTCCAGCATCACCGGAACCTGCGACGGGTCCGGCACCGGTATCGAGGAACACGAGTCCATTACTCGAAGCAACCGTGCGCGCCGGGTTCACGACCTGTGGACTGGACCTCTCGTCACTCCGGGATGGTGCACGGGACGAGTCGTCGGACTCATCATCGGGTACTTCCCTTCCCCGGTTCGTTTCGCCGAGCAGAAGTGAGACAGCCGTTCTCAGTTCTGCGCTCCCTGCGAAGCGCGCCGCATACTTCCGAAGCGCCGCCACGCCCTCGTCCTCTCGATCCTCACCCTGCATCCGGCGGTAATACTCCGTCGCGTTGCGGACCGCTTCTGCGACAACGTTCTTTTCGGCGTGTAACTCGGCCAGGTGGAGGTAGACTTCCGTGCGCCGCGACTCGACACGCAGAATCTTGCCGCACAAGGCGATGGCGTTATTGAGGAATCCCTGGTCCGCGTAGATGTGAGCTGCACGCTCGTAAGCCGCAACCGCCGCTGACTGGTTGCCCGCCTTCAACTCCAGGTCGCCGACCCGATTGAACAGGGAAGGCTCCTGCGCCTCCCCGGCCTGGTCGAGGCGTGCCGCAGCCGTCCGGTAGGTATCGATAGCTTTCCGCCACTCCTCACGCAGTTCGTGGCGGCGAGCTATCTCCTTGAGTTTGTCGAGATTCATACGGCTCGACGTCTTGGGGAGAAAGGGCCGAATGCCTTGTAACACAATAAGATAGAACCCACTGTCACCCCGATCAAGCAGAGATCGCAGGCGAAGGCTCGAGGAGTCCATCCGCCAGCGCCCGCGTAATCCGTTCCAAGTCGACCGAGGGAGGTCGATCGTCCTCCAGGGGCCTGACAGGATCGGGCATGGTCCTGAGGCGATCCCTCAAATCGGCGACCCCGGTTCCCGGCTCCAGGGGGGCGAGGAACTCCAGACCTTGAAGCGCGCAGCAGTACTCGCAGGCGACTACACGACGGGCGTTCTCCAGGATGCGCGAGGCTTTGTAGGCGGCCGCCATCCCCATGGGGACAAAGTCCTCCTGATTGGCGTCGGTGGGGATGGAGCCAATGCTCGCGGGCATGGCAAGCGTGCGCGACTCGGCGACCAGGGCGGCCGCGGTGATCTGCACCATCATGAATCCCGAGGAGAGCCCAGGGTCAGCGGTGAGAAACGCCGGAAGTCCGACCGAGAGATCGGGGTTGACGAGGCGTTCCACACGCCGTTCGGAGATCGCCTGGAGCGTCGTGAGTGTCATGGCGAGGATGTCGAGAGCCTGTGCAACCGGCTGACCGTGGAAGTTCCCTCCCGAGAGGATGTCGTCTCCGAAGACTAGGGGGTTGTCGGTCGAAGCGTTGAGTTCGATCTGCACGGTCCGGTCCGCGAATTCGATGGCGTCGGCCACAGCACCGAGCACTTGGGGGGTGCAACGGAGGCTGTAGGCATCCTGTACTCGGGTGTCACCCTCGCGGTGCGATTCCCGGATTTCGCTGTCCATTAGCAAACTGCGCATGAGATCGGCGGCCTTCCGTTGGCCAGGATGCGGCCGAGCCTCGTGAATCCGGGGATCGAGTGGGGTCGGGGTTCCTTGAAGGGCTTCCAGGCTCATGGCAGCGGCGCCGATCGCCGAGCGCCAAAGCCGCCATGCATCATGAACCAGCAACCCCAGCGTCGCGGTTTGCGCCTGGGTGCCATTGATGAATGCCAGCCCCTCCTTCGGGGCAAACTGGAGAGGAGTCAACCCGGCCGACGCCAGTGGCTCCCGGGCCGGCCGACACACCCCGTCCGCACCGACCACCTCGCCTTCACCCATGAGGACCAGTGCCAGGTGGCTGAGTGGGGCGAGATCACCACTGGCACCGACGCTGCCTTGTGAAGGGACAGCGGGAATGAGCCCCGAATTCAGAAGAGCGACCAGGGCATGCACCAGTTCGGGACGCACGCCGCTGGTGGGTCTGAGTAAGACGTTAGCCCGTAACACCATCATCGCCCGGACGATTTCGGACGGGAGGAGCGGCCCGACCCCGGCAGCGTGACTCCGGATCAGGTTGAGTTGCAGCTGCCCCAGGTCGTCACGACCGATGCGCACGTTGGCCAGTTTCCCGAACCCGGTATTGATCCCGTATACCGCGTCATCACGAGCCATGACACGTTCGACGGCCTCGCGACTCGCTGCCAACCCCACGAGGGAGGCGGGGTCGACTTCAACGCTGATGTTCTCCCGGGCGACCCGCACCAGGTCCATGATGCTCAAACTCTGGCCATCGAGACGGATGGTCATGGAGGAACCCCTCACTATCGGCTGATCGAGGTCTGGTTGTAGTCCATCTTGAGATCGGGCAGATCCACCAAATGGACGGAGAAGTAAAAGGCAAAATTCCCGTTGGGATTCTTGACGAAGTTGAATCCGGCCCGCCAGTCGTGGAGATCACGCTCGAGACGGAGGATGTGTGCCTCGAAGGCCCCCTCGGTGACGTTGTACTGTGTGGTCCAGGACACGCCCCAGAAGGGTGTCGGAGAGAAGCTGGTGTTGAATCCGATGTTGCTCTTCGTCACCGGTCCATCTTCGGACCCCAGAATCGGTCGGAGCCGGTTCAGGGAGAAATTGATGTTCATGTTGAATGGTCGTCGCGCCCCTGTCAGTTGATTGGTGGCCATCAGGGTGCGCTGTTGCATGTGGTCCCGCGGATTATTGATGTAGGAGCTGGGGGCCCCCTCCCGAGACCCCTGAGACGCTCTGTCCCGCTCGAGCTCTGCCGGGGCGCTGGAAAGACCGAGGAGCCGGCCGATCGAGCGAAGCGTCGAACCCGACACCGAAAAGCTCGTGTTGACCGATTGCAGGAAGGGATCGAACTTCGCCTCGTCGGTTCCCACGAGTCCGTCCCAAAGGCTGTGACTCACCGAGAGATTGAACCCTGGGAGTAGATCACTCTGGATCGTGTTGGTGATCGTCGGGTCCTGCCAACCCGTCCGTCCCTCTTCCTTGGCCTGCTCGAAGTCGTAGGACAGGCCGCTGGTGTTGATGCCCAGTAGTCGGTACTTCCGCTGCTGGGTGGTGCTGGAGGTGTCGCCCGCTGCCCGTTTTTCCTTCGCTTCGAAGTTCTGTGATAGCGAGATGCTGATTCGCTGCCGGGCCGGGCTCTCCAGTTGCGGAACGGTGCCATTGTTCGCCGCCAGTGCGTTGGCGTATTCCTCCGGAACCGTGGCGGCGGGGGCGTACTCCCAGGTGATCAAAGGCGAGATGGTGTGACGAATGCGCTCGATGGGGCCGATCCCCGGGAGAAAGGCGAAGAGCGAGGGTGCCGCGGAGAGCCCGAAGGTGAACCGCTTCCCCTGAGTGACCCAGGCCCCGCCCGTTCGTTCATTGCGAATCGCGAATTCGCCGGATGTGGTGTTCGTGATACCGATCGTGGGCGTGATCTTCCAGGTCCGCCGGGCAAAGAGCGGGAGGTTGATCCCGGTGTCCCAATTGAGCGTCGTCGAGAAGGTACCGGCCACCAGTCGGGTCACCGAGATCGAATCCGTGGGGTCGGGCGTGGCGTCGTTGGCCACCTTGGTGGTGATGGTGGTGGAGGACGTGGCTTCGGCATCCCGGATCGATACCGTATTGCGCCAATTGAAGCTGCCGAACCGCAGCGGCGTGTCGAGATTGAAGACCGAGTTCCGTGTCCTCGGCGTGACCTCGACCGAATCCACCCCACCGGCGGGCCGCGGGATGGCGAGGAACTTCTTCGCCTGACTGGCCACGTCATTAGAAAACCGGACCGTCGGTGACCAGGTCGCCCACTGGGAAATGGCGAGGGGCTTCGGCGTGAGCGCAAGGGCTGGAAACTGCTGTGACACCTGATCGTCACCCAAGGTCTGTCGCCGCCTGCCGCCCAGCGAGAGGGTGCCCCAGCGGAATCGTTTGGTGAGGTTCATGTCGCTGGCCAACTGCTGGGTGCTGAGAAAGGGATCGACCGCGTTGTTGGCCACCACGCTGGTGTTGGTACTGAAGTTCACATTCACGGACAACGTCGTCGTCAACCCAAAACTCTGGCGATGGCCCCAGCGGAGACTGGTGGAGACCGCGCCTCCGGATTCGTGTTGGCGACTGACCTCAGCCGACCCCTCAAGAAACCGGTCACGGAACCGGTATTGCGACCGAGCCGACCAGCGGAAGTAGCGACTCGCATACCAGTCGGCCCGGACCGCGGCATCGAGATAGTCACTGATGGCGAAGTAATACCCGAAGTCGGTAATTTGCCGGCTGTAACCGGTGTTGGGTCGGACGATATCGTTGAATCCGAATTGAGGGACGAGAATCCCCGAGCGACGACCAGGTTTGGTCTCCTGGAAGATGAACGGCAACCAGGCAACCGGGACGTCACGGATGTAGAGCACGGCCGGACGGGCCACGATCAACGATGAGGAGACCCACTTGATCTCCTTGGCCTGAAAGTGGTAATGGGCCACGGGGAGGTCACAGCTCGTGATCTCACTCGACGCTGCAAAGATCCGATTGGACGAGGAGTCGACTCCCAGGTTCCCACGCAGGAACCAGTCGGAACCCACTTCCGAAAAGGAGGTCAGTGCATCCCCCACGATGCCGCGCTCAACGCAGGTGTCGTAGCGGATACCCCCCCCAACGAGAATCATGCCCTGATCGAAGAGTCTCGGGTCACCTTCGGCGAGGAGGTCGCAGGTTGCCTCGAGATAGCTGATCGACTCTGCCTCCAGGATCGTGGTCCCGCGTTCGGTCACCGCATTCCCGACGAGACGCAGACGACGGGTGATGCCGGAGATCGTAGCAGTGTCGGCCATGTACCGCGTTCGGAAAAACCCCTCTCTATCAAAGAGCGCGGCCATCACGGAGTCGGGCGATGGGAAGGTCTTGGTAGGAGCCGTCGGCAGACCCATTCGCCTCGCGCTGGCCACATCCAGTCGTCTCGGTGCGCGAGTCGTATCTTGGCGCTGGGGTGGAAGTTGGCCGGGCTGCGTGGCCTGAGCGGCGGCCTCGCCACTCACCAGCCCTCCCACCAAGAGCACAATCAACCCCGCGGTCGCCGCTCGTCGGAGACGACGACGATGCACGACGATCGACCCCGCCACGCCGACTTCGTAGAGCAACAGCAGGGGCACTGTCATGAAGATCATCGAGAAGATGTCTGCCCCTGGCGACAGGAAAGCACCGGCGACGCAGGAGAGCACGACGGCGACCCGCCGGAACCGTCCGAGTTTCGTCGGGGTAACCACTCCGAGCGCGGTGAGAATGATGAGGAGGAGTGGAAGCTCTGCGGAGATCCCCATGGCGAGCACGATCTGCAGTACGAACCCGAAGTACTTCTCGTACGTGATCATGGTCGCGAACGACTCAGCCTGGAAGCTGAGCAACACTGCGAGTGCTCTGGGCACAATAAAGAGCCATGCGCCGGCCACGCCCAAGAGGAACAGCACCAGCCCCACGCCGAGAGCCGGCACCAGGGTCTTCTTTTCCTTTTCGTAGAGTGCCGGCGTCAGGAAAGCCCAGACCTGCCATATCAATACCGGGGCGACGAGCACGAGCCCCACGATGAAGGAAAGCTTGAGCACGATCATGACGGGGTCGGTCGGACTGAGTACGACCAGCTTGCCGTCAGGGAGGTAAGGAGCGATGGGTGTCTTGAGCAGTGCGACGAGCCGAAAGCGCTGCACCAACCAGAATCCGAGCCCGATCCCCACCACCAGCGCGCCAAGTGACCGGAGAATGCGCACCCGCAACTCCTCGAGGTGATCGAGGAATGGCATTTCACCGGTAGATGTCTTCATGACCGGCTCAGGCCGGACTCAGGGCCGAAGTGAGGCCAGCCGGTTCCGGGCGAGATCCGCTTCGTCGGAGCGAGGATACTGCTGGATGATACGTTGATAGGCAGCCCGGGCGGCGGCGCGGTCGCCCCGCTGTTCCGAACTCAGACCTGTCTTGTAGAGCGCGGTAGGAGCCCGCACCGCATCGGGAAACCGATCGACTACCTCACGCCAATAGGCCACCGCAGAATCGGCGGCATCGACCGAAAAGGTCTCGCCGAGATAATAGAGGGCATCCGAGACCTGCGTATGGGTGGGGTACGACCGGAGATACTCGTGGAATCCTGCCCGGGCGGTGCCCAGGCTCCCCCTCCGCAGTTCCGCGAGCGAAGCCTGGAACAGTTGATCCGGAGTTGGGGTTATCGGAGGCGGAACGGAAGCACCTGAATCGGGGAGGGGCATCTCCATCGTGTCAGCAGCGATCCGCTCGAGTCGGTCGTCGATCTGTCGTCGGAGTTCGCTGAGCCGACGTTGGCTCTGCCCCGTGAGTTCCTGGATGGTGACCAGCGATGCCTGAATATCGAGATGGTCACTCCGAAGTTCCGTCCTGGCTTGACGGATGGACTCCCGGGTGGACTCAAGCGAGTCGAGGGTCCGCTGTTGTAACGCGATGATACGACCGAGTTCGGCAGCCCGCACCGAATCCTGCCTGGCCATCTGGGTCCGCAGGACGACCAACTCGGTCTCAACCCGCTGCACGGCGCCCTTGGTGGCACAACCCGCCACCACGAACGCCGCCACGAGCGATCCGACGAGGTGTCGGGTCACTGACACCGCGAGAGATGGGACGCCAGGGTATTTAGGCCGGCGATCACTGAAACCTCCGCCCGACGATTCCGAGACCACGCGGATTCCGTGTGCCCCGGGTCGAGCGGCGCCGTCTCGCCGAGACTGGCTGTCTCCACGCGACCCCCACCCACACCCTTGGACACCAAGTAGCTCTTGGCAGACTCAGCCCGCTTGGTCCCCAGCACCAGGTTGTATTCGGCCGTGTATCGCTCGTCGGCATGCCCTGTAATCCGGACCCGGACTTGAGGATGTGATTGTAGAATGCTGGCCTTGCCATCCAGCACCACAGCATCACCGGGCCGAATATCGGACTTGTCGGTATCGAAATGCACCAACGCGGCCAACTCAGAGACCATGCGCGTGATCACCTGCTCGCAGGTGGGTTCCGTGCTCGGCGGTGGGGGCGGTGGTGGCGGCGGAGGGGGGGTGGGAGTAGTGGTTTCCACCGGTGGAGGCGTTACGACCGGCTCCACCTTCTTGCTGCATGCCGCAACAAGGAGTCCACCAGATGCGAGTGAGAACAACACGGTGCGCAGTGTCACGAAGAGCCTCCTTGAGGGATCTGCTACGGAGCCCCGCTCAAACGCGGCGACCACGTGGCGAGTTGAGCAGTTCCGGGAGTCGGAATACTCCGAACCCGACTGGTTTCGAGATCGAGAATGTGTAATTGCCGACCCCCCGATCGACTGGACGTGAAAATAATGTGTCGACCATCGGGAGCCCAGGAAGCGTCTTCGTTTCGGCCCTCGGAGGTCACCTGACGGACGCGGTCGCTCGTGATATCGAAAACCAAGACCTGGAAACCGGATCCCATCGATCGGTGAAATATCAGTCTCAGGCCATCCGGCGACCATTCCGGCGCAAATGATG
>Ga0214471_10003693_pt1 | contig 11843 bp, 7 predicted proteins | sample RVTome_5_FD_207665 | JGI IMG/M metagenome (GOLD analysis project Ga0214471, IMG submission 207665) | Soil microbial communities from uranium-contaminated site in the Upper Colorado River Basin, Wyoming, United States - RVT142D155 | ecosystem: Environmental > Terrestrial > Soil > Contaminated >... | reverse complement strand
GATGGTCTCGTCGGGGTCGAGCGCGTGCAGCAACGCCGCGATCTCCTTGTCGCGCACGCCCGGATAGGTCTCGATCACCGTGACGCGCGCGCCGGTCGCGCGCAGCGCGCGCCCGATCCGCTCCCAACCGGTATGGCATGTCCCGGCGACCGGCACGGTGGGGAAGCGGTCGTAGTTCGGCGTGCGGGCACGGCGGTGCATCGGGACGGGCTGCTCGGTCATGGCGCCCTCCACAGGTGCGCGATACCCGCAAGCGCCGCGGCGTCGCCGAGCTCGCCCGGCCGCACCGCGACTTCGAAGCCTTCGAACAGCCACGACCGGACGAGGGCCTCCAGCCCGTCGAAGATCGGCGCATCGGCGCCGGCTGGTCCACCACCGACCACGATCACCTCGGGTGCGTGCGCGTGCGCGAGCGCGATGAGCGCGCGCGCCAGGTCCAGGCGGTAGCGCGCGACGGCGGTCAACGCGGCCTGATCGCCGTCGTCGTGCGCGCGATAGAGGTCGGGGACGGTTGCGTACGCGCCGTCGGTGAGCTCGAGCAGGCGCGTCGCGCGGCACAGCGCCTCGATCGTGCCGCCGTGGCCGCTGGTGTCTCCGCCGCCCTCACCGATGGGGATGCCGCCGCCGAGCAGTCCGCCGCCGAGCTCGCCGGCGCCGAGCGGCCGTCCATCCTCGATCACGCCGACGCCGACGCCGGTGCCCAGCGTCACCACGACCGCGCGCTGCGCGCCGCGCCCCGCGCCGCGGACGGCCTCGCCGAGCGCGTAGGCGATCGCGTCGTTGACCACGACGGCGCGGGTGGCGAAGAGCTGCTCGAGCATGCCTGCAAGATCCACGCCGACGATCCCGTCGAGCTTGCCGGGCAGCGCGCGCACCCGGCCCTCGGAGACGAGTCCCGGCACGCACAGCCCGGCGCCCTGCGCGCGTTCCCCGTCGAGCAGCTTCCCGCCGACCTCCGCCAGGAGTCCGGCCACCTCGCTCGCGGCCGGCGTCGGCACGACGATCAACTCGCCTGGGCGGCCGTCGTCGCCGACCAGACCCGCCTTCAGGCGCGTGCCGCCCAGGTCGAACGCGAGGAAGCTCATCCCACCTGCCGGATCCCCGTCCGATCGACGTCGTAGAGCTTCCCCTGGTACTGCAGGTTGCGCAGGCGCGCGTCGGCATCGAAGGCGCCGAAGCGCGGGAACGCGTGGACGCCGTCGGCGAGCGTGGCGTGCACGCCGAACAGCGACTCGATGATCACCGAGCAGAACGCGCCGCCGCTCGAGCACGCCCAGTCGGTCGCCCACGGCAGCTCCGGCGGTGTCTTGCGCGCGCCGCCGGCTTCGGGATCGATCACGGTGTCGGTGAAATGCGCCTGGCCGAACGGGCCCTGGTTCGCGCTGCGCGCGAGCCCCTTGAGCCACGCGAACGCCCACTGGTCCTTGCCTACGTTGTACAGCCCCTGTGCGGCGAGCGCCGGCCAGGCCGTGTATGCGCCGGTCCATTGGTGGTCGGGCCGGACGTTGAAGGTCGCGTCTGGGTCGCCGGTGGACAGCGCGCTCATCCAGGTCGGCGTCTGCAGCTCGCGCACGAAGAACGACGCCATCTCCTCCCACTGCTCGAGCGAGAGCATGTCGGGCATGGTCGTGAGCACGGTGAAGAAGTCGTAGCAGTGCCGCACCGGCACCAGTCGCCCGTCGGGGAAGCGCGCGTTGAAGTAGCCCTTCCCCGGCTCGTAAAGCTTGAGCACCTCGGTCGCGAGATCCTTGGCTTGCACCTGCAACATCGCGCCGCCGTCGAAGTCGCCGCAGATCGCGGCCAGGTCGCCGGCGAACCGCAGGTTGAACACGTTGGCCGCGTTCATGCCGGCGATCTCGTGGATGTAGGTGCTCACGCACTCGAGCAGGTTGTCGATCCCGCCGTAGTCGGCCAGGCCGTGCGGCGTGCGGAACCGCTCCCACGTCGAGGCGTAATCCCTCAGGTGCGCGACGACGGGCTGCGTGGCGCCATCCGGCGTGGTCACCTGTTCGGCCAGCCAGTCGTGGTCGCCGCTGAAGCGCAGGTAGTCGCGCGCCATCTTCAGCATCGCGTAGTCGTTGACCGAGTACCACTGGCCGACGCCGGCGCCGGTGAGCCATTCGGTGCCCATGCAGGTGTGGACGTCCTTGCCCATCCACCACTGCAGGTGCGTGCGCATCACCGCCGGGTCGAGCAGCGCGTGCACCAGCGACGACAAGCTGTAGTCCCACAGGAACGTCAGGGATTGCCAGTAGCGCGGCATCAGCGTGTCGTAGGTGCGGCCGATCACCGAGTGGGGCGTGTCGCGCTTGAAGTACGCGACGCCGAGCGCGCCGGTGAGATACAGCCTGCGGATCTCGTCATCGTCGGTCTCCAGCACCGGCAGCGACCCGCCGTAACGGTCGTTGCCCGGGGTGAACATCGCTTCCAGCTCGGCGTTCCAGTCCTCGCGCACCGCGGCGACCTCGGCGTCGGCGGCCGGCACCAGGCGGTCGAAGGTCGCCAGGGCCTCGGCGGCCGTCTCGCCGATCGCATCGACGAAGACCAGCTTGAACCGCTCGCCGGGCCGGAGGCGCTGCTCGAACGACATCGCCTCGATCTCGACGCGATCGGGGCGGGGGAAGGTGCCCTGCACGCTGACGGCGCTGGAGTTGTTCGCCGTCAGCACGACCGCCTTCCGGTCGCGGTCGACCTCGGCCGAGAAGTCGAACTCGTCGTCGTCCAGCGTGGGCTCGTCCCACACCTTGACCGCTTTGACCGGCCCGCCGCGGATCGCCAGGCGCAACTGGAGCGTCCGGTCGATACCGGCGAGGTTCTCGACCTGCAACACGACGACCGCCGCCATCGCGCGGTGCGCCAGCACGGTCGTGGAGCGGAAGCGGTAGTGATCCCACTCGGCCTCGCGCACGATCCGATCCGGCCACCACGTGAACGTGACCGGCGCGCCGGTCGACGGAAAATAGCGGTCGTTGACGAACAAGCCCGCGGTGGTGGTGTCGCCGATCGAGAACGGCGGGAAGCTCAGCCCTCTGATCGCGGTCACGCCCAGGTCCACCTGCACGCAGCCGAGGAAGTTGGTCAGGCCGGGCGGATTGAACAGATCGCCGAAGCGATGGACCATCGGTGCGCTGCGTAGGTCTTCGACGGTGGGGATCACTTTGTTCCTCCGATGGTCAACGGGACGGGGTGATCTGATCGCGGCCGATCGTGACGTCGAAACTCGTCCGGTCGCCGCGGTACAGCGCTCGGAAATGCTCGAACGGTGCGCCATCCTGATCCAGCGTCGTGGCGGTCAGCGCGAGCACGGGCGCGCGCGGTTCCAGCTCGAGCAGCTCCGCGGTCTCTGCGCCGGCGGCGACGGCCTCGATGCGGCGCGTGCCGCCCTGGGCGAAGACGCCGAACTCCTCGACCATCACGTGGTAGAGGCTGCGGTCGGCCAGGTCCATCTCGGCCAGCGACGCGAACCGAGGCACCGGCAAGTAGGTGTCCACCTTGACGATCGGCTCTCCGTCCACCCGCCGGACGCGCGTGAGGTGCACGACCTCGCTGCGCATGCTGACCCCGAGCGAGGGGGCGACCTGGGGTGGGACGGGGGAGATCTCCTGCTCGAGGATCTCTGTCTCGATCAGGCGACCCCGCTCGGCCATCTCGTCGGCGAAGCCGCGCAGCTCCTGGACCACCAGGTCGGCGATCTTGGGCCTGCTGACGAAGGTGCCGCGGCCCTTCTCCTTGTGCACCAGGCCGTCGGCGACCAGCTCGTTGAGCGCCTGCCGGACGACCGTGCGGGACACCCCGAAGAACGTGCACAGGTCGGCTTCGGCCGGCAGGGCCTCGCCGGGATGCCATTGGCCGCGCGCGATGTTGTCCCGGAGGACGTCGGCGAGCTGGGCGTAGTAGGGGACGGCCGCGCGCCGGCGGATCGCGGCTGCGTCGGCATCCGCGGGTGGCCGTCGTCTCAGCCTGGCTGTCTCGTAGGCGGGGGCCGTTTCCGTCATCCTATACTCCTGTCATGACAGGTTGGCGGCATCTACTATAGTGCCTCCGTCGGCCCCGGTCGATCATTAGCTGCCATCTATCTCGTGCACGCGTTCCTGCGACTCGCCCGTGACCGCGTCGACCTCGTGGCGCTCGGTCTGCTGGTGCTCGCCGTCCCGTTCCTCCCCGGCGGTGTGCCGGGGGGCATCTACGGCGTCGGGCTGGTGGCCGGCGCGGGGCTTGCGCTCAACGCGGTCGGGCTGGTGCTGGTGTACCGCAGCCACCGGATCATCAACGTCTCGCAGATGCAGGTCGGGATCGTCGCCGCGGTCCTGTTCCGATTGATGGTCGAGCAGCGCGTGCTCCTGCGTGGCCTCCACGCGATCTGCGAGCCGTGCGTCGAGCGGGAGACCGGCGCGCTGCTCGCGACGAATTACTGGCTGTCGCTCGCGCTGAGCCTGGGGGCCGCGGTCGGCCTGGCCTGGGTGATCCACGCCTTCGTGGTCAAGCGGTTCGCCGACGCGCCGCGGCTGGTGCTGACCATCGCGACCATCGGGGTGGCGCAGCTGCTCGGGTCGTTACAGGAGGCACTGCCCGGCGTCTTCGCCACGGCCGAGCAGCGCGAGCTCAGCGCGATCCCGCGCGGCATCGCCGCGCCGCCGCCGGTGGACGTGTCCGTGGGCTGGTCGCCGGCGATCTTCCGGCTTCCGGACATCCTCACGATCGCGGTCGCCGGGGTCGTGCTCGGCTGGCTGGTGCGCTCGATGCGCGCGAGCCGCGGCGGCGTCGCGATCCGCGCGGCGGCCGAGAATCCCGCGCGCGCGTCCACGCTGGGCATCGACGTGGACCGGCTGAGCGGGCGCGTCTGGCTGATCGCCGGCGCGCTGTCCGGGATCGCCGGGATCCTCGGCGCGATGTCGTCTGCCTCGCCCGAGACCGGCGCGCTCAGCGTTGCCGCGCTCGTGCGCGTGCTCGCGGTCGCGGTGATCGCCGGCATGAGCTCGATCCCGATCGCGATCGCGGCCGCGTTCGCGCTCGGCCTGTTCGACCAGGGGATGCTGTGGGTCTTCGGGTCCACCACCAGCGTCGACGGCCTGCTGACGGTCGTGATCCTGGGTGTGCTGCTGCTGCAGCGCGCGCGCACGTCGCGGGCCGAGCAGGAGCTGGTCGGCGCGTGGCGAGCAGCGCGCGAAGCCCGCCCGACCCCCGCCGAGTTGAAGGACCTGCCGCCGGTGAGGCGCTGGCGTCGCATCGGCGTGATCGCCGGGGTGGTCGCGCTGCTCGGCGCGCCGTTCGCCTTGACGCCGACGCAGGTCAACCTCGGCGCCATCATCCCCATCTTCGCCATCGTCGGGATGTCGCTGCTGATCTTGTCGGGGTGGGCGGGACAGATCAGCCTCGGCCAGTTCGCGCTCGCCGCGGTCGGCGCGACCGTCGCGGCGCTCGCCGCGTCGGATCTGGGGCTGCCGTTGCTGCTCGCGCTGATCCTCGGCGTCCTCGCGGGGGCGCTCGTGGCCGTGCTGGTGGGGATCCCCGCGCTGCGGATGCGCGGGCTCCACCTTGCGATCACGACGCTGGCCGTCGCGGTCGCGACCAGCGCGGTGCTTTTGAACCCGGACATGCTCGGCGGTCACCTTCCGACCGACCTCGAGCGTCCGGTGTTCCTCGGCCTGGACCTGAACGATCACCGCACGTTCTTCTACGTGGCCGTCGCGATGCTGGGTTTGGTCGTCGCCGCGACGCTCGGGCTGCGGCGCTCGAAGGTGGGGCGCGCGCTGCTCGCGGCGCGGGACAACGAGGCCGCCGCGCAGTCCTACGGCGTCAACCTGGTGCGCGCGCGCCTGACCGCGTTCGCGATCTCGGGCGGGTTCGCCGGGCTCGCCGGAGGGCTGTTCGCCTACCACCAGGGCGGCGTGCATGCCGCGAGCTTCTCGCCCGAGGTGAGCATCACCATGTTCGTGATGGCGGTGATCGGCGGGCTGGGTTCGGTCGCCGGCCCGATTCTCGGCGCGGCGTACGTCGGCGCGCTGAGCCTCGCGGCCGTGTCGCCGTTCGTGCTGTTCCTCGCCACCGGCGGCGGGCTGGTCGTGCTGCTGCTGATGCTGCCGGGCGGGATCGCGCAACTGGTGTTCGACGTGCGCGACGCGATGCTGCGCCGCGTCGCCCAGCGCTACGACATCGCGGTCCCGAGCCTGCTGGGGGATCGCGTGACCGGCGACGCGCGCCTGCCCATCGCGGCCGGCGCGGCGTTCGTGCCTCGCCGCTACCGCTTGGACGGCCAATGGCGTATCGCGCCGGAGGAGACCCCGACGCCGTGAGCATCGACGAGCGCGAGATCGGGCCGGACGCGGCGCCGCTGCCGGAGGAGGTTGCGCCGCGCGCGCTCGTCCCGAGCGCGCGCGAGCGCGAGGCCGGCGCGCCCGCGCCGCACCGGATCGGGCCTTCGGCCGATCCGGTGCGCGCAACCCCCGGGTTCAAGCTGCGGGACTGGCTGCGGTCGTGGAGCCCGCGCGCGCTGCTCGCAGGCGCGCCGGCGTTCCCGATCGTGGCGCTCGGCCTGTTCCAGGTGATCCAGCAGTGGGACGACGCCGCGTGGGGCGTGCTCCTGCCGGAGGTGCGCGCAGAGTTCCGGCTCGACACCGACTTCATCCTGACCCTGAACGCGGTGCTCGGGCTGGTGATGCTGCAACTGCTCGGCCCCTTGTTCGGGTACCTGGCCGACCGGATCCGTCGGGTCAACCTGCTGCGCGCCGGCGCGATCATCGCCAACGTGTCGTCGATGGCGACCGGCGCCGCCGCCGGCGTGCCGCATCTGATCCTCGGACGCGTCGGCGTGAACGTGGGCACCGCGGTGCTACAGCCGACGGGATTGCCCCTGATCGCCGACTGGTATCCGTCACGGACGCGCGCGCGCCTGCTGTTCGCGCTCGCCGTGTTCGGCGGGGTGGGCGCGGTCGCGGGGCCGCTGCTCGGCGGCTATCTGGGCACGCGCTACGGGTGGAGGGTGTCGCTGTACGGGCTGGGGGTCGTGGCCCTGGTCGTCACGGTGCTGACGTTCCTGCTGCGCGAGCCTCCGCGGGGCTATCAGGACCGTCTCGAGATGGGCGCCGACGAGCAGCGCGCCCGGCGCGAGCAACCGCCGATTGGCTGGCGCGAGGGATGGCGCACCGCGGCGAGCATCCGCACGATCCGCCGGCTGTGGTTCGTCGCACCCTTCTCGGCGGCGATTAACTTCGCGGTCATCAGCTTCATGAGCACCTACTACGCCGAGGAGTTCGGCGTCGGTCTGTCCGGGCGCAGCTACATCAGCGCGCTGTCGCTGGCGGTCGCTGTTGCGCTGCTGATCGCCGCCGGTCCTATCGCCGACCGCATCCTCATCCGCAGCCCGGGCCGGTTCATGGCAGCGATGGGGCTGGTGTTCGTGATCCAGGCGGGCGGATTCCTGATGCTGTGGTTCACGCCTTGGCTCGGCGTGGCGGTCGGGATCAACCTCGTGATGGTCGCGCTCAACGGCCTGTTCCTCCCCGCCTTCTACACCCTGCTGACCATGGTCGTCCCCGCGCGCGTCCGCGGCCTGGGCATCGCGACGCTCGGGCCCTGGCTGGCGCTCGGCGCGCCGCTGATCGCCGCGGTCCTCGCGCTGGGATCCAACACGGGCCTGCGTCCAGCGATGCTGCTGTTCGTCCCGATGGCGCTGCTCGGCTCGGCGATCATCGGCACGGCCGGCGCCGGCGTCGGCCGCGACATCCGAGCCTCGCGCGCGGCCAGCATGGCCGAAGCCGAAGCCGACCGCGCCCGCGAGGCGGGGCGCGCGAAGCTGCTCGTGTGTCGCGAGGTCGACGTGCACTACGACGGCGTGCAGATCCTGTTCGAGGTGGACCTCGACGTCGCCGAAGGCGAGATCGTCGCGCTGCTCGGCACGAACGGGGCCGGCAAGTCGACGTTGCTGCGCGCGATCGCCGGCGTGTCGGAAGCCACCGGCGGCGCGATCTTCTACGACGGCCGCGACATCACCCACAACCCGCCCCACGCGACCGCGGCCGCCGGCGTGGTGATGCTGCCGGGCGGCCGCGCGATCTTCCCCACGCTGAGCGTGCGCGAGAACCTTCGCGCAGCCGCGTGGCTGCGGGGCGAGACCGACGAGGGCGTCGAGGAGATCCTGGGGATGTTCCCCGCGCTGCGGGAGCGGCTCGACGTCGCGGCCGGCGACATGTCCGGTGGCGAGCAGCAGATGCTCGCGCTCGGGCAGGCGTTCCTGATGCGCCCGCGGCTGCTGATGATCGACGAGCTATCCCTCGGGCTGGCGCCGGCGGTGGTGGCGCAGCTGCTCGACATCCTGCGCGCGATCCACGCGCAGGGCACGACCATCCTGCTGGTCGAGCAGTCGGTCAACCTCGCGCTGTCGATCGCCGAGCGCGCGGTGTTCATGGAGAAGGGCGAGGTGCGCTACGACGGGCCGGCCGCCGAGCTGCTGGGACGCGGCGACGTCGTGCGCGCGGTGTTCCTGGGCGGCGCGGTCACCGGCGCGGACCTGACGCGGCCGCGCGACCGGCGCCGCGCCGAGGAGACCCGGCGCACGGTGTTGCGCGCCGAGGGACTGACGGTGCGCTACGGGGGCGTAACCGCCATCGACGACGTGTCTCTCCACGTGGACGAGCGCGAGATCGTGGGCATCATCGGGCCCAACGGCGCCGGCAAGACCACGCTGTTCGACGCCCTCAGCGGCTTCGCGTCGGTGGTGGCGGGACGGGTGCTGCTCGACGAGGCCGAGGTGACGACGCTGCGGCCGGACGAGCGCGCGCGCCTCGGGCTGACGCGCTCGTTCCAAAGCGTGCGGCTGTTCCCGACCATGACCGCCCGCGAGGCGGTCGCGGTCGCGTTGGAGCGTCACCTCGACGACGAGAGCGCGCTCGCCGCGATGACCTGGGCGCCGAAGCTGCGCGCGCTCGAGCGCCGGCACGCGCGCCGTATCGACGGGCTGCTCGCACTGCTCGGCTTGCGCGGTCACGGCGACAAGTTCGTCGCGGAGCTGTCCACCGCGATGCGGCGGATCGTGGACCTCGCCTGCGTGACCGCGACCGAGCCGAAGGTGCTGCTCCTCGACGAGCCCTCCAGCGGGCTCGCGCAATCAGAGGCGGAGGAGCTTGGGCCGCTGCTCGCGCGGCTGGTGCGCGAAACCGGCTGCGGCCTGGCGATCATCGAGCACGACATCGGGCTGGTGACCGCGCTGTCCGAGCGAATGATCGCGATGGACCTCGGACGCGTGATCGCAGAAGGCGACCCGGCCGAGGTGGTCGCGAACCCGGACGTGATCCGCGCCGCGCTCGGCGGACGCGATGACCTGATCAGACGAACCCAGAGCAGAAAGGCGTGATCCGATGCCCCCACGCAAGAAGCCCATGACCCGGGACGAGTTCGCCGAGACCTTCGAGACGATGGCGGTCAACATCGGCCGCGTGATCAAGGGCAAGGACGACGTGATCCGCACTGCGCTGGTCGCGATGCTCGCCGACGGGCACACCCTGTTCGAGGACGCGCCGGGAACCGGCAAGACCATGCTCGCGCGCGCGATCGGGCTGACCATCGACGCGAAGGTGATGCGGATCCAATGCACGCCCGACCTGCTTCCCTCCGACGTGACCGGCTCGCCGGTGCTGGACCGCAAGAGCGGACGCTTCGAGTTTCGCGAGGGACCGATCTTCGGCAACATCGTGCTCGCCGACGAGATCAACCGCGCGACGCCCAAGACACAGTCGGCCTTCCTGGAGGCGATGCAGGAGCGCACGATCACCTCCGACGGCGTGACCTACGCGCTGCCGAACCCGTTCTTCGTGCTCGCGACCCAGAACCCGATCGAGCTCTCCGGGACCTTCCCGCTGCCGGAGGCCCAGCTCGACCGGTTCATGTTCAAGCTCACGCTGGGCTACCCGGACCGGCTCGCGGAAGCCGAGGTGCTCGACGCGAACTTCGTGCACGAGGCGATCGAGGACCTGACGCCGGTGATCGAGCCGAGCAACCTGATCGAGATGATGCAGTGGGCGACCGGGGTGACCGTGTCCGAGGCGATCAGGCTGTACGTCGTGGACCTGGTCGCGGCGACCCGGCAGGAACAGGCGCTGCAGCTCGGCGCGTCCACGCGCGCGTCGCTGGCGTTGATGCGAGCATCGCGCGTGCTCGCCGCCTCGCAGGGCCGCGAGGACGTCGTACCCGACGACGTGCGCGCGCTCGCTCATCCGGTGCTCGTGCACCGGCTGATCCTGTCTCCCGACGCGGTCTTGCGCGACGAGACCGTCGAGCAGGTGATCGAGCGCGTGCTCGCGCGCGTGAAAGTGCCGACCGGGCTGAAGGGGAGCGCGAGTGCCTGAGCAGGTCCGGCGGCTCGCGCGACCGACCGCGTCGGGCGTGCTCGGCGTGGTCGAGCGCGTGACCGGCCTGACGCCTGCCGGCGTGGTGGTGCTGGGCGTTGCGGGGCTCGGGTGGCTGGTCGGATGGCGCACGGGCGGCCGCGTGCTGTTCCTGATGGCCTACGGCGCCGCCGGGTTCGTGGTCGCGCTCGCGCTGCTCGGACGGCGTGCGCCGGCGATCACGGCCGCGCGCTCGGACCTGCCGATGCGTATCCGCGAGCAGCAGACGGTCTCCGTCGAGCTGACCGTGGCGGCGCGCCGGCGGCTGACCGGGCTGGTGCTCGAGGAGCAACAACATCCGCTGGTCGGCGCGCCGGTGCAACTGCTCGTCCCGTCGTTGCGACCCGGCCAGGAGGTGCGCCACCCCTACGCGTTCACCCCCGGCCTGCGCGGGGTGTATCCGGTCGGTCCGCTGACCGCGGTCGTCTCCGATCCGTTCGGGCTGACACGCCGGCGGGTCCCGGTGCTCGACGCCGTGGAGCTGATCGTGCACCCCAGCACCGAAGGCGTCACCGACCGGGTGCTCTCGCGCGAGTGGGAGGACCCGCCGGTGCGACCGCCCGTGTCGAAGCCCTGGCCGACAGGCTTCGAGTTCTACGGGATGCGCGACTACGTGGAGGGCGACGACCCGCGCCGGATCGTGTGGCGCGCGGTCGCGCGCACCGGTCGCTACATGGTGCGCGAGTCCGAGCAGGGCATCACCGACCGCGTCACGATCGTGCTGGATACCAACGAGGCCGGCCACACCGACCTCACGCCCTCGGACACGTTCGAGACCGCGGTGCGCGCGGTCGCGTCGGTGGCGGTGCGTCACCTGCGTGACGGGTTCCTGGTCCGCATCGAAACGCCCGAGGGGGTGCTGGTGCCCGGCGCGCGCGGGACCGCGAAGCGCACCACGATGCTGGATGCGCTGGCGCGCGTGCAGCGCGGCCGCGAGCAGCTCGCCGCCGCGATCCGCCGCGTGCTCGGCGATCCGCGCCGCGACACCCACCTGATCCTGGTGACGCCGCACCTCGACCACACCGCCGGCGCGATGCTGCGCGTGCTGCTCCAGCGGTCGGGGTCGATGACGTTCGTGCACGTGGTCGGGGAGGATCCCGACATCGACTCGCTGCAGCGCGCGGCCGCCCTCGGCTGTGAGGTCGTGGAACTGCGTGTCGGCGATCCGCTGGCGGCGGTGTTCCGCCGCTCGATCGGGGCGGGGATCCGCGGATGAGCGTCCAAGCGCCCGAGCGTCCGCTGCCGCAGGTCGACCAAGAGCCGGCGCCGCCGGCGCGCCCGTCGCTGCGGCCGGTGTTCGCCGGAGCGCTCGCGTCGGCGGCGGCCGCGTGGATGGCCGGCGGCTTGTTCCGCGGCGTCGCCCCGCGCGCGATTGCGCTCGGCGGCGTGCTGCTCGGCGCGGGGCTGATCGCATGGTCGACGCGAACGCGCCGGCCCACGGTCGTGCAGTACCTGGTGCTGCCG
>Ga0214471_10003692_pt1 | contig 11845 bp, 11 predicted proteins | sample RVTome_5_FD_207665 | JGI IMG/M metagenome (GOLD analysis project Ga0214471, IMG submission 207665) | Soil microbial communities from uranium-contaminated site in the Upper Colorado River Basin, Wyoming, United States - RVT142D155 | ecosystem: Environmental > Terrestrial > Soil > Contaminated >... | reverse complement strand
GCGTCAAGACGCAGTCGATCGTCACCGTGAAGAAGCGGGGCGTACATTGCGCGGACGATCCCAACTGCATGAATCGCTACCACTACGCGATCAAGCCGGTGGCGAGCGCCCGGCCCGGCCAGTTCATCCGCTTCGAGACCCGCGATGCGCTGGACTCGAACCTGACCGTCAAATCGGAGCCGAAGGACGTCCTCGCAGTGGACCTGAACCTGGTGCACCCGCTGACCGGGCCGGTGTCCATCAAAGGTGCAAAGCGCGGCGACGTGCTGGCGGTGACGCTGATCGACATCGAGCCCGACCAATATGGATACACCACCGTGGTGCCGGGATTCGGCTTCCTGCGCGACAAGTTTCCCGACCCGTTCATCGCCAACTGGAAGACGAACCGGCTGGAAGCGGTGTCGGACCAGATTCCGGGCGTGCGGATCCCGTTCAACGGGTTCATGGGCACGGTCGGCACGCTGCCCGGGGAACCCGAAGTGAAGAAGTGGCTCGAGCGGGAGAAGGAGCTCGGCGCCGCTGGCGGCATTGCGTTGCCGCCACAGCCAACCGGTGCGCAACCGGCTGCGGTGTGCGGAACCACCGGCAGTCACAAGGACGAATGCGTGCGCACCATCCCGCCGCGCGAGAACGGCGGCAACATGGACATCAAGCAGATGGTGGTGGGGACCACGCTGCTGTTGCCGTGCTACGTGGACGGCTGCGGGCTGTTCATGGGCGACATTCACTACGCGCAGGGCGACGGCGAAGTGGCGGGCACCGCGATCGAGATCGGGGCGCAGGTCACGGTGCGCACCGCGATCCGCCGCGGCATGGCGGCGATGATGAAAAGCGGGCCGCACTTCGAGGGCGGTTCGCAGCTGAAGAAGCTCGAGCCGGACCGCTTCTATGCCACGGTCGGATATCCGCTGAAGGGCGCCGGCGAGGTATTGCCGTACGTGACTTATCTCGACAGCAAGAAGATCGCGCCGCTCACCAACCTGTCCGAGGATCTGACGGCCGCCGCGCGCGCGGCGCTGATCGAGATGATCGACTGGCTGGTGCGCACCAAGGGCTATACCCCCAATCAGGCCTACGTGATCACCAGCGTGGCGTGCGACCTGCGAATCGGCAATCTGGTGGACGTGCCGAACTACGCGGTATCGGCGATCTGCCCGCTGGAGATCTTCGGCCGCAAGTGAACGGCGCCCGAGGCGATATTCAGACAGGGCGGGGGCGACCCCGCCCTTTTGTTTGCCGCGCATGAATCGACGAGACTGTCTGCTCCTGTTCGCGCTCGCCCTGGCGACGCCGCGGGCCCGCGCGCATACACCGTACGGGCGTTGGAAACTGCTGCGCCAGCGCCATCTGCTGATTCACTCGACGCGAAGCGATCCGGCCTCCGACGCGATCGCGGAAAAGCTCGTGGCCACGCTGAAGCGCGTGCTGCCGAAAGCCAACCCGCTGGTGGCAAGGGCCCCCGATTCGCAACGCATCGCCAGCCTGCTCACCACCGGGCAGGCGGTGCTGGCGGTCATGCGCCCGAACGAGGCCGCCAAGCTGTTCAAGGGTGAAGTGCCGTTTGGCGCCTTCTCCGTCGGCAGTCTCCGCGTTGTGCTGCAGGTCGAAGGCCATGTACTGGTATCGGTAGCCGATTTTCCGGCGCACCACGCGTGGCTGCTCGCGGCTGCGCTGACCGAAGGCGCCGGCTCGGCATCGAACAGCGTGCCTTCCGACGCGGAGCTCGGGGTGCCGGTGCATCCGGGGGCGGCGGCGTTCCGGCGCGGCGAACCGCTCGAGGCCATGCAGTGATGCGCTTCCTCGGCGCGTCGGTATTGGCGTCGCTGGTCGGTGCGGCCGCCGCGCACGACCTCATCACCACCGAGTCGGCCGAGCGCTACCTGGGCGAAGGCGCGACATGGCGCTCGCTCGCCGCCTCGGGCGAATCGGCTGAGCGCCGGGCGGAGGCGAATTACCGGCTCGGCGTCATGCTCGACGAGATCCGCGAGCTGCTCAACCGCGACCTCGCGGCGCACGGCGAAGTGCAGGGACTGCCGTCGAAGGTCCTGGTCGCTGACCTGGGCCGCCGCGCCATGCCGCTCGCGTACTCGGATTCCCGGCGGATGTTCCTTTCGAACGGAGACCGCTTCCGCGCGGCGCTGAAGCTCGCGCCGGATGGGCAGTATGCGGCGGATGCCGCCTTGCGCCTGCTGCAGGGCGGCTTTTACGACAGCGTCGAGCAGGACCCGCTCAGCGCCCGGGACGGCCCCGATGCAGTGCGCGCGCAGATCGCGCTGGCCGAAATGCTGCTGAGGTCGACCATGCCCGCCGCGCAACGCGAAGAAGTCGAGTTCATCGCCGCGATCCTCTATACCCGTGCCGCGAAAATTCTCCCCGATCGCGCCGCCGCCAAGGCCTATGCGTCGAAGGCGCGTGCGGCCGTCGACGGTTTCGAGATGCGTTACCCGGAGAGCTTGCGCGCCGCGATCATGCCGGTGTTGCGCGAGGCGCTCGCACATTAGCGCGGTTATCATCGCCGCGTCCCCATGCGTCCGCGAACCGGATGAACGAGGCCTTCCCGCGTCTGGAAGCATTGCTCGCCGCCGCCGCCGAGCGCCACGCTGCGCGCGAGGCGATCGCGGGCGATCGGGTGCTCAGCTACGCTGAGTTGCTCGCCGAAGCGAAGGCAGTGGCCGGCGCGCTGCGGAAGGCGGGCCTCGAGCGCGACGAGCCGCTCCACGTGCGCGTCTCGAACCATCCGCTCGACCTGGTCGCCTTTTTCGGCGCCTGGCTCGCGGGCGGCGTGGTGGTGCCGGTGCACCGCAGCTCGCCCGCACTCGCAGCTGCGCAGATTGCCCAGCGCACGCTGGCGCGCTTCGAGTGGGACGCGCTGGCCCCGGCGCCGCTCAAGCGCCTGGCGAGCGTCGCTCCGCCGCGGCGCGAAATCCTGGAGGGCAGCGCGCTGGTGGTGTTCACTTCGGGCTCCTCGGGCGCGCCCAAGGGCGCAGTGCTGTCGCATCGCGCCTTTGCCGGCAAGCTCGGCGCGATCCAGTCGATGCTCTCCTTCGTAGAAAACGAGCGCACCCTGCTCGTACTCAACATTACCTTCAGCTTCGGCATCTGGGTCGCGCTGCTCACCTTGCTGCACGGCGGGCGGCTGCTGCCGATCGAGAAGTTCGTCGCCGCTTCTTTTCTCGAACAACTGCGCGCCGAAGCGATCACGCGCGTCGGCGTGGTCCCGACCATGATGCGCGCGCTGATTCTCGACCATCCGGCCGAGGCGCTCGCGAGAGCGGGACGCGCGCTGGCCGCGGCGGGCAGTTTGCGCAGCGTGCTGATCGGCGGCGAGTCGCTCGGCCAGGGGCTTGGCGAGACGCTGCGCGCGCTCTACGCGCCGGCCGATCTCATCGACATCTACGGCCTGACCGAAACCTCGACCTGCGACTTCTTCCTGCTGCCGCAGGATGCCGCACGCTACGCTGGCTGCATCGGCCGGCCCTCGCCGGGCGTGCGCTTTCGCATCCGCGGCGATGACGGCGGGGCAGTAGAAGCGGGCGCAGTAGGGGAGCTGTGCATCGCCAGCCCGTTCCTGATGAATGGCTATCTCGGGCAGCCCGAGCTGAACCCGATCGATGCCGGGGGCTGGCTCGCCACCGGGGATCTCGCGCGCGAGCGCGATCGCGGCGTGATCGAGATCGCCGGCCGCAGGAAGGAGCTGATCGTGCGCGGCGGCAACAAGATCGCACCGCAGGAAATCGAGTTCGCCTTGAGCACTCACCCCAAGGTGGCGGCGGCGCTCGCCGTAGGCCGGCCCGATGCGCGCCTCGGCCAGCGCATCCACGCGCTGGTGGTGCGGCGCGACCCGAGCCTGACCACGGACGAGTTGCGCGCCTTCCTGCGCGAGCGGCTCGACAAGTACAAGCAGCCCGACGTGTTCTACTTTGCGCGCGAGTTGCCCGCCGGGCGCACCGGCAAGGCCGACCGCGGTCGCTTCGCGGCGATGCTCGAGGCAGGGGAACTCTCGCCCGCGTAGTCGTCGAGCGACGACTGCCAAATTTGTCGCAGTAGGTTCTCGACTGTCAGGTGTGCGAGTCGGGATCACTGTATCCTCGGTGGCAGGGGGTCATGCAGGATCGAGATCCGTGGAAAGGAACGATCAAGGCGGATTCGTTGCGGCAGGCACTTCGCCTGCCGACGCTGTCCGCGCAGCCTTCGGAACCTTCGCGCTGCCGATCGCGGTTTTGGCCGCGTCTGTCCTGCTGATCGCGTACACCCCGGAGCCGCCCGATTTTCTCTCGCCGCTGCAGCTCTACGCTCCGTATCTCACCCTCGGCATCGGGCTGCTCATCAGCCTCGCGTTCAAGCGCGGCCGCGCGCTGTTCGCGATACTGTCGCTGCTGCTCGCCTACGCCGGCTTCCGGCTGTTCCTCGCGGACGGATTGCAGAGTTTTGCCGCGAGGACGGTCTACTTCGCGCTGTGCGTTTTCGTTCCCCTGAATCTCGCGCTGCTGTCCAGGCTGCGCGAGCGTGGCGCGCTCAACATCTACGGCGCGCGGTTGCTCGCGCTTCTCGCGGTCGAAATCGGCGCGACGGCGGCGATCGTCGCCGGCGACTACCCGACGCTCACCGACGCTCTGTACCGACCGCTTCTGGTCGTCGCCGGGCTGGCCGGTTCACCTGTTCCACAGCTCGGACTGGTCGCGATGGCGCTCGCGCTGGTTGTTGCCGTCGCGTGCGCAGTGGCCTCGGCCGGCGTGATCGAAGCTGCTTTCGCCGTCGTGGTGGTGGCGATCGCGGCGGCGTGCAGCGCCGCGGGAACGACCGAGGCCTACGCATGGTTCACCGCCGCGGGGGTGATCGTCACGGCCGGCGTGCTGCACGATTCCCACCGCATGGCGTTTCGCGACGAGTTGACTGGCCTTCCCGGGCGCCGTGCGCTTAATGAAAGGTTGCTGGGCCTCGACGGCAACTACGCCATCGCCATGCTCGACGTCGACCACTTCAAGCTTTTCAACGACACGTGGGGCCACGACGTCGGCGACCAGGCGCTCAAGCTGGTGGCGTCGCGCCTGCAGCGCGTGGGTGGCGGCGGCACCGCGTACCGATACGGGGGAGAAGAGTTCGTGATCGTTTTTCCTGGGTTGCGTCTGCCTGCGGCCTTGCATCACGCCGAGGCGCTGCGCAAGGACATCGATGGCTACGAATTCGAGATCCGTACCCACGACCTCGGCCGGCGACAAGACGATGAGCGCGCCAAGGCATCCGGCGCAGGCGAGGCACGCTGGGCATCCGTCGCCGTGAGCATCGGCGTGGCGGAACAGACCCTGCGATTTGCCGCGCCGAGCGCGGTCCTGGCCGCGGCGGACAAGGCGCTCTTCAGGGCGAAAAATATGGGCAGGAATTGCGTCAGTCGTTGACGCAGGCAGTCAAACCCGCGATATTCGTGCGCGACATCGCGCGCCGCGCTGACAGGAGGAGAACGCGGACCATGGTTGAGTACGAGCTTTACTGTTTCGGGGAATCGGGCAACAGCTACAAGCCGGCGCTGATGCTGACGCTGTGCGGCCTCGACTGGACGCCGCGCAAGGTGGCATTCATGGACGGCGAGACGCGCAGCGACGCGTTCCGCAGGGACGTGAACGAGATGGGCGAATGCCCGACGCTCGCCCACCGCGGGCGCCTGCTGAGCCAGTCGGGCGCGATCCTCGACTATCTCGTCGAGCGCACCGGCCGCTTCGGCTGGTCGGGCGACGACGAGCGGCGCGAGGTGCTGCGCTGGCTGCTGTACGACAACCACAAGTTCACCAGCTACCTCGCGACTTACCGGTTCCTCACACATCTCATGAAGCAGGACAACGAGGTGACGAAATTCTTCAAGTCGCGCGTCGACGGCGCGCTCAAGATCGTCGACAAGCACCTTGCCGGGCGCGAATGGGTCGCGCTCGATCGGCCGACGATCGCCGATTTCTCGATGGCGGGCTACATGTTCTACAACGGCGAGCTGGGCTTCGATTTCGCCAGCGTGCCGGCGATCGACGCCTGGCGCGAGCGCATCCGCAAGATGCCAGGCTGGAAGGGGCCGTACGACCTCATGCCCCGCGCGGCGAAGGCGTGACGCGGGAGGTCCAATGAGCGAGTTCCAGAACATCCGCGTAACGAGCGAGGCGGGCGTGGCACAGCTGCAGTTGCACCGACCCGAGCGGGTGAATGCGCTCAACAAGGCGATGTTGCTCGAGATTCACGCGGCGCTCGACGCATTCGAGGCCGACGCCGCAGTGCGCGTGATCGTGGTGTCGGGCGCGGGGCGGGGCTTTTCATCGGGCTTCGATCTGAAGGAGCAGATGGAGCGCCGTCCCGAGGGCGCGGCGGCATGGCGCGAGGTGCTCGACCTCGATTTCTCGACCACCCTGCGTTTCTGGGATTCCCCCAAGCCGACCATCGCCGCGATCCACGGCGCCTGCATGGCGGGCGCCTTCGAGATGGCGCTGGCCTGCGACCTGTCCATCTGCTCGCGCGACGCGGTGTTCGGCGAGCCGGAGCTGAAATTCGGCGCCGGTATCGTCACGCTGCTGCTGCCGTGGATGGTGGGGCCCAAGGCCGCCAAGGACATCATCCTCACCGGCGACGACGCGATCAATGCCGAGCGCGCGCTGGCGCTCGGCATCGTCAGCCGCGTGGTGCCCGAGGGCGAGCACCTCACCGCGGCGCTGCGCATCGCGCGCCAGATGGCGATGATCGACCCGGAGCTGGTGCGCGACACGAAGAAGGCGCTCAACCGAAGCTACGAGATCCAGGGGCTGCGCGCGGCGCTCGACACCGCACTCGACATCGACCATGCCATCGAATCGCACGGCTCCCCCGACAAGCGCCGCTTCATGGACGTCGCGCGCGAGCAGGGCTTGAAGGCCGCCCTCGCCTGGCGCGAGGCGCGCTTCAAGGTTTAGCGTTCAGCGTCCGGTCGACAACCGATCCCCAGGACTAACCGATGCCCCCGATCCTCGCTGCCCGCACCGCCCTCGTCACCGGCGCATCGCGCGGCATCGGCAAAGCAATCGCGCTCGCGCTTGCCGAAGCCGGCGCGAACGTCGCGGTCAACTACCGCGAACGCGAAGCCGAAGCCGAGGAAACGGTGAAAGCCATCCTGGCCCTCGGCAGGAAAGCGGCCGCCTTTCAGGCCGACGTCTCGAAGCGCGAAGCGGTCTCTCGACTGATCCGTGACGCCGAAGCCGCGCTTGGCCCGATCGACATCCTCGTCAACAACGCAGGCATCGCCCTGCGCCGCAGCCTCGATGAGCTCACCGAGGAAGACTTCGACCACACGATCGCGACCAACCTCAAGTCCGCCTTTCTCTGCTCGCAGGAGGTCTTCGCCGGCATGCGCGCACGCGGCTGGGGGCGCATCATCAACATTTCCTCGGGCGCGGCGCGGGCGTGGTCGGCGCGCACTACAACGCCTCGAAGGCGGGGATGGAGGGCCTCACGCGCAGCTACGCGGCGCGGCTGGCGAAGGACGGAGTCACGGTGAACGCGGTCGCCCCCTCGCTGATCGAGACCGAGATGATCGCGCCGCACCGCGCGGAGTACGCGGGCAAGATCCCTGTCGGGCGCCTGGGCACGGGCGAGGAAGTTGCTGCCGTGGTGGTGATGGTGGCGGCGAACGCCTACATGACCGGGCAGACGGTGCCGGTGAACGGCGGGCTGCACTTCAACTGAGCGGAGGGGAAAACGAATTGTTCGCCAATGACCGCTTTCGACCCTCAGCGGCCAGTCGAGAATGTGAATAAGCCACTCCCTGGAGCCACCGAATTTCCTTCCATCGGTACGCCGAAACCTTAGAGTTCTTGCCAGGTTCAGGCCGGAGGGAGGGCGCCATGGGCCGTGTCGGACGTAGACAGTTCCTGATCGTCACCAGCGCGATACTCGCGGCGCCGCTCGCCCGCGCACAGCCTGCCGGTAAGGTGCATCGCGTGGCGCTTGTCCTCTTATCCGCGCCCGTGTCCGACATGGCCGGCTTGGATCCCATTCATCCGCTTCCACGGGCGTTTTTTCATGAGTTGCGCGATCTCGGCTACGTGGAGGGTCGAAACCTGGTGCTGGAACGTCGCCCCTTGGACGGCAAAGTCGAGCGGGCTGGGGAAGTCGTGGCCGAGGTGCTGCGCTTCAAGCCAGACGTGATCGTGAGCGCGAGTAATCAGATTACGCGGGCCGCAAAGGATGCGACGACGTCTGTTCCGATTGTCATGGCAGGAAACGTTGCACCGGTCGAGTCTGCGCTGGTAAGGAGTTTGGCGCACCCTGGCGGCAACGTAACGGGACTCAGCTACGGTGACGGCCCCGTAGTCGAAGGCAAGCGTCTGAGCTTGCTCAAGGAGGCCGTACCAGGAATCTCGCGCGTAGCATTTGTCGGGAGCGACTACCTCTGGGAAGTGGCGGCCACGAAGCACGTGCGCACGATGACCCAGACGCTGGGTCTACAGTTGTTCCATGCTGCATTCAAGGGTCACGACGTCGCACCGGCGCTAGCGACGGTCCCCAAGGAGCACGCCGAGGCCATGTTCGTGGCGACGGAAGTCAGCACCTACCATAAGCGGCACCGCATCATCGAATTCGCAGCCGAGACCCGCCGATCGGCAAGCTATGGGCACCAAGAGGCGGTGGAGGACGGTGGCCTCATGTCATACAGCATGAAGGCGACTGATGTGTATCGGCGGGCGGCGGGGAAGCGACAGCGCTGCGGCCGTACTTCGAAAGACTGTCAACTGCCCTTGCGCACCGCCAACAGGTAGTCGTAGCCGGTACTTTCGGTACGAAGCGATATCTCGGCACCCGGCAGTTCCTCGGCCCAGCTCATGACGCCCTCCGCCGTGCGATAGTTGAGTGTCCAGTTGGCGATGTAATCGAGCGGCCAGGGCATGTCTGTACCTGCCTTCATATTGCCCAGAAGGAGGAGACCGCCCGGACGCAGCGCGTCGTAGAGCCGTCGCGCGAGAATGCGGCAGGTACGGTCGCTGAAGTAGTCGAACAGTCCCGCGCTGTAGATCATGTCGAGCGGAGAGAACACGTCGCGCGGATGGAAATCGCGCAGCAGACGCAGGACCGAGATCTTGCGCAGGTCAATGCGAATCGGCGGTCCGCCGCGACGCCGGTCAAGGGCTCCTGCGATCGCGCGGCCGGCGAAGCGCAGCGCCTGCTCGTCCTGATCGAGCAGGACAAAGGAGATCGGCGCATCGGCACGCACGCCGTTGCCTGCGAACTCGGCGATCTCGCGGGCCGGACCGCAACCGAGACTGGCGATTGTCACGTTATGCGAGGCAGGCAGCCGTGCGACGGCATCCGCGATCGCATCATGCACCAGGTCCTTGCGTCGCACGACGAATTCACCGATTCGTATCGCGAGCGCGTGCGCGAGCCGCGCAAAAGGCGTCTCGCCCAGCGACGCGCCATCGTAGATGAAGTTCATGACCGCGTAGTCGCCTGCATACCCGAGCGGCTTGGCATAAGCCTGACGCCACAGCGGTGCATCGAGCAGCCTGCTGGTCAGGTGTGCCTCGGTATAGCTCTTCGCTGCCGCGACCTGCTCGACGTCCCGATTGATCTCCGCGAGGCATTCATCGGCCTCGGTCCAAATGACGCGCCAATCGCGCCACAGATTGTCCTTAGTTCTCGCGAAGAGGCCGTCGGGCAATGCGCGCGGCAAGCCGATTGCCTCCACTTGCGTACGGGCGCGGTAGTCCTCGAGCAGCGCGACAGTTGCATCGACGATATCGCGGTACTCGGGGCTCAGCTTGCCACGGGGCGCGCTACGCGCGACTTCCGCAAATTTATCCGGGAGATAGATCGATGTCGCGTCCATGGCGGCTACGCGGTCTGTTTCGAGGCATCGATGCCGCGCTTGGCTTCGTGTACTGCATGCAGGCCCACACCACCTGCAACTTTCCGTCCGGTGAGCAGATAGGTTTTGATGGTGATGCCGTGCTTCAACGTCAGGGGACCGCGCTCCTGGAACTCGAACTTGTTGCGCAGTCTCCAGTAACTGCTTTCCGAGACCTGGATTGCGCCAGGAATGCCTTCTTCCTGCAGGCGGCAGGCGATGTTCACCGTTTCTCCCCAGAGATCGAAGATCGGCACACGCGTGCCGATCACGCCCGAGACTACTGATCCGGTCGCCATGCCGATCCGCACCTGGAGCGGCAGGTCACTCTCCTTGCCGTAGGCCCGCACGAACGCCAGCGCCTCCACCGCGAACTCTGCCACCGCCGCCGCGCTGCGCGGCCATGGCGTGCGCACGCCCGCGACCACCATGTAGCAGTCGCCGATTGTCTTGACCTTCTCCACGCCGGTGCGCTCGGCGATATCATCGAAATTGGTGAAGATGTCGCTCAGCATCTCGATCAGATGCCCGGGCGCCAGGCGATGGCTTAGGGAAGTAAAGTCGACGATGTCGACGAACAATACGGTCGCCTCGCCGACCGCCTCTGCGATCGAGTTCTCCCCGTCGCGCAGGCGCTCCATGATGCGATCCGGCAGGAAATTACGCAGCATGGTGTCGCTGACTTTCTTTTCCTTGCGCATCCCATCCTCGAGCCTGAACGCATGTCGCTCCATCCATTCGAGCAGCGCCGTGTAGCTCAGGCCGATGACCGACGCCGAGACCACGAATACATTGTTGTTGAAGAACTCAAAGCTGCTTGCGCCCTTGATCGCGAGCATGGCATTGGCAAGGGTGATGATCGTCACGCAGGTGATCATCGCGGGCACTAACAGCAGGCGGATGACGCCGCAGGCATACATGATGACGAGCAGCAGCCCGGGCGTTCCGTACGTGAAGCCCTCGGGAAGGATGGCCAGCACGAACAGTATTCCGGTGGCTCCGAGCACGACGGTGGTGCTCAGAATGATCTGCGACCAGCGCTCGAAGGTCTGCAGGAAGGTGAAACCGAAGACAGCGACGGCGAAGAAGCTGAAGGGCAGGCGCACCGCGAGCGTGTAGAGCAGGGTGCCCGGATCGATGTAGAAGTCCCAGCCGATGAAGAAGAGGTACAGCGTGACCGCGATCGGCAGGGAAACGCGGATGAAGGGGATAGAGCGCTCCGCGTACCGCTTCTGGAAGCGGGCTTCCTTCTCGCCAACGAAACGTTCCATCGGGAACGCCATGACGTCCTTTCTCGTGGTAGCGCTGCACTTCAGCCCGAGTACTTGATAGCACCCGTTTCGTGACGTGTCGAGGCGGCGCGAACGCGCCGGGCGGTCGAAAAGCCCATGAATGTGAATTGCATCACGGGCGGCGAGCGGGTGGTGACAATCGTTTACACAAATCGCTGAGTCGCGCTCTCGATGCACTCGAGCGACATTGCGTCAGGGGACGCAACCGCACGCGGCGCCTGTCACAAAAGCGCAGTTACCATAGAAGGCGGGAAATTTTGAACGTGGCTTCCGGATGAAAGCCGGCGAGGTAACTTGGCTCCCCGAGTAGGGCTCGAACCTACGACCTGCGGATCAACAGATTTACCTGACTAGCTTAAGTTGTTGTTTTTGACCCGCCCTCACTCGCCAAGAACCGCCGAGACCGGTCAAGAAAGCTACGTTTTCGCTACGTTCCAATGTCTGGCGGATTCTCGAGAACGTCCGCTTTCGACCCGAAGCAGACACTCAGGGGACAACTGGATCCAGTAGACAGCGGTATCAGTGGCGGCTCATCCGAAGGTCTACGAGGCCGAACCGTGCAGTGCCCGAAGTGCAAGGCCCCGGTGCGCGTGATCGCGCTGATCGACGATCCGGGTGTGGTGCGGCGCATCCTCGAGCACCTGGGGCGCTGGGTGCCCGAGGCGACCGAGCGCGGCCCGCCCGCGAAGGCTCCCGGCCGGCC
>Ga0214471_10003691_pt1 | contig 11846 bp, 9 predicted proteins | sample RVTome_5_FD_207665 | JGI IMG/M metagenome (GOLD analysis project Ga0214471, IMG submission 207665) | Soil microbial communities from uranium-contaminated site in the Upper Colorado River Basin, Wyoming, United States - RVT142D155 | ecosystem: Environmental > Terrestrial > Soil > Contaminated >... | reverse complement strand
GCTCTCCCTGCGATTGGCCCTCGCGGACAGCGCCAATCGGGAGGCACACCTGGAGGCGGCGCGAACCCACTATCGTGAGGCCCTGCTGCTCCGGCCGCGGGACAGCGCGGCAAAGTGGAACCTGGAACTCGCGGTCCGGATGCAGTCTGGCGGCGACGGCGCCGCCCCGCCGCCGCCCAGTGGCGGTGGGGGCGGCGATCCGGGCGAGCCCCCCGCCGAACCGTCTGGACTCACCCGCTCGCAAGCCGAGGCCATTCTCGGGTCAATCGCGGAGGAGGAACGGGAGACCCGCCGGGCCGGCGTGCGGCGCAACATCGGTCGCGACCCGACCGGGCGGCGGAACTGGTGACGCTGGCCCTGGTGTTGCTCCTGGCCCCGCCCGCGGCCACGCCGCCGGAAAGGGCGCTTTCCGCGCAACAGGCGCAGGTGAGCGCCAGCGCCGACCGCACCACGGTCGCGGCGGGGGACACCATCGTCTACACGCTCCGGGTGGAAGCCCGCGGTGGGGAGCCCTTCCGCATCGAGGACCCTCCGGCGCCGGGGCTAGAGCTTCACAGCGCGCGAGAAAGTTCGTCGGTGGAGATCGCCGGCGACGGATCGCGCCGCGTCACGACCAGAATGCTGCGTTTGGTGGCGGTCCAGCCGGGCCTGTGGACCATCGGGCCGGCGCGGGTGGTGCAGGGCAACGCGGTGGTGACCACGGCCCCCATCGGCATCGAGGTCACCGGCGATCCCACGACCGCGCCGCTCAGCGGCGCGGCGTTGCGGGGGCTGATCGATCAGGCGCCTCCGCCCACGACCAGCGGTGAGGTGGCGGTCACGCTGGTGGCGACGCCGCGTACCGTCACTCTGGGCCAACAGCTCGATCTGCTTGCGCTGGCCTGGTTCCCCCGAGAAATCCGGGCCCGCATGCGGGCGCCGGCGACGTTCGAGCATCCGCGGGTGGCTCGCGTGTGGTCGTACCGCAACGTCACGCCGGCGGGCGTGGCCGCCACCCGCCGCGTCGGCAATACGACCTATGATCTCTTTGTGCAACACGAGACGTTGTTCCCTCTGCACGACGGCCCCCTTACGCTGGGACCAGCGGCGGTGTCCTACAGTTTTCCCCTCACCGTCTCCTTCCTGAGTCGGGAGGTGCGGCACGTGGTGCAGAGCGAGGCGGTGGTGGCCGACGTGCGGCCGTTCCCCGCCGCCGGGCGGCCCAGAACGTTCCGCGGCGCGGCCGGGATCGGGCTGGAAGTTGACGCGAGCCCGGCGGTCGTGGACCTGGCGGTGGGGGACGGGCGTCCGCTGTCGGTGACGGTGACCGGTCGGGGGAACGTGGCCTTGTGGCCGGAACCCGAGTTCCGTTGGCCGGCCGGTCTGCGCGTGTACCCCGGCGACGTGGAGGTGGCGGTGCACCGCGACGGCCTCGAGTTGATGGGCACCAAGACCTTCAGGTACCTGATTGTGGCTGATTCCGCTGGCGCCTATCGCATTGCGCCGGCGCAGTATCCTTTCTTTGATTGGCGCGCGGGGCGGTACGCGGAGCTGCGCACTGTCGCGCTCGAGGTGACCGCACGCCCGGGTCCGGGGAGGGCGTTGCCCGCGGTCGCCGCCCCCGCCGCGTTGCCGGCGGCGCCGTTCGTCCTGCCCCTCCGGCCCACCCGCCTTCCGCTGTGGAGCCTGTGGCTCATCGGGCTGTTGCCCCCGGCGTTGGTGTTGGTGGTGAGGACGCCGCGGTCCCGACGGGCCCGCTCGCTCACGCAGCCGCGCCGACCAGACGATCCCGCGTCGCTGCCGGGGCTGGAACGCCGATTTGCGGCGGCGTTGGCGCGCCTGGTTCCGGCGGCGGGGGACCGGAGCGGTTCCGAGCTGGTGGCCGCACTGCGCGCGGCCGGGATCGAGGCACCGCGCGCGCTGCACATCGCGCGGCTCCGCGACCGGCTGCGACAAGCCGCCTACGGCGGGGGCGCCCGCGACGCGGACGAGCTGTTTGCCGAGGTGCGTGAGGTGCTGGCGGGACCGCTCGGGGAGCGGGCGGCAGCGGGGCTTGGGTCCGGGTGGCCGTTAATGGTGTTGGGCACTCTGCTCCTGCCCTCGGCCGCGGGTGCCCAAGGGGCCAGCGCGGAACGTTTGCTGGCGGCGGGTGCCAATGCTGCTGCCGCCGACAGCTTTGCCGCCCGGGCGGTGCGGGAGCCCCGGAACCCGGCACACTGGTATCATCTGGGTGTCGCCTGGTTCGCCCTCGGCTCGGCCGAGCGGGCGCGGGCCGCCTGGACCCGGGCGTCTCGCCTGGCCCCGCGCAATCCGGAGATTCGCCGGGCGCTGGCCCGGACCGGTGGGGGTGATCCCCGGTCCCGGGGTCTGGAATGGATCGCGCCCGCGACGCCGGACGAAGCGCTTCTGGTCGCGTTGGCCTGCTGGCTGATGGGTTGGGCCATGATCGCGTTGCGGCGTGGCGGGCGTTGGGCAGCGAGCCTGGTGGGCCTGGGGCTGCTTGCCGCCGGCTTCGCCGCCGCGGTCGAGGCACGGTACCGGACGCCCACCGCAGTGGTTCTGGAGGGAGGCACGCCGTTGCGAGAAGCGCCCTATGGGAGTGCGCCCGCGGTGGACCGCCTGGCTTCGGGCTCCGCCGTACGGATCGAGGCCACGCGTGAGGGCTGGGTCCTGGTCGCCTTCGGAAACCGGCGGGGCTGGCTGGTGCGCTCCGAGGTGGTGCGGCTCTGATGGGGCGGATCGCCATTCTGCCACCTGCCGTGGCCGACCAGATCGCCGCCGGCGAAGTGGTGGAGCGCCCCGGCTCCGTGGTGAAGGAGCTGGTGGAGAATGCCCTCGACGCCGGGGCTACGGCGGTGTCCGTGGAGCTGGAAGGCGGTGGGACCATCCTCATCCGCATCAGTGATGACGGGTGCGGCATGGATGCGGACGATGCCCGGATGGCGGTGAGCCGACACGCCACCAGTAAGATTCGATCGGTGACGGATCTGGTCGGCGTGCCCACCTACGGGTTCCGGGGGGAAGCGCTCGCGGCCGTGGCGTCCGTTTCGGAGTTTGAGCTGGAGACGGCGACCACCGAGCACGGCGACGGCACGCGGGTGCGGGTAAGCGGCGGGCGCCTCGAAGGAACCGGGCCGACCGCGCGCCAGCGCGGAACCACGGTGACGGTGCGGCGGCTGTTCCACAACACGCCCGCCCGGCGGAAGTTCCTCCGAAGTGTCCGGGGCGAGGCCCGCGCGGCCATCGAGGCGGTGACCGTCCTGGCCCTGGCGCGTCTGGACGTCGAGTTCCGGGTGACCAGCGACGAGCGCGTGGTGCTGGAAGCGCCACGGGTGGCTGAGGTGGAGGAGCGGCTCGCGGCGCTGTTCGGACCCAAGCTGGCCGACACCATGGTGCCGGTCAGCGGCTCGAGCGGCTCCGTGTCGGTAGCCGGGTACGTGCAGCGGCCGGCGGACGCGCGGCCCGCTGGGCGAAAGGCCTATCTCTTTGTCAATGGACGGCCCTTCCGCGACCATTTTCTGGTCCGCGCGGCAGAGGCCGGCTATCGGGGAACCATCAACCCGGGACTGCGGCCCAGTCTCCTGCTTGCGATCCAGGTGCCGGGCAGCGCCGTGGATGTGAACGTGCATCCCGCCAAGCTCGAGGTGCGCTTTCGGGATCGCTTCTTCGTCGAGCGGATGGTAGAAGAAGCCGTCCGCGCGGCCCTGCGCCCGCTGGAAGCGGCGGCGGTGCTGGGTGACGCGGAGCGGGCCGCCGCGCCGCACGAGGTCCAGGGCATGGCGCCGCTGGGGTGGCGACCGGCCGGCGCCGCGCCCTTCACGCAACCGTCGCTCCCCATCGAGGCGCGGCCGGACGTAGGGCGCGTCCAGGGCATGGGCGATCCGGTGCAAGTCTTCGAGACGTACATCGTGTTCGCGTCGCCCGAGGGGTTGGTCATCGTGGATCAGCACTCGGCGCATGAGCGGATCCTGTACGAGCGCACGGTGGCGGCGTTGCGCGGGGACGGCGCTTCGGCCCAGCACCTGCTCCTGCCGCTCACCCTCGACCTCGAACCCGGCGAGCTGGACGTGGTGGAATCCCAGGGGGACTTGCTCCGCGCCGTGGGGTACAGTGTCGAGCCGTTCGGCGGCCGGTCGGTGGTGGTGCACACCGTTCCCAACCCCCACCCGCGGTTCGATGCCCGCCGCTGTCTGGAAGAGCTGGTGGCGGACTTCGCCCGCGGGCGATTCGGCGGATGGTCCAACCGGCTGGAACGGTTTGCCGCGACGTACGCCTGCCGGGCCGCGATCAAGGCGGGCCATCGGCTGTCCGCGCCGGAGATGCATGACCTCATTACCCGGCTGATGGCGGCGGAGCTGCCGCCGCACGATGTCCACGGCCGCCCCACCATCGTGCAGTTGCCACGCGAGGAGCTGGAGCGCCGCTTCGGTCGTGGCTAGACCGCTCGTGCCGGTCATCGTGGGTCCCACCGCCGTGGGCAAGACGGCCCTTGCCGTCGCGCTTGCGCGGCACTGGCCCATCGTGGTGATTTCGGCCGACTCGCGGCAGGTCTATCGCGGTCTGGACCTGGGGACCGGTAAGCCGTCCTCCAATGAACGCGTCCGCGTGCCTCACGAGGGGCTGGACATGGTCCAGCCGGGTGAGCGCTACAGCGCTGGCCGGTTCGCCCGGGATGCGGTGGAGTGGCTGCGCCAGGCGCAGATGAATGAACGACGCCCGGTCGTGGTGGGCGGCACCGGGCTCTACATCAGAGCCCTGGCGGATGGACTGTTCCGTGAGCCGCCCCTGGATCCGGACCGGCGACGCAAGCTGCAGCGGTGGGCGGCGGGCGAGCCATCGCTGGCGCGGTGGGCCACGCGCCTGGACCCGCGATACACCGGGGGCGGGCGGCAGCGTGCCGCGCGGGCGGTGGAGGTGGCACTGCTCACGGGTCAATCCCTCTCGTGGTGGCAGCGCGCGGCGCGCGCGGAGGGGGTGATGCGACCGGTGTACCTCCGGCTCACCCTGCCACGGGCGGTGCTCTACCGCCGGATCGCCGAACGGGTGACCGCGTGGCTCGCCGCGGGTTGGGTGGACCAAGTTCAGGCCGTTCTGCGAGGCGGCGTGGCTGCCGGGGCGCCCGGGCTCGACGCCGTGGGGTATCGGGAGATCGTCCGGAATCTCCAGGGCGATCTGCCGGCGGACGATCTGCCGGCGGCCATTACCGCGAGCACGCGCCGCTATGCCAAGCGCCAGGAGACGTGGTTCCGGCATCAACTGGGGGACGAGGCGGTGATCACGCTGGACGCGAGCGAGTCTCCCGACACTCTGGCGCTGCGGTTCATTCATCATTGGGACACCACCTACGTCTGATGCGCATCGGGATCACGTGTTACCCCACCTACGGAGGGTCCGGCGCGGTCGCCACCGAGCTGGGCATCGCGCTGGCGCATCGGGGCCACGAAGTGCACTTGATCTCCTACGCGTCGCCCTTCCGGCTCCGCCATTTTGCCGAGCATGTGTTCTTTCACGAGGTGGACACCTCCAGCGGGGCGTACCCGCTGATGGAGTATTTCCCATACGACCTGGCGCTCGCGGTCAAGCAGCATGAAGTCGCGCGTCGGGAGCACCTGGACATACTCCACGTCCATTACGCCGTGCCGCACGCCACGGCGGCGTTTCTTGCCAAGCAGATGCTGGCCGCCGAGCGCGATCTCCCGGTGGTCACCACGCTTCACGGGACGGACATCACCCTGGTGGGGCAGGCCCGCTCGTTCTTCACCATCACCAAGTTTTCCATTGAGCGGTCCGACGCCGTCACGGCGGTATCGGCGTACTTGCGGGAAGAGACTTACCGTGCGTTCGACTGCGGCCAGTGCGGGATCGAGGTGATCCCAAACTTCGTGAACCTCCAGGAGTATTTCCCCCACGACGCGGCGGTACGACCCGACTTTGCGCCACCCGGGAAGAAACTGATCATGCACGTGTCGAATTTCCGGCTGGTGAAGCAGGTGCCGGAGGTGGTGCGGGTGTATGCCCAGATCCGCGCCTCCGTGCCCTCGGTCCTGGTGCTGGTGGGAGACGGGCCGGGGCGCGATGAAGCCGAGTCCGAGGCCGAGCGGCTGGGCGTGCAGGACGACGTGTTCTTTCTGGGCAAGTTGGATACGGTGGCGGACCTGTTGCAGGCCGCGGACTTGTTCCTGATGCCGAGTCTCTCGGAATCGTTCGGGCTGGCCGCGCTGGAGGCCATGGCCTGCGGCGTGCCCGTCGTTGCGACGCGGATCGGGGGCCTGCCGGAAGTCGTGGTGGAGGGACAGACGGGATGGCTGGTGCCCCCGGGGCCGACCAAGACCGAGGTGATGGCGGAGCGCGGAATCGCGGTGCTCCAGGATCCAGCACTGTGGCGGCGCACCCGCGAGGCCGCGGTGGAGCGGGCCCGCGAATTCTCGGTGGACCGCGTGGTGCCCCTCTATGAAGCGCTGTACCGGAGGCTCGCGGGCGGGTGACCTGGTGGGAGGGGGCGGTCCTGGGACTGGTGCAGGGGCTGACCGAGTTCCTGCCGGTGTCCAGCTCCGGCCATCTGGTGGTGGCGGAGGCCGCCTTGAGGCTGCGGATGCCGGGCGTCGCGTTCGACGTGTTGCTTCACGTTGCGACGCTCGGCGCCGTAGTGTTGGTGTATCACCGGCGCATCGGGAGCCTGCTGGCTGGGCTCGGTCGGGGCCATGGCGGTGCCACGCGATCCGTGGGGCTTCTCGCGCTCGCCACGGTGCCGGCCGGGCTTGCCGGCGTGTTGCTGGGCGACATGTTCCAGCGGGCGTTTGACTCGCTGCGGGTGGTCGGTGTGGACTTCATGATTACGGGAGCGGTCCTGTGGAGCACGCGGCGCCTGAGTGGCGGCGCGCGCACGGAACCGACCGTCGCCGGCGCCGGGGCTATTGGCCTGGCCCAGGCGTTGGCCATCATGCCCGGCATCTCGCGGGCCGGCTCGACGGTCGCCGCTGCCCTGTGGGCCGGCGTCGCGCCGGCGCGAGCTGCGGAGTTCTCTTTTCTCATGGCGATCCCGGTCATCCTGGGCGCGGCCGTGCTTGAGCTGCCGGAGCTGGCGGGCGGGACGCCCGGCGCCGGCCCGGCCTCCCTGATCTGGGGCGCGGCAGCCGCCTTCGGTTCGGGGATCGTGGCGATTAAGGTGCTGGTGCGCGTCCTCGAACGAGGGGCCTTTTACCGATTCGCGCCATATTGCTGGATAATCGGCGCGGGCACGATCCTGTGGTCGTTCGCGAGTTGAGGTACGACGGATTCACTGCGGCCGAGCTGGCCGATCGGCTGGACTCGCCGCGGTGTCTGGTGCTGTCTCGCGTGACCAGTACCCTCGACTTGGTGCATGCCCTGGCGGCTGAGGGCGCGCCGGCGGGCACGGTGGTGCTGGCCGACGAGCAGGTGGCCGGCCGGGGACAGCGGGGCCGGGTGTGGCTCAGCCCGGCGGGCGTGGGCGTGTGGCTGGGGTATCTGGTCCGGCCCGATACCTGTGCGGCGGGTGGCGTGCTGTCGGTGCGGGTTGGTTTGGCCGTGGTCGCCGCGCTCGGCGACCTGAGCGCCTCCGCCCAGCTGAAGTGGCCCAACGACATCCTGCTCGACGGCAAGAAGCTCGCCGGCGTGCTCTGCGAGGCGCGCGCGGTCGCAGGCGAGCCAGGGTGGGTCGCGGTGGGGATCGGGCTCAACGTCCGCGGTCCGTTGCCCGGCGAGGTAGCGGAACGCGCCGTAGCGCTGGCGGACGTGGTCGCCGGAGTCACCCGAGCCCGCGTGCTCGAGCGGCTGGTACCGCGGCTGCACCGGCTGGCCCACGATGCCAAACTCACGTCGGAGGAGCGGGCGGTGTTTGAGCGCCACGATTGGCTCGCGGGGCGCTTGATCCGGGAGCCGGTGCAGGGCTGGGCTTCCGGCATTGACGCGGACGGTGCCCTCCTGGTGGCCGGTGCGGCGGGCCGGCACCGGGTGATGTCCGGGTCCATCGTCACCGCCTGACTCACATGCTCCTCGCCTTCGACATCGGCAACACGGAGATCACCGTCGGCCTGTTCGCCGGCGACGTGCTGCGGGCACGGTGGCGGTTCACCACCGCCACCCAACGGACCGCGGACGAGTGGGCGGCGGCGATCACCACGCAGCTGGTGAACGCCGGGCACTCGACCCACGAGGTGCGCGCCGCGGTCGGGGCGTCAGTTGCCCCAGCGGTGACCGAGGCGTTGGCGGACGGAGTGGCGCAGGCCACGGGTGCGCGGCCCTGGCTGATCGTGGCGGGCTCGCCCTTGCCGGTCATGTTGGACGTGGACGAGCCCATGACGGTGGGCGCGGACCGGATCGTGAACACTCTCGCGGCCTGCGAGCTGTTCGGCCGGGATACCATCGTGGTGGATTTCGGCACGGCGACCACGTTTGACTGCATCACCGCCGACGGCCGGTTCATCGGCGGGGTCATCGCTCCGGGAGTCCAGACGGCCGCCGAGACCCTCACCCGGCGCGCGGCCAAGCTGCCGGCCACCGAGCTGCTGCCGCCCGATCGCGTGATTGGCCGCCGCACCGAGGCGTGTATCCGGGCGGGCGTGCTATATGGAGCGGCCGATGGGGTGGACGGCATCGTCCGCCGGATCAAGGCTGAGTGGCCCGGGGAGCAGGTTCCCCTGGTGGTGGCGACCGGTGGGCTGGCTGCCCGGGTGGCGCCGCTGGCGCGGGAGATAGAGCGCGTGGAGCCCGACCTCACTCTGGTGGGCCTGCGGCTCGCCGCCCGGCATCTCGGTCTCACCTGGTAGGACGGTTGAAGTCGCCGCACCGCCGCGCTAATCTGTACGCCACCATACGCATCCCGAATCTTCCGGAGCCCGCATGACGTCAGCAGCCGAGCCGAGCGTCGCCGATCGCAGTGATGTCCGCACCATCGTAGGTGGGGGGGCCAAGTTGGGCGGCGTCGCGGTGGTGGGCGTGGTGCTGTTTGCCCTCCTGTCGCGCGTGATCAGCGGCTCCGTCGAGGTCATCGTGCAGTCAGTGCTGGTGCTGCTGGGCGGGGTGGTCTTTGCCTACGTTCCGGCCTTCTGGGTGCGTCCGCGCGGCGTGGACGGGATTGGGTGGACGGCCATGCTTGGGCTGATGGGCGCCCTGTTCTTCACGGTGGTGGACACGGCGGTGCTGCGGCCGCTGAAACTCTACCACTGGACCTGGGACCAGATCGGCGGAGGGAGTGGATTCTGGTACATCCCGGTCTGGTGGATGGGCTCGGCGTTTCTCGCGTGGCTTGGAGGGTGGGTATGGGCCCGCGCCGGAGGTGCGAACATCGCGCCGCGTGCCGGCCAGACGGCGGGCGTCGGCGTCGTGCTGTTCGCCATCATCGTGCTCACCGGCATCCTCCCGTTCCACGCCGGGACCGCGGCGCTTGCGGTCACGCTGGGTCTCATTGCCACGGTTCCGCTCACGGGTTCTGCGCGCGGCGCGTGAGCGGTGGAGGCCGATCAGGCCGCCGTTGGCTTCGGCTGGGTGGTTGGCTGCTCACGCCACTGGTGGCGTGGGCAGTCGCGTTTTTGGGTGGATGGTTGGGGGCGGTCGTCGGTGCCAGGCTGAGCACACCGGGCTACGCGCTGGGCGCCATTGTGGTTGGCGCGCTGGCGGGCGCCACGCTGGGCGTGTTCGGCTGGTCGCGGGTCATGCTACGTACACCCGGCTCCAAGGAGTCCGAGCCGCCGCTCGGGGCCCATGACGACGCCGGCGGCTGAGCGTCCTCGGCGGGAAACGTGGGATCGCTATTGGGGCGACAAGGCCGGGGCGGCGGAGGTCTATCCCGCGGTCTCCGATCTCCTGGGCGAGATCACCCGGGTGGTCCCCGATCTCGGGGGGAAACGCGTGCTGGAAGTCGGCGCCGGTACGGGCCGCGAGGGACACCAGCTCGCCGATCGCGGCGCCCGCGTCGTGGCGCTGGATTTCTCGCCCGAGGCCTTGCGTCTGTCCCGCCAGATCTCGCCCCGCGTCCGCCTGGTTCGAGGCGATGCGCTGGCCGCGCCGTTTGGTGACGACACGTTCGATCTGGTCTACCATCAGGGCCTGCTTGAGCATTTTCGCGACCCGGAGCCGCTGCTCCGCGAAAACCGGAGACTGCTGCGGTCCGAGGGGCTCTTGCTGGTGGACGTGCCGCAGGCCTTTCACGGGTACACCGTGGTGAAGAAGTGCCTGATTGCCGTGAACCGCTGGTTCGCCGGATGGGAAACGCAGTTCTCTCCGGGCGCTCTCCAGGGCTTGGTGGAGCGGACCGGGTTCCGTTGCATCCGGAGGTACGGGTACGGCATGCATCCGGGGTTGACCTATCGGGTGGTCCGTGAAGGGTTGCGGTGGGTGGGGATCCGGTTGCCGTTGGAGCCGTCCCTGGGACCGTTCCAAGGCCTCTATCGGGGGTGGCACGGTTTGCTCCGCGGGATCGAGCGGTCGGCGATTGGGCCGTACGTGGCGTTGACGGTTGGCGTCATTGCGCGAAAGGTGGAATAGGGGTGCGAACGCGAGGCAAAGCGGTGGAACGGGCTCGACCGGTTCGGTGGCTTGCCGTGGCGGTTGGCCTGTTGCCTGGGGCGGTGATTCCGGCCTGGGGACAGTCGGACGGAGGCGGCGCGGTCGCGGCGGCCTCGATGACCCGGACCCCGCCGGTGATTGATGGACGCTTGACCGAGCCGGAGTGGCAAGCGGCGCCCGTCATTGGTCCGTTCACCCAGCACGAACCGCTTGAAGGCCGACCGTCCACCGAGCGTACGGAGGTTCGCGTCCTCTTCGACGGCGACGCCGTGTACATCGGGGCGTGGCTGTTCGACAACGAGCCGGCGGGGATCGTACGGGGCGAAACCCGACGCGACGCAGCGGTGGACAACACCGACGCGTTTCTGATTGTGCTGGATACGTATCTCGATCGGCAGAACGCCTTTGTGTTTGGCACCACGCCGGCCGGGATCGAGTATGACGGGCAGGTGACCCGGGAAGGCGGCGGAGGCGGCGGGCAGTCGGTGCGGGCGCAGGGTGGGGCCGCGGCGGGCTTCAACCTCAACTGGGATGGCAGCTGGGAGGTCGCCACGTTCCAGGATGAGCGCGGCTGGTATGCCGAGTTCCGCATTCCGTTCGGCACCTTGCGCTACGGCGGCGGCGGCGTGCAGCGGTGGGGGCTGAATCTCGCCCGGCACATCCGGCGGAAGAACGAGCAGGCCTACTGGTCGCCCGTGGGGCGCCAGTTCGATCTGTGGCGGATTTCCGGGGCGGGAACGCTTGAGGGGATGGTGGCGCCCACGCGGCGCCCCGTGGCGCTGACGCCGTTCGTGCTCAACTCCGCGGCGCGGGACTACACCGGCGCGGCGCCGCCCTGGCCCACGGCGTGTCAGGGCGGGCGCCTGTCGTGCCGGTACACCATGGGCAGCCTCCGCGGCGAGTTCGCGTCCGGGGCGGACGCCAAGATCGGCGTCACCCCGAGCCTCACGCTCGATCTCACCTACAACACGGATTTCGCCCAGGTCGAGGTGGACGAGCAGCAGGTAAATCTCACGCGGTTCAACCTCTTCTTCCCGGAGAAGCGCCCCTTTTTCCTGGAGAACGCGGGCCTCTTTTCCGTCGGCACATCCACGCAGGGAGGCGGCCAGTCCGTCGAGATGTTCTTTAGTCGGCGGATCGGCATCGGATCGGACGGGTCGCTGGTGCCGATCGTGGGCGGCGGCCGGCTCACCGGCAAGATCGGTGGCGTGAACGTCGGCGTGCTGGACATCCAGACGGACGCGGTGGGCGCGATGCCCGCCCACAACTACGCCGTGGCGCGCCTGGTGCGCGAACTGCCCAACCGCTCCCGCGTCGGGGCGATGGTGATCAATCGGACGGCG
>Ga0214471_10003690_pt1 | contig 11847 bp, 9 predicted proteins | sample RVTome_5_FD_207665 | JGI IMG/M metagenome (GOLD analysis project Ga0214471, IMG submission 207665) | Soil microbial communities from uranium-contaminated site in the Upper Colorado River Basin, Wyoming, United States - RVT142D155 | ecosystem: Environmental > Terrestrial > Soil > Contaminated >... | reverse complement strand
GACGCGTGACGGGAACGAGTCCCAGCGCCCCCACCTCGTGCCCAGCCCGCCGGCACCGGCACCCCGCCGCGTGAACGACTGACTCGCGAAACTAACCCAGTCCGGCCACGAACCGCGTCATCGCGGCGGTGAAGGGGGCGGGGGCGTCGAGGGTGAGGTGGTGGTAGGCGTTGGGGATGGTGACGAGGGAGGCGCGGGGGATCGACGCGCGGACCTTGTCGGCCATGTCGGCGGTGAGGACGGGGGACAGGGCGCCGCGCACGACCAGGGTGGGCGCCGTGATCCGGGGCAGCAAGGGCCAGGCGTCCACGGGGCGGCGCTCGCCGTGGGTCTGGGGATCGAAGCGCCAGCCCCAGCCGCCGTCGCGGCGGGCCACCGCCTCGCGGGCGATGTGGGCGAGCAGCGCCGGCTGGGCGAGCGTCTCGCGGGGCAGCAGCCGGAAGGCGGCGGCCGCCGACTCCGCGCTCAGGTGCACACGGGGAGCGCGCAGGCCGCGCGCGTGCATCACATTCAGGCGTTCGGGCGGGATGGCCGGCCGCGAGTCGATGATCACGAGGGCGGCCACCCGCTCGGGGTGCCAGGCCGCGAACGTCATCGCGTTGTGCCCCCCCATGGAGTGGCCGGCCAGGATCATGCGGGCCCAGCCCATGGCGTTCATCACGTCCAGCAGGTCGCCGGCGAAGTCCTCCGTCCCGTAGGCCGGTGGCACCGCCCACTGGCTCTGACCGTGACCGCGCTGGTCGAGCGAGACGACGTGGAAGCGATCGGTGAACGCGGGCGTCACGGCGTCGAACCAGTGGGCGTGAGCGGCGCCGCCGTGCAGAAAGCACAGGGCCGGCGCCCCCGGCGGACCGGATTCCAGCAGATGCAGCGTCAGAGCATTGATGGTGAGCACGCGCGAGCGTGCGTGCTCGCAGCCGAGTGGTGGCGTCATGTGCGCGATTGTACGTCGGTCGGCGCAGCGACGATCGCACTCCGAGATTTTGCTTGGAGGCGTTCGGACCGGGCGGCTATTGTCGAAAAACCGATGCACGAGGTCCTCGCCGACGGCACCACGCGTCGTAACGATCTCCTCGACGGCGGCTACACCGTGCTCCTGCTGACCCTCGCCTTCCTGACCGGTTACGGCGTGCTGGCTCCGTCCGCTGCCGTTACGCCCCCGGCTCCGGTGGCCCGTGTCGGCAGCGTCGCGGCCGTGCCGAGCGCTGGCGCGCCCCCGCTCGCTTCCCCCATCCGGTCGGCCGAGCGTCCGGCCGCGAAGGCGGCCGATTCGCCGCCGGCGGCGGCCCGGCTGTCGCCGGCGACGGTGGATCTGGTCAGGCCCCGGCTTGAGGCGCGGCCGCCGGCGCTGGAGCCCCACCCCTGGAGGCCCGCCGAGACGACGCCGCCTCCGGAAGCGCCCTGGCCCTCGCCGGCCGTGAGCGGGCGCGTGCTCGACAGCGAGGGCAAGCCACTGATCGGCGCCTCGGTGGTGGTCGGGGGCGTCGAGGTGCGGACCGGCGACGACGGCGTGTTCAAGCTGGACAAGGTCGCGCCGGAGGCCGGGCTGCTCGTCAAGATGCCGGGGTTCGAAAAAAGGCTGGTCGGCCCGACGCGCGGCGCCGTCGAGGTCGCCCTCAAGCCCCACGCCGTCAAGGCCGCCTACCTCACCTACTTCGGGGTGGGCGACCGGGGGATCCGGGGTCGTGTGCTCGACCTCACGGCGCGGACCGAGCTGAACGCCGTGGTCATCGACGTCAAGGGCGACCGCGGCTGGGTCCTCTATCGCACCGAGGTCCCCCAGGCGGTGGCGATCGGCGCCCAGGGGCCGGGAACCCTGCGTGCCTTCGACACGCTGATGGCCGACTTCAAGGCCCGCGGCATCTACACCATCGCCCGCATCGTGACCTTCAAGGACAACATCCTGGCCACCGCCCGTCCGGACCTGGCCGTCATCGACACCCGGACCGGCCAGCCGTGGATCGACAACGAGAAGCTCGCCTGGGTGGACCCCTTCCGCGAGGAAGTGTGGGCCTACAACATCGCCATCGCCCAGGAGGCGATCCGGCGGGGCTTCGACGAGATCCAGTTCGACTACGTGCGCTTCCCGACCGACGGCAAGCTCGGCGCCGCCCGCTACGCCCGGCCCGTCAACCGGGAGACGCGCCTGCCCGCGGTCGCCGCCTTCCTCGAGCGGGCCCGCCGCGAGCTGGGCGCCTCCGGCGCCTTCGTGGCCGCCGACGTGTTCGGCTACACCGCCTTCAACGAGAACGACACCGACATCGGCCAGCGGATCGAGGAGCTGGCACCGCACCTCGACTTCATCTGCCCGATGGTCTACCCGTCGGGCTATCACAAGGGCATCCCCGGCCACTCCAATCCCGTCCTCGTCCCCTACAAGGTCGTCCACGAGAGCGTCCGGCTGATCCGCAAGCGCGCGGGCGGCACGGTGGCCCGCGTGCGCCCGTGGCTGCAGGACTTCCGCGACTACGCCTTCGACCGGCGGATCTTCGGGGTGCCCGAGATCCAGGCGCAGATCCGGGGCAGCGATGACGCCGGGGGCTCGGGCTGGATGCTCTGGAACCCGCGCAACGACTACACGGGCTCGGCGCTGCGGCCCAAGGACACGCTGGCGGCGCGGTGAGACTGGTTCTCGTCGGCGTCCTGCTGCTGACCGCCGCCCTGATCCTCGCCTCGTTCTCCGTGGCCGAGCCGCCGCCGGCCGACGAGCTGGGCCGCGTGATGATCCTCGAGTATCACAAGATCGACGACCCCGAGGAGCGCTGGACGCGGACGCCCGAGAACTTCCGTCGCGACCTGGAGGCCCTCTACGCGCGCGGCTATCGGCTGCAGAGTCTCACCGCGCTGCTGGAGGGGCGCATCACGACGCCGGCCGGCACGACCCCCGTCGTCCTGACCTTCGACGACTCCTCGGCCGGGCAGTTCCGCTACCTCACCCGCAACGGCGCGCTGGAGATCGACCCCAGGTCGGGGATCGGCATCCTGGAGGCGTTCATCCGCGACAAGCCGGATTTCGGCCGGGCGGCGACGTTCTTCGTGCTGCCGGGCGCCAAGCGGCCCAATCGCCTCTTCGACCAGCCCGAGCACGACGGCCGCAAGCTCCGCTGGCTGGTCGAGCAGGGCTACGAGCTGGGCAACCACACCCTCTGGCACGCCAACCTCGGCAAGTACGACGAGGCCACCGTGCGCGCCCAGCTGGCCGACGCCCAGGTCTGGGTGCAGCGCCACGTGCCCGACTACCGCTTCCGCACGCTCGCCCTGCCCCACGGCGTCTACCCCAAGGACGTGAGCTGGGCCGTGAGCGGCACCGCCAAGGGCACCACCTACCGCCACGACGCCATCCTCATGGTCGCCGGCGGCGCCGCCCCCTCGCCTTACGCCCGATCCTTCGACCCCCTCCGCCTCCCCCGCATCCAGGCCGTCGAATCCGACCTCAAACGCTGGCTCACCCACTTCGACCGCCACCCCGCCGACCGCTTCATCAGCGACGGCAACCCCACCACCATCACCATCCCCGCCCCCAAGAAAGAACGCCTCCGCCCCAACCTCCCGCCCCACCTCAGGGTCATCGAACGCTAGAGAATCACCCGCCGTCGTCCCCCGTCCGAGGCCCGCGGAAAGCTACCCGTCCGCCGTCGCCGGTCACCACCGCCAGCACGCCAGGTCGACCCGTGTCCATCAAGGGAGTGCGCCCGGGTGGCGTGGGGGGTGGGGTCCGCCGACCCGTTTCACTCCCAACGACGACTGCGCGCATCGGGTGTGTGGCTTCCGCGACGGTCCCACGCCGCGCCGCTCGTGGTCGGCGGACCCCACCCCCCACGCCACCCGAGCGCACGGCATGAGAGGTGAACGCGAACCCGCGAGGAGGCGCTAACGGTAGATGAGGTACGACGCCCGGCGGTTCAGGAAGCTGGTACGCGCGCTCTCCGCCCAGGCCAACACGCGCGGCAGAGGATCGTCGCGCAGGAAAGCCCACATGGTCGACCGGTTGACGAGGAGGTTCTGGATCGCTTCGGGCTTGAACTGGTCGCGGTGACGCGCGCGCAGCACGCGGGCCAGCGACAGCCCAACGGTCACCGGCCGGATCGCCTCGCGGTCGGTGACGCGGAGCCGAACACCGCCGCAGGGCAGCCGCGCGTACACGTTCTCGGTGGGAATGAACACGACGGGCTCGAACGTCACGCCCGGCAGCCGCAGGTCGTTCAGCGCCGTCGCCAGGCCGTGGGGCTCGATCCAGGGCGCGCCCACCACCTCGAACGGCGCCTCCGTCCCCCGCCCGACCGAGAGGTTCGTGGCCTCGAGCAGGCCGACCCCGGAATACAGCAGCGCCTGGGTCATCGACCGGATGTTGGGCGATGGGTTCACCCACGGCAGCGCGGTCTGGTCGTACCAGCGGCCCCGCTCCCAGCCCTCGAGCGGCACCACCGTCAACGACACCGGGATCTGGCGCTCGGCGGCCGCCATGCGCCCGAACTCGCCGATCGTCATGCCGGTCCGCACGGGTATGGGATGCGGGGCCGTGAACGAGGCGAGGTCGGCGTCCATCAGCGGCCCCTCGACGTAGCGTCCCGTGATCGGGTTGGGCCGGTCCAGCACCAGCACCGGGATACCCTGCCGCGCCGCCTCTTGCATGACGTACACGAGCGTCGTCAGGTAGGTGTAGTAGCGGACCCCGACGTCCTGGATGTCGAACACCAGCAGCGTGACGTCCTTGAGCATGGCCGCGGTCGGGCGCTTGACGGTGCCGTACAGGCTCCAGATCGGCACCCCGGTGACGGCATCGCGGCCGTGCGCCACCTCGGTGTCGGCGTCGCCGGTGATGCCGTGCTCGGGCGAGAAGATCGCCGCCAGCCGCACGCCCGGGGCGGCCGCCATCAGGTCGACGTTGCGGCGGCCGGCGGCGTCCACGCCGGTCTGGTTGGTGACGAGGCCCACCGCGTAGCCGGCCAGCGGCGCGAAGTTCTGGCGCGCGAGAACGTCGAGGCCGGTGCGGACGGGCCCGGCGGGGGCGGTGGGAGGCGGCTCGGCGGGGGCGGTGAGGGGCGGCTCGGCGGGGCCGTCGGCGGCCGGCGAGGTCGACTCGCCCTCGGCGCCGGGCGGCTGCGAAGCGCCGAACAGAGTGGCGCCGACCGCGGCGGCGACCCGCACCCGCAGCTCGCGGATCTTGGCGGCGCCCCCGCCGTTGGGGTGCACGCGGTTGGTCAGCACGATCAAGTAGACGCCGGTCCGGGGGTCGATCATCACCGACGTGCCGGTGAACCCGGTGTGGATCGCCGTCTCCGGCGGGAAGAACGGCAGCATCGAGCGCGCGTAGACCGAGGAGATGTCCCATCCCAGCGCCCGGCTGCCGCTACCGTCGGCGGTGCGCGTCCACATCGCCTCGACCGTCGGCGGCTTGAAGACGCGCACGGTACCCAGCGCGCCGCCGCCGACCAGCATGCGGCACAGCCGGGCCAGGTCCTCCGCCGTCGAGAACAGGCCGGCGTGCCCGGCCACGCCGCCGAGCAGCCGCGCGCGGGAGTCGTGCACGGCGCCGAGCAGCATCCGGCCGTTGGCCCACTCCGTCGGCGCGATGCGGCCGCGCAGGGCGGGACCGGGGTTGAACGTGGTGTCGCGCAGCCCGAGCGGCTTGAAGACCGTCCGGTGGAGATAGCGGTCCAGCGGCTGGCCGCTCACGCGCCGCACCACCTCGCCCAGCAGGATGAAGCCGACGTCGCTGTACTGGGTGGCGGAGCCCGGCGCATAGTCGAACGGCAGCCGGTTCAGCGCCCGCACGGTCCCGACGTGGCCCACCTTCACCGTGCCCGGCGGCGGAATGGCCGGGAATCCGGCGCTGTGGGTGAGCACCCGCTGGATGGTGACCTGCGAGAACGCCGGCTTCCGGAACTCCGAGAGATAGCGGCCCAGCGGGGCGTCGAGCTTCACCGCCCCGCGCTCGACCAGCGACATCACGGCCAGGGTGGTGCCGAGCGGCTTCGTCAGCGACGCGACGTCGAAGATCGTGTCGGTCGTCATCGGCGCCGGGTCGGGGACGAGGCGCCGCGACCCGTACGCGCGCCACAGCAGGACGTCGTCGCCCCGGCCGACCAGCACCACCACGCCGGGGATCTCGCCGGACTGCACGGCCTCGCGGGCGACCTCGTCGACGGCGGCGAAGTCGAGCGGCTGGGCCGGGACGGGAACGACCGCGAGCAGCACGGCGGCCAGGGCGAGGAGGAGGAGCGTGGAGCGAAGACGGCGGGCGTGGACCACGCTCCGATCTTAGCAGGCAGCGTTCGGCGGCCCGGAGAAGATATATCCTAATGGCGATGTCGGCGACGCGTCGAATCTTCGTGACCGGTGCCACCGGCTTCGTCGGCCGCGCGGTGATCCCGGCGCTCCAGGCCCACGGCCACGCCGTGCGCTGCCTGGTCCGCCGCGGCTCGGAGCCCGCCCTGCGAGGGCTGGAGGCGATCGAGCGTGTCGAGGGCGACGTGCTGTCGCCCCCCACGCTCGAGCGCGGCCTGGCCGGCTGCGACACCGTCATCCATCTGGTCGGGATCATCCGCGAGCAGCCGGGGCGGCTCAGCACCTTCGAGCGCATCCACACCCAGGGCACCGTCAACGTGCTGGAGGCGGCGGCCGCCGCCGGCGTCCGTCGCTATCTGCACATGAGCGCGCTGGGCAGCCGGGCCGGGGCCCGCGCGCGCTATCACCGGAGCAAGTGGGCGGCCGAGGAGGCCGTGCGGGCCGGTCCGATCGCGTGGACGATCTTCCGGCCATCCATCATCTACGGCCGCGGGGACGAGTTCGTGAACCTGCTGGCCGGCATGGTCGGGCGCTTCCCGGTCGTCCCGGTGATCGGCAGCGGCCAGCAGCGCCTGCAGCCGGTGCCGGTGGAACACGTGGCGGAGGCGTTCGCGCGCGCGGTCGATTTGCCGGCGACCGCGAAGCACGCTTACGAGGTCGGCGGCCCCGAGGCCGTGACCATGGTGCGCCTGCTGGATCTCATCGGCCAGGCGCTCGACCGGCCGCGCGTGCGCAAGCTGCACGTGCCGCTGGGCCTCGTGCGCCCCGTCACGCGCCTGCTGCACCGCCTGCCGGGCTTTCCGCTCACGCCCGACCAGCTGCTGATGCTCGAGGAAGACAACGTCTGCGACCCGCAGCCGTTCCACGCCACGTTCGGGCTGACGCCCATGCCGCTCGCGGCCGGGCTTCGCGCCATGCTGAGCTGACGGCGGTGCCCTTCCGCCATCCGGACCGCTCGCACGATCTGGGCACGCGGATCGAGCTGGAGGTGCGCGAGCGCATCGAGGAGGCCGTCGACTACGTATGCCTGGAGGCGCTGGTGCGCGCGCGCCGGGCGCGCGGGCTGCCGCCGCCGGCAGCCGACAATCCTGCCGACCGCCGCGGGTACGAGGCAAACGTCCTGGCGTTCCTCCAGCTGCTGCGCCAGGAGGTCGCGGCCAGCCTCAGCCCGGAGCAGCAGCAGAAGATGCCCCGCCCCGCGGCGACACCGGACGATGAGCAGGCACCACTGCTGGCGGTTCAGGTGGCGCTGGCGCGGCTGCTCCCCGACTACTGGCAGCGTTTCGAGGCCATCAGCACGCGCTACCTCGCCGAGCCCGACGCTTCGTCACGCGGCGAGGGCGGCCTGCTCGCCCGCCTCTTCGGGCGCCGCTGAGCGCCGCCACGCCGCCAGCGCCCAGAGATTTTCGACGTCTTCGAGCGCGCGGCGCCATCGGCCGTAACCTTCGAGCAGCGCCGCCCGGGCAGCCGCAAGCTGGGTGTCGCCCTCGTCCAGCCGTGCGCGGAGCAGCGGGTTGGCTGCGGCCGCCTGTGCGAGGCTGCCGTTCGGCACGGACGCCGCCAGCCGATCGACCAGGAACGTGAGCTCCTCGTACATGACGCGATCTACCGGGTTCATCAGGCACCTCCGGCCCTCTGCTTGCCTTATACTCAACACTAGTTGAGTATATGTCAAGCCCCATCTTCCTGACTCGGCGCGAGGTCGTCGCCGTGTTCGTCGCCAAAGCGATCCGGACCTTCTGCTACGGCTACCTCGGCATCCTGCTGCCGCTCTATCTGGCCGATCTCGGAACGTCGGCCGCGGGCGTGGGGGCGTTCGTGACCCTGACCCTGGTGGCGAGCGCCACGCTGACCTGGGCCGTCCGGGCGCCGGCCGAGCGGTTCGGCGCCAGGGCCGCGCTCGTCGGGCTGGCGGCGCTCACCGCGGTGGCCGCGGTGCTCTTGCTGGCGTCACGCGATCCGTGGCTCGTCATCGTGGGCGCGATGCTCGGCAACGTCGCCGTCGGCGCTGGCGAGACCGGCCCCTTCCTGTCCATCGAGCAGGTCGTCATCGCGCGCGTGGTGGGGCCGGGGCAGCGGACGACCGTGTTGAGCCTCTACAACCTGCTCGGCTACGCGGCGGCGGCACTGGGGGCCGCCGCGGTCGTGGCCGGGACGCCCCGCACGCTCTTCGCGATGTTCCTGGCCGGCGCGCTCGTGCAGGTCGCCGCCTATGCCGCCCTCGGCCCGGTCTCGCTGGCCACCCGCCCCGCGGCGCCGGCGGTGCGCTCCACTCCCGTGATCCGGCGCATGGCCGCGCTCTTCGCGCTCGACTCGTTCGCCGGCGGTTTCGTGCTGCAGTCGCTGATCGCCTATTTCCTGCACGTGCGGTTCGGCCTCGGCCTCGAGGCCCTCGGGCGCGTCTTCTTCGTCGCCCAGGTACTGACCGCGGCCTCCCTGCTGCTCGCGCCCCGGCTGGCCCGCGCCTTCGGCCTGCTGCCGACGATGGTCGTCACGCACCTGGTCTCCAACGTCCTGCTGATCGCCGTCGCCGCAGCCCCGTCCGCCTGGCTGGCCGTCGCCCTCCTCTACGCCCGCCAGCTTCTCTCCCAGATCGACGTCCCCACCCGCCAGGCCTGGGTCATGAGCGTCGTCGCCGACCACGAGCGCGAAGCCGCCGCCACCACCACCACGCTCTGGCGCACCGCCGCCCAGGCCATCACCCCGACGATCACCGGCTGGGTCATGCAAACCATCTCGCTGTCCGCCCCCTTCGTCCTCGGCGGAACCCTCAAGATCCTCTACGACCTCCTCCTCTACCGAATTTTCAAGGATCTGAAGCCCCCCGAGCCCGACTCCCCTGACCAACGTCAACGCCCAGGCGCGACGCCTCGAGCCTGACCCCCGCCCGCCGGCCGCCGCGAGCGCGCAGGGCATCGCGGGCTCTCGGCCTCCTGCGAGGCCGCGGGAGTGAGGTCCCTCGGCTGGCGCGAGGGCGCGGGGGGGGACAGCCGAGCGCGCTACTTGATCGCGACCGACTTGACTTGCTTGAGGTCGGTGAGCCCGTCGAAGATCTTGAGGATGCCGTCCTGGACGAGCGTCGTCATGCCCTCGTCCTTGGCGACTTTGACCATCTCGGTCACTCGCGCCTTCGCCTGGATGAGCTTCTTCATCGGCTCGGTGCCGACCAGCAGCTCGTGGATGCCGCTGCGGCCGCGATAGCCCGTGTTGCTGCACGAGGCGCAGCCCTTGCCGCGATAGAGGACGAAGTTGCCGTCGTACTTCACGCCGAGCTTCTGGAAGTCGTCCATCCCGTAGGCGTGGACCAGCTCGTCGAACTCCTCCTGCGGCGGGTGGTACTCCTGCTTGCAGTCCGTGCAGATGCAGCGCACGAGGCGCTGGGCCACCACCGCCAGCAGCGCGTCGGCGAAGTTGAACGAGTCCAGCCCCATGTCGAGGAGGCGGACGACCGTCTCCACCGCGCCGTTGGTGTGAAGGGTGGAAAAGACCAGGTGGCCGGTCAGTGAGGCCTCGATGCCGATGGAGGCGGTCTCCTCGTCACGCATCTCACCGACCATGATCACGTCGGGGTCGGCGCGCAGGAAGGCGCGCAGGGCCTGGGCGAACGTGAAGCCGATCTTGGGCTGCACCTGCACCTGGCGCAGGCCGTACTGCGTGATCTCGACCGGATCCTCGGCGGTCCAGATCTTGCACTCCGGCTTGTTGATGTGGCCCAGGACCGAGTGCAGCGTGGTGGTCTTGCCGGAACCGGTCGGCCCGACCACCAGGATCAGGCCATAGGGCTTCTCGGCGGCGGTCTTGATCTCTCGCAGGTTGCGCTCGAGCATGCCGAGCCTGTCGATGGACATCGGCTCGGTGGTGGCCAGCAGGCGTAGGACCACGTCCTCGTTGCCGCCCTGGGTGGGCAAGGTCGCCACCCGCAGCTCGATGTCGCGCCCCTCCGGCACGCGGAACTTGATCTTGCCGTCCTGGGGCTTGCGGCGCTCGGCGATGTCCAGCTGGGCCATGATCTTGAGCCGGGCGGCCAGCGCGCGGCGGTAGGCCCCGGGGATCCGCTGATACTCGCGACACTGCCCGTCGATGCGCAGCCGGATCATCGTGTCCTTCTGGGAGCCGTAGGGCTCGACGTGGATGTCGGAGGCGCGGGACTTGAAGGCGTCGATGATGATCTGGTTGGCCAACCGGATGACGGCGCTGTCGTTCTCGTCGAACTCGGCGCCGGACGCCTCCTCCTTCTCGAAAGCCGTCTCGTCGCCGAGGGCGGTGAGGATGTTGCCGATGTTGTCCTTCGACTGGAGCTCGCCCCCGGCCAAGGCCAGGAACGTGTTGATGTCCTTGCGGACGCCGACCGCCAGCAGGACGTTCTGGCCGCGGAGCAGCTGATGGATCGCGTCCACGCGCTGGAGATCCTGGGGATTGTCGATCAGCACGACGATCCCGGCGTTCTCGCGCCGGATCGGCAGCCACAGGTTGCGCTTGAGGAACTCCAGCTTGAGATCCTTCATGAGGTCCGGCGGCGGGATGATCTTGGGGTCGAACTCGACGAACGGGACCCGGTAGAACTGGCTGAGCGAGGCCCCCAGCTCGGCCTTCGGCACCTTGAACTGCTCCAGCAGCACGGTCTCGACGTCCACGTTCTTCTGCCGCGCCACGCCGATGGCCTGGTGCACCTCGTCCTGGCTCAGCAGACCCTGGGCGACGAGGTAGTCGAACTTCGTCCCGCGCCGCTGGGCGCCGAGCTGGGCCTGGTTGTTGAACGCGATCCCGAGGGTCTTGGCGATGCGGGCGACGCTGGCCTCGTCGTCCCTGGTGAAGCGGGGCCCGTGCTTCTTGTTGAGGATCTGCACGACCCCCAGCACCTTGCCCTCGTGCAGGATGGGCATGCAGAGGATCTGGGTCGTCCGGAACCCGGTGCGCTTGTCGAACGAGCTGTCGAAGTGCAGCTCGGGTGACAGGCGCTTGAGCTCGCTGCTGTCGTAGGCGTCGGCGATGTTGACCGTCTGCTTGGTGAGCGCCACGAAGCCGGCCACGGACTTGGCGCTGATGGGAACCCGGATCTCCTTGATCGAATCGAGGGCCAGGAACTTGGAGTAGATCTCCTTGCGCTCGACGTCGATCGCGTAGAGGGTCATGCGGGCGGCCTCGAAGAAGGTCAGCAGCTCGCCCTGGACCTCGATGAAGATCGAGTCCAGGGTCTTGGCCGAGTGAATGCGGTCGATCAGGTGGACGAGCCGCTGCTCGTTGGCCAGCCGTTCCTGCAGGGCAAGCACCGATTCCTGGACGGCCACTGACCCTCCCGTCTGGAGCTGCCCAACCAGAATAGCAATCCCCCCACTGGATCACTAAGGAACGGCGTTGCCGAGCACGGCGAGCGCATGGCGGTGGCCTTTGGCGCTTGCCCCGCATCGGTCCACCGCGAGGCCCCGGGCGGAGGGCCTTGGGGGCTTGCCCGGGCATGGGGCCACCGCGAGGCCCACACGGGTGATCGAGGAGCGGCCCCGCGCCCCCCGGGCGCGGCGGGCGGACCGGGGGGGTGGGGGCGTCGGAGACCAAACCCGG
>Ga0214471_10003689_pt1 | contig 11848 bp, 8 predicted proteins | sample RVTome_5_FD_207665 | JGI IMG/M metagenome (GOLD analysis project Ga0214471, IMG submission 207665) | Soil microbial communities from uranium-contaminated site in the Upper Colorado River Basin, Wyoming, United States - RVT142D155 | ecosystem: Environmental > Terrestrial > Soil > Contaminated >... | reverse complement strand
GATGCGCGGCGGCTCTACAACATGCTCGAGCAGATCGGCATCGCGGCGGAGGAGGCGGGACGCGGCGAGATCGATGAGACCTTCGTGCGCGAAACGCTGGCCCAGCGCCTGCGCCGCTTCGACAAGGGCGGCGACCAGTTCTACGATCAGATCTCGGCCCTGCACAAGGCGGTGCGCGGCTCCGCGCCGGACGCGGCGCTCTACTGGCTGACCCGCATGCTGGACGGCGGCGCCGATCCCCTCTACGCCGGCAGGCGGCTCGTCCGCATGGCGGTGGAGGACATCGGGCTCGCCGATCCGCGCGCGCTGCGCGTGGCGCTCGACGCCTGCGAGACCTACGAGCGTCTGGGCTCGCCGGAAGGGGAACTCGCGCTGGCGGAGGCGGCTTTGTACATGGCGATTGCGCCGAAGAGCAACGCGGCTTATGTGGCCTTCGGAGCGGCGCAGGAATGGGTGCGCAATGACGCCTCGCGCCCGGTGCCGGAGCGCCTGCGCAATGCGCCAACAAGTCTGATGAAGGCGCTGGGATACGGCCGGGATTACCGTTACGCGCACGACGAGCAGGAGGCGTATGCCGCGGGCGAGAACTATTTCCCGGAGGGGATGAAACCGCCAGAGTTTTACCGCCCGACCGATCGGGGGCTCGAAGCGCGAATCCGCGAACACCTCGAGCATCTGCGCAAACTGGACGCGGAGGCCAGGACAAGGAAACGGTAATTCATGTTCTGCGATAATGCGCGGTCGGCGCTCAAGCGTGATCTTATGAATTGGATTTCGGATGCTCGACGTTCAACTGCTGCGCGGTGACCTGCAGGCGGTCGCGAAACGGCTCGCGGACCGTGGCTACGCGCTTCCCGTCGCCGAGTTCGAGAGGCTGGAGGCAAGCCGCAAGGCGGTGCAGACCGAGACGCAGGACCTTCAGGCGAAGCGCAACCAGCTCTCGAAACAGGTTGGGCAGCTGAAATCAAAAGGCGAGGACGCCGCTCCGCTGATGGCGGAGGTCAACGCGCAGGCGGACCGGCTGAAGGCGCTGGAGCAGGAGCTCGAGTCGGTCCAGTCCCGGCTGAACGATTTTCTGCTCGGCGTCCCCAACGTGCCTCATTCAAGCGTGCCAGCCGGCAAATCCTCGGCCGACAATCCGGAGGTGCGCCGGGTCGGCGCGCCGCGCGCTTTCGGCTTTCCGGTCAAGGACCACGTGGATGTCGGTGCGCCGCTGGGGCTCGATTTCGACGCGGCGGCCCGCATCAGCGGCGCCCGCTTCGTGGTGATGAAGGGACAGGTCGCGCGCCTGCACCGGGCGCTCACCCAGTTCATGCTCGACCTGCACACCCGCGAGCACGGCTACACGGAGATCCATTCGCCGTACCTCGTATCGCCGGACAGCATGCGCGGCACCGGCCAGCTGCCCAAGTTCCACGAGGATCTGTTCTACATCGAGGCCGACCGCTTCTACCTGATCCCGACGGCGGAGGTGCCGGTCACCAACCTGGTGCGCGAAAGCATTGTTCCGGGCGGGGAGTTGCCGCTCAAGTTCGTCTGCCACACGCCTTGCTTCCGGCGCGAGGCCGGCTCCTATGGGAAAGACACGCGCGGGATGATTCGCAACCACCAGTTCGACAAGGTCGAGCTGGTGCAGATCGTGCAGCCGCAGCAGTCGTACGAACAGCTGGAGGCGCTCACCGGGCACGCCGAAGCGGTGCTCAAGCTCCTCGATCTGCCGTACCGCGTGGTGACGCTGTGCACCGCCGACATGGGCTTCGCCGCGGCCAAGACTTATGACATCGAGGTCTGGCTGCCGGGGCAGCAGGCCTACCGCGAGATCTCCTCGTGCAGCAACTTCGAGGCGTTCCAGGCGCGGCGCATGCAGGCGCGCTTCCGCAATGAGAAGGGCAGGACCGAATTCGTCCATACGCTCAACGGCTCGGGACTTGCGGTCGGGCGCACGCTCGTCGCGGTGCTCGAGAATTATCAGAACGCGGACGGCAGCGTTACGGTCCCGGAAGCGCTGCGGCCGTACATGGGCGGCATGACCGCCATCAAGCCAAGCTAGGCGGGCCCGGTGCGCATTGATAGAATCGCGCCCTTGCTCGGGACTCGCTTTCAGTCCCGCGTTCGGAGAGGTGCCAGAGTGGCTGAATGGGCCGGTCTCGAAAACCGGAATACGCGCAAGCGTATCGTGGGTTCGAATCCCACCCTCTCCGCCAGATTTTCCTTCCGGCAGCGGCTTGCTCGCGTTTCGTTGGCGGTGATGTTCCTCGCGGCGGCGCTGCCTGCACCCGCCGCCGCGCAGCTTGCGCCGGAGGTCGAGGCGTTCATCCAGGAGATGGTGCAGAAGCACCGGTTCAACGGCGAATCGCTGCGCAAGCTGTTCGCCCGGGTGGAGCCCAATCCCGCCGTGATCAGCCAGATATCGGCGCCGCTCACCGCGTTGCCGTGGTACCAGTTCCGCAGTCGCTACGTGGACGCCGTGCGGATCAACGGCGGCGTCAAGTTCTGGCAGGAGCACGCAGACGCACTTGCGCGGGCGCGTCGCGTGTTCGGTGTTCCCGAGGAGATCGTCGTCGCCACTATCGGGGTGGAGTCGATCTACGGGCGAAACACGGGCCGATTCGGGGTGCTCGAGGCGCTGACGATGCTGACGTTCAACTATCCGCCGCGCGCCCGGCGGTTCCGGTCGGAGCTCGAGCACTACCTGCTGCTCGCGCGCGAGGCGCGGTTCGACGCCATAAGGGTGAAGGGCTCCTACGCCGGGGCCATCGGAATACCGCAGTTTCTTCCCAGCAGCTACCGGCGCTACGCTGTGGATTTCGACGGCGACGGCAAGCGCGACCTCGTGGACTCGCCCGCCGACGCGATCGGCAGCGTGGCGAATTACTACAAGTCTCATGGCTGGCGCGAGGGCCAGATCGTCGCGGTGCCGGCCGAAGTCGATGGCAACGGCACGGCTGCGCTGCTCGAGCTGGGCATCAAGCCCCAGCTCAAGGTGGGAGAGCTCAAGCGGCGCGGCGTCCTGCCGGCCGCGCCCGTCGACGAAGAGCCCGAGGCGGCGTTGATCACGGCCGAATCTGAAACCGGGCCGAGCTACTGGCTGGGCCTCCACAATTTCTACGTGATCACGCGCTACAACCGCAGCGTGAATTACGCGCTCGCGGTAGACGAGCTGGCGCGGGAGCTGCGCGCAAGGTTCCAGCAGGGAAATTAGCGCGAGTGCGCCGCCTCGCGGCGAAACGCGACGAGGTGGTCGATCTCCAGGCGGATTCCGATCCGCTCGCCGATCGCGTGGTTGTGGTGGCTCGGCACGAGCGACATCACGCGCCCGCCTGCAGGCAGCTGCAGCGTGTAGAGGAACTGGGCGCCGCGGAACGCCTTGTGCAGCACTTTTGCCTGCAACGGGCTGGTGTCGTCGTGCAGGATGTCGTCGGGCCGCAGCAGGACATCGACCTCCGTGCCCTGCGGCCAGCCGGAAGGCTTGGCCTGGAACACGCCCAGCTCGAGCCGGATGCGGGACTCCGCCAGCACCGTGCCCGGCAGAAACACGCCCTGTCCGACGAAATCGGCGACGTAACGGCTCACCGGCTCGTGGTAGAGGCGGTACGGCGTGTCCCACTGCTCGATCGCACCGTCGCGCATGATGCCGATCTCGTCGGCCAGGTTGAATGCTTCATGCTGGTCGTGCGTGACGAGAATGGCGGTCGTATTCTGCTGCTTGAGGATCTCCCGCACCTCGACGGAGAGCTGCGCGCGGAATTCCACGTCGAGATTGGAGAACGGCTCATCGAGCAGCAGCAGGTCGGGGCGCGGCGCCAGCGCGCGCGCAAGGGCGATGCGCTGCTGCTGCCCGCCGGAAAGCTCGTCGGGATACTTGTCCCGCAACCCGCCGAGCCTGACGGTCTCCAGCGTTTCGTCGACTCGGCGCGCGCGCGCGGCGCGGTCCCCCTCGCGCAACCCGAAGCCGATGTTCTCGGCCACCGTGAGGTGCGGAAACAGCGCGTAGTCCTGGAACACCATGCCCACGCGGCGCGCTTCGGTCGGGGTCCGCACGCCGCGCCGGCTGACGAGCTGGCCGTTCAGCCAGATCTCTCCGGCCTGGACCGGCTCGAAGCCCGCTATGCAGCGCAGCACGGTCGTCTTGCCGCAGCCGCTCGCGCCGAGCAGGCACCCGATCGTCCCCTTGGCGAGGGAGAGCGACAGGCCCCGGATCACCTCGTTGGAGCCGTATGCATGGCGCAGATCCCGAACCGCGAGCAGCGGCAGGCTCAACGGATCGGCGACGAGGCAGTTATCGCTTGTCGTGCTGTTGCTGGATTCACGTAAATTCAAAGACATACGTATAATGATCGCACACAGGGCAGGTGCGCGCAGGAGGCTGCAGGATTTCGATGCGTTTCGGGCGACTGACGACTGTCGCGATGCTGATCGGGGCGCTGTGCGCGGCTCCGATCGTGAGCGTGTTCTTCAACCTGTTCGCAGCCGGCACGCCCGGCATCTGGCAGCACCTCGCCCAAACCGTGCTGCCGGAGTACACGGCGAACACGCTCTGGCTGCTGATCGGCGTCGGAGCCGGCGTGACCGCGGTCGGAGTGGGGGCGGCCTGGCTCACGGCCATGTACGAATTCCCCGGCCGGCGCACCTACGAATGGGCGCTCATCCTGCCTCTCGCGATGCCCGCGTACGTCATCGCGTTCGTATACACCGATCTGCTGCAGTTCGTGGGACCGGTGCAGACGTGGCTGCGCGGGCTGGGCGGCTGGTCGAAGGCCGACTACTGGTTTCCCGATGTGCGCTCGCTCGGAGGCGCGATCGTGATGTTCATCTTCGTCCTCTACCCTTACGTGTACCTGCTGGCGCGGGGCGCGTTCCTGGAGCGGTCGGCAAGCATGCTCGAAGCGGGTCGCACGCTCGGCCTGGGCAATACCGCGATCTTCCTCCGGGTGGCCCTGCCGCTCGCGCGCCCGGCCGTCGTCGCCGGCACGGCGCTCGCGCTGATGGAAACCATCGCCGATTTCGGCGCGGTGTCCTATTTCGGGGTGCCCACGTTCACCACCGGCATCTACCAGGCGTGGTTCTCGATGGGGGAGCGCGTGGTCGCCGCCCAGCTCTCGGCGACGCTGCTCGGTTTCGTCATCCTGGTGCTGCTGCTGGAGCGCATGAGCCGCGGCCGCAAGCGCTTCCACGAGACCTCCCAGCGCACGCGCGCCCCGTCGCGAGTGCGCCTCGCGGGCGTGAGCGCTGCCGCGGCGACGGCGCTGTGCGCGGTCCCGTTCATCCTCGGGTTCCTGCTGCCGGCGGGGCTCCTGCTGCGGATGGCGGTCGGCGAGGGCGATGCCCAGCTCGGCCCGCGCTTCCTCCAGCTCGCGGCTAACAGCGTCACGCTCGCCGCGCTCACTGCCGCACTGCTGGTGGTGCTGGCGCTGCTCATGGCGTATAACGCGCGCCTGCATCCCGGCATGTTCAGCGTCAACCTGAACCGCGTCGCCGGCCTCGGTTACGCAGTCCCGGGGCTGGTAATCGCCGTGGGCACGCTGATACCTCTGGCGTGGCTCGACAACGCACTCGACGCGTGGATGAGGGCGAGCTTCGGGATCTCGACCGGCCTGCTGCTGACGGGCGGCATCGGCGCGCTCGTCGTGGCCTACATCGTGCGATTCTTTTCGATCGGGCTGCAGACCGTCGACGCCTCGCTCGAGAAGGTGCGGCCCAGCATGGAGGACGCCGCGCGCAGCCTCGGCTGCGGCCCGGTGGAAACGCTCGCGCGCATCCACGTGCCGATCATGGCGCGCGGCCTGTTCACGGCCGCACTGCTCGTATTCGTGGAAGTCATGAAGGAGCTGCCGGCGACGCTCGTCATGCGGCCGTTCAATTTCGACACGCTCGCGACCCAGGTCTACACCCTGGCGAATGACGAGCGACTCGCCGAGGCCTCCACCGCGGCGCTCGCGATCGTGGTAGTGGGCGTCATCCCGCTGATCGCGATCTCCCGCAATATCGCCCGCGCTCGGCGCGTCACCGGGGCGGAACTGATGCCCCGCCCGCCTGCCGCCGAACCCGCTGTCCGCTGAAGTGAGGGATCTGCCCACGATGCGGCGATTGCGGGCCGGCCGGCTCCGTTATTTCAGCCCGACGATGTTGAGGGCTTTCTGGGCGAGCGGCTGGTTCTGTCCCAGCTGGCCGACGTTGAGCTGATCCTCCTTGAAGGTGCCGAGCCGGGCGAGCGCCGGGTTGTCGAGCCTCACGGTGGGCACCGCAGGCCATTCATTGTTGCCGTTGGCGAAATACGATTGGGCTTCATCACTCGCGAGGTACTCCAGGAAGCGGATCGCATTGGCGCGGTTCGGCGCGTGCTGCAGGATGCCGCCGCCGGAAATGTTGATGTGGGTGCCGTAACTCTTCTGGTCGGGGAAGATCACGCCGACCTTCTCGGCCGCCGCACGATCCGCCGGCTTCTTCGAGTTGGCGAGCCGCACGTAGTAGTAGGTATTGCTAAGCGCGACCTGGCATTCCCCCGCGGCCACCGAGAGAATCTGGTCGGTGTCCCCGCCCTTCGGGTCGCGCGCGAGATTGGCCTTGACGCCGCGCGCCCACTGCTGCGCTTTCCCGTCGCCCAGGTGGTCGATCAGCGCCGACATCAGCGACAGGTTGTACACGTGGCTGAATGAACGCGTGCACACCTTGCCCTTCATCCGAGGGGCGGCGAGGTCCTCGTAATTCTGAACGGTAGCCGGATCGACGAAGCTCTTGTTGTAGACGATGACGCGGGCGCGTTTGGAGAAGCCGAACCAGTGGCCACCGGGCTCGCGCAGGTGTGCGGGGATGCGCCGGTCAAGCACGGCCGATCGCACCGGCTGTAGCAGGTTCATCTGCTGCGCCCGCCACAGCCGCGCAACGTCCACGGTGAGCAGGACATCCGCGGGGCTGTTGCGCCCCTCGTTCTTCAGCCGCTCGAGGAGGGCATCCTCGGTCCCCTCGATGCGATTGATCTTGATTCCGGTCTGGCGTGTGAAGTTGGTGTAAAGCGCTTCATCGGTCTGATAATGGCGGGACGAATAGAGATTCAGTTGCTGTTCCTGTGCGAATGACGGCCTCAATGCCCCTAACCAAAGCATTGTCATTGTCATAACGACCCAGACCCGCGTGCGTTGGTTTAAGTAATTGATCATAAGAGTGAAGATACAATATCAGGTTGATAAAAGGGGTGGTTGAGCCGCAAAGATATGATAACGAGAATTATTCTCACTAAGTTTCTGGTGGTTGTCAACCGCTATTTGAGGATCGCTCCCGCACGCAGTACGAGCGCGGGCCCCTTATTCATAGCCTTTTGGCACTGCAGTGTGCCCCGAAACGGAGTGCCGCTTGCTATCACACGCTGGCTCGCCGCCATGCTCCTCGCAATGGCCGGCGCCACCGGCCTGCACGCGCAGCAGACAGTGCTGGAGGTCATTCCGCTCCGCTACCGCGCCGCGGCGGAGGTCATCCCGATCCTTCAGCCCATGCTGGCGCGCGAGGGGAGCCTGAGCGGCTTCCAGGGGCAGCTCGTCGTGCGCACGACACCCGCGAACCTGGAGGAGATCAAGAGAGTGCTCGCCGGCCTCGACACTGCGCCACGGCAGCTCGTCATCACCGTGAGGCAGGAAGCCGAGGGGAGCCGGAGCCGTGGCGCGGCCGAAGCATCGGGCAGCGTGGGCGGCGACCATGGACGGGTGACGGTCCCGGGCAGTCCTCGCTCCGATCCGCGCGGGGGCAGCGTCGTGCTGCGCGACGGCGATGACTACGTGCGGTTGCGGGCGCTGGAAGAAAGCGGCGAGCTGGGCGATCGCAATACGCAATCGGTGCGGGTTATGGAAGGGCGCGAGGCGTTCCTGCGCATCGGCCAGTCGGCGCCCGTGCGTGAACGGCAGGTGCAGCGGTCGGTAGTGGGCGGACGGGTAGTCGAGCAGACCGTCGAGACCACGCAGTTCCGCGATGCCGCGGACGGCATCTACGTCCTGCCGCGCGTGAGCGGCGACCGCGTCACGCTCGACATCAGCGCTCAGCGCGAATCCCTTTCACGGGCGCACGGCGGCGTGAACGTGCAGGGCGTGGTGACGACGGTTTCCGGACGGCTCGGCGAGTGGATCGAGATCGGCGGCGCGAGCCGCGACACGAGCGCACAGCAGTCGGTCCTGCTCGGACGCTCGGCCACCGCGGCGCGCGACAGCCGGCGCGTGCTGATCAAGGTCGAGGAAGCGCGCTAGGATTCGCCATCAGGTCGTCCTCGCGGAGGCGGGGACCCAGGGAGTTCCGAGTCGTTCTAGATTCCCGCCTTCGCGGGAATGACGGAATCTTGCATCCGCGAATGATTGATCTCGAAGAGATATTTTCCCAGCGGGGGCCGCTTTCCCGGGTCGTGAGGAATTTCCGCGCGCGGCCGTTCCAGGTGGAAATGGCGAGCTCCGTGGCGGAAGCGCTCGCGGGACACGGCGTGCTGGTCGCGGAAGCCGGAACCGGGACCGGTAAAACCTTCGCTTACCTGGTCCCGGCGCTCCTCGCCGGCGGCAAGGTCATCGTTTCGACCGGCACCAAGACGCTGCAGGACCAGCTTTTCGACCGCGATATTCCGACGGTGCGGAAAGCGCTCGGCGCGCCCGTTACGGTGGCACTGCTCAAGGGCCGCGCGAACTACGTCTGTCATTACCATCTCGAGCGGGCGCTGCAGGATGAGAGACTGCCCGCGCGCGAGGATGCGCGTCATCTGGCGGCGATCGACCGTTTCGCGCGCGGAAGCGCGACCGGCGACAAGGCCGACTGCACGGCGGTTCCGGAGCACGCCGGCATCTGGCCCTACGTCACCTCCACGCGCGAGAACTGCCTGGGGTCGAAATGCGCGCATTACGACGCGTGCTTCGTGATGAAGGCGCGGCGCGAGGCGCTGGCGGCCGATGTGGTGGTGGTGAACCATCACCTGTTCTTCGCCGACCTGGTGCTGCGCGACGAGGGCGCCGCCGAGCTGCTGCCCGCCTTCAATACCGTGATCTTCGACGAAGCGCATCAGCTCCCGGAGACCGCGAGCCTGTTCTTCGGCGAGAGCGTATCGACATCGCAGCTCATCGACCTGGCGCGCGACGCCCGGCTCGAGGCGGCCGCCGCGGCGAAGGACTATGCGCCGCTGCCCGAGGCGGCCCGGGAACTCGACCAGGCCGCGCGCGACCTGAGGCTCGTCATTGCGGAGGACAGCGGGCGGATGCCGGCGCGCTCATTCGCCGGCAATGTCCGTTTCGAAACGGGGCTCGCCACGGCGATCGGCGCGCTCGACGCGCTCGCCCGGGAGCTGAAGTCGCAGGCCGAGCGTGCCGAAGGCCTCCTGAGTTGCTGGCAGCGCGCGCTGTCGCTGGCCGAGTGGCTCGAGCGCTGGCGCAGCGGCGTGGACGAGGCGCGCGTGAAATGGGTGGAGATCTTCGGCCACGCGCTGCGCCTCAATTCGACGCCGCTTTCCATTGCGGAAATCTTTCGCAGGCAGATCGACGACCACCCGCGCGCGTGGATTTTCACGTCCGCGACGCTGTCGGTGAACGGCGATTTCGGCTACTACTGCCGCCAGATGGGAATCGCCGCGGCCCGCACGGCGAGCTGGGACAGCCCGTTCGATTTCGCCGCCCAAGGCCTGCTTTACGTTCCGCGCGGGCTGCCCGATCCCAACACGCCCGAGCACACGGAGGCGGTGATCGAGGCGGCGCTGCCGTTGATCGAGGCTGCGGGGGGACGCGCTTTCCTCCTGTTCACGAGCCTGCGCGCGATGCGCCTCGGCCGGGAGCGGGTCGAGCGCGCGTTTGCGGAACGCGGATGGGACTATCCGCTGCTTGCGCAGGGGGACGGCTCGCGTTCGGACATGCTGGTGCGCTTCCGCGACCTCGGCAACGCCGTCCTGGTAGGCAGCCATTCGTTCTGGGAGGGCGTGGATGTCCGCGGGCAGGCGCTGTCGCTGGTCGTGATCGACAAGCTGCCCTTCGCGCCGCCCGACGACCCGGTGCTCGCTGCGCGCATCGAAAGCATCAACCGCGAGGGGCGCAGCGCGTTCCTCGAATACCAGCTGCCCGAGGCGGTCATCACGCTGAAGCAGGGCGCCGGCCGGCTGATTCGCGATGAAACCGACCGGGGCGTGCTGATGATATGCGACCCGCGCCTTCTCACTCGCGGCTACGGCAAGCGCGTGCTGGCGAGCCTGCCGCCTATGACGCTCACGCACCGCCCCGAGGAAGCGATCGCCTTCTTCACGAAACCTCGGCCCACAGATCGTGGATGTCCGCGCGGGTGACGCGAACGGTGGCGAATTCGCCGGCCGTGAGGCGCCGGTCCGGCGCGACGCGGACGACGCCGTCGATCTCGGGGGCATCGGCGCTCGAGCGCGCGATCGCGCCATCCGCGCCAACCTCGTCCACCAGCACGGTCAGGGTCCTTCCGACCCGGCGCTGGAGCCGCCGCGCCGTCGACCGCGGAATAGGCGAAGCAGCCGACGCGGTCGAGCTGCGCCTCCTCGAGGAAGGCGAGCAGCTCCGCGAACTCCGCCTCGGTTTCGCCCGGGAAGCCGACGATGAAGGTGCTGCGGAGGGTGATGTCGGGGAGGATCTCGCGCCAGCGCCGGATGCGGGCAAGGTTGTCCTCGGCGCTCGCCGGGCGCTTCATAAACTTGAGGATGCGGCGGCTCGCGTGCTGAAACGGCACGTCGAGGTAGGGCAGGAGGCGGCCCTCCGCCATCAGCGGCACGGCCTCATCGACGTGCGGATAAGGATAGACGTAGTGCAGCCGCACCCACGCGCCGAGCTCACCCAGCGCGCGGGCGAGCTCCGTCATGCGGGTCTTCAGCGGCCGCCCGCGCCAGAAGCCGGTGCGGTACTTCACATCGACGCCGTAGGCGCTCGTGTCCTGCGAGACGACGAGGAGCTCCTTCACGCGCGCTTTCACCAGGTTTTCCGCTTCCTGCATGACTTCCCCGATCGGCCGGCTCACGAGATCTCCGCGCAGGGCGGGGATGATGCAGAAGGTGCACCGGTGATTGCATCCCTCGGCGATCTTGAGATAGGCATAATGCGCCGGCGTGAGCTTGATTCCCTGGGGCGGGATCAAGCTCACGTAGGGATCGTGCGGCCGCGGCAGGTGCCGGTGCACCGCGCGCATCACGTCCTCGGTCGCGTGCGGGCCCGTCACCGCCAGCACCCGCGGGTGGGTCTTCCTGACGATATCGCCCTTGGCGCCGAGGCAGCCGGTGACGATCACTCTTCCATTCGCGGCGAGCGCCTCGCCGATGGCGTCGAGGGATTCGTCGATCGCGGCTTCGATGAAGCCGCAGGTGTTGACGACGACGAGATCTGCGTCGTCGTAGGTCGGTGCAACCCGGTAGCCCTCCGCGCGCAGCTGCGTGAGGATGCGCTCGGAATCCACCAGCGCCTTGGGGCAGCCGAGGGAGACGAACCCGACCGTCAGGACCTGCGCGCGGGAGCGGCGCGACTCCGCCCCGCGATCAGGGCTTGTTCTTGTCGTCTTCGCTCTCGTTGCTGTCATGCGCCGGCGGCTGCGGCGATCGGGCATCGCCTCCCTGGCGCGCGCCGCCGCCCGGGAAACCGGGGAAGGGGAAATTACCGAATAGGTTGCGGGTCTGCTGCTGCAGCTGCTGCTGCATCTCCATGAAGGCGTTGGCGCTCTGCTCGAGGTAGCTGCCCATCAGCCCCTGGATCGCCGGCCCCTGCATCTTGACGAACTCATTCCAGGCCTCGGTGCTGAGCATCGGGTTTCCGCCGTACATCTGGCGCGACTGCTCCTGCAGGCGCTTCTGCATGTCGATGAACGTCTTGATGTTCTTCTCGAGGTAATTCCCCAT
>Ga0214471_10003688_pt1 | contig 11848 bp, 10 predicted proteins | sample RVTome_5_FD_207665 | JGI IMG/M metagenome (GOLD analysis project Ga0214471, IMG submission 207665) | Soil microbial communities from uranium-contaminated site in the Upper Colorado River Basin, Wyoming, United States - RVT142D155 | ecosystem: Environmental > Terrestrial > Soil > Contaminated >... | reverse complement strand
ACCGACGGCAGCGCCCGGTCGGCGCGCATCATCAGGACGCGCCAGAGGATGCGCCAGCCGGGAGGTACAGCCGTGGCTCCATCACTCCCAACGACCCCGCCGTTGAGGGTCCACCCCTCCGGGTGTATACTGCGGCGAACTGAACGGCCGCTCCGTGACGTGGGTGACCCCCACGTTTTTTTTCGGACGGCGGTCGGTCGACCAACGAAACGACAACCTGGAGGCCCAACGTGAGTCGAGACTTCGTCGGTGCCCTCCTTCAGCTGAACGCCGAGAAGCAGGTCCCCCGCGAACAGCTGATCCGGACCGTCGAAGACGCGATCCAGTCGGCCTACCGGCGCGTCGCCGGCGACGAGGACATCCACGTCCGGATCGACGCGGAGACGGGCAAGATCCGCGTCTTTCGCGCCCGCGTGGCGGTCGCGGAGGTCGAGGATCCGCTCACGGAGTTCACCCTCGAGGAGGCCCGCGCCCACGACCCGGCGGCGAAGGCCGGCGATCTCGTCGAGACCGAGCAGCTCGACGGCGACGTGTTCGGCCGGATCGGCGCCCAGACGGCCAAGCAGGTCGTCCTCCAGCGCCTGCGGGAGGCGGAGCGCGACGTCGTCTTCGACCGGTTCGCCAGTCGCGAGGGCGAGCTCATCACCGGAACCGTCAACCGGGTCGAGCCCCGGGCGATCATCCTCGACGTCGGCCAGAACGTCGAGGCGATCCTGGCCACGACGGAGCAGTCGACGGTCGAGCACTACCGGATCGGCCAGAACGTCAAGGCCTACGTGCTCGAGGTCCGGCGCTCCACCCGCGGTCCGCAGATCTTCGTGAGCCGGACCCACAAGGGCTTCCTCAAGCGCCTGTTCGAGCTCGAGGTGCCGGAGATCCATGCCGGGACGGTCGAGATCCGGGCGATCGCCCGCGAGGCCGGCAGCCGCTCGAAGGTCGCGGTCGCCAGCCGCCAGGACGGGCTCGATCCCGTCGGCGCGACGGTCGGCCAGCGCGGGGCGCGCGTCCAGGCCGTCGTTGCGGAACTCGGCGGCGAGAAGATCGACGTGATCCCGTGGAACGACGACCCCGCGGTCTTCGTCGCGAACGCCCTGTCGCCGGCGCAGGTGCTGTCGGTCGACATCGACGAGGAGCACCGCATCGCGAGCGTGACCGTGCCGGAGCGCATGCTGTCGCTCGCGATCGGCCGCGAGGGCCAGAACGCGCGCCTCGCCGCCCGCCTGACCGGCTGGCGGATCGACATCCGCAGCGACGTGTCGGTGGCCGAGGCGAAGGCGGCCGAACAGAAGCCCGCGGCGCCCGCGGCGGCCGAGCCGGCAGCGGCGGCGGCGGTGGCAAGCGAGCCCGCAGCAGCCGAACCCGCAGCAGCCGAACCCGCGGCGACCGAACCCGCGGCGACCGAACCCGCGGCGGCCGATTCCGTCGCGACCGAACCCGCGGCGGCCGATTCCGTCGCGACCGATGCACCGCCGAAGCCCAAGCGCACGAGAAAAGCGGCCGCGTCCGCCGAGCCGCCGGTCGAGGCTGCTGCACCGGTCGGTGCCGCCCCCGCCGACACGCAGGAGCCCCCGGCCAAACCCAAGCGAACGCGCAAGACCGCGGCCGCGGTCCCTGCCGCGGATCCGGGCGGCGAGGTGTCGTCGTAGGCGCCCCGGCAGCGGCCCGCGGGAGCCGGCCGCGTCGCGTCCCCAGCCGGTCGTGCGTAGCCTGCCGCACGGCGAGGCCCAAGCGCGACCTCGTGCGCGTGGTCCGGACGCCGGACGGCCGCGTCGTGCTCGACGAGAGCGGCCGCCTCGCCGGTCGCGGCGCGTACCTCTGTCGCGACGGCGCCTGTTGGCGCGTCGCCTACGAGCGCGGGCACCTCGCCCGCGCCCTCGAAACATCCGTCCCCGCGGAGCTCCAGGCAGTGCTCGCGGCCGGACCGTCCCCCAGCCTGACGATCGACGAAGGAGGAGCCCGTGGCCAGGAGTAGAAGCGGGACCCGCGGTCGACGCGGGCCCAGGAAGCCGCCGCGTCGCGACGGGTCGAACGCGTCGCAGGTGCAGGTGGCGGACCCGCGTGAGCGCGGCGCGATCGAGCTGCCGGCGACGATCACGGTCAAGGAGCTCGCGGAGCTGCTCGGCGTCAACCCTGCGGACGTGATCCGCGAACTGATCAAGAGCGGCATCTTCGCGACGATCAATCAGCTCATCGACCGGGACACGGCGTCGCTCGTCGCCGGCGAGCTCGGTTACGAGGTCGCGGAGGCCGCGGCGCCGGTCGTCGGCGCGAACGGCGACGGCGAGAGCGAGAGCCCGGCCGCCGAGGCGACGAAGGAGGTCCTCTTCGAGGACGACGATCCGTCGCTCCTCCAGCCGCGGGCGCCGATCGTGACGGTCATGGGTCATGTCGACCACGGGAAGACGAGCCTGCTCGACGCGATCCGGAGCACGACCGTCGCGGCGGCCGAGCGAGGCGGCATCACCCAGCATATCGGCGCGAGCGAGGTCACGAAGGACGGCAAGCGAGTCGTCTTCCTCGACACGCCGGGCCACGAGGCGTTCACCGCGATGCGTGCCCGCGGCGCGCGCGTCACGGACATCGCGATCGTCGTCGTGGCGGCCGACGATGGCGTCATGCCCCAGACGCTCGAGGCGATCAGCCACGCCAAGGCGGCCAAGGTGCCGATCGTCATCGCGCTCAACAAGATCGACAAGCCGGATTCCAACCCGGACCGCGTCAAGACGGAGCTGGCCGAGGCCGGCGTCATCGTCGAGGAGTTCGGCGGCGATACCCCGCTCGTTGCTGTGTCCGCGAAGGCCCGGACGGGCCTCGAGGACCTGCTCGAGATGGTCCTCCTCGTCGCCGACCTCCAGGAGCTGAAGGCGAATCCCAAGCGCTCCGCGATCGGCACGATCGTCGAGGCGCAGCTCGACAAGGGCCGCGGGCCGGTCGCGACCGCGCTCGTCCAGACCGGCACGCTCAACGTCGGCGACATCATCGTCGTCGGCGAGACGTTCGGCCGTGTCCGGGCGCTCGAGAACGACCTCGGCAAGCGGGTCACGAAGGCGGGCCCCGCGAGCGCCGTCGTCGTGCTCGGCCTGTCCGAGGTTCCCGAGGCGGGCGACATCCTGCGCGTCGTGTCGGACGAGAAGGAGGCCCGGGCCAGCGTGGAGGCGCGCCGCGCCGCACTTGCCTCGCGGGGCGGGGAGGGGAGTGGCCGCGCCACCCTCGAGGATCTGTACCGGCAGATCCAGGCCGGTCAGGCCAAGGAGCTGCGGATCATCCTCAAGGCGGACGTGTCCGGCTCGCTCGGCGCGATCACCCACGCGCTCGGGCAGCTCAACGAGGACGACATCCGGATCAACGTCCTCCACGAGGGAGCCGGTGACATCACCGACAATGACATCATGCTCGCCTCGGCGTCGAACGCGATCGTCGTCGGCTTCAACACGAAGATCACCGACACGGCCCGCCGGGCGGCCGACGCGGAAGGCGTCGATGTCCGCCTCTACGACATCATCTACAAGCTGACCGACGACATCGAGGCCGCCCTCAAGGGGTTGCTCGAGCCGGAGGTCGTCGAGGTCGTCGAGGGCCGGGCGGAGGTCCGCCAGGTCATCCGCGTCGGCAAGAACACGGTCATCGCCGGCTCGTTCGTCACGGACGGTCGGATCGTCCGCGGCGGCGCCCGGATCTGGCGCGGCGGCAAGATCATCGCCACCGACCGGATCGAGTCGCTGCGGCGGTTCCGCGACGACGTCCGCGAGGTGCTCGCGAACTTCGAGTGCGGCATCGGGCTCGCGAACTTCCACGACATCGTCGAGGGCGACATCATCGAATGCTTCACCACGCAAACGGTTTCGCGCGTCGCGACATCCTAGGGCTGCCGCCCAATCATCGCGCATGCGCGCGTTGCCACCTGTGCTCCTCGCTCTGTGCTCCTCGCTCACGCACCGTCGGGTGCGCTCGCTCCGGTGCTCGGTGGCGCCTTCGCCTGCGCGCGCTTGAGCGGCGATCAGAGAATTGAACTGCCATGAGCCAAAGAACAGAACGAATCGATGAACTCCTAAGGCAGGAGATCGGGCAGATCCTCGAGCGGGAGATCGCGGATCCGCGGATCGGGTTCGTGACGATCACGAGCGTCGAGACAGCGCCGGACCTGCGGCATGCCAAGCTCTGGGTGAGCGTGATCGGGCAGCCCGCGGAGCGGGACGCGACCGTGGCCGCCCTCGGGCGGGCGATGCCGTTCGTCCGGCGCGAGCTCGGCACGAGACTTCGGCTGCGGCGGATCCCGGAATTCCACGTCCGTCTCGACGATTCGTCAGAACGAGGCACGCGGGTACTCCAGCTGCTCCACGAGCTCGAGGCGGGCGGCGTCCCGGACGAGGTGCCGCCCGTGGGCGAGTCGCTCCCGACGCCGGCGCCACGCTCCGATCCGCCCGCCGAACCGAAGCGGCAGCGCCGCGGATCGCGAGCCCATCCGCGGCCGGGTCGATGACGGTCGATCTGGCGCCGCTCGCGGCGGCCGTCCCGGATCGGGTCGTCGACGCCATCCGGAGCGCGCGGCGGGTTCTCGCGGTCGGCCATGAGAATCCGGACGCGGACACGCTCGGTGCAACCCTCGCCGTCGGCCGCATCGTCGTGCACCTCGGTGGCACCGCGACGCCGCTGTGCACCGACCCGATCCCGCCGCTCTACGGGTTCCTGCCCGGTGTCGAGGATTTCCTGACGGACCCGGATCCGGCCGTCGACTACGACCTCGTGGTCGTCTCGGACTGCGGCACGCTCGATCGCATCGGCGACGTCCGGGGGCGCCATGCTGCCCTCTTCGAGCGGCTGCCGTGTGTCGTCATCGACCACCACGCCTCGAACGATGGCGCCGGTCAGACGGACTGGATCGACCCCGCGAGCGCGGCCACGTGCGAGATGGTGGCGCTCCTCGCGACCCGTCTCGGCGTCCCGCTCGACGAGGGCGCCGGCGCGCTCGCGTCGAGCCTCATGGCCGGCATCGTGATGGACACGGCCACGTTCGCCCATCCGAACGCGACCCCGCGCACCCTCCTCGTGTCGGCCGCCCTCGTCGAGGCCGGCGCGCCGCTGTCGGACATCTCGCGCCGCCTGTACCGCACGAAGCCGGACAGCCAGCTTCGCCTGTTCGGCCGGGTGCTCGACCGGCTCGAATCAGCCGACGACGGGCGACTCGTGTGGTCCACGCTGCTCGAGTCCGATCTCGACGCAACCGGGACGACCGGACCGCACTCCGAGGGCATCATCGATCTGCTCGCCCAGGCCGAGGCGGCCGAGGTGGCGATCCTGTTCAAGGAACAGGTGTCGGTGACCCGGATCAGCGTCCGGACGCGACCCGGCGGCGTCGACGCGACGGTCCTGACCGGCCGATTCGGAGGCGGCGGGCATGCACGCGCGGCCGGGGCCACGATCGAGCTCCCGGTGGCCGACGCGCGCCCGGCCGTCCTCGCCGAGGCGTCCCGGCTCGCCGCGGAGATCGTCCGCTGAACCGTCCGGTTCCGGGTCGACAGACGAGCGGCACGACCGGTCTCGACGGCGTACTCGTCGTCGCGAAACCGGCCGGACCCACGTCCCACGATGTCGTCGCGCTCGTGCGGCGGTTGTCGGGAACGAAACGCGTCGGTCACGGCGGGACGCTCGACCCGTTCGCGAGCGGCGTCCTGCCCCTGTTCCTCGGCGTGGCGACGCGACTCGTCGAGTATCACCTCGCGGACGCGAAGTCGTACCGGGCAACCGTCTGCTTCGGGGCCACCTCGTCGACCGACGACCTCGAGGGCGAGCTCGTGCCGGTCGACGGCCCGCTGGTCACGCGGGCGGCCGTCGAGGCCGCCGTGGCCGAATTCCGGGGCGAGATCGAACAACGTCCGCCGGCCTATTCGGCGGTCAAGGTGGCCGGGCGACGGGCCTACGCACTCGCGCGGGCCGGCGCACCGGTCGAGCTCGCAGCGCGGCGGGTTCGGATCGACCGCCTGGAGCTTGTGTCGTGGGACGACGCCGATCCGATGCGGCCGGTCGCCGTCCTCGAGATCGCCTGCTCCGCCGGGACGTACGTGCGCTCTCTCGCCCGCGACCTCGGCGCCACGCTGGGGTCCGGAGCGTACCTCGGCGCCCTGGCACGTACGGCGAGCGGGCCGTTCGCCCTCGACGATGCGGTTCCGCTCGACGACATCCGAACCGCGGCCGCGTCGGGGTCGGACTCGCTGCGGGCGCTCCTGCTGGCCCCGGACGCCGGCCTCGACGCGATGCCGGAGGCGGTCCTGTCGGCCGACGAGGTGGCCGCGGTGCGCCGGGGCCAGTTCATCCGCCTGGGCGTCGCAGATGTCGAGGATGGGGCGGTGGTCCGCCTTCGTGCTGACGACGGCCGACTCGTCGCGATCGGCGTCGTTCGCGGCGATCGCGTGGCGCCCGACAAGGTGCTCGAGCCGCCGCCGGAGCCGCCGGCCCGCCGGACGGACGCGGCGCTCGACCTCGCGGCTGCGTCAGAGGCCGACCCGCCGTACGGTTCGGACCCCGACCCCGCATCCCCGGACGATGTCTGACCGGCGCGTCCCGCCCGGGCTGACCGTCGTGCCCGGCGTCGATTCGCTCGTGACCGACCACGGTCCGCTGTTCGCAGTCGTCGGCGTGTTCGACGGGCTTCACGTCGGACACGCCTACCTGCTCCGCCATCTTGTCGACGAGGCGGCCCGGCGGTCCGCTCGCCCGGCGGTGATCACGTTTGACCACCACCCGGACGAGGTGATCGTCGGATCCGCGCCCCCACTCCTCGTCGATCCCGACGAGCGGGTGCGGCTGCTCGGCGAGGCCGGCGTGGCGGTCGCCATCGTCCAGCACTTCGATGCCGCGCTCCGGGTCACGCCGTACGACGCGTTCATCGGCCGGATCACGCGACGAACACGCCTGGCCGGCCTGCTCATGACGCCCGAAGCCGCCTTCGGGCACGAGCGGCGAGGCACGCCCGACGCGCTCACCGCCCTGGGAGCCGCGAGCGAACCGCCCTTCGACGTCGTCGTCGTGCCGCCGTTCACGCTCGATGGGCACGCCGTGTCGAGCTCCGAGATCCGGCGGCTCGTGGCCGCCGGCGATCTCGCCGGTGCAGCTCGCCTGCTCGGGCGACCGCTGTCCGTGGTTGGCCGGCCCAATGCCGGCGGCGCACTCGGATTCGCGATGCCGCTGGCCCTCCCGCCGCCTGGGGCCTACCCGGTGTCGGTCGAGGCGGTCGACGACGGCGGTGCGCTGAGCGCGATCGCGCACGTCGAGAACGGCGGGCGTCTCGTGCTCGATCGTGTGCCCTGGCCGGACCGCGCGCTGCGGGTCGTCTTCTGATCCACCCCGACTCGCGCGTGGCGCCGAATCGGATCACCTGTTACCATCCGCCGGTCATAGACAGAATGGATCAATAGCAACAGTTCGTGTCGGAGGACCGAGTGCCGCTCGCGCGGGAAGCAAAGCAGGAGATCATTACCGGGTACGCCACCAGTGACGGTGACACCGGCTCGCCGGAGGTCCAGATCGCGCTCCTGACGGAGCGGATCAAGGGGCTGACGGACCATCTCCGGAGCTTTCCCAAGGACAACCATTCGCGCCGCGGTCTCCTCAAGCTCGTCGGCCAGCGCCGTCGTCTGCTCGCGTATCTCGTGAAGACGGACAACACGCGCTACCGCGCCGTCATCGGACGGCTCGGACTCCGCCGCTAGGGCATCGCCGCTCCCGGGCCTCGGTCATTCCGGGGCTCCATCGCGTCTGATCCCACCCGCGGCAGATCGGCCAACTCGCGACAGGTCGCCTCCTCCTCCACGACAAGGAGGATGTAACTCCGTGTCTCAAACGTTCGAGACGCAGCTCGGTGGCCAGACGCTGACCATCGAGACCGGCAAGCTCGCCCGCCTGGCCGGCGGCGCGGTCACCGTTCGCTACGGCGACACGATGGTCCTCGGCACGGCCAACCGTTCGGAGCCGCGGCCCGGCCTCGACTTCTTCCCGCTCACGGTCGACTTCGAGGAGCGGATGTATGCCGCGGGCAAGATCCCGGGCGGCTTCATCAAGCGCGAGTCGCGCCCGTCCGAGCACGCGATCCTCGCCGCCCGCCAGACGGACCGGCCGATCCGGCCGCTGTTTCCGGAGGGCTACAAGGACGACGTCCAGCTCGTGATCACCGTCCTCTCGACGGACCAGGAGAACAACCCGGACGTCGTCGGCACGGTCGCCGCATCGGCCGCCCTGACGATCAGCGAGATCCCGTTCAACGGCCCGATCGGGGCCGTTCGGGTCGGGCGGATCGGCGGCGAGTTCGTCGTCAACCCCACCCACAGCCAGCTCAAGGAGTCGGAACTCGACCTCATCGTGGCCGGCACACGCGACGCGATCATGATGGTCGAGGCTGGCGCGAAGCTCCTGCCCGAAGACCTCATGGCGGAAGCCATCCTGTTCGGTCATCGGGCGCTCCAGCCGCTCGTCGATCTCCAGGAGGAGCTCCGGAAGGCGGTCGGCAAGGCCAAGCGGGTCCCGTACCTCGAGCCGTCGACCAACTCGGTGCTCGAGTTCGCCTCGGCGACGGACGCGGAGCGCGAGCTCGTCGTCATCGACGTCGAGACGACCGGCACGGATCCGAAGATGTCCGACCTCGTCGAGATCGCCGCAGTCAAGGTCAAGGGCACGAAGATCGTCGACCGCTGGTCGACCCTCGTGAACCCGGGCCGCCCGATCGTCGGCAACCAGATGCACGGCATCACCGACGCGGACGTGAAGGGCGCACCGAGCCCGAAGGACGCCGCGACGAAGCTGCTCGACTATGTCGGCGACGCGATGGTCGTCGGTCACAACGTCGGGTTCGACCTTGGGTTCATCGAGCAGGCGCTCGGCGACGGGTTCCGGTTCCGGCCGGGAACCTACCTCGACACGCTCGTGATCGCCCGCGAGGGCTATCCGGGCGCCGAGTCGTACAAGCTCGGCGATCTCGCCCGCTTCTTCGGGATCGAGTTGGCGCAGGGCCATCGGGCCCTGCCGGACGCCGAGGCGACGGCCAGCCTGCTCCTGTGGTTCGCCGGGGACCTGCCGGGTCGGATCTCGACGCTCCGGGAGGCGATCGCCAATGCCGTGCGCGCCCAGCGCAGCGGCGGCGACACGGCCGCGCTCCTCGAGGCGGCCCGCCGCGGGGCCCGCGTCAGCAAGTCGCTGTTCAGCCTGCTCCAGAAGAAGACCGTCCGCCGGCTCGTCCTCGACGAGGGCATCCGGATCGACGGTCGCGGCCTGACCGACATTCGCCCGATCTCGGTCGAGGTGGGCCTCATCCCGCGCGCCCACGGCTCCGGCCTGTTCACCCGCGGTGAGACCCAGGCGCTGACGGTCGCCACGCTCGGCTCGTCGTCGGACGTCCAGCGGATCGACACGATCAGCCCGGAGACCGAGAAGCGCTACATCCACCACTACAACTTCCCGCCGTACAGCACCGGCGAGAACAAGATGATGCGCGGGCCGAGCCGGCGCGACATCGGGCACGGCCATCTGGCCGAGCGCGCGCTCGTGCCGGTCCTGCCGAGCCACGAGGACTTCCCGTACGTGATCCGCCTCGTCAGCGAGTGCGTGACCTCGAACGGCTCCACGTCGATGGCCTCAACCTGCGGCTCGACGCTCGCGCTCATGGACGCCGGCGTGCCGATCACGGCGCCCGTTGCCGGGGCCGCGATGGGCCTCATCACGGAGCCGGACGGCCGGTTCGTCGTCCTGACCGACATCCTCGGCAAGGAGGATGCGATCGGCGACATGGACTTCAAGGTCACCGGTACCCGGGACGGCGTGACCGCCCTCCAGATGGATATCAAGGTCCAGGGCATCAGCGAGGCGATCATCCGCGATGGCCTCAAGCAGGCGCTCGCCGCCCGCCTGACGATCCTCGACAAGATGGCCGAGGTGCTCCCGGAATCGCGCGAGAGCATGAGCGACTTCGCGCCGCGGATCATCACGATCAAGATCAACCCCGAGAAGATCCGCGAGATCATCGGCAAGGGTGGATCGATGATCCGCAAGATCCAGGAAGAGACCCAGACCGAGATCAACGTCGAGGACGACGGCACCGTCGAGATCGCGGCCGTCTCCGGCGAGAACTCGCGCAAGGCGATCCAGTGGATCGAGAGCCTGACCCGCGAGGTCGAGGTGGGCGCGCTCTACCTCGGCAAGGTCACCCGGATCATGGGCTTCGGCGCGTTCGTCGAGATCCTGCCCGGCAAGGAAGGGCTCGTCCGGATCGGTGAGCTCGCGGACTACCACGTCCCGTCCGTCGAGGACGTCGTGTCGGTCGGCGACGAGGTCATGGTGGTCGTCATGGAGATCGACCGGCAGGGCCGCGTCAACCTGTCCCGCAAGGCGGCCATGCAGCGCCACCTTGCCAAGGAACCGGTCTGACCGAAGCGCCGCCCCGCGGCGTCCAGTCCCGACCCTCGTTCCGAGCCCGCCGCGGTCACCGACCCGGCGGGCTCGCTGTCCTCGAGACACTCGGACCCCGGCACGAACGTCATCCGCGGCCGGCGCGAGCGTGGCCGACCGGGTGACCGCGGCCGATCCAGAGGGTCCCGCTGATATACTCGCGCGGTGCCCGGCCAGCACGACAGCGCCAGCGGAGCAGTGCCCCGAATGCCCAATCGACCCTTGACCGTCGCGGTCGTCGGCGCCACCGGCGTCGTCGGCCGGACGATGATCCAGGTCCTCTTCGAACGGGAGTTTCCCGTCGGCGAGTTGCGCCTGCTCGCCTCCGGCCGTTCGGCCGGACGCACCGTGTCGGTCGACGGGCGAACCCACGAGATCGCGGAGGCCGTCCCCGACGCGTTCGACGGGGTCGACATCGCCCTCTTCTCGGCCGGTGCCGACGTGTCGAAGGTACTCGCGCCCCACGCGGCGGCACGCGGCGCGACCGTCATCGACAACTCGTCGGCGTGGCGCATGGACCCGACCGTTCCGCTCGTCGTCAGCCAGGTCAACCCGGACGATCTCGAGTGGCACGAGGGGATCGTCGCCAATCCGAACTGCTCGACGATGCAGCTCGTGCCCGTGCTCATGGCCATTCGCGACTCGGTCGGGATCGAACGAGTCGTCGTCGACACGTACCAGTCGGTGTCCGGCACGGGAGCCGATGCGATCGTCGAGCTCGAAGGCCAGATCCGCGCCCATGCCTCCGGCCAGCCGAAGGAGGCGAAGGTCTATCCGCACCCGATCGCCTTCAACGCGCTGCCGGAGATCGACGCCTTCCTCGACAACGGCTACACGAAGGAGGAATGGAAGGTCGTCACCGAGAGCCGCAAGATCCTCCACCTCCCGGACCTGCGCCTGTCGTGCACGGCCGTGCGAATCCCGGTATTCGTGAGCCACTCCGAGGCGGTTCACGTCGAGACGCGCGAGCCGCTGACCCCGGAGCGCGCCCGGGACCTGTTCGGCCGCGTACCGGGCGTCGTCGTCGAGGACGACCCGGCCAGCCACACCTACCCGCTGGCCAGTCGGGCGGCCGGCCGCGACGAGGTGTTCGTCGGTCGTGTCCGCCGCGACCCGTCGATCGCGGACGACCGCGGTCTCGCGTTCTGGGTCGTCAGCGACAACCTCCGCAAGGGCGCGGCCACGAACGCGGTCGAACTGGCCGAGGCGCTCGTGGCGCGCGACTGGATCCGCGCCCGTTCCCGTCGCGAGACGGTCACCTCCGGGGTGGGTGGGGGATCGGCGTGACCGACGCCGAGCGCCGCGTGGCGCTCGACGCGATCGCGGCCGAGGTGAACGTCTGCACCCGCTGCCGGCTGCACGCGGGCCGGACGCGCGCCGTTCCCGGCGAGGGCAACCCGGACACCGAGGTCGTGTT
>Ga0214471_10003687_pt1 | contig 11852 bp, 8 predicted proteins | sample RVTome_5_FD_207665 | JGI IMG/M metagenome (GOLD analysis project Ga0214471, IMG submission 207665) | Soil microbial communities from uranium-contaminated site in the Upper Colorado River Basin, Wyoming, United States - RVT142D155 | ecosystem: Environmental > Terrestrial > Soil > Contaminated >... | reverse complement strand
ACTTGGAAGTCGACTTGTAACTGCGGGGCATGGTCGCTCAGCTCACTTGCTGCGCCGCGCGCCGTACTTGGAACGGCTGCGCTTGCGGTCGTCGACGCCCGAAGCGTCGAGCGTGCCGCGAATGATGTGGTAACGCACGCCCGGCAAGTCGCGGACCCGGCCGCCCCGCACCAGCACGATGCTGTGCTCCTGCAGGTTGTGGCCTTCGCCGGGAATGTAGGCCGTGATCTCCTTGCCGTTCGACAAGCGCACCCGCGCGACCTTCCGGAGCGCCGAGTTCGGCTTCTTCGGGGTCATGGTCTTGACCTGGACGCAGACGCCGCGCTTCTGGGGGCAAGCCTCGAGGACCGGGCTCTTCGACTTGCGCCGCACGGGCCTGCGGCCCTTGCGAACGAGTTGGTTGATGGTCGGCATGCTTCTCTGGTTTCCCGGACCGGCCGAAGCCGGAAATCGGGTGGAACAGTCTATCGCGGGGCGAAACGCGGTCAAGCGGGACCGCCCCGCTCCGGACTAGCTGGCGGCCTCCATTTCGGCCGGGGAACTGGCGGGAGCTTCGCGCTCCTCGAATTGGCTGAAGTCGACCTTCTTGCGGACCCGCGTCTTGAGGTACTCGCGGAACCCGGTGCCGGCCGGGATCAGGTTGCCCAGGATCACGTTCTCCTTGAGGCCTTGCAGGCGGTCGATCTTGCCGCGCAGCGCCGCCTCGGTGAGCACCTTGGTGGTCTCTTGGAAGGAGGCCGCCGAGATGAAGGAATCGGACTGCACCGACGCCTTGGTGATGCCCATGATCATCGGCAGCGCCGTAGGCGGCGCCTTGCCCTTGTCGATCAGCTCCTCGGCGGCGCGGCGGAATGCCCACTTGTCGATCAAGGAGTTGGGCAGCATGCGCGAATCCCCGGCGGTGTCGACCTGCACCTTGCGCATCATCTGCGCGACGATGATTTCGACGTGCTTGTCGTCGATCGTCACGCCCTGCGCGCGGTAGACCTTCTGGATCTCGTCGACCAGGTAGGTCTGGACCTTCTCCTCGCCCTGGATCGAGAGGATCTCGTTGGGCGGCAGCGGGCCGTCGACCAGCGGCTGGCCGGCGCGCACGCGGTCGCCCGTGTGCACGCGCAAGTGCTTGGACTGCGCGACGGCGTGCTCGCGGATCTCGTTGGTCACTTCGTCGCGGACGATGATGATCCGCTTGCCGCGGCGCTTCTCGCCCAGCTCGACCAGACCGTCGATTTCCGCCATCACGGCCGGATCCTTGGGCACGCGCGCCTCGAAAAGCTCGGTGACGCGCGGCAGGCCGCCGGTGATGTCCTGCGTGCCGCCGACCGCCCGCGGCGACTTTGCGAGCAGCGTGCCCGCGGTCACCGTCGAGCCGTCCTTGACCTCGAGGTAGGCGTTTTCCGGAATCGAGGTGTAGTGCAGCACCTCGTCCGCCTTGCCGACCAGGAGGATCTGCGGATGCAGGTCGCCCTTGGACTCGATGATCTTCTGGCGCTTGATGCCGGTCTTGACGTCTTCTTCGACCGCCATGGTGCGGCCTTCGACGATGTCCTCGAAACGCACCTTGCCGCCGAATTCGGCCAGGATGGGCAGGAAGTGGGGATCCCACTCGCAGATCCGGTCGCCCTTGCGGATCTTCTTGCCGTTCTCGACGTGCACGCGCGCGCCGACCGCGATGGCGTAACGGTCGAGTTCGCGGCCCTTTTCGTCGCGGATCAGGATGTCGCCGGTGCGCGACAGCGCCACCATCTCCTTCTGCGGGCTCATGACCACGCGGAGTTCGTGGTACTCGGCCGTGCCGCCGCGCCGCGCGCGGGTCTCCGCCGATTCGACCGCGCGGCTCGCCGTGCCGCCGATGTGGAAGGTCCGCATGGTGAGCTGGGTGCCCGGCTCGCCGATCGACTGCGCGGCGATGATGCCGCCGGCGAGGCCGCGTTCGACCAGTCGGCCGCGCGAAAGGTCCTCGCCGTAGCAGAGCGCGCACACGCCGTTGCCGGCTTCGCAACTGAGCGGACTGCGCACGCGGATCTTGGCGAAACCCATGTCCGCGATCCTCGCGGCGGTCTTGGCCGTGATCAGCTGCCCTTCCTCCACCACCAGTTCGTCGGTGATGCGGTCGCGGATGGTGTCGCGCGCCACGCGGCCGCGGATCACCTTGGCGAGCGGCACCACGAGCTTCTCGCCCTGGAAGACCGCGCTCTTGCTCAGGCCGTCGGGCGTGCCGCAGTCGTGGATTCCGACCACCACGTTCTGCGCCACGTCGGCGAGCTTGCGGGTCAGGTAGCCCGAGTCGGCAGTCTTGAGCGCCGTGTCGGCCAGGCCCTTCCGCGCGCCGTGCGTCGAGGAGAAGTACTCCAGCACGCGCAGGCCCTCGCGGAAGTTCGCGCGGATCGGCGTCTCGATGATCTCGCCGCTCGGCTTGGCCATCAAGCCACGCATGCCCGAGAGCTGGCGGATCTGGTCGACGCCGCCGCGCGCGCCCGAGTTCGCCATGACGAAAATCGGGTTCAAGTAGGGCTTGTTGTCGCGGCGGTCGTCCTTGAGCTCCTGGAGCAGCTCGTTGGAGATCTGTTCGCGGGCCGAAGTCCAGAGGTCGATGACCTTGGAGTTCCGCTCGTTGTCCGTGATCGCGCCTTCTTCGAAGTCCTTCTGGATCTGGTCGACCAGCGTCTGGCTGTCGCCGATGATCTCCCACTTGCGCTTGGGAATCCGCATGTCGTCCTTGGCGAACGACAAGCCGGAACGCGTGGCGCCCTTGAAACCGAGCGCCTTGAGATCGTCCAGCAGGTCGAGCGTCGCGCCGCGGCCGCAGATGCGGTGGCAGTCGTGGATGAGGTCGTACAACGCCTTCTTGTCGAGAGGGTAGTTGTAGAAAGTCATCGCCTCCGGAAGCGCGTCGTTGACGATCGCGCGGCCGGGAGTGGTGATCACCGGGAATTCGGAGTCGGGGACCTCGAGCTTGCCGCCGTACTCCTGCATCACCGCGGTGCCCTTGGGCAGCAGCACTTTCACCCGCGAGTGGGTCTCGATGTGGCCGTGGGCGTAGGCGAGCAGCAGTTCGGACAGCGAGGAGTAGATCCCGCGCAGGCCGCCCTCCTTCCACTCGTTGAGGCTCTCCTTCCGGTTCGCCGTCATGTAGAACAGGCCCAGGATGATGTCCTGGTGCGGCGAGATGATCGGACCGCCGTTGGACGGCGAGAAGACGTTGTTCGGCGAGAGCATCAGCGTGCTCGCCTCGACTTGCGCTTCGAAGGACAGCGGCAGGTGCACCGCCATCTGGTCGCCGTCGAAGTCGGCGTTGAAGCCCTGGCAGACCAGCGGGTGGATCTGGATGGCGTTGCCCTCGATCAGCACCGGCTCGAAGGCCTGGATGCCCACGCGGTGCAGCGTCGGCGCGCGGTTGAGCAGCACCGGGTGGCCCTGGATGACCTCTTCGAGGATGTCCCAGACCTGCTCGTCGCGGCGCTCGAGCATCTTCTTGGCGGCCTTGATGGTCTCGGCGAGCTTGAGCTCCTTAAGGCGGCGGATGATGAACGGCTGGAACAGCTCCAGCGCGATCACCTTGGGCAGGCCGCACTGGTGCAGCTTGAGCTCCGGGCCGACCACGATCACCGAACGCGCCGAGTAGTCGACGCGCTTGCCGAGCAGGTTGAGCCGGAAACGGCCCTGCTTGCCCTTGATCATGTCGGTCAGCGACTTGAGCGGCTGGTTGCTGGTGGACATCACCTGCCGCTTGCAGCGGCCGTTGTCGAACAGCGCGTCCACCGACTGCTGCAGCATCCGCTTCTCGTTGCGGATGATGACTTCGGGCGCGTTGAGCTCGATCAGCCGCTTGAGGCGGTTGTTGCGGTTGATCAGGCGCCGGTAGAGGTCGTTGAGGTCGGAGCTCGCGAAGTTGCCCGAGTCGAGCCGCACCAGCGGCCGCAGCTCCGGCGGAATGACCGGCACCACGTCCAGGATCATCCACCCCGGGTCGTTGGGCGAGTCCTTGAGCATCTCGACCGTGCGCAGCCGCTTGATGATGTCCGCCATCCGCTGCCGCGAGGTGCAGACTTTCATCTCTTCGCGGAGCTGGATCGCGGTCGCCTCCAGGTTGAGGCCCTTGAGCAGTTCGGCGACCGCTTCGGCGCCCATGGCGGCTTCGAAGGAGCTGCCGAACTGCGCCCGCGCGCGCCGGTACTCGTCTTCGGTGACGAGCTTGCAGCGCTTGTAGTCCGAGTCGCCGGGGTTGATGACCACGTAGTCCTGGAAGTAGATGACCCGCTCGAGCTCGGTCTTCTTCATCCCCAGCAGGTTGCCGATCCGCGACGGCGTGACGCTGAAGAACCAGATGTGCGCGGCGGGCGCGGCCAGGTTGATGTGGCCCATGCGCTTGCGGCGTTCGCGCGAGGTCGTGACCATCACGCCGCACTTGTCGCACACGATGCCCATGTGCTTCTGGCCGCGGTACTTGCCGCAGTGGCACTCGTAGTCGCGTTCGGGGCCGAAGATGCGCTCGCAGAACAGACCGTCCTTTTCGGGACGGAAGGTCCGGTAGTTGATGGTCTCGGGCTTCTTGACCTCGCCGTAGGAGTTGGCGCGGATGTCCTCGGGGGACGCCAGGCGGATGGAAACGCCCAGGAAGTCCTGGCCGTCCATCGCCAGCGCCGGCGCGGGCGCGTCCGGCACCGAATGGTCGCGGGTCTGGTAGGTGTGTTCGCTCATTTCCCGGATCCCCTGTCGCCTAGCGGGCGTGTTTCTCGAGCTGGATGTTCAAGCCGAGGCCGCGGATCTCGTTCATGAGCACCTCGAAGCTGACCGGCATGCCGGGCTCCAGGATGTTCTTGCCCTTGACCATGGACTCGTAGATCTTCGTGCGGCCGTCGACGTCGTCGGACTTGACGGTCAGCAGTTCCTGCAACAGGTAGGCGGCGCCGTAGGCCTCGAGCGCCCACACTTCCATTTCGCCGAAACGCTGGCCGCCGAAGCGCGCCTTGCCGCCCAGCGGCTGCTGCGTGATCAGGCTGTAAGGCCCGGTGGAACGCGCGTGCACCTTCTCGTCGACCAGGTGGTGCAGCTTCATCATGTACATGAAGCCGGTGCAGACCTTCTGCTCGAAAGCCGAGCCGCTGCGGCCGTCGTAGAGCGTCGGCGTGCCGGTGAGCGGCAGGCCCGCTTCGCCGAGGGCTTGCTCGATGTCCGCTTCGCGGGCGCCGTCGAAAGGCGCGGTGAACGCGCGGAAGCCGAGCTTGCTCGCCGCCCAGCCCAGGTGCACTTCGAGGATCTGGCCGACGTTCATCCGGGAGGGCACGCCCAACGGGTTGAGGACGATGTCGACCGGAGTGCCGTCCTCGAGGAAAGGCATGTCTTCTTGCGGCAGGATCTTGGAGATCACGCCCTTGTTGCCGTGGCGGCCCGCCATCTTGTCGCCCACCGAGAGGTTGCGCTTGGTGGCGATGTAGACCTTCACCATCTCGAGCACGCCCGTCGGCAGGTCGTCGCCGCGAGACAAGCGGCTGGACATCTTGATCTTCCAGGCCTCCTTGTCCTCGATGCGGTCGGCGTGGACGCGGACGAGTTCCTCGGCCTTGGCGCGGCGCGACGGATGCTCGACGCCTTCGGCGTAGGTCTTTAGGAAGTCCAGGATCCGGATCAAGTCGCCGAACAGCGTCGCCTCGGTGATCTGGATCGCCTTCTTGGTCTTGGGATCCTTGAGCGTCTCCTCCAGGTATTCCTGCAGGTCCGCGACCGCAGCCGGAATCTCGCGGCGCAGCACGGCGTCGTACTCGGCCTCGATCTCGCGGATCTTCTCGTGCGCGGCCCGCCGCTCGGCGGGCGTCATGTTCACCTTGCGGGTGAACTTCTGCGCACCGATCACGATGCCGTGCACGCCGGCCGGAAGCTTGAGCGAGACGTTCTTCACGTCTTCGCCGGCGCGGCCGAAAATCGCGTGCAGCAGCCGCTCTTCGGGCGTCAGCTCGGTCTTGCTCTTGGGCGCGATCTTGCCGACCAGGATGTCGTTGGGACCCACCCGCGTGCCGATGCGGACGATGCCGTCTTCGTCGAGGTTGCGCAGCGCGCGCTCGCCCGCGTTGGGGATGTCGCGCGTGAACTCCTCCTTGCCGAGAGTGGTCTCGCGGATCTCGGCCTCGTACTCCTCGATGTGGATCGAAGTGAAGACGTCGTCCTTGACCAGCCGCTCGGACACGATGATCGCGTCTTCGTAGTTGTAGCCTTCCCAGGACATGAAGGCGACGAGCAGGTTCTTGCCCAGCGCCAGTTCGCCCTGGTGCGTCGCGGCGCCGTCCGCGATGACGTCGCCCCTCTTGACCTTGTCCCCCATCTTCACCAGCGGGCGCTGGTTGAGGCAGGTGCGCTCGTTGAGGCCCTGGAACTTGCGCAGTTCGTAGGGCTCGGAGTCCTCCTTGAGGATGATCTGCTTGGAGTCGACGTACTCGACCGTGCCGGCGCGGCGCGCACGCACGACCATCCCCGAGTTCTCGGCGATGACGCGTTCGAGGCCGGTGCCCACCAGAGGCGGTTCGGTGATGATCAGCGGCACCGCCTGGCGCTGCATGTTGGAGCCCATCAGCGCGCGGTTCGCGTCGTCGTGCTCCAGGAACGGGATCAGCGCCGCCGACACGCCGAGGATCTGCGCGGGGTCGATGTCGAGGTACTCGATTTCGTCGAGCGGCTTGCGGGTGAATTCGCCGTGGAAACGGCACATCACCAGCCCGGCCTCGTCCTTTTCGATGAGGTTCTTGTCGGTCACCGCCGTGTCGGCCGGCGCGAACACCCGCTCGTACTCTTCGTCGGCGCGGAGGAACTTGATGTCCTCGGTGACCTTGCCCTTGCGCACGATCCGGTAAGGCGACACCAGGAAGCCGTAGTCGTCGACCACCGCGAACATCGACAAGGAGCTGATCAGGCCGATGTTCGCGCCTTCCGGCGTTTCGATCGGGCACAAGCGGCCGTAGTGGCTGATGTGCACGTCGCGCTCCTGGAAGCCCGCGCGCTTGCGGTTGAGGCCGCCCGGGCCGAGCGCCGACAGGCGCCGTTCGTGGGTGAGCTGGCTCAGCGGGTTGGTCTGGTCGACCACCTGGCTGAGCTCGCCGCGCGCGAAGAACTGCTCGACCGAAGTCGAAAAGGCCTTGGCGTTGATCAGGCTGCGCGGCGTCTGCGTCTCGGAATCGTCCTGCTGCGACATCCGGTCCACCGCGGCGCGCGCGACCTTCATGAGGCCCTTGCGGAACTCCTCGAAGGCCAGTTCGGCGATAGTGCGGACCCGGCGGATGCCCAAGTGGTCGATGTCGTCCACTTCGCCTTGGCCGGCGCGCAGGCCGATCAGGTACTTCACGGCGTCGAGGAAGTCGTCGGGCTGGAGCGTGACGGGTCCATGGTCGGCCTCGCTCGGGCGCTGGAACTTGCGCGAGATGCGGAAGCGGCCGACGCGGCCCAGGCTGTAGCGCTGCGGATCGAAGAAACGGTCCTGCAGCAGCTCGCGGGCCTTCTCGAGCTGGATCGGGTTGCCCGGCCGCAGCTTGGCGTAGATCGCCGCGAGCGCTTCCTCGTGGCTGCTCGCCGTGTCTTCCTTGATGAGCGATTCGAGGATCAGGACGTCTTCCACGCCGTCGAGCACCTCGACGGAAGCGATGTCCGAAGCGGCGACGCGTTCCGCGGCTTCGGCGCCGATCTCGTGGCCCGCCTCGACCCAGACCTCGCCGGTCTTCATGTCGCGGATCTGCCCGAGCGCGACGCGCGTCTCGAGCGCTTGCGCGTACTTGGCCTTGCTCAGCTTGCCCCGCGCGACCGTCGAGACCGGGTAGAAGAGCCGCAGCACGGCGTCGTCGGTGCCCCATTCGGGGTTCAGCGCGCGCAGCAGCGTGAGCGCCGAGAACTTGCCCTGCTGGTCGATCCGCACTTGCAGCGTCCCCTTGCTCGAGACGGTCATCTCGATCCAGGAACCGCGTTCGGGGATGATCCGCGCCGAGTGGAATTTCTTGTCGCCGCTGTGGTGGTCGACCGCGAAGTCGATGCCGGGCGAGCGGTGGAGCTGCGAGACGATCACGCGCTCGGAACCGTTCACGATGAACTCTCCGCCGCCCATCATGATGGGCACTTCGCCGAGGTAGATGTCTTCCTCGATCTTCTCCGCGCCGCGCTTCAGCGCCACGCGCACCCGCAGCGGGTAGGCGTAGGTGTACTTGAGCTGCCGGCACTCTTCCGGCGAGTAGCGCGGACGGCCGAGTGCGTAGCCCAGGTACTCGAGCGCCATGGTCTTGTCGTGGCTCTCGACTGGGAACAGGTTCTGGAACAGCAGTTCGACGCCGACCACCTTGCGGCGCTTGGGAGCGACGTCCGCCTGGAGGAATTCGGTGTACGCGCGGACCTGCAGGTCCGAGAGACCCGGCAGGAGCGCGGGATCGCGGAACTTGAAGGACCGGTAGTCCCTGATTTCGTAGGCGTCGATCGGAGATGCGGCGACGGTCATGCCAGGCCTCGTGCCAGGGCGGTTCGCGCGGCGGAGCCACGCGATCGGTTACAACGGTGGAAGCGGGTTTCGAGAACCCGCGCGCGACCCCGTCCGGAGACGGGCTCGTTCATCGGGGCGCGCGGACGCGCCCCGACCCCCACGCACCACCGGACCGGCGTCCGGGGTGCTCGGGGGTCAGCGTCTTGATCTGGTGTTGCGAAGCAACAGAACGGGTCAGGCCAGCTTGGCGGTGGCCCCGGCCTCTTCCAGTTGCTTCTTGAGGGCTTCGGCTTCGTCTTTCGTGACGCCCTCCTTGACGGTCTTGGGTGCGCTTTCCACCAATTCCTTGGCCTCCTTGAGGCCGAGGGTGGTGATGGCGCGGACCGCCTTGATGACATTGATCTTCTTGTCGCCGATGCTCTCGAGGATGACGTCGAAAGAGGTTTTCTCCTCGACTTCCTCGGCGGCTGCGGGACCGGCAGCAGCGACCGCGACGGGCGCGGCCGCACTGACTCCCCAACGCTCTTCGAGCGCCTTGACGAGCTCGGCGGCCTTGCCGAGCGGCAGGGCATCGAGCTTCTTGAAGATCTCCTCGAGCGCGGGCTCGAGTTCGATGGTGGCTTGGGACTCCTCGGACATCGGAACTACCTGTCTTTCGAAAGTGGGGCTGGGGCGGATGGCTGCGTGAACTGGGAACCGGGGCGAGCCTCTAAGCGGCGTCGCCCCCGTCCGCCCGGGCCTTGATGACCCGGGCGGTAGAAGCGGGAAGCTCCTGGAGCACCTGCGCGAGCATGCGCGCGGGGCCGATGATGCAGCCGGCGAGCATGCCGCGCAGGGTCTGCTTGTCGGGCATCGAAGGAATGCGGGCGGCGCCGGTGGCGTCGAGGACGGAACCGTCGAGATAGGCGGCGCGGTAGTTGAACTTCCGCTCCTTCGCCTTCTTCCACAGCTCTTCCATCGCCTTGGTGGCGCTGATCGTCTCCTCGGCGCTGCCGACGAGCATGGCGCAGGTGCCGCCGAACGCCCCGTCGGGAATGTCGATGCCGATCTCGCGGAACGCGACCTTGGCGAGGCGCGACTTGGCGAGCCGCAGCTTGGCGCCGGTGCCGCGCACCGTGTTGCGCATGTTCTGGGTCTCTTCGACCGACAGCGTCTGGAGGTCCAGCAGGACGACGCCGTCCTGGTCCTTGAGGAGCTCGCCGTACTCGGCGACCATCCACTCGTTGAGGAAGCTGACCATGACTGGCTCCTAGGAGGCGAACTCGACGTGCAGGCCGGGGCCCATCGTCGAGGAAACGCTGACGCGGCGGAGGTAGTGGCCCTTGGCGGTCGCCGGGCGCAGGGTGAGGACGTACTCGAGGAACGCCCGCGCGTTGTCTTCGAGCATGTTGCTGCCGAAACTGATCTTGCCGACCGGCACGTGCACGTTGCTGCCGGCGTCGACGCGGAACTCGATCTTGCCCGCCAGGAATTCGCGGACCGCCTGGCCGACGTTGGGCGTGACCGTGCCCGACTTGGGGCTCGGCATCTTGCCTTGCGGGCCGAGCACGCGGCCCAGCTTGCCGACCACGCGCATCATGGAGGGGTGCGCCACGACGATGTCGAAGTCGGTCCAGCCGCCGTTGATGCGTTCGGCGAGGTCGTCGCCGCCCACTTCGCTGGCGCCCGCCTCGCGGGCGTCGTCGGCGGCGCTGCCTTCGGCGAACGCGATCACCCTGACGGTCTTGCCCAGGCCGTGCGGAAGGCTGACGGCTCCGCGCACCATCTGGTCGGACTTCTTGGGATCGACGCCGAGGCGCACGACGACTTCGACGGTCTCGTCGAACTTGGCGGTGCGCAAGCTCTTGAGCAGGTCGAAGGCCTCCGCCATGGAGTAGACCTTCTCCACGTCGACCTTGGCGGTGTTCTCCTTGACGCGGCGGCTGACCATGGTCACATCCCCTCCACGACGATGCCCATCGATCGGGCGGTTCCTGCGATCACGCGCATGGCGGCTTCGACGCTCGAAGAGTTGAGGTCGGGCATCTTGAGTTCCGCGATCTCGCGGACCTGGTCGGCGGTCACCTTGCCGACGATTTCCGTGCCGACGTTGCCGGCGCCCTTCTCGAGGCCTGCGGCCTTGATCAGCAGCACCGCCGCGGGCGGCGACTTGAGCTCGAAGGTGAACGAACGGTCCTTGTAGACCGTGATGATCACCGGGATCGTCAAGCCCTTCTTGTCGGCCGTCGCGTCGTTGAATTGCCTGACGAATTCACCGATCGGGACGCCGTGCGAGCCCAGGGCGGGGCCGACGGGCGGGGCGGGCGTCGCCGCGCCGCCGGGGCACTGGAGTTTGATCTTCGCTGTGATTTCTTTTGCCATCTCTCCCTCCCGCCGATCGCCGGGCTAGCAGTCCGGACAGGCGGTTCCAACGGGTTGCGGGCGGCGCGGAAGTGCGCCGGCCGCGGGCCGGTCAAACCGGTTCAACCAGCCAATGCTCGATCTCCACGCTCGTCGCGCGGCCGAAAATGGTCACCGAGATGCGCAGTTTGCCCTGCGACTCGAGCACTTCCTCCACCGAACCGTCGAAGCCTTCGAAAGGCCCCTCCTTGATGCGCACCACGTCGCCGCGCTTGATGCGCACGGCCAGCCGCGGCGCCGACTCGCTTTCCACCATGCGCGCGAGGATCGACTCGACTTCGTCCGTGCTCATCGGCGTGGGGTGCGACCCGCCGCCGACGAAGTCCTGGAAGCCGGGCGTCTCGTGCAGCGCGAACCAGACCCGCTGGTCCTGGGGATCTTCCGAACCCTCCTCGCCCAGGTCGGCCTGGACCATCAGGTAGCCGGGGTAGATCTTGTTCGTGCGCACGCGCTTCTTGCCGGCCTTGATCTCGGTCACGCGTTCGACGGGCACCAGCACTTCGGGTATGCGGCCTTCGAGCCCGTCCGCCTTGATCCGGCGGAGGAGCTTCTCGCGCACCTTGTCCTCCTGGTTGGAGGGGACGCGCACCACATACCACTCGAGACTCACGACGTCTTCTCCACGAACTGCCAGAGCACCACGTTGAAGAACCCGCCGAGCAGGAAGTCGGAAAGCGCCAGGAAGCCCATGAGAATGAGCACGGCTACGATGACGACCACCGAGGAGTTGCTGGCCTCCTTGAAGGAGGGCCAGGTCACCTTGCGGATCTCCGACTCGACCTCGATGAGGCGGTCGGCGGCGCGCGCTCTCGAAAGCCAGCGCACCCAGGACACGGTGAGAACGACGAAGATCGCGAACGCGACCAGCAGCGCGCCGTTCACGCGCGTGCCGAACAGGGGCAGGTCGGCCGCCAACTCGTTGCGCAGGCCGTCGAAGCGCTCGAGGCCGGCTCGGAGAGACATGCAGCCATAGGCGATCATCGCCTCGCGGAGCCAGAATGCG
>Ga0214471_10003686_pt1 | contig 11854 bp, 11 predicted proteins | sample RVTome_5_FD_207665 | JGI IMG/M metagenome (GOLD analysis project Ga0214471, IMG submission 207665) | Soil microbial communities from uranium-contaminated site in the Upper Colorado River Basin, Wyoming, United States - RVT142D155 | ecosystem: Environmental > Terrestrial > Soil > Contaminated >... | reverse complement strand
CGCGATCGCCAGGGCCGTGAGCGTACCGAGGGGCGCCGAGAGCATCATGGCCACGCCGATGGTGACCCCCTCCGGCGCGGCGTGCAGCGTGTGCACCAGGAGTACTTTCGCCGCGTAGTCCGGACTGGGGTCGTGCAGCGAGTTCAGCGCAAGATCCTGGGTGCCGGCGACAGCGTGGCTGGCGTAGGCGAACCCAATGCCGAGCGCCGCACCGGCCCCCACGGCCAGCGGCGCCAGATCGCCGCCCGAGGCAAGCAGGAGGTACGCGGCGCCCAGCATCAAGCCAGCCGCGAGCGCGTTGGACCAGCCGAGCCAGGCGGCCGTCGGTCGTGCCCGAGCGAGCAGTGGCAGTGCCCCGAGGCTCGCGGTGGCCGCGGCCACGGACGAATACAACAGGACCGTCAGCGTGGGGTGCATGCCGCGTTCAGCCGCCCCACGGACGGCCCCGAGCGCCTACGGCACAGCGACGGCTGGGACCGCCAGCGCCGGCCTCTCGGTCGCGGCCGCCGGGATCACGGCAGGCACCACGATCACCGACGCCGGCAGATCGTCCACCATTCGGTGCGTCGTGGAGCCCAACAGCAACCGATCGAACACACCTCTGCCATGCGAGCCCAACACCACCAGGTCCGCCTGCCAGGCGCGCGCCTGGTCCCGAATCACCTCCACGGCCGTTCCACGCCGCAGCACGCGGTCGGCGCGCCCGTATTGCACCCACGGCCACACTCCTTGCTCGAACGCCTCAGCCGAGCGCTCATAGACCAGGTCGTCACCCATGACGGCCTCCACCAGCAGCGACGCTTTCAGGGTGGCCGGCAGCGGCTCGACGGCGTGGACCACCAGCAGCTGAGCGTCGAAAAGGTCCGCGTACCGCTGGGCCACCGCCAGGGTGCGTCGCGCCATCGGTCCGAGTTCCACCGCCGCGATGATACGCTGCGGCCGCGGGCTGCCCGGCGCCGTCACCAGCAACGGAACGACAAGTGTGCGCAGCAGATGGTGCGCCGTCCGGCCGCCGAACCAGCGGTCCAGCGTGGAGTGGTGCTTTCCACCGATCACCAGCAACTCCGCATCCCGCGCGGCTTCGACAAGAACCGTCGCGGCGGTCCCCAACCGGACGTCCAGACCCAGGAGCACGCTGTCGGGAACCGCACGGTGCAGCATGGGATGGATCTCTTTCCAGGCCGCATCCCGCAACACGGTCCCCATCGGCGCCAGGTCCATCGGCAGCTGGAGCGGGGCGACGTCCGCGGCTTGATCCCGGACGGCATGGACCAGGCGGCACTCCACGCCCGCCGTCTCGGCGATGGTCCAGGCAACCGCTGCGGCATGAGCGGCCTCCCGCGACGCATCAACCCCGGCGACGACCGGTTTCCAGGTTCCTGCCATGATTACCTCCCAGCAAGACTTGGAGGAACCATAGGTGGAGGCGGGTGAATCCATGCTGAACCGTTTCGTACGCGCCTCTTCATGATGGGTTCATGCCGGCGGCGAGACTCTTCAAGGTGCCATGACCCGAAGCGCTGGGTTACCCGTAAGGTGGGCCCTTCTGGCGGTCGCCGTGGCCTGCACGCACCGTGGTGCGACGCCCGCGGCCGCACCGATCGGGCCCGAGGCGATGGTGGCGGACCCGGCATCGCCCTCGATGGCCGACCAGCCGATCGCCGCCGCGCCGGTGAGCGGATTGCACCTTGAGCTCAACGTGGCCGCGCTCCGTCTCGACGTGTATGACGGAACCGCGGTGGTGCGCCGATACCGGGTGGCCGTGGGAGGCGCAGATCATCCGACACCGCTGGGCACCTACCACATCCGGCGCGTGGAGTGGAATCCGGTATGGGTGCCGCCGCCTTCGGAGTGGGCCCAAGCCGACACCGTCATGCGGCCCGGGCCGACCAACCCCATGGGCCGGGTGAAGCTCGAATTCCGCGACCGGTATTTCCTGCACGGGACTCCTGATCCGACCAGCGTCGGGACGGCGGGCTCGCACGGGTGTGTGCGCCTGGCCAACCAGGATGCCTTGGAATTGGCCGAACGGGTCCACGCGTACGCCTCACCGGACCTCCGAAGCGGAGATGTCACGGCGCTCGCCAGCGGCTGGGGGACCACCCGCAGCATCACCCTGGTGCGGGACGTTCCCCTGGTGATCCGCTACGCCCCCATCGAAGTGGTCGGATCTTACCTGGTGGCCCATCCGGATGTGTATGGTCGGCGATCCGGTTCCGGCGTCCCGGATGCTCTCGCCGGTCTGGCGGCGGCCGGATTGGACGCGTGGAGAGCGGATACGGCGACCATCCGTGCGCTGCTGGCGGAGTCACCCACCAGAACCGTCTCGGTCTCCCTGGCGTCCTTGCTTAAGCCACGATAGAAGCGCGCCTTCGCCGTTGACCGAGCAGCGCCACTGTGCTGGCCTGGGGCCCCCGGTCCCCCGGTTCCTCGACAAATCGAACGCGGCTGCCGATCTCCAGGCGGTCGAACCCGCCCTTCAGCACGCTGTTACGGTGGAAGTAGATCTCCAGCCCGTCCTCGGCCTCGAGGAAGCCGTACCCTTCCAACGGGAAGAGCTTGGTCACGCGACCCGCCGGGCGTCCCGCCGGGCGCTTGATATCACCCCGCTGCAGCCGGGCGTAGTCCTCCACCCGGCGCTGCGCCGCATCGAATGCTTCCTGGACGGCGGTGAGCAGATCCCGGTGAGACTGATGGGTAATGACCAGCTCGGTCCCGGGCAGCGTCACGTCGACGCGTACGGCGTAGGACACGTCGCGGCCGGACGGGTACCTGTGCTCCGCCTCGACGACCACTCGGCACCCCACGATGCGGTCGTAGAACCTCTCGAGCTTCCGCGCGGCTCGGAGAATCGCCGCTTCATCGGTCGCCGCGAGCGTTAGGTTGCGGGCGCTGACTTTGATGGGCGCTGCCATTACCGCCTCCCAGGGAGGGTACGCCTGCAATACCGCCGCGGAGGCGTGAAGGCTGGCTGATATCGCCCTGAAGCGCGCTTGAACCGGGCGTCAATCTGGTTTCACGGAGCATTCACGCGGGTTGGGCTAGGATAGGGACGACCTGAAAAGGAGGAGATATGAAGCTGATGAAAGCCCCGCCGACGCTGGCGCCGTTCCGGACCGAGATTGACCGGGTGTTCGATCGGTTCTTCAAACCGACGGACTGGATGCGTCCGTTCGAGTTCCCGGAGATCAAGGTCTTCGAGACGGCCTGGGCACCGTCGGTGGACCTCTCCGAGACGGACAAGGAGTACGTCGTGCGCCTCGAGGCCCCGGGCGTCCACAAGGAGAATATGGACGTCTCGCTTGAGAACAACGTGCTCACGCTGTCCGGCACGCGAGAGATCCGCAAGGAGGAGGAGGGTGAGGAGTACATCTGGAAGGAGCGCGAGGAAGGGAAGTTCGTCCGCTCGCTCCGGCTCCCCAAGGTCGTGGTCGAGGGCAAGGTCCTGGCGACGTTTGAGGATGGCGTCCTGGTGATCCGCCTGCCCAAGGCCGAGCCGACCGTGAAGAGCAAGATCGCCATCAAATAGGCGCTCCTCGTCCCTTTCCCGGGGCCCCGGCGTACAGGCCGGGGCCCCATCGTGCGTGATACCTTCACACCCGGTTCACCCTGGTTTTCCCGGGGAGGGTGTTTCGTAGAATCGGACTCCAGCGGAGGGTAGCGCCGTGAGATGGTCAGGCGAATACGCAGCGGACGAACACTACCCCCTCTTCCGCGATCGGCAGGAGGCCGGCCGTGAGTTGGCGACCCACCTGCGCCGGTACCAGGGGTCCGCGCCGGTGGTTCTCGGCATCCCGCGCGGGGGTGTTGTCGTGGCGGCCGAGGTGGCGCACGCCTTGGACGGCGAGCTGGACGTGGTCATCGCCCGGAAACTCGGGGCGCCGGGTGCGCCCGAGCTGGCCATCGGCGCGGTAACGGCCGACGGCGGCCAGTATCTCAACCACGAGATCATCAAGAGCCTGGGGGTCCGACCTGACTGGATCGAGTGGGTCACCTCCAGAGAGATGGCCGAAGCACGGCGCCGCGAAGGTCTGTTCCGGGGCGGGCGGCCGAGCCCTGCGCTGGAGGGTCGGACGGTGATCATTGTCGACGACGGCCTGGCAACCGGCGCCACCGTGCATGCCGCGGTAAATGCGGTGCGGAACAGGAAGCCGGCCCGGGTAGTGGTAGCGGCGCCCGTGGGAGCCCCGGAGGCGTGCACCGCCCTGTGGCAGGTGGCGGACGACGTCGTCTGTCCCTACGTCCCGGACCCGTTCGGCGCGATCGGCCGCTTCTACCAGCATTTCGACGCCGTTGACGAGGCCGACGTGGAACGGCTCCTGTACAACGCCGCCACCATCCCTGTTTGATGATAAGTAATATCGTAATACTGTAGCACATTCTTGTGCAGTTGGTGCGTCATTCCCGCACCATACTGCACATTGATGGCACAAGTGGCACATGTGTCTATATCGTCGTGCACATGCTGCACGATTTGGTTGACACTTTGCTTCCGTGGCCCTATAATTGCCACCCGTTCCGCCCAGCCAATCGCATCACTGACCTCAGTACCCTGACCCCCAGGGAGGTAGTCAGATGACCGCCACCATGCCCGATCCCGCGACGGCGCGCGCGGGCGCACCATCCCATGTCCCCTCCGCCGGCCCGGACGATGTCATACGCATGGCTGACAAGGCCGGCGCACGGGTGGTGGACGTGCGGTTCACCGATCTGCCGGGAACCTGGCAGCACTTTTCCCTGCCCGTGAAAGAACTGCGATCCGGCATGTTCACGGACGGGCTGGGCTTTGACGGCTCCAGCATCCGCGGGTTCCAGGCGATCAATGAGAGTGACATGCTGCTGCACCCGGACCCGGCGTCGGCGTTCATGGACCCGTGCCTGGAGGTCCCCACGCTCGCCCTGGTGTGCGACATCGCCGATCCGGTCACCGGCGAGTCATACAACCGCGATCCGCGGTTCATCGCCCGGAAGGCAGAGGAGCATGTGGTGCAGAGCGGCGTCGCCACTACCACGTACTGGGGACCGGAGGCCGAGTTTTACATCTTCAACTCGGTCCGCTTCGATCAAAACGCGCACGAGGGCTACTACCACATTGACGCCGAGGAGGGGATCTGGAACTCGGGGCGGAACGGCGGGTCGCCCAACCTGGCGCACCGGCCGCGGCACAAAGAGGGCTACTTCCCGGTACCTCCGGTGGACAAGCTCCAGGACCTGCGCTCCCGCATCATGCTGGCGCTGGAGCAAGCGGGCATCGATGTCGAGGTGCACCATCACGAGGTCGGCACGGCGGGGCAGACGGAGATCGATATGCGCTTCGGCACCCTGGTGCGTATGGCCGACCAGATGATGATGTACAAGTACGTCGTCAAGAACGTCTGCGCCGCGCACGGGTATACGGCCACGTTCATGCCCAAGCCCCTGTTCGGGGACAACGGATCGGGGATGCACGTCCACCAGAGCCTGTGGAAGGACGACCGCAACCTGTTCTACTCGCAGGACGGGTACGGCCTGTTGTCTGAGATGGCGCGGTTCTACATTGGCGGGTTGCTCAAGCACGCCCCGGCGCTGCTGGCGCTGTGTGCCCCGACCACCAACTCCTACCGGCGCCTGGTACCCGGGTACGAAGCGCCCATCAACCTGATCTATTCGCAGCGCAACCGGAGCGCCATCTGCCGGATTCCGGTGTACTCGCGCTCGCCCAAGGCCAAGCGCATCGAGTTCCGGGCGCCGGACGCGTCCTGCAATCCGTACCTCGCCTTCGCGGCCATGCTGATGGCGGGACTCGACGGCATTCGGAACCGCATCGAACCGCCCGCGCCGATTGACCAGGACCTCTATGAGTTGGAGCCCCATGAGCGGCGGTTCGTGAAGAACACGCCCGGCGGGTTGGCCGAGGTCCTGGACGCGTTGGAGCAGGACCACGCGTTCCTGCTGGAAGGCGACGTCTTCACCCCGGACGTGATCGAAACGTGGATCCGCTACAAGCGCCAGCGGGAGGTGGAGCCGATGGCGTTGCGGCCCCACCCCTACGAGTTCTTCCTGTACTACGACGTGTAGCGAGCGACCGTCGTAGAGTCCCAGGGGCCCGGCGCACAGCCGGGCCCTTCTTGTTTCCCGGTTGGCGGAGCGATAGCGTGCCCCCTACGATGGACGGCAGCGAGCAGCCCGTAACCCCCCAGGCGGCCCAGCCGTGGCACGCTCTTGGGGCAGGCGATGTGGCGCGGATGCTCGGCACCGGCCCGCACGGGATCACCCAAGCAGAAGCACCACTGCGGCTGGCGCGCTACGGGCCGAACCAGCTGGCCTCGGTTCCCCGGCTCAAGCGTCTGGCCACCCTGCTGCATCAGTTCTCCAGCCCGCTGATCTACCTCTTACTGTTCGCCGCCGTGGTCAGCCTGGCGATCGGCGAAGCCATGGACGCGGCGGTGATCGGTCTGGTGCTCTTGCTCAACGCCCTGATCGGCTTCGTACAGGAGCACCGGGCCGAGGTTTCCGTGCGCGCGCTGATGAGTCTCGCCGCCCCGCACGCCCGGGTTCTGCGAGAGGGACACGAGTGGGATGTCGAAAGTCGCGAGCTGGTCCCCGGGGATCTGGTCCTGCTCGAGTCGGGGGCGCGAGTGCCGGCGGACCTTCGCCTGATCGGCGTGACGGCCCTCTTGGTAGACGAATCCCTCCTCACCGGTGAAGTCGACGCAGTCACCAAGCACACCGATCCGCTGGACTCCGGCGTCGCGACGCCTGACCGGGGAAACCTGGTGTATGCCGGGACCCTGGTACGAAGCGGCCGAGGCCGCGGTTACGTGGTTGCGACCGGCGCGGCGACCCAGCTGGGCGGCATTGCCGAGCACATGCGGGCCGAGGAGCGGAGCGCGACACCGCTCCAGGTGCGCATGGGACGCTTCGGGAAGGTCGTCGGCATCGTGGTGGCCGTATCGGCCGCGTTGGCATTCGCCCTCGGGAGTCTGGCCGGTCGAGGCATGGGCGACATGTTCCTGGTGGCCGTCGCTCTGGCGGTCTCCGCGGTCCCCGAGGGGCTGCCGGTGGCCTTCACCATCACGCTGGCGCGCGGGGTGCGACGGATGGCGAAGCGCAACGCCATCGTGCGGCGGCTGGCTTCGGTCGAGACGCTGGGAAGCACCACCGTCATCGGGGCGGACAAGACCGGAACATTGACCGAGAACCTCATGACGGTGCAGCGAATCTGGGCGGGCGGGCGGCTGTGGGTGCTACCGGCCGGCGACCAGACCGGCCCGCCGGACTCCGCGGTCGCAACCGCGAGCGCGGTGGCCGAGCACCATGCACTCTACCGGACGCTGCTGGCCGGCGTGTTGAGCAGCGAGGCAGACCTTTACCGCACGGCCGACGGATCGTACCAGGGCGTCGGCGACCCCACCGAAACGGCGCTCCTCGCCGCCGCGGCCCGGCTGGAGATCGAACCTGGGGACGTCCGGGGGAGGTACGCCTGCGAGGCCGCGCTGCCGTTCGAGCCGGACCTTCAATACTCAGCCTCCATCTGCCGCTGGGATGGCCAGCCGGCCCTGTTCGTCAAAGGCGCTCCGGAGCGGGTCCTGGCCATGTGCAGCGAGATGATGCGCGACAACCAGGTCGCCGCCATCGCCCCGGATGAGGTGTTGCGAGCGGCGCAGGACATGGCCGCGAGCGGGCTCCGGGTCCTGGCGATGGCCTACAGCCGGCGTTCGCCGCTCGAACCCGTTCCCGCCAGGCTGGACGACCCGCAGGGGCTGGTGTTCCTGGGCCTTCAGGGGATGCGAGATCCCCCGCGCGCGGGTGTCCGTGAGGCCATCGCCGGGTGCCGCGACGCCGGCATCCGCGTGCTGATGATCACGGGCGATCACGCGGCTACGGCCCGCACCGTCGGCACGGAGCTGGGCATCGCGGCGCCAGCGGATCCGGTACTCACCGGGGCGGACCTCGAGGGCATGAGCGACGATGACCTGCGGGAGCGGGTGAGCCGGGTCTCCATCTACGCGCGGGTCTCGCCGGAACATAAGCATCGCGTGGTGCGAACCCTGCGGAGCCTGGGCCACGTGGTGGCCGTGACCGGGGACGGCATCAACGATGCGCCCGCGTTGCGGACCGCCGACGTGGGCGTGGCCATGGGAAAGAGCGGGACCGACGTGGCCCGGGAAGCGGCCGACATCGTCCTGGCCGACGACAATTTCGTGAGCGTGTACGGCGCGGTCCACGAGGGGCGCATCACGTTTGACAACATTCGCAAGGTCACCTTCTTCCTGGTCTCCACCAACGTGGCCGAAATCATCACCATCCTCGCGGCACTGATGCTCGGCTGGCCCCTGCCCCTGCTGGCGGTGCAGCTGCTGTGGCTCAACCTGGTCACCGAAGGACTCCAGGACGTGGCGCTGGCGTTCGAGCCGGGAGAACCCAATGTGCTGGCGCGCCCGCCTCGGCCCATACGCGAGGGGATCATTTCAGGCGTGCTCTGGGAACGCACGGCGCTGGCCGGCGCCGTCCAGGCAACCGGTACGCTCCTGCTCTTCGCGTGGGAGCTGGCAGAAACGGGCTCGCTGATCCGCGCTCAAACCGCGGCGCTCACCACCCTGGTGATCTTCCAGATGCTCCACGTGGGCAACTCGCGCTCCGAACGTGAATCGGTTTTCCGAATGAGCCCCTTTTCCAATCCCTTCCTGTTTCTCGCGACGGCGGCGGCGCTGGTGGTCCACCTTGGGGCATTGTATCTGCCGCCCATGCAGCGGGCCCTGCGATTGGCCCCGATCGGTGGATCCACCTGGCTGGCGATCCTCGCCGTGGCATCGAGCATCATCGTCGCGATGGAACTGCATAAGAAGTTCCGACCCGGCGGTCTCACCAACCAACGTCGGTCGGCGCGGCGTTGAAGCCGCCGGTCGGCCACTGAGCCCTCACCCCGCCGACACGGGTAAAGACAGTTTCACCCACCTGGATGTGACGGAACCGTGACGTGGCCGACTTCGCGGAATGGCTGCGGGTACACCATGCGGGCGCACGCGACCCGGAGCGCCGAACGGGTTCTTCGGCCTGGACCGGTACAGCCGCTACGCTTCGGCCCGTTCGGGGTATAGCGACTCGCGGCAACATCGCGACGACCGTGGCCGCAGCCAGGACCGCGCCAGAGCGGCCCGCCTCCGTTGCTGAGTGCTCAGCGGCCCTCCACCCATGGCGGGGGGCCGTCACCGCCGCCGTGACGCCCTCGCCGGCCGCTCGCCGGCCCTACGCGGGGATGCGGGGCCGCTGCTTCTGGAGCAGGCGGCCGATGGAGCCGGCCTCCTCAGCGAGCAAGTCCACGATGTCGTCCAGACTCAGGATGCCGACCAATCGTCGCCCCTCACCCGTCACCACCAGGCGCCGCGTCGCCGTGTTGGCCATGCGTGCCACGGCCGTCTCGATCGGTGTGTCCTGATCAATGGTTTGCGCTGGGGAGGTCATCACACCAGTGACCGGCGTGTGTTCCGGATCCAAGCCGGCCGCGACACATCGGATGGCGATGTCGCGATCCGTCGTGACGCCAATGGCCTGATTGTTCCGGTCCGGGTTCACCACGACCAGCGTTCCCACCCCGTGCTCGGCCATGCGTTGCGCTGCCACTCGCACGGTCTCCACCGGCGATGCCGTCGCCACCACGCGACTGCATACTCTGCCCGCTGACATTGGTACCTCCTTCCGCGATGCCGGCCCCGAGGCTGACTCCGGCGACTGCGCCGACGACTCGCCTGAGGCCCCACCGCCTGGGATCCATCATGGGGGCAAGGGGCTGAAGCCACCATGAACGGCCGGTGAGGCGGGCGACAGATGGTGAGGGGACCCCCTTCACCCGCGATTCAGCAGGGCAAGCGGGTACGTGCTTGCCGCGGATCCATAGTGATGAGTATGCCCACCGGGCGGCCGGCGCTCGTCACCAGCAGCCGATGCACCCCCGCACGAGCGGACCCGCAAGCCGGGTCACGTCTGGGCATCACTTTCCCTCTCTGGTTCTGGCTCTGCTTCACCCTCGTATACACCGTGGCGGTAAGCGATCGCGTGCAGCGTGGCCTCGTCCAGCGCCCGAAAAAACTCGGCCAGCTTGACCGTAGGACCGGTGGTACCCACGGTCGTAAAGCTCCGCTCCAGGACACCGAGGATCGCCTGCACCAGGACTTCCCGGGCCTCGTCCTCCGTTGGGCCGCGCCGCGACACCGTTCTCGCAACGGCACGCCTCTTACGCATGTCCGTCAACCACGAACGCAACCTTGGCGTCGTCGAAGCTCTTCTCCGACTGCGCAACGACCTCGACCACCTTCACAATGCTGCTCATAACACTCTCCTTAGAGGGTCCATACGTCCGGGGCCGCGCCCGGTACGGTTAAACACGGTGATCGCTTCTGCCAGACGGGTCCCTCAGAACCGGAAAACCGCAGCCAGTGCGCGGCCGTCGGGAACCTGGCTGTCGTCCATTACATAGACCACGCCGCCCGTTCTCAGAACACGCATCGCCACCAGGTCAACGAGATCTCGGTCACCGGGTCGATGCACGTCGTGGACCTCCACCCGTCGCGAGAGCGGGTCGAACGAGCCCCACATGTGTGCCCGGAGGCCGATGAGCACCAACTCCACGCGCCCGTCCTCCGCCGCCTGCGCCACCCGACGAACGTCGTTGGATGCGCGACCCTCGCCCTTCAGGGCCTCATACCGTTCTACGGCCCGCCGCTGCTCGGCGGCGAAGCGGGGAGCCACGACTTTCCACGCCTTCGCTCGGAGCTCCTCGCCGCTCATGTGATCCGGATTGCCCCTCACGCCGGCCCGCAAGACCAGAGGATGCTTGGTGAGCTTGCGGTACATGGAAGTGATGTAATCCACGCCGGCCAGCACCAGCGGCGCGGGGTTGGCCTGGAGCAGCCGGGTCACGCCCTCGTCCACCAGGCGCAGGAACGTTGTGATCTCGCCCTTGAGGTCGTCCTTGGACCCGCCTTCGCCGTGGTAGATGGCGGTGCGAACGCCACCCACCGCTCGGGGCGCCGCGGTGTGGAACTGGAGTGAGCGCTCCTCAAAATCGTAGCCGACCGCGTCTCTCAACGTGGCGGGAATGTCGTGGAGGTCGTCCTCCCGAATCGTGTCGCGCGTAGCCTCCCATAGGCGGACTCGATTCAGGCTCAGAGCCAAGACAAAGAAACGCCCGTTCCCGCTCAGGACCGCAAGGAGCGGCTTCAGGTGGTACTGGGGCCCCACCACCACCAATTCCTCGACGCGAAGGGGAAGCCGCAAGACGCGCATGCCGTCAGCCGATAGGAAGACTCCGAGACCCGCTCCCTGGATCCGCCAGAACCCGTGCTCGGCAGAGAGCGACCTGGCCGGCGCAAGCAGTTCCTCACGGCCCGCGGCGCGAACTCCTTGCGCCGCTAGCTCGTGGTCGGCGCGAGCCAGGAGGTTCTTCCACCGAATCAAATCCTCGGCAGCTCCGCCCCCGACGCGGTGGGTGGGGAGGTACAGCGACACCTTGGGCCCGTCAGGTTGCGAAGCAAGTTCCTCAAGCTCGTCGCGTCGCACCATCGGATCCACCTCCTGCCCATGGCGTACGTCACTTCGGTACCCGGCCTTGGGGACCACGATAGCGGCGGGAGTTGAATGGCGGCCTGAAGCTCTCATGAAGCGCGTGCGGGGACGCTGAGGGGTCTCTGAGCGCCGTTTCACCAGCGCTTCACGGACTCTCCCGGCCGATGGTGGCAGTCTCCAGGTGTGCCCACCGGAGGACACCCGTGCTCGGTATCTCCATCGCACGCCACAACGCAGCCGCTCAGCCCCTCCCGAGGACCGTTCTGCCACCGTCCCATGTGTTCTTGGAACACCCTGGCGAAGTGCGCCT
>Ga0214471_10003685_pt1 | contig 11855 bp, 9 predicted proteins | sample RVTome_5_FD_207665 | JGI IMG/M metagenome (GOLD analysis project Ga0214471, IMG submission 207665) | Soil microbial communities from uranium-contaminated site in the Upper Colorado River Basin, Wyoming, United States - RVT142D155 | ecosystem: Environmental > Terrestrial > Soil > Contaminated >... | reverse complement strand
CGCGAGAGCAGCCCGCCGTGGCCCAGGCCGGCCAGCTCGCGATTGCCGACCGCCTCGCCTGCCAGCAGCCGGGGCAGCACGAGGTCGAACGTCGTCGCCTGCGAGAACATCCCGCACGTCGGCATGCCGAGCACGGGCGCGCCGTCCCAGCGGGCCAGCCAGAGCAGGCTGCCGGGATGCGCCGGCGCCCCGTGGCGCTCCATCGTCGCGCCGAGCAACGTCAGGCCGCTGAACACCGGGTCGAGCGGGTCCAGCGCCGAGGCGCCGGCCACGATCAGCACGTCGGCGCCCTCCCGCCGGAGCGCCCGCAGCTCGTCGGCGACCGCGCGGTCCGAGGCGCCGGCGAACCGCACCGGCAGCAGGTGGCCCCCGAGCCAGTCGATCTTCTGCTTGAGGGCCGATTCGAACCGCGCCCGCTGGCGGGCGTCCAGGCTTTCGCGGGCGACGGCCCCGACGGCCGCGGGCCGGAAGCCGGCGACCTGGATCACCCCGCCGGCTGCCGCCGCCGCCCGCTCCATCGCCCGGACGGTCGTCTCGGCGATCGCCAGCGGCGTCACCTTCGCCTTGGCGACCGCCTCGCCGGGCTCCACCGGCTGGCCGTCGAACAGGGTGAAGACCGACATCCCTTCCTGCGTGTTCACGTCGGCGAGGGCCGCGGTGCGGATCCGCAGCAGGCCTCGCCGCGTCGCCGCCAGCGTCCACTGCCCGCCGGTGTAGCCGCGCACCTCCACGCCCTCGCCCACCACGGCGGCCGCCAGCCGCCGGCCCGCCTCCTCCTCGTGGACGTCGCCGGGATCGAGCGCGAGCAGGTGAATCTCCTCCCACGGTACGCCCAGCAGCGTCTGCGCCACCACCGCATCGATGCGCGCCCCCTTGGGGGCCACGACCTTGCCCGCGGGATCCCGGACATCGTGGCAGAGAATGCGGTCGACGAGGACGTCCAGCCCTGCCGTCTCCCGCCGCTGGGCAATCGCCTTCACGCCGGGGGTCTCCTCACGCTCATCGGCTGGCCGCTGCCGCCCCCGCGGACCGCCTGGATCTCGGCGAGGATGGCCAGGGCGATCTCGGGCGCGCTCCGGGCGCCCAGGTCGAGACCGATCGGCACCCGGACGCGGGCCAGGCTGGCCTCGTCCAGGCCCTCCTCACGCAGGAGCTTCAGGATCGCCGCCCCGCGGCGCGAGGAGCCCAGCATGCCGATGTAGCCGACCGGGCTCGCCAGCGCGCGGCGCAGCACGGGCAGGTCGTACTTGTAGTCGTGCGCCACCAGGACCAGCGCGGTGGTCGGGATGAGGGAATAGCCGGCGATCAGCTCGGACGGGATCCCGATCTCGAGGTCGTCCACATCGGGGAATCGCTCGCGGGTGGCGAAGCGCGGCCGCCCGTCGAGGACGGCGGTGCGGTAGCCGAGCGTCCGCGCCAGCGTCATCAACGGCATGGCGACATGGCTGGCGCCGACCACCACCAGCAGCGCCGGCGGTGTGACAACCTCGACGAAGGCGCGGACACCCTCCAGGACCAGCGTGCGGGAGGCGCCGGCGGCGAGGACCGTACGCGCCTCGGCGGCGAACCGGTCGTCGAGGAAGGCCTCGCCCAGCGTGCCCTCGTGGCGGCCATCGTCGAGCACGAGCAGCTTGCCACCGGCCTCGCCGTCCAGGCGGGTGACGATGGCGCCCCGGCCGCCGGCCCGCGCGTGCGCGTGCACGCGGTCATAGAAGCGCGCCGCCGGGTCGTCGCTCCGGTCCAGGGCGAGCGGCTCGACGAAGACCTCGATGGCGCCGCCGCAGGTCAGCCCGATCTCCCAGGCTTCCTCGTCGCCCAGGTTCAGCTCGAGCAGGCGCGGGCGCATCGTGCTCAGGACGTCCTCGGCCTCCTCGACGACCTGCGCATCCACGCAGCCGCCGATCGTGACCGAGCCCAGGATGTCGCCTCGCTCCCCCACGACCATCCGGGCACCTTCCTTGCGGGGCGTGGTGCCGTGGGTATTGACCAGCGTGGCGACGGCTACCCGACGTCCGGAGCGGCGCAAATCTTCAATGTCAGCGAAGGGTTCGGTCACGACAGGACAATCATACGCTCGCGAGCGGGAAAACGAAACGCCGCCCGGCCCCCGCCGACGATGAGCGTGGGCGACGCAGGAGGCTCAGCGGGAGCGGGGGCGCCCGAGGTGCGCCAGGCTCAGCAGCGTGACCCCGGTGAGAATCAGCATGCCCGGCTCGTTGGTGCCGAACGGAAAGAAGTCCTGGAAGACCGAGAACACCAGGGCCTGCGCGTGCGTGGGCGCGTGCACGACAACGAGGAGGAGCACCAGGAGCGACGCCAGAACCCGACTCATTCGTCTCATCCTCCCTCGCGGCCTGGGAGCCGACCGCGCCGTTGTCAAAGTGCAATCCGAGCGCCAGACGGGCCGGCGGGGCGCGGTCACGGCGAGACCCGAACGGGGCCAAAACTCGGCAAGCGCCCGGGTGACTCTTTGCATTGCGTTGCAGGTTCTCGTGCAGGGCCCGACAGACCACGCCACCGAACTACACGCTTCGGCCAGAACCTACAACGCGGCGGGTGGGCCGGCCCGGTCGGGCCGGCGGCGTATCCCCGGACTACAGATGCAGGCGGTCGGCGAGGTCGCGCAGCGCGGCGAGGTTGTGGGCGGCGGCGAAGTGATCGACCAGCGGCAGCGCAGCCGCCATGCCGCGCGTCAGCGGCTCGTAGGACGGGTTGCCGAGCAGCGGATTGAGCCAGATCACCCGCCCCGCCCGCCGCTTGATCCGCAGCAGTTCGGTCGCGAGCACCTCGGGATCGCCGGTGTCCCACCCGTCGGAGAGCACGATGACGATCGTGCGCCGGTCCACGAGGTGCGACCAGTGGCGGTTGAACTCGGCCAGCGACTCGCCGATGCGGGTGCCGCCCGACCAGTCGCGCACGTCCTGCAGGCGCCGCAGCACCTCGCGGTACGAGCGGGCGCGGAGGTAGTCGGTCACCCGCGTGAGGTGCACGGAGAACGTGAACGTCTCCACGCGCGCGAACACGTGCTGGAGGGCGAACAGGAACTGCAGGAGGAAGCGGCTGTAGAGATCCATCGAGCCGGAGACGTCGCACAGCAGGACGAGCCGAACCTTGCGCCGCTTCCGCTGCCGGTAGCGCAGCTCGATGATCTCGCCCCGCGTGAGGTTGGCGCGCAGCGTCCGCCGTAGGTCGACCCGCCCGCGCCGCCGTACGGGCCGCCGGCGCCGGCTCACCCGCCGGGCCAGCCGCCGGGCGATCTGCACGGTCAGGCGGAGCACCTCGTCGAGCTGCTCGGCGCTGAACGTGGAGAAATCGCGAGCGGCCAGCGCCTCGGCCTCGGAGGCGGCCGGCACGCCCAGGGGGTCGCCGCCCTCCTCCTCGTCCATCTCGCCCCAGCCCTCCAGGGCCAGGCGCTCGCGCCGCGCGGCCTGGCTGTCGGCCTCCGGCGCGCCGGCGGCGTCCTCGGGCACGGCGGGCCCGGCCAGGGCCTCCGCCACCTCGTCGGCCTCGGTCCGCACCCGCCAGAACGCGGCGAAGGCCCGGTCGAAGACGGTCGCCTCCTCGGGCCGCGTGACGAACACCGCGCGGAGGCCGAGACGGACTTCCTCGCGATCGCCGAGGTCGAGGTGGTCGAGGGCGCGCACGGCGTCCATCACCTGGCGCGGCGTGATCGGGAGCGACTGGCGCCGCAGCAGCGCGGCGAAGCGGACGACGGCGCGGGTGAGCGCGCGGTCGGGCACTACCCCGGGACCTGAAGGAACGGCGCGAGGCCGCCCTTCGCCACCTCCGCCCGGAAGCGCTTGATGTCGTCGGCGTCCTTGAGGACGCAGCCGAGCGTCTCGGTCACGAGCGCCTCGTCGAGGTGGTCGGCGTGCAGGCCGGCGAGCGCCTGGGCCCAGTCGAGCGTCTCCGCCACGCCGGGCACCTTGGCCAGCCGCACCCGGCGCAACGACTCCATGAAGCGCGCGATCTCCCGGGCCAGGCGGGCGTCGACGCCGGGCACCTTGCGCTCGACGATGGCGACCTCCTTGTCGTACGGCGGATAGTCGATCCAGAGATACAGGCACCGCCGCCGGAGGGCGTCGCTCAGCTCGCGGGTGCGGTTGGAGGTCAGGATCACGTGCGGTGGGTGGGTGGCCTTGATGGTGCCGATCTCGGGGATGGTCACCTGCCAGTCGGAGAAGATCTCGAGCATGAAGGCCTCGAACTCCTCGTCGCAATTGTGCGTCACGACCTGATTCGCGACGAAGTAGGGATGACCATCGAGCACGAAGTCGTACACGGTCTGCTCGAGGTCGACGTGTTCGACCGACGTGACGGCTCCCAGGACAACCTCTCGCTCCAGCAGGTCACGGAGCTCCGGCGCGTCGAACGCCTCGACGATCCGTTGCAACGACGACACATTGGGCCGCACTCGACCAGCCAGGATATCGTGGACCGTCTGATGTGAGCGCACGCCATTGAGCGTCGTTCGACTGCGGAGGGCCGCGAGGGCTTCCACGACCTTCTCGCGTGGCAGCGTCTCCGTCCGGGTGAATCGGGTTCGGGCATGTCCCAGCCGCGCGAGCAACCGTCGCTTGGCGGGAGCGCAGAACCCGACGGCGTCGGCGAACGCGCCTTCGTCGGACACCGTGAGCTGGAAGTACGGACCGCGACCGTAGGTTCCCGCCGCTGCGGCAATCCTGGCCAGATGGCTGTCGACGCCGACGGAACTGAGAAGATGCTGGATCCCCACCAGCAGCGTGGGAGACGAGGACACCGCGCAGACCTGATGATCCGAGACCCAGCCCTCGCCGTCGAAGAATCCGCGGACGAAGCCCGCGCGCTTGTCCTTGGGCAGCCGGAACACGAAGTCGGGAACGCGGCGCCCAGGACTGCGATCGAACCCCGGTCCCAGGACGCGCCGGAGCAACCGTCCCAGCGGCAAGGAATGGCACGTGAGCTCGTAGTTCCGGTGCGGTCCGCGTTTGATCCGGGCTGGGCGGCCGAAGGCCTCGGCGAACTTCCCGCAGTACACCTCGAGATTCGTGCGGTCCTTGTCAGAGATGCACAGCCGGTCGCTCGTGAAGCACCCATCGGCAACGATGTATCCCAGCAGCTCGTAGAAGGCGACCGACTGGCAGACGCGGCCCTGCCAGGCCGGCTTCGAGCTCACGGCGTTCCCGGCCAGGTCGACGGCATCGACGAGGCGAGCGAGAGCTCCCGCCCGAAGCGAGTCGCGCATCGGATGCGGGCGGATGACGTTGGCGAGATGCGTGCGCGATACGCCTGTCGCCGCGGCGAGATCCTCGTAGGTTCGGCCCGACCTTCGGTACGCGGCATGGAGCAGGCGCTTCTCGGCGTCCGTCAGTTTGACGATGTCGTCGGCAAACTCGAAGATCGGTTCGTCGAGCTGTCCAACGTGCAGAGACTTGTGCAGAGGCAACTGATCACCGGCCCGGAGTTCTGCCGCGGTGACGACCTCGGGACCGTGGCTCGAATACCGTACGAACTTGTGCTCGGGCGTCACCTCGATCAGGCGGCCGCCGACCAGGACGCGAAGAACCCGGGACGTCGATCGCGGCACGACTCTTCGTACGCGGGCTCGCGTCATCCGGAACGCGTCCACATCGAAGCTCACCAGCTCGTCGCCGATCTGTACCTCCGCGGCTCGCTTGACGCCCGCCGCCGTCGTGATCAGCGTGTTGGCAGTGACACACCGATCCACCTCGTCGACGAGGAGAACGGGGGCCCGATCCTGCGTGATCGCCTGCAGCAGCGGGCGCTTGAGCAGGAAGGGTTCGGAGAAGATCTCCTGCTCTTCCTGGTCCACCGCCCGATGCGAGGTCTCGTGCAGCTTGATGTGCAGGAGCTGCTTCTGGTAGTTCCACTCGTAGAGGGCGGCCGAGGCGTCGAGGCCCTCGTAGCACTGCAGGCGGATGAGGTTGGTGTCCAGCACGCGGGCCATGACCTTGGCGACCTCGGTCTTGCCCACCCCGGCGTGGCCCTCGATCAGCAGCGGCTTCTTGAGGCTGAGGGCCAGGTGCACCGACGTCGCCACCGGGGCGTCGGTGACGTACTCGGCCGACTCCATCAGCGACTGGATCTTGCGGATGTCCTCGCGCACGGGTCATTATTGTACATGAAGCCGCGCGTAGTCCTCGGGCGTGTCGACGTCGGGCGGCATCGGCGCATCGATCGGCACGCGCGCCACCCGCTCGGGTCGCGCCTGCACGACCGACCTTGCTCCCGCATCGCCGTCGAGGGCCGCCAGCTCGCCGAAGACCTCGGCCCCGAAGAGCACGGGGGTGCCCTGCGTCCCCCGGTACACGGGCGCCGCGATGGAGCTGCCCGTCTCCTCACGGGCGCGCAGGAGCGCGGCGATCACGCCCTCGGGCAGCCGTGGCTGGTCGCCGAGGCCGACCAGCGCCGCCGCCGTCCCCGGCTCGAGCGCGCGCATGCCGATCGCGATCGAGGAGCCCTGGCCGGCCTCGGGCCGGGGGTTCACGGCGAAGCGGACCGGCAGGCCAGCCAGCGCCGCGCGGATGCCGTCGTCGTCCGGGCCCGTGACGACCACGACGTCGTCGACATGGGGGAGCACGCTCTCGACGCTCCAGCGCACGACCGGCTTGCCGCCCAGATCGAGCAGCAGCTTCGGTCGCCCCATGCGCCGAGCCAACCCCGCCGCCAGCACGATCGCCGCGATCATCTGTCGTGGAGCGTGACGTGCGCGTCCATTGTATTGGAGCGTGACGTGCGCCTCCAGCGCAGGTGGCCTGAGAGAGGAGGCCGGGGCTCCGCTCGTGAGATCACCGGGGCCGCCGGGGAGGCCCAGGGGCCCTCCCCGGCGGACGCGACCGGTGAGCGGGGGTCAGCCGCGGGCGCGCTTGAGGGCGGCCTCGAGGGCGCGGCGGGCGAACACGCGGCACAGGTGCGACTTGTACTCCACGGAGCCCTGGAGGTCGGCCTGGACGTCCACGCCCTCGGCGGCCTTCTGGGCGGCGGCCTCGATGGTCGCCGCGTCCAGCGCCTGGCCGGTCAGCGCGGCCTCCACCCCCTTGGCCCGCACCGCCTTGGTGCCGGCGCCGGTGACGCCGACGCTGGCCCTGGTGCAGGTGCCGTTCTTGTCGATCGTGACGGCCGCGCCCACGCCGACGACCGCGAAGCGCGAGGCGGGGTGCGGGAACTTCAGGTAGGCGGCGCCGCTGCCGGCGGGCCACACGGGGATGCGGATCTGCGTCAGCAGCTCGTCGTCCTTGAGGGCCGTGGCCATCAGCCCCTTGAACCAGTCGTCGACCTTCACGGTCCGCTTGCCCTTGGCCCCTTCGCACACGAACTCGAACCCGAGCGCGATGGCGGTGGCCGGCATGTCGGCGGCGGGGTCGGCGTGGGCGAGCGAGCCGCCCATCGTGCCCTTGTTGCGGACGGCGGGGTCGCCGATGACCGCCGCGGTCTCCGACACCACCGGCGCCTTGGCCTTGAGCACCTTGGAGGACTCGACCTCCCAGTGGGTCACCATGGCGCCCACCGTGATGACGCCCTTTTCCTCCTTGATGCCCGTCAGCCCGCTCACCTTGCGGAGGTCGATGATGTTCTTCGGCTGGGCCAGGCGCAGCTTCATCATCGGCACCAGGCTGTGGCCGCCGGCCAGGAGCTTGGCGTCGTCGAGCTTGCCGAGGAGCTTGAGCGCGTCCTTGACCGTCGCCGGCGCGTGATACTCGAACGCCGCTGGATACATGGGTGCGGTCTCCTCTGTATCGGAGCGCTGGCTCCTCCTCCACCGCAGGTGGCCTGACAGAGGAGAGGGCGCGGCTCCGAGTCGTGCGATCTATCGCTTCGCGTTCCGCATGGCGGTCCAGACTCGCTCGGCGTTGAGCGGCATCGTCTCGATGTGATCGATGCCGAGCGGAGCCAGCGCGTCGACGACGGCGTTGACCACGGCCGGGGTGGCGGCGATCGTGCCGGTCTCGCCGGCGCCCTTGACGCCGAGCGGGTTGACCGGGGTCGGTGTCACCGTGCGGTCGGTCTCGTACATCGGCAGCATGTCGGCCTTGGGCAGCGCGTAGTCCATCATGCTGCCGGTCACGAGCTGGCCGCCGTCGTAGACCGCGCCCTCCCACAGCGCCTGGCCCACGCCCTGGGCGATGCCGCCGTGGACCATGCCGTCCACGATCATGGGGTTCATGACGTTGCCCACGTCGTCCACCGCGAGGTAGCGGAGGATCGTGACGTGGCCGGTGTCGCGGTCGACCTCCACCACGCAGGCGTGGGCGCCGAACGGAAAGCAGAAGTTGGACGGGTCGTAGAAGGACGTCTCCTCCAGCCCCGGCTCCAGCCCCTCCGGATAGTTGTGCGGCACGTAGGCGGTCAGCGCCACCTGGCCGAACGGCACCGCCTTGCCCGGGAAGCCCTTCACCTGGAACTGACCGTTGACGTACTCGATGTCGCCCGGCGAGGCCTCCAGCAGGTGGGCGGCGATCTTCTTGCCCTTCTCCTTGATCTTGTTGAGCGACATCAGCAGCGCGGTGCCGCCGACCGAGGCCGAGCGGCTGCCGTAGGTGCCCATGCCGAAGGGGATGGCGCCGGTGTCGCCGTGGACGATCTCGATCTGCTCCATCGGGATGCCCAGCTCGTCGGCCGCCAGCTGCGAGAACGTCGTCTCGTGCCCCTGCCCGTGCGAGTGCGAGCCGGTGTAGACCGTCACGCCGCCGGTGGGGTGCACGCGCACCTTGGCCGACTCGTAGAGGCCGGCCTGGGCGCCCAGGGAGCCGACGACCTTGGAGGGGGCGATCGAGCAGGCTTCGATGTAGGTCGAAAAGCCGATCCCGACGAGGCGGCCCTGCTTGCGGGCGGCGTCTTGATCCGCGCGGAACTTCCGGTAGTCGAGCATGCCGAGCAGCTTGTCGAAGGCGGCGCTGTAATTGCCGCTGTCGTAGTTGAGCGCGACCTTCGTCTGGTAGCCGTTGTCGAACTTCGGGATGAAGTTCTTCCGGCGGATCTCGGTGACGTCCATCTTGAGCGCGGCGGCGCCGGCCTCGATCATCCGCTCCAGGAGGTAGGCGGCTTCGGGCCGGCCGGCGCCGCGGTAGGCGTCCACCGGCACGGTGTTGGTGAAGACCCCGGTGACGGCGGCGTGGATGGCGGGCATCTCGTAGACGCCGTTGAGCAGCGTCGCGTACAGGTACGTCGGCACCGCCGGCGCGAACGTCGAGAGATAGGCGCCCAGGTTGGCGATCGTCTGCACACGCAGCCCGACGATCTTGCCCTGGCCGTCGAAGCCCATCTCGGCCTCGGTCACGTGATCACGACCGTGGGCGTCGGTCTGGAACGCCTCCCGCCGTGTCGACGTCCACCGCACCGGGCGGTTGATCTTGCGCGTCGCCCACGAGCAGATCGTCTCCTCGTTGTAGAGGAAGATCTTGGAGCCGAAGCCGCCGCCCACGTCGGGAGCGATGACGCGGACCTTGTGCTCGGGGATGCCGAGCACGAAAGCGGCCATCAGCAGGCGGTGCACGTGGGGGTTCTGCGAGGTGACCCACAGCGTGAGGTCGCCGGTGGCCGCGTCGTAGCGGGCCAGGCAGGCCCGCGGCTCCATCGGGTTGGCGACCAGCCGCTGGTTGACGATGCGCTTCTTCACCACGGTGGCGCCGCGGAAGGCGGTCTCGACCGCCGCCGCGTCGCCGATCTGCCAGGTGAAGGCGGTGTTGGACGGCGCCACCTCGTGGATCTGCGGCGTGCCGGCGGCGATGGCCCGGTCGGTGGCGCTCACGGCCGGCAGCACCTCCCAGCTCACCTGCACCTTGTCGGCCGCGTCCTGGGCGGCGTCGTGGGTCTCGGCGATCACCACCGCGACCGGATCGCCCACGTAGGAGGCGGTCTCGGAGGCCAGCGGCGGGTGTGGCGGGATCTTCAGCTCGGGCAGCAGCCAGCCGCACGGCAGCGAGTTGACGCCGGTCATGTCCTTGCCGGTGAAGATCGCCACCACGCCGGGGTGCTTGGCGGCGGCCGCGGTGTCGATCGTCTTGATCCGCGCGCGCGCGTGAGGGCTGCGGACGAAGACGGCGTACGTCGTGCCGGGCAGCTTCACGTCGTCGACGTAGGTCCCGCGGCCGGTGATGAACCGGGGATCCTCGCGGCGCTTGATCGACTTGCCGAGGAACCGCTCAGCGGTGGCCGTGGCCATGATGCAACCTCACTTCTTGGCGGCGGCCATCTGCTCGGCCGCCCACTGGATCGCCTTGACGATGTTGTGGTAGCCGGTGCACCGGCAGAGATTGCCCTCGAGCTGGTGGCGGATCTGCTCCTCGGACGGGTTGGGGTACCGCTCCAGCATCTGGTGGGCGGCCAGGATCATGCCCGGCGTGCAGAAGCCGCACTGCAACCCGTGCTTCTCCCAGAAGCCCTGCTGGATGGGGTGCAGCTCGCCGTTCTTGGCCAGGCCCTCGATCGTCGTGATCTTGGCGCCGTCGGCTTGCACGGCGAACAGCGTGCAGGCCTTCACGGCCTGCCCGTTCATGAGGATCGTACAGGCGCCGCACTGGCTGGTGTCGCAGCCGACGTGGGTGCCGGTCAGGCCGACCGTCTCCCGGATGTAGTGGACGAGCAGGAGCCGCGGCTCCACTTCGTGGCTGTGGGTCTGGCCGTTGATGGTGAGCTTGACTGGCAGTTTCACGGACTCGTCCTCCAGATGGTGCGCGGTTAGGGACGCGGCACGCCTTGCGGGGAGCAACACTATGCCGATCGGTGAGGGCTGTCAACGGTCACCGGCGGCCCCGGCGGCCCCGCCGCCGGCGACCGGTGGCGTGTGTCAGCAGCACCGTGACAGTGCCTGTCGCGATGCGGACACGGGCCTGCCGAGTGAAATCGTTGCGCGCACGCGGGCCGTCTTTCAACCGGCTGAATCTGAAGGTCCAATCTCCCGCCTCGGGCGGCCCGTCCGGGGTCCGGTATGGCCCTTGCCATTGGCACCCCGATCACGCCGAAAGGGGAACCGACAACGTTGCTCCGGGCCATCGCCCGCGCCTTCAGCCTCGCCGTGCTCGTCTTCCTGGCTTCCGCATCGTCGGCGGTCGCCGCCGGCGCCCAGCCGCTGGCCGTCATCCCCGCCGGCATCGCACCCGACGTCGGGCCCCGCCCGCCGGGCGGCGGGACCGGGTCCTGTCCGTGCACGCTCTTCGGCGACGCCGCGCCCGGACGGGCCAGCGCCGGCGACGCCAGGATTCCGGTGACGGCCGGCACGGACTACGTGGCCTCGTACTTCGCACCGGCCGGCGGCTACGCGTTCGACGAAAACTTCTTCACGAACGGCGGAGTCGACAGCGGCCCCCTGCACGCCGCCGGCCCCAACGGCGTGTTCCACTACGGGACCAGCGAATTCCCCGCGCAGACGCACGACGCGGCCAATTACTGGGTCGACGTCGTCTTCGCCACGGCGCCCGCCCGCGATGCGGCGGTGACGGTGGGGCCGCCCGCGCCGGCCAGCGTGCGCCTGACCATCCCCCCCGGCGATACCACGCTGCCCGGCTCGCTCACCATCGGGGTGGACGCCTCCGACCCGACGGGGATCAGGTCCGTCACGCTCTACGCGAACGGGATCCGGATCAACACGTTCACGTGCTCGGGCCCGACGTGCACCGGCGCCTTCGCCTGGATCACCGACCGTTATTTGCCGCCGGGCAGCCACACGCTGTTCGCGGTCGCGACCAACGCCGAGGGCGTGCACCACCGCTCCGCGACCGTCACCGTCACGCGGTAGCCCGGCCGCTCGCCGCCCAGGGTCGGAGTCCGTGAACGCCTCGCGTGATCGGCGTCGGCGGCGGGCTTGGGCGCCATGTCGGACCACCACTCGGGCAAATCGAGGACCGTCACGGCTGCGC
>Ga0214471_10003683_pt1 | contig 11855 bp, 12 predicted proteins | sample RVTome_5_FD_207665 | JGI IMG/M metagenome (GOLD analysis project Ga0214471, IMG submission 207665) | Soil microbial communities from uranium-contaminated site in the Upper Colorado River Basin, Wyoming, United States - RVT142D155 | ecosystem: Environmental > Terrestrial > Soil > Contaminated >... | reverse complement strand
CGCGTAGAAGCTGGACAGTTGTTCGGCGCGGGCGCGGCCTTCCTCGAGGATCGCGTCACACTGGTCGCGGCCCAGCCCGAACATCTCGGCGAGTGCCTTCTGGGCGACGGCATACTCGTCGTCGCCCTGATGGTAATCGGCGCGCCGCGCCTCATGCAGCAGCGCCGCGACCGCGACCTGCAGGTGGCGGCGCTCGAAGCCGGGAACCGGGCGCGGCGCCGGCGCCTCGAACAGGTTTTTCAGGTGCTTCAGCATGGCGAACATTAGTGTCGCACGGCGCGGCGCGAGTTCCGACGCGCGGTAGACTCGGCCTCGATGGCGACCTACGCGATCGGCGACGTACAGGGCTGCGCGGACGAGCTGGACGCGCTGCTGTCGATGCTGCCCTTCGACCGCGCGCGCGACCGGCTCTGGTTCGTCGGCGACCTCGTGAACCGCGGCCCGAAATCGCTCGCCGCCCTGCGCCGGGTGCACGCTCTGGGCGAGCGCGCCGTCGTCGTGCTGGGCAACCACGACTTCCACCTCCTGCGGCTCGCCGAGGGCCATGCGCGCAGCCGCGCCGACGACACGCTGGACGAGGTGCTCGCGGCGCCGGATGCGCCGCGGCTGCTCGATTGGCTGCGCCACCGTCCGCTGCTGCACGCCGAAGGCGGCTACGCCATGGTGCACGCGGGGCTGCTGCCGCAATGGTCGATCGAAAAGGCGCGTGCGCTGGCGCGCGAAGTGCAAAGCGCGCTCAGCGGCCCGCGCTATCGCGAGTTCCTGCGCGAGCTCTACGGCGCCGAGCCGCGCGCCTGGCGCGACGATCTCGCCGGCTGGGACCGGCTGCGCGTCATCGTCAACGCCATGGCGCGGCTGCGCTTTTGCACGCCGTCCGGGGAAATGGACGTCGAGGCCAAGGGCAGCGACGCGCCGCCCGGCTACCGGCCGTGGTTCGAGCTGCGGCCCGCCGGCGAGGCGGCGATCATCTGCGGGCACTGGTCCGCGCTCGGCCTGAAGCTCACGGAGAAGCTCGCCGCGCTCGACACCGGCTGCGTCTGGGGTGGCAGCCTTTCCGCGCTGCGCCTGGAAGACCGCAGGCTGTTTCAGTTACCCTGCCGCGGGTACCGCAAACCGGGGGAGGAATGATGGCCGATTGCGTGTTCTGCAAGCTCGTCGCGAAGCAGATTCCCGCCAGCGTCGTGTACGAGGACGAGGCCACGCTCGCCTTCATGGACCTCGGCCAGGTGAATCCGGGACACGTGCTGGTGGCGTGCAAGGCGCACGCCGCAAACGTGTACGCGCTGGACGACACGCAGGCGGCGGCGGTGTTTCGCACGGCGGCGCGCGTGGCGCGCGCCGTGCGCGACGCGTTCGACCCGCCCGGGCTGTCGATCTACCAGGCGAACGGCGCGCCCGCCGGACAGACGGTGTTCCATTTTCATCTGCACGTCCTGCCGCGCCACGATGGTGACGGCATGCAGCTCGTGTGGCCGGTGAAGAACCCGCCGCGCGAGCGCCTGGAGGAGTACGCCGGGCGCATCCGCGCCCGGCTCTAGCCCCAGGGCGATTCGCGGAACGACTGCCGGTAGCGCGCCTCGACCGTGGCGCGGTCGACGCGGTGGTTCTGCGCGCCGCGGCTCGCGATCTTGATCGCGCCGAGCACCGCGCCCAGGCGGCCGATGCGCGGCCAGTCCCAGCCCTGCGCGATGCCGTAGAGCAGCCCCGCGCGGTAGGCATCGCCGCAGCCGGTGGGATCGACGACGCGGTCGGTGACGGCCACTGGAATCTTGTGCTGCATCTCGCCCGCGATGATGCGCGAGCCCTGCGCGCCGAGCGTGACGATGAGCGCCTTCACTTCGCGCGCGAGGCGCTCCAGGCTGCGCCCGGTCTTTTCCTCGAGCATCTTGCCCTCGTAATCGTTCACCGCGACGTAGTCGGCGAGACGCACGAATTCCAGCAGCTCCTCGGCCGAGAACATCGGCAGGCCCTGCCCCGGGTCGAACATGAAGGCAATGCCGTGCGCGGCGCATTCACGTGCGTGCTGCAGCATGCCCTCCTTGCCGTCGGGCGCGACGATGGCGAGTTGCGCGCCGAGCGTCGCGTCGACGTGGCTTTCGTGCGCATGATTCATGGCGCCGGGATGGAAGGCGGTGATCTGGTTGTCGTCGAGGTCGGTGGTGATGAAGGCCTGCGCGGTGAACTGCCCCTGGATGTGTTTCAGGTGGCGCGCGTCGATGCCCAGCCGCTGCAGGCGGTAAAGATAGGGCTCGCTGTCTTCGCCGACGGCGGCCATCACCAGCGGGTCGCCGCCGAGCTGCTTCAGGTTGTAGGCGATGTTGCCGGCGGTGCCGCCGAACTCCCGCCGCATCTCGGGCGTGAGGAAGCACACGTTCAGGATATGCAGCTGGTCGGGCAGCAGGTGGTTCCTGAAACGGTCGGGAAACACCATGATGGTGTCGTAGGCGATCGATCCGGTGATGAGCGTTTTCATTCAGGCGGGATAGAACAGGTAGAGGCGGTAGCCGGTGGCGCGTACGCCGCCGCTATCGAAATGCAGCCGCAGCACGGCCTCGGCGCCCGGCGCGAGGCCCGGCGCCTGCGCATAGTCGGCGGGCCGCAGCACGCGGCGCACGAGCGGCCGGTCGGCGGCGTCGGTGAGCGTGAGCTCGAGCGAGGGCAGCTCCTGCGCGAACGGCGCGCGGTTGCGGATCACCGCGTTCAGCACGATCAGGCTCTCGCGGCGCGCGTCGGATTGCAGGTCGGAGGACTCGATGCTGAGCAGGTCCGGGCGGCGCGGCAGGCGCAGCTCGCAGTCGAGAAACCGGCAGCCCTCGGCGAGCAACGGCTGCAGCTGCGGCGCGAGCGTGGCGAGCTCCGTGCGGTATTGGTAGACCAGCTGTCCGGCGAGCGCCATGGCCGCAATCAGCGCGCCCAGGCCCCAGGCCACGCTGTAGCGCGAGCGCGGCGCCTCCTCTTCAAGGAACTCGGGCAGCGGCTCGTCCTCCGCGGGCGGCATGCGCCGCAGCGGCGGCCGCGGGCGCGGCGCGGGGCGCTCCGCGGCATGCGCCGCGACGCGCGCGCCGGCCTCGAACAGGCCGAGTTGCGGCGAGGGCTCGGCGGCTTCGCCCGCCGCGCTTTCCTCGACCAGGTTGGCGACGCCGTCGAAAACCGCCGCGCACTTGCCGCAGCGGACCATGCCGCCGCGCGCCGAGAGCTGCGACGGCAACGCGCGGAACGTCGTGCCGCAGGTCGGGCAGCGCGTGATCAGGGCGCTCACCGGCGCGCTCCTTCGATCAGCGCCCAGCCCTCCTCGCGCGCCGCGACGTGCGCCGCGAAATGCCCGCCGTAGGCGGCCGTCACCTCGGCCGCCTGCGCCTCCAGGATGCCGGCGAGCGCGATGCACCCCCCGGCGCGGGTGCGCGCGGCGAGCAGCGGTTCAAGCACGATCAGGGGCTGGGCGAGGATGTTGGCCACCACGAAGTCGTAGTCGCCGGGCGGCAATCGCTCCGGCGCAAAGGCGCGTACCGCAACGCCGTTGGCGCGCGCGTTGCCGCCGGTCGCGCTGAGCGCATCGTCGTCGAGGTCGACGGCGTCGACGCGCGCGGCGCCGAGCTTGGCGGCGGCGATTGCCAATATACCGGAACCGCATCCGTAATCGAGCACGCGCGCGCCCGCCAGGTCGGTCGCCGCGAGCCAGGCGAGCACGAGCCGGGTGCTGGGATGGCTGCCGGTGCCGAAGGCGAGGCCGGGGTCGAGTCGCAGCACCACGCCCGCATCGGACGGCGGCTCGTCCCAGCTGGGCACGATCCAGAGTTTCCCGGCGACGCAAAGCGGGCCGAACTGGGCCTGCGTCGACCGCACCCAGTCTTCGTCCGCCACGTCGTAGGCGCGATACGGCGGCAGGGGACAGCCCGCGGCCGTCGCGGCTGCGCCGAGGAGCGATGCGGCGTCCGCGCTCGCGTCGAACAGCGCGTGCAGCCGGCGCCGGATCTGCCCCGGCTCGTCGATCCACACGGATTGCGCGCCCTGCTCCACCAGCGCGTCGGACAGCGTCTCGGCCTGCGCCGCCGCCACCTCCAGCGTAAGCGCGAGCCAGGGCATTACTTCACCTTCTGCTTGTTCTCCTGAGCGAGCTTCTGCTCGAGGTAGTGGATCGAAGTGCCGCCGCGCAGGAAGCGGCTGTCGTGCAGCAGCTCGCGGTGCAGCGGCAGATTGGTCTGGATGCCCTCCACCGCCATCTCCGAGAGCGCGATGCGCATGCGCCGGATGGCCTGGTCGCGCGTCGCGCCGTAGGCGATCACCTTGCCGACCATGGAATCGTAATTGGGCGGCACGCTGTAGCCGGCGTAGACGTGAGAGTCGACCCGGATGCCGGGCCCGCCCGGCGGGTGGTAGGAGGTGATCCTCCCGGGCGACGGCGTGAACTTGTAGGGATCCTCGGCGTTGATGCGGCACTCGATGGCGTGGCCGCGGAGCAGCACGTCCTTCTGGCGCAGGCGCAGCTTTTCGCCCGCGGCGACGCGGATCTGCTCCTGCACCAGGTCGATGCCGGTGATCATCTCCGTCACCGGATGCTCGACCTGGATGCGGGTGTTCATCTCGATGAAGAAGAACTCGCCGTCCTCGTAGAGGAACTCGAAGGTGCCGGCGCCGCGGTAGCCGATCTTGCGGCAGGCCTCGGCGCAGCGCTCGCCGATCTTCACGCGCTGCTTCTCGGTGAGCTCGGGGGCGGGCGCCTCCTCGATGATCTTCTGGTGGCGGCGCTGCATCGAGCAGTCGCGCTCGCCGAGGTGGAGCGCATTCTTGTGGCTGTCGGCGAGCACCTGGATCTCGATGTGGCGCGGGTTCTCCAGGTAGCGCTCCATGTACACCGTGGCGTTGCCGAAAGCGGCCTGCGCTTCGCTGCGCGTCATGTTGACGGCGTTGAGCAGGGCCGCCTCGGTGTGCACCACGCGCATGCCGCGGCCGCCGCCGCCGCCGGCGGCCTTGATGATCACCGGGTAGCCGATCTTGCGCGCGATGCGCACGGTCTCCTTCGCGTCCTCCGGCAGCGCCCCTTCCGAGCCCGGCACGCAGGGCACGCCGGCCTTCTCCATGGCCTGCTTGGCGCTCACCTTGTCGCCCATCAGGCGGATGTTCTCGGGATGCGGGCCGATGAACACGAACCCCGAGCGCTCGACGCGCTCGGCGAAATCGGCGTTCTCGGAGAGAAAGCCGTAGCCGGGGTGGATGGCCTCGGAGTCGGTGACTTCGGCGGCGCTGATGATCGCCGCCATGTTGAGGTAGCTCTCGCGCGCCGGCGCCGGGCCGATGCACACGGATTCGTCGGCGAGCTTCACGTACTTCGCCTCGGTGTCGGCGGTCGAGTGCACGACCACGGTGCGGATGCCCATCTCGCGGCAGGCGCGCTGGACGCGGAGCGCGATCTCCCCGCGGTTGGCGATCAGTATCTTCTCGAACACCGGGCTAGGCGATGATGAACAGCGGCTGGCCGTACTCCACCGGCTGGCCGTTCTCGACCAGGATGGCCTTGATGATGCCGGTGGCGTCGGCCTCGATCTCGTTCATCAGCTTCATGGCCTCGATGATGCACACCGTCTCGCCGGCCTTGATGCTCTGGCCGACTTCGACGAAGGCCTTCGATTCGGGCGACGCCGAGCGGTAGAAGGTGCCCACCATCGGCGCCTTCAGGACGTGGCCTTCGGCCACGGGCTCCGCGGGCGGGGGCGCGGGCGTCGCGGGCGCGCTCGCCGCCACGGCGGCCGGCTTGGGCGCCTCGGGCGCGACCGGCGCGAGCGGCGTGACGCTCGCCTCCCCGCCCTTCACGATCTTCACCTTCTCCTCGCCCTCGGTGATCTCGAGCTCGGCGATGCCGGATTCCTGCACGAGGTCGATCAGCTTCTTCAGCTTGCGCAGATCCATGCTGTGTCCTCCCCTGGCGGCCCCGCGGGCCCGCGCCGCGCGCACGCCGGGGCTCAGGCCCCGCCGCTGCCTTTGAGGCGCTCGATGGCGTATTCGAGCGCCAGGTCGTAGCCGCGGCTGCCGAGGCCCAGGATCGAGCCGACCGCCACGGCGGTGAAATGCGAATGCGCGCGCCAGGGTTCGCGCGCGTGGATGTTCGACAGGTGCACTTCGATGAACGGTATCTGCACCGCCGTCAGGGCATCGCGCAGGGCGATGCTCGAGTAGCTGAAGGCGGCCGGGTTGAGGATGATGAAGCCGACGCGCTCGCGCTGCGCCTGCTGTACGCGGTCGACGGCGACGCCTTCGTGGTTGGTCTGCAGGCACTCGAGCTTCATGCCCGCGGCCTTCGCTCGCGTCGCCAGGCGCCGCTCGATCTGCGCCAGCGTGTCGCGGCCGTATAGGTGCGGCTCGCGCGTGCCGAGCAGGTTGAGGTTTGGTCCATTCAGCAGCAGCACGGACCGGGATTTGCTGGATTTGGCCATTTTTCGCAGAAGAAGGGGCAATATAGCCGAAATTGCCGGCCGCGCTGTTTTCGCGAGCGGGGGCGCAGTATAGGCCAACCGAAGGACGTGTCAAACGGCGGAATGCGTTAGATGGCGATTCTCTTCTTTTCGCCGAAGATCACCCCTCTTTCGCTACAAGTTGCCCCACTTCGGTGATTCCAGCGCGTTCCACAACCTTTCCCGCCTGTGACGTTTTTAACGCCAGGCGCTCATCCCGGGGGTCGAAAACCTGCAGTTCGAGTGGCGCACCCTGCCAATCGAGCTTGAGCACGCTCACTGCGCGTGCCCGGTCACCGGCAAAGCGCCGACCCTCGGCGGTGTCGAAGGCGAGATTGCGCTCGAGCAGAAAGAGCTCCACGTCCTTCGTGCTCTCCGGGAACAGCTGCAGCTCGATCTCGGCGTACGGGCCGGCGAGGCCGGTGAGCACCGGCCCGGTGAGGTACGGGCTGAAGTGCGCGAGCGCGCGCATGGCATCCAGCGCGACGCGGCGCAGCTCGGCGATCAGCTCCGGGTGCTCCTCGGCCTGGTAGAGCTCGCGGTAGGCGCGCAGCTCCGCCTCGATCTCGTGGTTGGCGGGCAGCGCCTCGGTGGCGGGCGCGCCGAGCTGGCGCGCGGCCTTCCTCTTGGCGAGCGCAAAATCATCGATGCCGTCCTCGGCCATCAGCCGGGCGGCGGCGGCGGCAATGCGCGCGCGCATGCCGTTCTGCCGCGAGGTCGAGCGGCTCATAGCCGGACCATCATAGCGCAACGCTCCCTGGGGTCATCGCGTACAATCGCCGCCCTTTCCCCTGCGCCATGGCCGCACACCTGCACATCCTGGGCATTTGCGGCACGTTCATGGGCGGCCTGGCGGCGATCGCGCGGCAGGCGGGCCTGCGCGTCACCGGCTGCGACGCCAACGTGTACCCGCCGATGAGCGAGCAGCTCGCCGCGCTCGGCGTCGAGCTCACCGAGGGCTACGGCGCCGAGCAGCTCTCGCGCGCGCCCGACCTCTGGGTAATCGGCAACGTGGTCACGCGCGGCAACCCGCTCATGGAGGCGATCCTCGATGCCGGCCAGCGCTATGCATCGGGCCCGCAATGGCTCGCCGAGCACGTGCTGCCCGGGCGCCATGTGCTGGCGGTGGCGGGAACCCACGGCAAGACCGGTACCGCGGCCATGCTCGCCTGGATCCTCGAGCACGCCGGGCGCCAGCCCGGCTTTCTCATCGGCGGCCTGCCGGCCAACTTCGGCGTCAGCGCGCGGCTCGGCGAATCCGACCTGTTCGTGATTGAGGCCGATGAGTACGACACCGCGTTCTTCGACAAGCGCTCCAAGTTCGTTCATTACCCCGCCAGGACGGCAATCCTGAACAATCTGGAGTTCGATCACGCTGACATCTTCGATGATCTTGCTGCGATCGAGCGCCAATTTCATCATTTTGTGAGGATCCTGCCGAAATCGGGCCTGATCGTCGCAAACGGCCGGGACGAGGCCCTGGAGCGAGTACTCACCCAGGGATGCTGGACCCCGGTGGAGCGTTTCGGGGCGGGCAACGAGTGGCAGGCCGGCACGCCCGACGCCGAAAACGGCTTCGAGGTGCGGTGGCGGAACGACGCGCTCGGCCGCGTGCGTTGGTCGCAGGCGGGGGCGCACAACCGCCTGAACGCCTTGGCGGCGATTGCGGCGGCGCGCCACGCGGGGGTGGAGCCGGGGAGGGCGATCGAGGCGCTGGCAAGCTTCATGGGCGTGCGCCGGCGCCTCGAGCTGCGCGGCACGGTGCGCGGGGTCGCGGTCTACGACGATTTCGCGCACCATCCGACGGCGATCCGCGCGACGCTGGAAGGCTTGCGCGCGCAACCCGGCGCCGGGCGCATCCTCGCCGTTCTCGAGCCGCGCTCCAACACCATGAAGCTCGGCATCATGAAGGATCGCCTCGCGGCGAGTCTCGCCGACGCGGACCGCGCCTACGTGTACGCGGTGGATCTCGGCTGGGACGCGGCGGCGGCGCTGCAGCCCCTGGGCGAGCGGGCGCGCAGTTTCGAGCAGCTCGACGCCCTGGTGGCGGCGGTCGCCGCCGAGGCGCGTCCGGGCGATCGGGTGCTGGTCATGTCCAACGGCGGCTTTGGCGGCGTGCACGGCAAGCTGCTCGCCGCGATCGGCGCGCAGGCCGTCGCATGATCATCTACCTGCACGGCTTCAACTCCTCGCCGCAGTCGCACAAGGCGCAGGTGCTGGCGCGCTTCATGGCCGAGCGCGACCTCGGCGAGCGCTGCGCCTGCCCGGCGCTGCCGCCGCTCGCCGCCGACGCCATCGCGGCCGTCGAGGCGCTGATGGCGCGCCATGCGGGCGCGCGCTTCTGCTTTCTCGGCTCCTCGCTCGGCGGCTACTACGCGACGTACCTGGCGGAGAAGCACGGCGCGCAGGCCGTCCTGGTCAATCCGGCCATCGACCCGCACATCGGACTGCGCGTCTACCTCGGGGAGCAGAAGAACCTGCATACCGGCGCGCCCTACCCATTGACCGAGACGCACCTGCGCGAGTGGCGCTCGCTCTGGGTGCCGCGCATCACGCCGTCGCGCTACCTGCTGATCGTCGAGACCGGCGACGAGGTCCTCGACTACCGCCACGCGGTGGCGCGCTACCACGGCGCCGCGCAGGTGGTCATCGAGGGCGGCGACCACAGCCTGCAGAGCTTCCCGCAACACCTGCCGCGCATCCTCGCCTTCGCGGGGCTGTGAGATGCAGCTGCTCTACGAGGAGGACGGCGAGTTCAAGGTCGGGGCCGTGCTCGCGCAGGCGCCGGCGTCGTTTCAGGTGGAAAGCCCGCACGGCCGGCGCAGCAAGGTGAAGGCGGGGGTGGTGCTGCTGCGCTTCGAGCGGCCCGGGGGCGCCGAACTGCTCGAGCAGGCGCGCCGCTACGCGGCCGGGCTGGACACCGATTTCCTGTGGCAGTGCTGCGACGCCGACGAATTCGGCTTCGAGGCGCTGGCGCGCGACTACGTCGGGCGCGAGCCGAGCCCGGTGGAAGCCGCCGGCGTGCTCTTCAAGCTGCACGCGGCGCCCATGTACTTCCGTCGCCGCGGCCGCGGCCGCTACCAGGCGGCCCCCGTGGAGACCCTCAAGCTCGCCCTCGCCTCGGCCGAGAAGAAGAAGCGCGCGCTCGAGCAGATCGCGAGCTGGGCGCAAGCACTGGCGGGGGGCGAATGCCCCCCGGAAATCGAGCGGCTGCGCGACGAGCTGCTCTACGCCCCGGACCGCAACAAGCCCGAGACCAAGGCGCTCGAGCAGGCCTGCCAGGCGAGCGGGCTCGCGCCCGCGCGCCTGTTCGAGCGTTGCGGCCTGATCGCCGACACCCATGCCTACCACCTGAACCGCTTCCTGTTCGAGTTCTACCCGCGCGGCACTGCGTTCCCGCCGCACGAGGTGCCCGCGCCGCCCGCCGACCTGCCGCTCGCGCAAGCGACGGCGTTCAGCCTGGACGACGCCGGCACCACGGAAATCGACGACGCGTTCTCGCTCACGCGGGTCTCGGCCGAGGAGTGGCGCGTCGGTATCCACATCGCCGCGCCGGCGCTCGGCATCGCGCCCGGGTCCGAGCTCGATGCGCTGGCGCGCGATCGCCTGTCCACCGCGTACATGCCGGGCTTCAAGGTCACCATGCTTCCCGAGGACGTGATCGCACGCTACTCGCTCGATGCCGGCGAGGAGCGCGCGGCGGTGTCGCTGTACGTGAACGTGTCGGCCGCGGACCTCTCGGTGCGCGGCCACCACTCGCGCCTGGAGCGCGTGCGCGTCGCCGCCAACCTGCGCCACGGCGCGCTTGCCGCGCTGGACGCCGCCTTCGAGGCGGGGACGCAGGCCGGCCTGCCGCACGAGGAGGAGCTGCGCACGCTGTGGCGGTTCGCCGAGGCGCTGGAACGGCGCCGCGGCAAGCCGAGCGTCAACGCCGCGGTTCTGGACTACAGCTTTCGCGTCGAGGGCGGGCGCGTGAGGATCGAGCCGCGCCGGCGCGGCGCGCCGCTCGACAAGCTGGTCGCGGAGCTCATGATCCTCGCCAATTCGAGCTGGGGCGAGCTGCTCGCGGAGCGCGACGTGGCGGCGCTCTACCGCGTGCAGTCCTCGGGCAAGGTGCGCATGAGCGTGCACGCCGAGGCGCACGAGGGCCTCGGGCTCGCGTGCTACGCCTGGCTGAGCTCGCCGCTGCGCCGCTATGTCGACCTCGTCAACCAGTGGCAACTGGTCGCCGCGCTCGGCGCGCGCAAGCCGCCCTTCGCGCGCACCTCCGAAGTGCTGCTCGCGGCGCTGCGCGCTTTCGAAGTGACGCACGCGCGCTACGACGAGTACCAGCGCATGATGGAGAACTACTGGTGCCTGCGCTGGCTGCTGCAGGAGGCCGTAGCCGAGGCGAGCGCAGTGGTGCTGCGCGAGAACCTGGTGCGCTTCGAGAACCTGCCGCTGGCGGTGCGCGTGCCGTCGCTGCCGGCGCTCGCGGCGGGCACCCGGGTGCGCCTGGCGGTCGAGTCTGTCGATCTGCTGGAGCGCAGCCTCGCCTGCGCCTATCGCGAGACCCTGCAGCCGGGCAGCGGCGAGGCGCCCCCGGGCGATGAGCGCGAAGAGCGCTAAAGCCCTAGAATGGCGGCGGTTTATCGCCTCGAGGTGCCATTGCAGGGAGCCGTAGCGACGAGCATTCCGGGCGCGGCCGAATTCTGGTCCGGGCTCGACCACCGGTCCCGCGTCCTGACCGCGTCGGTGGCGGCGTCGCTCCTGCTGCACGCGATCCTGCTCTCGACGCACTTCAGGTTTCCCGCGGAGCTGCGCTGGAAGAGCGGCGAGCACGCGCTCGAGGTGATCCTCGTCAACGCCCGCACGCAGCAGCGCCCGGCGCGCAGCGACGCGCTGGCGCAGGCGCATCTCGACGGCGGCGGCGATACCGACCAGCCGCGGCGCGCGACCTCGCCCTTGCCGGTGATCGATCCGCGCACGCCGGGGCGCGACCTGGCGCAGGCCAAGCGGCGCGTGCGCGAGCTCGAAGTGCAGCAGAGAAAGCTCCTCGCGCAGTCGCGCCGGCCGGCGCCGGCCGTGCCCGCGGACGGCGCGCGCCATGCGCCCGCGCACGAGCCCGCGCCCGAGCGCGGCGGGCGCGACCTCGAAGACCTGTCGCTCATCGCCATGCGCCTGCAGGCGCAGATCAGCCGCAACCTCGATGCCTACCAGAAGCGTCCGCGCAAGAAGTTCATCGGCGCGCATGCGGTCGAATACCGCTTCGCGCAGTACGAGGAGGACTGGCGGCGCAAGGTGGAGCGGGTAGGGACGGTGAACTACCCGGCCTCCGCGCGGGGCAAGGTCTACGGCAATCTGCGCATGACCGTGACGCTGCGCGCCGATGGCAATGTCGAAGCCGTGGAGCTCGACCGTTCCTCGGGC
>Ga0214471_10003682_pt1 | contig 11860 bp, 10 predicted proteins | sample RVTome_5_FD_207665 | JGI IMG/M metagenome (GOLD analysis project Ga0214471, IMG submission 207665) | Soil microbial communities from uranium-contaminated site in the Upper Colorado River Basin, Wyoming, United States - RVT142D155 | ecosystem: Environmental > Terrestrial > Soil > Contaminated >... | reverse complement strand
GCGGTGGCGCTGCTGTTGCGCATCGACTGGGAAAACCGGCAGCTGGCGCGAGGCCGGCACGCGTGAGGACCGCGCTCATCATGGCCGGCGGCACCGGCGGGCACGTGTTTCCGGGACTCGCGGTCGCGGATGAAATGCGCGCCGCGGGCTGGGACGTGGTGTGGATGGGGGCGAAGTCCGGCATGGAGGCGCGGCTCGTGCCGGGGCACGGCTACCGCATGGCCTGGATCCGCGCGGCGGCGCTGCGCGGCAAGGGGCCGCTCGCCGCGCTCCTGCTGCCGGTGAACTTGCTCGTCGGCTTCGCTCAGGCGGCGCGCGCCATTTTCCGGCTGCGCCCGGACGTGGTGCTGGGGATGGGCGGCTACGTGGCCTTTCCCGGCGGCATGATGGCTTCGCTGCTCGCGCGCCCTCTCGCGGTGCACGAGCAGAACGTGGTCGCCGGCCTCACCAACCGCGTGCTCGCGCGCCTCGCCGACAAGGCCATGACGGCGTTTCCGCAGGCGCTGCCGGGCGCCGAGTGGACCGGCAACCCGGTGCGGCGCGAAATCGCCGGGATGGCGGCGCCCGCGGAGCGCTACGCCGGGCGCAGCGGACCCCTGAAGCTTCTCGTCGTGGGCGGCAGCCTCGGCGCGCAAGCCCTGAACGAATGCGTGCCGCAGGCGCTCGCGCTCCTCGGGCCGCGGCCCGTGGTGGTGCACCAGTCGGGCGAGAAGCATCTCGACGCCCTGCGTCGTAACTACCGCGCCGCCGGCGTCGAGGGCGAGCTGCTCGGGTTCATCGACGACATGGCGCGCCGCTACGCCGAGGCCGACCTCGTCATTTGCCGCGCCGGCGCGATCACCATCGCCGAACTGTCGGCGGGCGGCGTGGCGAGCGTGCTGGTGCCCTTCCCGCACGCGGTCGACGATCACCAGAGCGCCAACGCGCGCTTTCTCTCGGAAAAGGGCGCGGCGCTCCTGCTGCCGCAGGCCGAGCTCACGCCGGAGAAGCTCGCCACGACCCTGCGCGCGCTCGACCGGCCCCGCCTGCTGGAAATGGCGCGCCGGGCGCGCGGCCTCGGCAAGCCCGATGCCGCGCGCCTCGTCGCCGCGCGCTGCATGGAGCTCGCCGGATGAGGCACAAGGTCCGCCACATCCATTTCGTCGGCGTCGGCGGATCCGGCATGTCCGGCATCGCCGAGGTGCTGCTCAACCTCGGCTACCAGGTGAGCGGCTCGGATCTCGCCGAGAGCCCGGTGACGCGGCGCCTGCGCGAGCTCGGCGCGCGCGTGGCGACGGCGCACGCGGCGCACAACATCGACGGCGCCGACGCGGTGGTGGTGTCGAGCGCGGTGCGCGGCGACAACCCCGAAGTGCAGGCAGCGCGCGCGCGCCGCGTGCCCGTGGTGCCGCGCGCGCTCATGCTGGCGGAGCTGATGCGCCTCAAGCAGGGCGTGGCGATCGCCGGCACGCACGGCAAGACCACCACCACCAGTCTGGTGGCGAGCGTGCTCGCCGAGGGCGGGCTCGACCCGACCTTCGTCATCGGCGGGCGCCTGAACGCCGCCGGCTCCAACGCGCGCCTCGGCCAGGGCGAGTACATCGTCGTCGAGGCCGACGAGTCCGACGCCTCGTTCCTGCACCTGCAGCCCGTGATGGCGGTGGTGACCAACATCGATGCCGACCACATGGAAACCTACCAGCACGACTTTGCGCGGCTCAAGCAGTCGTTCGTGCAGTTCCTGCAGAACCTGCCCTTCTACGGCAGCGCCATTCTGTGCGCGGACGACGCCCACGTGCGCGAGATCCTGCCGTTCGTGTCCAAGCCCGTGCTTACCTACGGCTTGTCGTCCGAGGCCATGGTGCGCGGCGAGAAGCTGGTGCACGCGGCCGGAGCCATGCGCTTCACGGCGCGGCGCGAGGGCAGGCCGGCGCTCGAAGCGAGCCTCAACCTGCCCGGTACGCACAACGTGCAGAACGCGCTCGCCGCGATCGCCGTCGGCACCGAGCTCGGCGTTGCGGATGCCGCCATCCTCAAGGCGCTCGCCGAGTTCCGCGGCGTGGGGCGGCGCTTCCAGCGCTGCGGCGAGGTCAAGATCGCCGGCGGCGGCAGCTTCACGCTGGTCGACGACTACGGCCACCACCCGGCGGAAATGGCCGCGACGCTCGCAGCCGCGCGCGGCGCCTTCCCCAGCCGCCGGGTGGTGCTCGCGTTCCAGCCGCACCGCTACACGCGCACGCGCGACTTGTTCGAGGATTTCGTCAAGGTGCTCTCCACGGCCGACGCGCTGCTGCTTGCCGAGGTGTATGCGGCGGGCGAGCCGGCGATCGTCGCCGCCGACGGGCGCTCGCTCGCGCGCGCGGTGCGCGTGGCAGGCAAGGTGGAGCCGGTCTTCGTCGAGGAGGTGGCGCAGCTCGCGGCCGCCATCCGCCGCGTGGCGCGCGACGGCGACGTGGTGGTGACCATGGGCGCGGGATCGATCGCCAACGTGCCGGCGCAGCTGACATGAACATGGCGGACGCGCTCCGACTGCAGGGATTGCGCGGCGTGCTGAAGGCCGGCGAGCCGATGTCGCGCCACCTGAGCTGGCGCGCGGGCGGGGCGGCGGCGCGCTTCTACACGCCCGCGGACCAGGACGACCTGCAGGCGTTCCTCGCCCAGCTGCCGCCGCGCGAGCCCTTGCTCTTCGTCGGCCTGGGCTCCAATCTTCTGGTGCGCGACGGCGGCTTCGCGGGCACCGTGGTGCTGACGCACGCGGCGGGCCGGCACCCGGAGATGCTCGCCGGGCATCTGTACGCGGAGGCTGGCGTGGCGAGCCCCAAGGTGGCGCGCTTCGCCGCGCGCCACGACCTCGGCGGCGCGGAATTCCTCGCCGGCGTGCCGGGCACGGTCGGCGGCGCGCTGGCGATGAACGCCGGCTGCTACGGCGGGGAGACCTGGGACATCGTCGAGCGCGCGGTGACCATCGACCGGCAGGGGACGCTGCGCACGCGCTCGCGCGACGCATTCGACATCGGCTACCGTCATTGCGCCCTGCGCTACGGCGGCCGCATCGGCGAGGACGAATGGTTCGCGGGCGCCTGGTTCGCGCTGCCCCCGGGCGACGGCGCCGCATCGCGCGCGCGCATCAAGGAGTTCCTCGAGCGGCGCATCGCCTCGCAGCCGCTTTCGCTACCCAATGCGGGCAGCGTGTTCCGCAATCCGCCGGGGGATCAGGCGGCACGGCTCATCGAGACCTGCGGCCTGAAGGGGCTGGCGCGCGGCGGTGCGAGCGTCTCTGAAAAGCACGCCAACTTCATCGTCAACCCGCAGCGCCGCGCGAGCGCCGCCGACATCGAGTGGCTGATCGGCGAAGTGCGCCGGCGCGTGGCCGAGCGTACCGGGATCGCGCTCGTGCCCGAGGTATGCATCGTGGGGGAGGCCGCATGAAGGTTGCGGTGCTCCTCGGCGGAAGATCGGCGGAGCGGGACGTGTCCCTGAAGAGCGGCGCGCTCATCCTTGCCGCGCTGCGCGCGCGTGGCGTGGACGCGCACGCCTTCGATCCCGCCCAGAAGGAGCTCCAGGACCTCGTCGACGGCCGCTACGAGCGTGTCTTCATCGCCCTGCACGGCCGCTTCGGCGAGGACGGCACCGTGCAGGGCGTCCTCGAGTGGCTGGGCATTCCCTACACCGGCAGCGGCGTGCTCGCGTCCGCGCTCGCGATGGACAAGGTGCGCACCAAGCTCCTGTGGCAGGCCTGCGGCATGCCGACCCCCGCGCATGAGCTGCTCGATGCCCATGCCGATCTCAAGGCGGTGGCGGCGCGCCTGGGCATGCCCCTGATGGTCAAGCCGGTGAACGAGGGCTCCTCGATCGGCATGAGCAAGGTGCGCGCGGCCGGCGGCCTCGAGGAGGCCTACGCGCTCGCCGTCAACTACGACCGGGCGGTGATGGCCGAGCGCTTCATCGAGGGCCAGGAGCTGACGGCCGGCATCCTCGGCGAGGAACCGCTGCCGCTGATCCGGCTCGAGACGCCGCGCGATTTCTACGACTACGAGGCGAAGTACGTCGCCGACGATACCCGCTACCTGATCCCGTGCGGGCTGCCGCCGGCGCGCGAGCGCGAGCTGCAGGCGCTGTGCCTGAAAGCGTTCCGCGCGCTCGGCTGCCGCGGCTGGGGACGCGTCGACCTGATGCTCGATGCCGCGGGCGATGCGTGGCTGCTGGAAGTGAATACCGTGCCCGGCATGACCGACCATTCGCTGGTGCCGATGGCGGCGCGCGCCGCGGGCCTTTCGTACGAGGACCTGTGCCTGCGCATCCTGGGAGAGGCCCATGTGGGATAACCCGCGCCAGCTCAACGCGGCCGCCGGCTTTCTCACCGCGCTGGCCCTCATGGTCTTCGCGGTGGTGGCGGCGCTGCTGCTGCTGCGCTCTGCGCAGTTTCCCTTGCGCGAATTGACGGTGCGCGGAAATCTGGCGCACACGTCGCGCGCCGAAATCGAGCAGGCGGCGCATGGGCGCGTGGGCGGCAATTTCTTCGCCGTGGACCTGGCGCAGGTGCGCGCGGCGCTCGAAGGCCTGCCGTGGGTGCGCCGCGTCGCCGTGCGCCGCGTGTGGCCTGACCGGCTCGAGGCAACCCTCGAGGAGCACGTGGCCCTCGCGCGCTGGGCCGAAGGCGGTTTGGTGAACGTGCAGGGCGAGCGCTTCGCCGGAGCAAGCGAGGCGGCGCTGCCGCGGTTCGCGGGGCCGCCGGGCAGCGAGGCTGAGGTTACGCGCCGCTATCGCCGCTTCGGCGAGATTCTGGCGCCCCTTGCCGCCGCGCCCGAGCGCCTGACGCTCTCGCCGCGCTACGCGTGGCGCCTGCGCCTCGGCGACGGCCTCGCCATCGAGCTCGGACGCGACGCGCCAAACGATGCGGTGGAGGCGCGCCTGGCGCGCCTGGTGGCGGCCTATCCGCAGACCCTCGCGCGCATGCCGAGCAAGCACGAGCACGTCGACCTGCGCTATCCCAACGGTTTCGCGCTGCGCCTGGCGGACGCGAAGGGCGGATAAGCCATGGCCAAGGAAACCAAGAACCTCGTCGTGGCGCTGGACATCGGCACCTCCAAGGTGGCGGCGCTGGTGGCGGAGCTGCACGCCGACGGCTCGCTCGAAATCCTCGGCATGGGCGGCCACGAGTCCAAGGGGCTGAAAAAGGGCGTGGTGGTGAACATCGAAGCCACGGTGAACGCCGTGCAGCGCGCGCTCGAGGAGGCCGAGCTGATGGCCGACTGCAAGATCGCCTCGGCCTTCACCGGCATCGCCGGCAGCCACATCAAGAGCTTCAACTCCACCGGCATGGTGGCGATCAAGGACCGCGAGGTGGGCGCGCTCGACGTCGAGCGCGCCATCGAGACCGCCAAGGCGGTGAACATCCCCACCGACCAGCAGATCCTGCACGTGCTGCGCCAGGAGTTCATCATCGACGGGCAGGAGGACGTGCGCGAGCCGCTCGGCATGTCCGGCGTGCGCCTGGAAGTCAAGGTGCACATCGTCACCGGCGCGGTTTCCGCGGCGCAGAACATCGTCAAATGCGTGCGCCGCTGCGGACTGGAGGTGAACGACCTCATCCTGCAACCGCTCGCCTCGTCACGCGCGGTGCTCTCCGAGGACGAGACGGACCTCGGCGTGTGCCTGGTGGACGTCGGCGGGGGCACCAGTGACATCGCCGTATTCACGCACGGCGCCATCCGCCACACGGCGGTGATCCCCATCGCCGGCGACCAGATCACCAACGACATCGCCATGGCGCTGCGCACGCCGACCGCCGAGGCGGAGGTGATCAAGGTGCGCCATGGCGTGGCGCTGCGCCAGCTCGCCGACCCGAACGAGATGATCGAGGTGCCCGGCATCGGCGACCGTGGCCCGCGGGTCATGTCGCGGCAGACGCTTGCCGAAGTGATCGAGCCGCGCGTCGAGGAGCTGTTCTCGCTCGTGCAGCAGGTGCTGCGCGAGTCGGGCTTCGAGGAGCTGCTGTCCTCGGGCGTGGTGCTCACCGGCGGCAGCTCGGTGATGCGCGGCATGGTCGAGCTGGGCGAGGAAATCTTCCACATGCCCGTGCGCGTGGGTGTGCCGCGGTATGCGGGCGGACTCGCCGACGTGGTGCGCAGCCCGCGCTACGCCACGGCCGTGGGCCTTCTGCTGGAGGGCGTGCAGCAGGTCCGGCAGGGGCAGCTGTCGCGCCAGGACGGATCGATGCGCGCCGTGCTGGCGCGCATGCGCGAGTGGTTCCAGCGGAATTTTTGACGTTGTTTCAACCGGCAAGGAGGAAACACCATGTTTGAGATCGTGGACAGTCAAGCGGCAGGGCCGGTCATCAAGGTGATCGGGGTCGGTGGCGCCGGCGGCAACGCCGTCAACCACATGATCGAACAGGGCGTCGAGGGCGTGGAGTTCATCGCCGTCAACACCGACGCGCAGGTGCTTTCGCGCAACAGGTCGCGCAACCAGATCCAGCTCGGCTCGACCGGCCTGGGCGCGGGCGCCAAGCCCGAGGAGGCGCGCGCGGTGGCGCTCGCCGAGCGCGATCGCATCGAGGAGGCGGTCGCGGGCGCGCACATGGTGTTCATGACCGCCGGCATGGGCGGGGGCACCGGCACCGGCGCCGGCCCCGTGATCGCGGAGGTGGCGCGCGCGCTCGGCATTCTCACCGTGGCGGTAGTGACCAAGCCCTTCTCGTTCGAAGGCTCGAAGCGCATGAAGATCGCCGAGCAGGGACTCGCCGAGCTCGCGCCGCACGTCGACTCGCTCATCGTCATTCTCAACGATAAGCTCGAGGAGGTGCTGGGCGAGGACGTGACCCAGGAGGAGGCGTTCAGGGCCGCCGATGACGTGCTGAACGACGCCGTCGCCGGCATCGCCGAGATCATCAATCAGCCCGGACTGGTGAACGTGGATTTCCAGGACGTGCGCACGGTCATGTCCGAGCAGGGCATGGCGATGATGGGCTCGGCGACCGCCGCCGGCGTGGACCGCGCGCGCATCGCCGCCGAGCAGGCCGTGGCCTGCCCGCTGCTCGAGGGCGTGAATCTCGCCGGAGCGCGCGGCGTGCTGGTCAACATCAGCGCCTCGCGCTCGAGCCTCAAGCTGCGCGAGACCAAGGAGGTGATGAACACCATCCGCGCCTTCGCCGCCGAGGACGCGACCATCATCTACGGCGGGGTGTACGACGACGGGCTGACCGACAATCTGCGCGTCACGGTGGTGGCGACCGGGCTCGGTGCGCCGCTGCTGGCACGCCAGGGCAAACCGCAGCTGGTGGTGTCGCAGAAGACGGGCACCGATGATCAGCCGCTTTCGGCACACGGCGCGGTGGACTATCAGCGGCTCGACTCGGTGCCGGCCGTGATCCGTCGCAATCGCGCCTCGACGGTAGAGGCCCTGCAGCAAAGCGGCGTCGACAAGTACGACATTCCGGCGTTCCTGCGCAAGCAGGCCGACTAGAGTCCGCGCCATCGCGGGCGGCGGAGCGCTTCTTCCTCCTCCTTGCCGGAGGCGCTCCGCCGTGCTCGTCTGCTAGAATCTGTCGTTCGCTCAACAAGTTAGGCAATGCTCAAGCAACGCACCCTGAAGTCCCTGATCCGCGCCAAGGGCGTGGGCCTGCACACCGGACAGAAAGTCAACATGACGCTGCGACCGGCGCAGCCCGACACGGGCATCGTCTTTCGCCGCGTCGATCTCGATTCGCCGGTGGACATCCCGGCGCGCGCCGATCGCGTCGGCGAAACGCGGCTGTCCTCGTGCCTCGTGCACCAGGACGTCAAGGTGTACACGGTCGAGCACCTCATGTCCGCGCTCGCCGGCCTGGGAGTGGACAACGCCTATGTGGACCTCGACGGCCCGGAAGTGCCGATCATGGACGGCAGCGCCGCGCCGTTTGTGCTGCTGCTGCAGCAGGCCGGTCTCGCGGAGCAGGCGGCGCCCAAGCGCTTTCTGCGCGTGACGCGCGCCGTCGAAGTGCGCGAGGGCGACAAGTGGGCGCGCCTCGAGCCCTATGAGGGGCTGCGCCTCGCGTTCTCCATCGATTTCAATCATCCGGTGATCGACAAGACTCGCCAGTCGGTGAGCGTGGATTTCGCCGAGACCTCGTACCTGAAGGAAATCGCGCGCGCGCGCACGTTCGGCTTCATGCAGGATGTCGAGCGCCTGCGCGAGGACGGGCTGGCGCTGGGCGGCGGTCTGGACAATGCGCTGGTGCTGGACGAGTACCGCGTGCTGAACGCCGAGGGCCTGCGCTTCGCCGACGAGTTCATCCGCCACAAGGTGCTGGACGCGATCGGCGACCTGTACCTGCTCGGCCGGCCGCTGCTGGGAGCATTCTCGGCGCACAAGTCAGGGCACGCGCTCAACAACAGGCTTTTGCGCGCCCTGGTCGCGGACACCGCCGCCTGGGAGATGGCAAGCTTCGAGCGCGCCGAGCTGGCGCCGGCCGGCGTTGCCGGCCTCGTGCGACAGCCGGTCTAGGTGCTGCTGGCGCGCGTCCTCGGGCTGCTCGTCGCGGTGGCGCTGGGTGCCTGCGTGCTGATGTCGCTGGTGAGCGGCGAGCGCAGGTACCTGCGCTACGCTTGGCTCATCTTCAAGTACGCGGTTTTCCTTGCCGCCTTTGCCCTGCTGCTGATTTTCGCGGAACGGCTGGCGAGCGAGTTTTGAGCCCCTGGTGCTCGAGCAGGGCGCCGAGTGCCCTTCGCACTGGGGAGGTCGGGCTCAGGCGCTCATAAAGCGCTGATAATTCAGCCTTTCCGCCCTCAGAAAGGGCTACGGCCTTAGGCGCCGCCGGAGACGCCATCTGTGATCGAGTTGGTTGCACCCTCACGGAAACTGAATTAACCTTCGTTCCCTGTTGTAACAAGAACTTACGCAAGCTCTCGGCCACTAGTTTCAGCTTCGCCGCGGCCGCAGGGTTCGCGGCAAGCAGCGATAGTTCGCCGTCCCTGAGATTGACGGCACGCATTTGGCGCGCGAGCCCGGGCGGGAGAAAATCGATGCACGACCGGGTGAGCGAGCGCAGCTCGCGCGCCTTGGCCACGACGCGTTCCATGCCCGCGTCGGAGATGAGGAATCGGTCGGCTTTCGCGGGTAGCAAGGGGAATTCGGGTAAAGGGAGTGCCGCGTGCAGATTATCGTAATCCCTAGTCGTCTGGCCAAAGCCAGGACGCTGAGCGTGTCGACGCGCCATCTGGTCGCGTCGCTGTTCGCCGCCTTGGTGCTGCTGCTGGCGATGACCGCGGGCTTGTACTGGCTCACATTCCGCTTTGCCACCGACATCAAGGTGCCGCTGGTGCAGCAGCTGGTGCTGTCCGCCCAGCAGGGCGAAGCCGAGCGCGCGCGCCAATTCGTGCAGCAGAATCTCAATGCCATGGCCGTGAAGCTGGGCGAGATGCAGGCGCAGCTCGCGCGCCTGGACGCTCTCGGTGATCGCCTGTCGACGCTGGCCGGAATCCGCCCCCAGGAATTCCGCTTCAGCGAGGCCCCCGGCCTGGGCGGCGCGCAGCCGACCGCCCTGCCGCCGCAGAACCTGTCGCTCGCCGAGTTCGGCGAAAAGCTCTACGTGGTATCGCGCCAGATGGAGAACCGCACCGACATGCTCGGCGTGCTGGAGGCGCAGCTGTTCGAGCAGGCGGTGAAGAAGAAGCTCATGCCCACCATGATGCCGGTGAATGCGCCTTTCAACGCCTCGGGCTTCGGCATGCGCATCGACCCGTTCACCGGCATGCAGGCGATGCACGAAGGCGTCGACTTCCTTGCGGACTTCGGCACGCCGATCGCGGCCGCGGCCGGAGGCGTGGTCATTTTCGCCGGCTTCCATCCGCAGTACGGCAACGTTGTCGACATCGACCACGGCAACGACCTCGTTACCCGCTACGCGCATGCTTCCAAGCTGTACGTCAGGGAGGGCGACGTCGTGAAGCGCGGCCGGCACATCTCCGACGTCGGCACGACGGGGCGCTCCACCGGCCCGCACCTGCACTTCGAGGTGCGCTTCAAGGGCGTGGCGCAGAACCCGGCGCGCTTCGTGCTGGCTTCGCAGGGCTCGCAGCAAACCGCGCGCAGCGGCCGCTAGCGTCCTCCCGGGGCATCCGCCCCGACATGCTAAAATTTTGAGTTTGAAGGGTATTTTCGCGCGTCCGCCGCTTGGATTGCGCCTTCGTCGATGGCCAACGTTCTCACCAAGATCTTCGGCAGCCGCAACGAGCGGCTGCTGAAGCAGTACGCGCGCGTCGTCGCGCGCATCAACGCGCTGGAATCCGGGGTCGCGGCGCTCGCGGACGAGGCCCTGCGCGCTAAGACGGGCGACTTTCGCAGGCGCCTGGCCGAGCGCCTCGCTGCCGCGCCCGAGGGCGAACGCGATGCCGCGGAGAGCGAAGGGCTGGAGGAGCTGCTCCCGGAAGCCTTTGCCGTGGTGCGCGAGGCTTCCCGGCGCACGCTGCGTATGCGCCATTTCGACGTGCAGCTGATCGGCGGCATGGTGCTGCACGACGGCAAGATCGCCGAGATGAAGACCGGGGAAGGCAAGACCCTGGTCGCCACGCTGCCCGCGTACCTCAATGCGCTCGCCGGGCATGGCGTGCACATCGTCACGGTAAACGACTATCTGGCGCGGCGCGACGCCGAATGGATGGGGAAGATCTACCGCTTTCTCGGCCTCAGCGTGGGCGTCAACGTCCCGCAAATGGAGCCGGACGACAAGCGCGCCGCCTATGCGGCGGACATTATTTACGGCACCAACAACGAGTTCGGCTTCGACTACCTGCGCGACAACATGGCGATGCGCGTCGAGGAGCGCTTCCAGCGACGGCTGCGTTACGCCATCGTCGACGAAGTGGACTCGATCCTCATCGACGAGGCGCGCACGCCGCTGATCATCTCCGGCCAGGCCGAGGACCGCACCGAGGTCTATGCGCGCATGAACGACGTTGCGCCGCTGCTCACGCGCCAGAAGGACGAGAAAGGGGAGGGCGACTTCTGGGTCGACGAAAAGAACCACCAGATCTCGCTCTCGGAAGCCGGCCACGCCAAGGCCGAGGAGATCCTGGCGCGCGTCGGCCTGCTGCCGCAGGGCGCGAGCCTGTACGAACCGGCCTACATCAACCTGGTGCACCATCTGCATGCCGCGCTGCGCGCGCATAACCTCTTCCATCGCGATCAGCATTACGTGGTGCAGGAGGGCGAGGTGATCATCGTCGACGAGTTCACCGGCCGCCTGATGCACGGCAGGCGCTGGTCGGACGGCCTGCACCAGGCGGTGGAGGCGAAGGAGAAGGTGGCGATCCAGAACGAGAACCAGACACTGGCCTCGATCACCTTCCAGAACTACTTCCGCATGTACCGCAAGCTCGCCGGCATGACGGGTACCGCGGACACGGAAGCCTACGAGTTCCAGGAGATCTACGGGCTGGAAACCGTGGTGATCCCGACGCACATGCCGATGATCCGCGAGGACCGGCTCGACCTGGTGTACCGCACCGCCCCGGAGAAGCACAAAGCCATCATCGAGGACATCAAGGACTGCCATACGCGCGGCCAGCCGGTGCTGGTGGGCACCACGTCCATCGAGGCCTCCGAGCTGCTGTCGGGGCTGCTGACGAAGGAAAAGCTGCCGCACCAGGTGCTGAACGCCAAGCAGCACGCGCGCGAAGCCGAGATCGTGGCGCAGGCGGGCAGGCCGAAGATGGTCACCATCGCCACCAACATGGCGGGACGCGGCACGGACATCGTGCTCGGCGGCAACGTGGAGAAGCAGGTCGAGCCGATCGAGGCGGACGAGAAGGTGCCGCCGGAAGAGAAGAAGGCGCGCGTGGAAAAGCTGCGCAGCGAGTGGCAGGGCCTGCACGATCACGTGATCAGGGAAGGCGGTCTGCAC
>Ga0214471_10003681_pt1 | contig 11861 bp, 16 predicted proteins | sample RVTome_5_FD_207665 | JGI IMG/M metagenome (GOLD analysis project Ga0214471, IMG submission 207665) | Soil microbial communities from uranium-contaminated site in the Upper Colorado River Basin, Wyoming, United States - RVT142D155 | ecosystem: Environmental > Terrestrial > Soil > Contaminated >... | reverse complement strand
CCAGGCGCCCCTGCGCTAGGGGCCGGGGGGGGGGGCTGCACCCGGCACCGCAAGCCTGCGTGGGCGGGATCGACGTGGACGGCGCCGGCGGGTTGGACTCGGACGGTTCAGTCGGTACGGGAGCGGGATGGCGGGGCATGCCGTACATGCGGCGGGCGAGGCACCATCGTCGACCATGTTGTCGAGCGCGCTGACGGAGGTTCGGATGACCTCGATAATCTGCAGCTGTTGTGCGATCGCTGCAGCGCACGGAAGACGAGGCAGAGCCAGGTGGTGAGGGCTGCGCGACGAGCGAGGACGCGGTGACGGTCAACCCACCCGGTGGTGGCCCCGCCATGGATCCGCGCTGGTCGCGAGACCGCCGTTGTAGGTCAATTTGTGCGGGCGCGAAATTGGCGGGAAAAGGCTCGGGGGTGGGGAGGTGAGCCCGGCGGGGCGGACCCCGCTCCCGACGGCGGTCCGGAAGTTGCGGGGCAACGCCGGCCGGCGGCCGCTGAACGAGGCAGAACCAGTGCCGCCGGCGGGGCCGGTGAAGGCGCCGCCATGGCTAACACTCGTCGATGCCGGGGAGGACCTCGAGGCGCTCACGGTGGTGGCGCTGCGCCGGCGCTGTCGGGACGCGGGCATCGCCGGCTGCGGCCGGATGAGGAAGGCGGAGCTGGTCGAGGCGCTGCGGGCTGTGCGGGTGACGCCGCACGAGGAGTTGTGGCACCGCTACGAGGCGAAGCTGGGGGCGATGCAGGTGCTGACGCCGGCGGACGAGGAGGCGCTGGCGCTGCTGGTGGACGTACATGTCGAGGTGCTGGAGCTGCGCGAGGTGGTTCGTGCGCAGGGCCGGACCTACATGACCGAGGGGCGGGGCGGTCTGATGAAGCGAGAGAACCCGTCCTACCGGCAGCTGCGCGAGGTGCGGCGGGAGTGGGTGACGCTGGCGCGGGAGTTCGGGTTGACGCCGGCGTCGCGGTCGCGGCTGAAGGTGGATTCGTTCGAGCCGGCCGATCCGCTGGACGGGCTGCTCACGTGACGACGGCGGTGCGGGACGCGGTGGCCGAGTACGCGGCGGCGGTGGTGGGAGGCGAGCAGCCGGCCGGCGAGCTCGTGCGGCTGGCGTGTCAGCGGCACCTCGAGGACCTGGAGCACGGGCACGAGCGGGGGTTGCGCTGGGACCAGGAGGCGGCGGACCGAGCGCTGCGGTTCTTCGGGCTGCTGGAGCACACGAAGGGGGAGTGGAAGGGCCAGGCGATCGTCCTCGAGGGGTGGCAGGTCTTCGTCTACGGGTCGCTGTTCGGGTGGATGCGGCAGGACCCGGAGACAGGCGTCTGGGTGCGGCGGTTCCGGTACGCGTACATCGAGGTCGCGCGGAAGAACGGCAAGTCGACCCTGTCGGCGGGGGTGGCGAACTACCTGGCGTTCTTCGACGGCGAGGGCGGCGCGGAGGTGTACTGCGCCGCGACGAAGCGCGACCAGGCGCGGATCGTGTGGGTGGAGGCGAAGAACCAGATCATCGCCCTGCAGAAGAAGTCGCCGAAGGTGAAGGCGCTGGTGACGGTGCTGCAGCACAACCTGAACGCGCCGACTCTGAACGCGAAGCTGGAGCCGCTGGGCGCGGACGCCGACTCGACGGACGGGTTGAACGGGCACGGGTTCTCGATCGACGAGCTGCACGCGCACAAGACGCGGGAGATGTGGGACGTGCTCGAGGAGTCGATGGCGGCGCGGCGCCAGCCGATGGTGCACGCGATCACGACGGCGGGCGCGGCGCGGATGGGGATCTGCTGGGAGCAGCACGAGTACGGGGCGCGGGTGCTGGAGGGGGCGGTCCGGGACGACGCGTACTTCGCCTACATCGCGACGATCGACGGGCCGGACGAGGAGCTGCTGGATCGGTACTTCGCGGAGCCGGACGACGCCGCGGCGGCGGGGCTGCTGCCGCGGGTGATGGCGGCGGCGCGGAAGCCGAACCCGAACCTGGGCGTCTCGGTGAAGGTGGACTACATCCGGCAGAAGCTGGAGCGGGCGCGGAAGACGCCGGGGCTGCAGAACAGCACCAAGCGGAAGCACTTCAACGTGTGGACGGAGGGGGCGGAGCGGTGGTTCTCGCCGCTCGCGTGGGCGGCGTGCCGGAAGGTGACGCCGGAGGAGGAGCTGCGCGGGCAGGCGTGCTACGTGGGGCTGGACCTGGCGGGGACGACTGACCTGAACGCGCGGGTGCTGCTGTGGCCGGACGGGGAGGGTGGCTACGACCTGCGAGGGCACTGCTGGATGCCCGAGGAGAACGTGGCGGAGCGGGTGAACGCGGACCGGGTGCCGTACGACGTCTGGATCCGCGAGGGGTGGATCACCGCGACGCCGGGGAACCGGCGCGACGACGACGTGATCCTGGCGCAGCTGGACCGCGACCTGCAGGAGTGGCAGGTGGAGGAGGTGTGTTTCGACCCATGGCAGGCGGGGCACATCACGACGCGGCTGGACGAGGCGGGGGCGACGCTGGTGGCGGTGCCGCAGACGTTCCCGCAGCTGAGCCACCCGAGCGAGGTGCTGGAGGCGCTGATCGAGTCGGGGAAGCTGCGGCACGATGGGAACCCGGTGCTGGCGTGGATGTTCGCGAACGTGGTGGCGGACGAGCACCCGGATGGGATGCGGAAGCCGTCGAAGAAGAAGAGCACGGAGCGGATCGACGGTGTCTCGGCGACCGTGACCGCGCTGAAGCGAGCCGTCTTCCACGATGGGGACGGGGGATGGTGGGTCGCGTGAGCTGCTACGACGATGTCTTGGTCGGCTGTTTTGGGGCAGTGCTGTTCCTCAGTGGAGTCGCCCTGATCTTCGCCGGCATGGTGGCTTTGGTGGTGCTGGTCGGGGAACGGTGCTGCGGATGACGCGGGTGTACATCACGGGGTGCGCGCGGAGCGGGACGAAGTACCTGGCGGAGGTGCTGTCGGCGGCGGGGGTGAGCGCGACGCATGAGCGGCTGGTGATGACGGCGAGCGGAGGCGTGGTGCGGTTCGAGGCGGCGCGGGCGGGTTCGGTGGAGGTGAGCTCGGACGGGGTGTACCGCTGCACAGACCTGGCGGGGCTGCCGGGGATGCGGGCGATGGGGCATGTGATCCGGCACCCGCGGCTGGTGGTGGCGTCGCTGGTGGGGCGGGGGATGTGGGAGCAGGGCTGGGGCGAGCGGCGGCGATACGAGTGGCCGGCGCTGGGGGTGCAGTCGCTGAGCGCGATCGATCGGTCGCTGCTGTACTGGATCATGGCGAACCAGTGGCTGGATGCGCGGGTGGGGCGGGATGAGGTGCCGGTGGTGCAGTTCCGCCTCGAGGAGCCGGCGGCGGCGCTGGACGCGCTGTGCCGACTGGGAGGGCTGAAGCTGGACCGGGAGCGGTTGCGGGAGGCGCTGGCGATGGTACCGCAGGACGTGAACCACCGCGCGGACACGCCGCCGCTGGCGTATGACTGGGGGGAGCACGATCCGTGGCTGCGGGAGGTCGCGGAGACGATGGTCCGCGGGTACGGGCTGCGGGAGCTGGAGGAAGCGGCATGAACCGGCTGCATGCGGCGGGGCAGGCGGTGGCGGTAGCGGCTATTCTGGTGGTGGGGGCAGCGATACTCGGGCTGGCGTGGCGCGTGTTCAGCGCGGCCGCGGGCATCTGAGGAGCCCTCGATGGCGCAGGCGCGGCAGATCGACGAGATGTTCGAGCGGCGCGGCCCGCTGCGGGCGCGCAACCGGGCGGGCGAGATCATCCCGACCTGGCAGGTGGGACAGGAGCAGTTCCCGCCGCACGACCTCCTCAGGCAGGCCCAGACCGGGTACAGCCAGAACAGCCTGATCTACTCCTGCATCTACGAGAAGCAAACGTCGTTCGCGACGGTGCGGCCGATGCTGACGCGGGCGGACGGGCAGGTGCAGGACCAGCACCGGATGGTGCGGCTGCTGCGGAACCCGGCGCCGGGGTGGAACTGGCAGCGGTTCCAGAGCACGCAGGCGTCGCACCTGGACGTGGGTGGGAACGTCTACATCCACAAGGTGCGGCAGAGCTCGGACCTGGAGCGGCGGCGGCTGTTCGACGGCTACCCGGTGCAGGAGCTGCGCCTGATCCGTCCGGACAAGGTGACCGTCGAGCCGGGCCGGAGTTCGGCCGAGGACGTGTTCCGGGTGACCGTGGCCGGGCAGCTGCGAGCGCGGATCCCGCGGCGGGACATGATCCACATCCACGAGGACTCGCTGGTCGACGACTTCTACGGGCTCTCGAAGATCGCGATCCTGGCGCGCGAGGGTTCGATCGACCTGGCGATGAGCGACATGGAGCTCTCGTTCTTCCGCAACGCCGGGGTGCCGGCGGGCCTGCTGAAGGTGAAGGGCAACCCGAACCCGGAGGAGACGGAGGAGATCAAGAGCAAGTTCCGGTCGGCGTTCAACGGGGTCAAGCGCTGGTTCGACGTGCTGGTGCTGAACGAGCGGGTGACGGACTACCAGCAGCTCGCGTTGAAGCAGAGCGAGATGACGAAGCCGGAGACGCGGGACCGGGTGGAGTCGCGGATCTGCGGGGTGCTGGGGGTGCCGGGGCGGTTGGTGGGGGCGCTGTTCGCGGTGGGGGCGTCGAACTCAGCCGGGACGTACGAGCAGGACCAGTTTCAGTTCTGGTCGGAGACGATGCTGCCGCTGGGGATGCTGTTCGGCGGCTTCTACGCGTCGGACCTGCTGCCGGAGTTCGCGACGACACGCGACCGCGACGCGCAGGTGGGGTACGACTACACGGGCGTGCGGGCGCTGCAGGAGGACCTGAGCCGGAAGCTGCGCGAGGTGGTGCGGATGGTCAACTCGGGGTTCATCGTGAACGACGCGCTGCGGCTGGTGGGGCTGGATCCGCTCGAGGGGTACGACGTGCGGATGCTGACGGGGAACCAGCTGATCGTGGACCGCGAGCACAACGTGCTGTTCGCGGGGTCGGGGGCGGCGGGGGACCAGGAGGAGCCGGACAACCCGCTCGAGGGGGCGGCCAGCATCCCGAGCGTGTTCCGCGGAGCGCTGGACTAGCCGGTGCCGCGCTACGTGGTGCGCTGCCCGAACGGCCACTTCCTGACGGAGCTGACGATCAGCGTGCACATCCCGACGTCGGTGGCGGTGCGGGACCGCGGGTACTGCGCGCGGTGCCCGAGGGACGCGCGGCGGTTCGAGGGGCAGCCCGAGCGGCAGGCGGTGATGGTGCTCCGGCAGGACGCGCCGCGGGCGAGCTAGCCCGGCGTACTTGCGGAAGACGCACTGGCTGGTGCAGGGACACGCGGCGTGCGGCATCACCGGTTCGCGACGCCTGGTGTCGAGGGATCCGCAACTGGTGACGTGCGAGCGGTGCGTGGAGATCCGGGCGGTGCCGGCGGATCAGGGCGCGCTGTCGCTGTTGACAGCGGTGAGTGATGAGCCGAAGATGCGGATGAGCAGTTAGCCGCTCGAGGCTGCGTCCTCAACGTCCCCCTTCTGGACCACGCGTCCATCCACGGGACCCCAGCAGGGGAGTCCCGTGCTCCGCAACCGTCTCACCAGGGCCTACGCCGAGCTGATCCACGACACCGTGGAGGCGGCTGGCGGGCGCGCGGGTCGAGCCGACTCGCCGTACCGGATCCAGGCGCGGCTGGGCGAGGACGCGGCCGACATCTTCCTCTACGCCGAGATCGGGTTCTGGGGGATCGACGCCCAGTCGTTCGTGCGCGACCTGTCCGACCTGGGCGCGGTGTCGACGCTGAACGTGCACATCAGCTCCCCCGGCGGGGACGTGTTCGACGGGGTCGCGATCTACCGAGCGTTGCGGGATCACCCGGCGACGGTGAACGTGCAGGTGGACTCGATGGCGGCGTCGATCGCCTCGGTGATCGCGCAGGCGGCGGACGAGGGCCGGCTGATGATGGCGCGGCACTCGATGATGATGATCCACGAGCCGTGGGCGTTCGCGGTGGGCAACGCCGCCGACATGCGGGCGATGGCGACGGCGCTCGACAAGATGGGCGAGCAGATCGCGGGGATCTACGCGGAGCGGGCCGGCGGGACGCGCGCGGAGTGGCGCGAGCGGATGCAGGCCGAGACGTGGCTGAGCGACGAGGAAGCGGTGGCGCTCGGCCTGGCCGACGCGATCGCCGAGGACGAGGCGACGGAGAACTCGTTCGACCTGTCGATCTTCAGGAACGCACCGAAGGACGCGAAGCGGCTGGCGCGCGGGGGCGGCGCCGGTGATGGATCGCGTCCGGCGGGATCGGAACCAGGGAATGAGGGCGGCGGCCGGCGGGAGCCGGACTGGCGCACGGGTACGCGGCTGGCGGTCGAAGAGGCCGCGATGCAGCTGCTGGAGGTGAGCTAATGGTTGCGACGGCGCGGGAGCTCCACAACGAGACGCTCGAGGCGCTCGCGGCGTGGCGCGAGGCGACGGGCGAGGCGGACAAGCCGAAGGCCGAGCTGGAGCAGGCCGAGAAGGCCTACCACGCGGCGTTCGCGAAGTGGGAGACGGCGAAGAAGCAGGAAGACGCGGCGAAGGCGCTGGACGCCGGCAAGCCGGTTCCGGGGCAGGATGTCGACTTCCGCGAGGACGCGGACCCGAACGCGGTGAAGCCGGTCAAGCCGGAGCTCGCGAACCGGGCGCCGGAGGGGTTCAAGGACCTCGGGAACGGGGTGATCGTCCCGTTCGCGTCGAAGACGACGGAGGGGTTCATTCGGAACTACCCGGCGGCGGTGCAGCGGCCGGAGATCATGGCGCGATACGGGCCGGAGCTGCAGGCGGAGGCGCAGCGGCAGCGCGACGCGTTCGCGATGTACATGCGCCTGGGCCACGACGCGATGAAGCGCAAGGCGCCGGAGCTGTACACGGTGCTGAACGCGATGCAGGAGGACGACGACAGCGAGGGCGGCTACCTGGTGCCGTCGGACCAGCGGATCGAGCTGATCCACGATCCGGGGTCGCCGGGCGGGACGCTCCGGCGGATCTCGCGGGTGCTGCAGACCTCGCGTGACGGCGGGACGTTCCCGAGCGGGACCACCGCCGCCTGGGGGAAGATCGCGGAGGAGCAGGACCCGGGCGAGACGGACCCGGTGTTCGCCCAGGTGACGTTCACGATCCGGAAGTCCGGGATCAACTTCAAGATGTCGGAGGAGTTCCTGGCGGACAGCGCCACGAACGTCGTGGAGTACCTGAACAGCCTCGTGCGCGAGGAGTCGGGGCGCTACGAGGACCAGCAGGGGATCGAGGGCGACGGCACCACCGAGCCGCTGGGGCTGCGGGTCGCCGGCGCGCACGGGACGATCGGCGACATCACGGATCTGCTGACGCTGGCGGCGCCGACGCTGGCGGAGATCCTGAACGCCTTCTACGAGCTGGGGGCGCAGTTCCGCGAGAACGCGACCTGGCACATGTCCTCCAGCTTCTGGGCGCGCGTGCTGGCGATCTCGTCCAGCGGCGGCCAGATCTGGACGCTCCCGAGCGGCCAGGAGCGGCCGCGGCCGCTCCTGCTGGGATCCCCCGTCGAGATGTTCGACGGGACCGGCTGGGACAACGCCGCGACGATCGCCGCGAGCGAGGAGGTCGGCGCGATCGGCGACTTCCGTCACTACGTGTTCATGGACCGCCTGGGGACGGTGATGACGCGCGACGACAGCGTCTACACGGCGTCGGACCAGGTGCTGATCAAGGCGCGGAAGCGCTACGACAGCTTCTTCGACCTGGCGGCCGCGTTCCTGATCCTGAAGGGCGCCACGAGCTAGCACATGACCCAGGCGGAAGCGGGGGCCGAGGCCCCCGCTTCCTCGCCGAGGAGGAGATCAGATGGCTGGACGGATGAGCCCCCTGCACAACCCGGCGAGCGGGCTGACGGCGACGCAATCGCACCCGCCGGTGTCGCGGAACGGGGACACGACGAACACGGTCAACGGGGCGTCGATCGACCTGCGCGGGAAGCGTGGGGCGTACTTCGTGCTGAACGCCGGGGCGCTGACGGGCTCCGCGAACTACGCGGCGCACCTGCAGTCCGGCGACAACCCGGCGGACGCGGCGAACGCGAACTGGACGAACGTCAACACGACGACGTACCCGAACGCGGCGGTGGCGGTGAAGACGAATGCGAACGCGGCATTCGAGATGGACTTCGATCCGGTCAGGGGCGACGCCGCGCACGTGCGGGCGGTGCTGGTGACGGACGCGAACGCAGCGGTGATCGGGCTCACCGCGGTCACGTTCTAGCGCGATGCTCGTCCGGGCGACGCGGCCAGGGGACGTACTGCTGCCGGGGCGCGGGCCGCGCGCGATCCGGTTGCGGGCGCTGTTCGCCGGCCAGGTCTATGACGTGCCCGACGAGATCGCGGAGCAGGAGGCCGGCTGGCTCGTCCCCCTGCCCCCTTCAGGGGACGGGTCGGCCGGCACCGACGCGTCGCCGGCGGCCGACGCAGGGGGCACGGACGAGTCGGAGGAGGGCGAGCTCGCCGGGCTGTCGGTGGCGGAGCTGCGGGCCCGCGCGAAGGCGGCGGGGCTGCGGGGCTACTCGAAGCTGGAGCGTGCAGAGCTGGAGGCGGCGATCGCCGAGGCCGAAGGGGGCTAGCCAAATGTGGACCACGATTGGGCCACGAGATGAAGCGCGTCGCTACCGCGAGGTGGCGATCGCGCCGGAGTTCCTGGTGGCGATCATCGCCGGCGGCGGTGAGAACGCCTACGTGATCGGCGTTCCGACTGAGGTGGTCGAGGACCTTCGCATCGTCGCTTTCGATTGGCGGCCCGAGTGGGGCGCGATCCGCCTACTTGTGCACTCTGCGTCGTTCGAGCCGGTGCACGAAGCAAGGGTGGTGCCGGTCTGGTCACCGTCCCATCGCACCCTCACGCCGGAAGGGGCGATCGCGGAGCGCGACGGCCTTGACCACGGAGCAGTGGAGTCCGCAGTCCGCGAGCTTCAGGCGGTGACGGCGTGAGCGTGTTCGTGGGGCCGTCGATCTGGCGGGAGATGAACGTCGTCACCGCGACGCGGTTGATGGTGACGATGCTGAACTCGCCCGCGGACGAGAAGGTGATCTGGGCGCCGCTCTGGAACGACGCGCTGATCGGGCGGTCGCGGTCGCTGATGTGCACGGAGTTCCTGAAGACGGACGCGGACGTGATGGTGATCATCGACGACGACATCGTCTTCGATGAGAGCGACTTCTGGAAGATCGTCGAGGGTTGCCGGGAGACGCGCAGCATCTACGGCGGCGGCTACGTGACGCGCTCGACGACGCCCCACCTGAGCTCGCGCATCTACCCGAACACCGAGGTGCTGTGGGCGCAGGGGCCGGTGCGGCGGCCGCTGGAGATCCAGTACCTGGCGACGGGGTTCTTCGCGCTTCACCGCGAGGTGCTGGAGGGGATGATCGACCGGCGCTTCGAGGACGCGGACGGCGGCCACATGATCGCCGAGTGCGAGCTGGGTGCGGACCGGCCGTTCTACCCGTTCTTCTCGCCGTTTCAGGCGCTCGAGGAGGACGGGCGGCGGCACTACCTGAGCGAGGACTGGGCGTTCTGCAACCGCGCGCGCCAGCTGGGGTTGGCGGTGTGGATGGACCAGTCGATCGTGCTGCAGCACCTGGGGATGTACCCGTACAGCGTGGCGGATCTGAACAAGCCCGGGAGCGCATTCCCGAGCGGGGGGATCGAGCGGGCGGAGATCGACACGAAGGCGAAGCGCTACGGCCCCCCGCTGCTGGACTCGCTGCTGGCGGACCTCGCGGAGTGGAGCGGCGACGACGCCGGCGACGTGCGACGGATGGTCGAGCTGGGGGCGGAGAAGACCTCCGAGCTGTTCGCGGCGAAGCCGGCGGAGCAGAGCGAGGCGGAGTGGTACCGGCGGGAGGACGTGGGCCTGGCGTACGCCGCGGAGCTCGTGTGGTGGCACCAGCTGGGGAACGGGGCCTGGGGCCGCGCGGCCGAGGTGGAGCTGCGCGGGAAGCGGGTGCTGGACTTCGGCAGCGGGATCGCGACGTGGGCGCTGATCGCGGCCGCCGACAGGGTGATGGTGACGGCCTACGAGCCGAACGAGACGATGACGGAGTTCGCGCGCTGGCGCGCCCGCAAGCACGGGGTGTCGCGCCTCGAGGCGGTGAGCGAGGAGCCGGCGGGGACGTTCGACGCGGTGGTGGCGTGGCACGTGTTCGAGCACCTGGAGGACCCGGAGGCGGCGCTCGAGCGGGTGATCGAGTACCTGGAGCCCGGCGGGCTGCTGATCACGCAGTCGGGGTTCGGTGACCAGCTGCCGGAGCAGCACCACGCGCACCCGGACTGGGAGGGGGCGCTGGCGGAAGCGGGGCTGGAGCGGCTGGGGCCGTGGGTGTGGCGGAAGCGGGCGCCGGCGAACGCGGAGTTCGTGCTGGACGCGCAGGCGGTGGGGGCGGCGCGGTGAGCCTGGCGTCGAAGAACGCGGGGGTGTTGATCCCGACCGATCAGCGGTCGGGGATCCGCCGGGGCGGCGCCGGAAGGCGGCGCTAGATGGCGCTGGACCTGACGACGTTCGTGAGCGATGACGACTACCGGGCGCGGGTCGGGTCGAACGACAGCGGGCAGGACTCGCTGCTGGAGGGCCAGATCGTGGGCACGATCCGGGTGCTGGAGCGGTCGCTGGGGCTGGCGCCGGGGATGTTCAAGAGCGGGACCGAGACGCTGACGTTCGACGGCCCGCGGCGGGAGCTAGCGGATGGGTCGGTGGTGGGGTGCTCGCGGCTGTGGCTGCGGGACAGCTCGGGGATGGGGTACCTGCTGCAGTCGGTGACCGCGAGCGGGGTGAAGCTGGACACCGAGCAGGACGGGACGTTTGACGGCGAGACGTACGACCCGGCGACGGCGGACACGTGGCTGGCGCCGGGGCCGGCGAACGCGGCGACGGGGGGCGAGCCGTACCGCTACCTGGACATCCTGACGCACCGGACGGATCGGGACCGCGGGGCGTGGCCGACGCTCCCGCGGAGCATCCGGGTGACGGGGACGTGGGGCTGGGCGACGACGCCGGAGCTGGTGGCTGACCTGGTGGTGCACCGCACGCACGAGATCCGCGAGGGGCTGAAGGGTGGCGCGGCGGGCGAGCTGCCGTCGTTCGACGGCGGGATCCCGATGCGGCCACAGACGGCGTGGATGTGGCGCGAGGTGGAAGCACGCTACGGACGACACCAGTGGAGCTTCTGAATGAGCGGGACGTGGCCGACCTTCCGCGCCGCGCTGGCGGCGGCGCTGGAGGGCGTGAGCTGGCAGGTCGAGGACCAGGCGGCGGAGACGCTGAGCGGGTTCGAGTACACGCCGCCGGGGCGGCAGGAGGTGTCGCTGCTGCCGTACGCCTACCTGTTGCCGTTCACGCCGGAGATCACGCGCGTGGCCGGCGGGCAGCGGCTGATCGCGGGCGAGGTGACGGTGCGGGTGATGCTGGGCGGGCCGGACGACGACCTCGAGGCGGTGCACCAGCGCTACGACGGCGCGTGGCTGGCGATCGCGGATGCGCTGGACGACTTCGTCGCGGGGGACCTGACGGCGGACTACTCGCACGACCAGACGTTCGGGCCGCTCGTGCGGTTCGAGGACATCGACCACGGGTGGGGGTTCGAGCTGTCGATCGGGGTGCGGATCAGCGAGACGCGGACGCTCAGTGCGTGAGGATGCCGCATCCGGCGGCTGGGCGCGTGAGGAGGCAGCGATGACGTACCGGTACGTGGGTGGGGGGCGATTCGTGGCGGGGGTACCGGCGCGGGATCTGACCGACGCGGAGGCGAAGACCTACGGGGTGGAGAAGTCGCCGCTGTGGCGGAAGGCGACGTCCACCGCGACGGGTGGGGCGAGCAAGCGGTCGCGCGGTTCGGCGACGGCCGGCGAGCAGGAGGGCTAGAC